>WUUC01184258.1_pt1 | contig 10223 bp, 4 predicted proteins | sample 6278441 | NCBI WGS metagenome assembly WUUC01 (sample SAMN13675441, study PRJNA597444) | soil metagenome | isolation source: soil | place: USA: Washington | collected 2017-10 | reverse complement strand
CAGCGGACTGCGTTCGCTTCCATGATGCCGTGGAGCGTGTCGTCCTTCCGGCGATCCGCCGGCTCCACGATGATCGTCGCCGCCGCCTCGGCCTCGACGCGCTGCGGCCGTGGGATCTCCAGGTCCGGCCGGCGCGCACGTCGCGCCTCGTCCCGTTCGAGACGACGACACAGTTCGTCGGCGGCACGCAGCGTATTTTCGACTCGCTTGATCGCGACCTTGGCGCGCAGTTCGCCGACATGGTCGCCGACGAGTTGCTCGACCTCGAGAGTCGGCCGGGCAAGGCACCCGGAGGCTACTGCACACGACTCCCGTTCCGTGGCAAGCCGTTCATCTTCATGAACGCCGTCGGCGTGCACGACGACGTCAGCACGCTCGTCCACGAGGCCGGGCATGCCTTTCACACCTTCGCAACTGGCGACATCCCATACCTGTGGCAGCGCTCGACCGGTCACGAGGCAGCCGAACTGGCGTCGATGACGATGGAGCTCCTCGCCGCGCCGCGCCTTGCCCGGCCGGTCGGCTTCTACACGCCGGCCGACGCCGCCGACGCCCAGATCGAGCACCTCGAAGATTTGTTGCTCGGCCTCCCGCACATCGCCTGCGTCGACGCCTTCCAGCACTGGATCTACACCGACGGCCTTTCGGCCACACCCAGCGAACGCGACGCCGCCTGGCTCAGCGTGCGGGCTCGCTTCGAGCCGGGCGTCGACTACACTGGGCTCGAGCCCGAACGCGTCGCACGCTGGTATCGGCAGAGCCACATCCATACCGCGCCGTTCTACTACATCGAGTACGGCATCGCGCAACTTGCCGCGCTCCAGATCTGGCACCACAGCCTGCGCGATCCCGCTGGCGCGCTGGCCCGCTACAAGGCCGCCCTCGCGCTGGGTGGGACGCGGTCTCTCCCGGAGATCTACCGCACCGCCGGTGCCTCGCTCGTCTTCGACGCCGAGGAGATGGCCCCCCTCGTCGCCGAAGTCGAGCGCCGCATCGCGCAGCTCCGCCCGATCGCAGAGGCGCGCGACGCTACGGGCTAGATCGAGGTTTGAAATTCGAGTGCCTGCAGTTCCTCGAACCTCGAACCTCGAACCTACAAAGTCACCCGTATCAACCGGGCAATCCGTTTCATGAACGACCCGCGCGGCGGCAGTAACCGATCCAGCTCCGCTTGCGACTCGAGCCACGTCGTGCGCGCCATCAGGAAATAGAGATCGACGAGACCCGTCGCCGCCTGGAACCCCGACACGATCACCGTTGCCTCGGCGTCCAGCAGCATCCCGCGCGGATCCTGGTTCTGGGTCCCGAGTGAGAAATAGAAGCTGACGTTGCGCCGCTCCGCCTCGGAAAGACTCTCCTCGTGGCGACGGAGGATCCCGCCGGCGCTGTTGGTGGCTTCCGTCGCCACGTCCGGCGTCAGGTAACTCAGCTGGTCGGCAAACCGCGCCGTCTGCTGTGACTGCACGCGTGTCGCCTGCGCGATGACCTCGTCCCAGCCTGGCTGACGAACCAGCGCGCTGATCGCCCCTGGCCGAGCGATGAGCTGCGTCTTCTGGTGTAGCTGCGGCGGCCGCGGCTTTTCGTCCTTCGCCATTGAAGTCGCGTCTGAACCGTCGTTTTCCGCTTGCGTCGTCGCGCGCTCGAGCACGGCCAGCGTTTGCGCGTCGAACGGGATCAGCTCGTGGATCCATGGCGCGCGCTGCAGGCCGGCTCGGATCTCGCGCTGGCGTCCCACGGCGTCGTCGACCTGCGCCTGACCCGCAAACATGCCAATGCGAATCTCGCCGCGCGCCTCGCGCAGGAGCGGTCCGAGCTGATCGCGTACGGCGAGCAGTCTCGTCATGACGTCGTGCGCGATCACCATCAGCGGCGCCTGCGGACTGGGCGCGTTCGCGTACGCCGGCGCGATCGTGACGACACGACAGCCCCGTGCGGCCGCGCCGGCGAGCATCGCCGCCCACTCCGCGCTGAGCCACAAGGGGTCGGGCACGACGATCAGGCTGCCCGGCGGCGCGAGGTTGTAGAGCATCGCGCGCGCGACCGAGGACTGCTTGCCACCGAAGCCCACCTCGTTGTGCACCTGCAGCGCCCGGCCGACGTAGTCCCTCAGGTCCATTCGCTGCTCGGCCGCTTTGGGGCTCGCGACGGCACGCAACGGCACGGGGATGTCGGTCTCTCGAAAGCCGTTCGCGCGCAGCGCCCGTCGCGCCGCTTCACGGACCTGGAGCGCTGCCGGCCCGCGCAAGCGATACCCACGGTCCTCCCACGTCGCGCTGGCGTAGTGCTCGCCGACCCCGACTCCCATGACCAGCGCGGCACCGCGATACGGGTCGGCCTCGTTGAGATCGTAGAAGACGATCTTGCGATGATCGCGCATGATGTTGTCCGGCGTCATCGGGATCGGCGGCAGGATCCGGTGACTTCGAAAGGAGAAATCGCTCGGGAACACGACGTTGACGTGAACCTTCACGATGCGACGCAGCCATCGCTCACCCCCCTGGCTTGCCGCGTCGCGCTGGAGTCGCGCCGAGCCCGCGACCGCTGCACGAAGCTCGGCCTGGCGAGTGCGCAGGTGCGCCTCCCGTTCGGCTTCCTGCCCGGGCAGATCCATGCTCCCGTGCAACGGGTTCTCGAGGATCGTCATCCAGAGGCGCCCATTGCGCGCGGCCGAGAAGAACTGGTCGAGCAGAATGACGAAGACCGGGAGCCGACCGGTCGCCTCGTATCGCTTCACGGCTTCCGTCAGCGCGGGCAGATACGCGTCGGCAACCATGTTGTACGCGATGTTGTCGACCGCGCCCGACTCCCGTTGACCGGTGAAATCGTGCATCCACAACAGGTGGTAATCGCGCGCGGCGTAGATCGTTCGCGCAATCTCGAGCGGGAGATCGCTGCTGCGCAGATACGTCAGCGCATTCTGGTCGGTGAAGGGCCGGCCGACCGCGCGACGAATCAGCTCGTCGACCTCCGGCTGCTCGTCGTACTGATCCGGCGTCAGCGCGAGCTGGAGCGGAAGCCACACCAGCCGTGAGTCGTGCGATTGATCGAGCAAGGCCGCATGAACGCGCTCGACGACCGCGAGCCATCGCGCGTGCACCGCCGCGACCGCCGGGTGCGCCGAGGCCGCGACGAAAGAGGAATCGCGCAGCCACCGCTCGAAGCGCGTGTGGGCTCGCGACGTCATCGCACGAATCCCGCCACGTCCCGGTCCTGCCTTGACCTGACCGAACAACGAGTCGTATGGAAGGATCACGTCGTCCAGCAGCCCGGCTCGCGCGCGCCCCGCGACGACGTGCGCACGCGCCGTGTCACCAGTGGCAAGCCCAAACGCCCGTGCCAGCGCCTCCGCATACGTCCGTGAGACCCCGTCGTGCGTGTGACCGTACGCCAGACGCAGGCCGGCCGCCTCGCGCCGGGCTCGCTCGGTCGCTGCCTCGTACGTGCGAATAGACTGCTGAATTCCGGCGACGTTCTCCTCAGAGAAGAGATTGCCGTACGCGCGAAGCAGCGCCGCTGCCTCGGCGACCGCCGCGAGCGCGGACTCGATGTCGTTCGAGAGCGCCACCTGCACGACTGGTGACGTCGCGTCAGGAAGCGTCACGCCCGTCCGCCGCGGACGCGTCCGGCCGGCGAAGCGCTGACCAACCGGCATGTGGAGGCCGACGCCGAGCTCGTGGTTGCGTCCAGGGAGCCAGTCGACTCGCAGCATTGTGCCGCGGCCGAGCAGCCCGCCCCGCCGCACCGCAGTCTGATACGACAGGACGAAATCGAGATCACCACTTCGCCCATTCCAGTCGACCCCGGCTCCCAGTGCGAGTACCGGGGCGCGCGCCAGCAATCGTGCGCCGCCGGCGACGTCGCCGTCGCGTGCCGTCGCGTACCCTTCACCCGCGACGCCGAACAGTCCGGTCACAGGGTTCATGATCGACCGATAGACGCCGATCACACCGCTCCCGCCGGGGCGGTTCTCCGCTCCGCCGAACGCGCCCATCGCGGCCGCGTAGGGCTCCCAGCGGGATGGCTGCCCCATCGAAACAACCGCCTCGGGCGGCCTCGGTCCTGTCGGCTGCTGCGCGAGCAACGACTCCGCGAACGACCACACCGCTGTGACCACGAGCACAAGCTGACGAATCAGGCGCACCAAGAGCCTCCGTGACGACTACTGAGCATCCGTGTCTGTCAATCGCCATACCAGCGTCGAACTCAGGCACATGTAATCGCCTGGGGAATGCGAACGAGCGCCCAGTGAGAGGTCACCGGGCGCTCGTTCGCGCCGCCGCTGCGGCCGCGTTGGCTATTGTCTGCGGATGGCTATTGCCGGGTCGATTCGAGCCGCGCGCAACGCCGGCAACCAGCACGCGCCGACACCGACCAGCCCCATGACCGCCGCGACGAGCAGCAGCGTGACCGGATCGTGCGGCGCGACGCCAAAGAGCAGGCCGCGGATGAGCCGCGTCGCCAGGACGGCACCTGTGACGCCCAATACAAGACCGAACACCAGCAGGACTCCGCCCTCCATCAACACCATGCGCTGCACCATGCGACTGTCGGCACCGAGACTCATCCGAATCCCGATCTCGTTCGTGCGCGCGCTGACCGAGAACGCCAGTACGCCTGCGATGCCGACCGCCGCGATGATGATCGCGAGCCCGCCGAACGACGACACCAGCGCAGCATTCAGCCGGCGTGGGGCAACGCTCTGATCACGGATCTGCGAGACCGTGAGGACGTTCTCGATCGGATCGCGCGGTGAGATGTTGCGAACCAATCGCGTCGCCGCCGCGGCGAGGGAGGACGCATCGCGCTCGGCACGAATCACCAGGCCGCCGCCAAAGAGCGCCTCCTGCGCCAACGGCTGGAAGACGACGCCGCGCGGCTCGGCATCCAGGCCGCCATCCTTCGTGTCGCCGACTACACCGACAACCGTGCGCCAGTCGCCGCTGATCCCGATGAAACGCAGCACATCTCCCGTCCAGGCGATTCGCTGACCAACCGGATCACGACCTGGGAACAGACGGTCGGCCAGCGTCTTGTTGATGATGACGACGAGGCCTGTCCCCTTGCGATCGGTCGAATAGAACGTGCGCCCTTTCAGCAGCGGGATGCCGGCCGCCTGGAAGTACTCGGGCCCCGCCGTCCGGAACTCCGCCCGCGGCATTGGCTCACCCGGCGCTAGCGGTCTCCCGTCCGCCTTGACGTCGAGCTGTACCGGCGTCGAGCGCAGTGGCATCGTCGATCCGACCGCGACGACCTGCACGCCCGGCAGAGCGCCGACCTCCAGCCGCATCCGCTCGAAGACCGCCTTCGCGTCGTCGTCGCTCCGCGCGCCGAAGTCGAACGGTACTTCCATCGTCAGGACCTCTTCCGCCGTCAGCCCCGTGCTCACCTCGGAGAGCTGGATCATGGTTCTCGTCAGCAGGCCGGCGCCCGTCAGCAGGACCACCGAGACGGCGATCTGCGCGACGACCAGTCCACGCTGGAGCCGCTGCCGCCGCAACCCGGCGCTCATGCGGTTCACGCCGGCAGCGACCCAGGCACCGAGCGTCCCTTCCTTTGGAAGCGACGCCACGAACGAGAGCAACAGCGCGACCGCAAGCGTCAGCCCGACCGTGAACGCCAGCACCATTCCATCCATGCGGATCTCATTCGCGCGCGGCGAATAGCGCTCGGCGAGCGAGACGAGCAGCCGCAGCCCGCCAACCGCGATGACGATCCCCAGCACGGCACCCATCGTCGCCAGCAACAGATTCTCGACGAGCAACAGCCGCCGCAGTCGCGCTCTGCCGGCGCCGAGTGCCGAGCGCACCACCAGCTCGTGCTCGCGGCGCACACCGCGCATCAGCGTGAGATTCGCGACGTTGGCAGCAGAGATGATCATCACGAACGCCGCCGCGCCCATGAGCAGCCAGAGGGTGAGACGTGCCTTCTCGCCCAGCACCTCCTGGAATGGGATCACCGAGACGCGATGCTCCGAGCCGGCGTCGTACGAATCGCGATGTTCCTGCTGCGCCCGCGTGCGGATGGCGGTGACCTCCGCTCTCGCCTGCTGCACCGTCGCGCCTGGAGCGAGCCGCGCGATCATCTCCGTCATACGGTGCGTCCGCCCGTGCACCATCATCGCGCTCGTGTGGTGCTCGCTGATCACCATATTGAGCAGCGCGTCCATACGGTTGGGGAACGTTGGCGCCGGCTGAACGACGCCGACGACTGTCACTCCCTTGCCGCCGACGCGGACCTGCTTGCCGATGATCCCCGGATCGCCGCCGAAGCGCTTCATCCAGTACTCGTGCGTCAGCACCATGACCGGCGGGACACCTGTGCCGTCATCTCCCTCGTTGAGCAAGCGGCCGATCACCGGCGAGAGTCCCATGATCTGGAAGTAGTTCCCGGTCACGAGGCCGACGTTCATCCGCACTGCATCCTGCTCGCCCTCGAGCGTATAGACCATCTGCGAGTACTCGGCGATGCCGCGCAGGCTCTTCGCGCTGTTGCGGTAGTCGAGAACCTCCGGGACCGAGAAGAGGATGTTGTCTCCCCCTGGTCCCTTGATCGAATGACGAAGGTAGACCAGCCGCTCGCCGTCCCGGTGCGGGAGCGGCTTGAGCAACACGCCGCGAACGACACTGAAGATGGCCGTGTTCGCGCCGATGCCGAGGCCGAGGGTCAAGACGACGGCTAGCGTGAAGCCGCGCGCACGGGAGAGGCTGCGGGCTGCGTACCGGAGGTCAGGAATGAGCATGAGTCGGTTGGGGCGGGAGAGTGCTCTTGGGGTCTACGGTCCTATAAAACGGGTGCGAGTGGAGTTTTTCGCCAGCGTGGAGTGGGCAAGCGTTCCGGTGCTGGCCGCCCTCCACCCGTCCACTCCCCCTAACGTCGAACCAGCCCGGTCAAAATCGACATTCGGGAAAGCCGCAAATACGGGGGCGCTGCTCTGCCGGACTGATCAGTCTGGGGCGCCGTACGATATGCTGCGTCGGGATTCTACTGAACATCGCCATCCGTCGCACTTTGGCCACGCGCGGCCTTCACGTTTCCGAGCGTCGCCGAGCACCGGACCCGGGCTTCGTGCGCGGCATTCGGCCCTGATAAATAACTTGGAGCGTCATGCCGACCTTTTCCCGACGCGCGGTTGCCGTCTGGACCGGAGACGTGGCGCGCGGTAACGGGCTGGTCACGGCCGGGACTGACGCGTTCACCGTGCCGATGACGTTCCCGCGTCTCGCTGGGGACCCCCCGAGCACTACTACGCCGGAGGAGTTGCTGGCCGCCTCGCAGGCGAACTGCTACGCGATCGCGCTGCGGTCCGTGCTGGGGCAGCGGCACGGGACGGCTCGACGTGTCAGCGTCACCGCGACGATCACGGCCGACAAGGGTGCGGGTGCCATCCGCATTCTGTCCTCGCATCTGGAGGCCGTGGTCGAAGGGCTTGAAGGTGTGGAGCCCCAACAGTTGGACGACGTTGCGCGCGCTGCGGAGGCAGGCTGCACCATCTCTAACGCGATTCGCGGCGCCGTGGCCATTACGGTCAGCGTCGTCGCGACGTGACGGCACGAACGCGGCCCGGAGTCGCTCATGGAACTGTCCCCATTCACCACAGCGCAAACGAGGGCACGTCGAGACGTACCCCCGCGTTGATGACGCGACCTTCGAGCGGCGCCCACGCGTCCGTCGTCCACCGGCCTCCCTCCCCGCGCGTGGGCCGCACGAGCGGCTGGTACTTCGTCAGCCGAACGTCGCCGAGATTCTCGAGGTTGACGAACACGCGCGCCGGGCCCACACGTCGCTCGCCGATCGCGCCGAAGATCACGTAGGGGCGGCTCTCGGCGCGGTACGGGTTGTCGTCGAGCATCTGGCGCCCCGTGTAGTAGACCTCGAGCCCGACCCGGCCCTTTCCCTCCTGCTCCCACACGGACACGAGGCCGGCCGCGTGACGGGGCGTGAGCGGCACCTCGCGCCGCCCGGTGCCGTCGGGCGTCTGCTCGGTCGAGCGAACGTAGGTGTAGCTGGCGGTCGTCGTGACGTCGCCGACGCGGTGGCGCAGCAGTGCGTCGGCGCCCGCCGTCTGCGTCGGCCGGGTGGCGTTGGTGATCTCCAGTTCGGCCGGAGCGTCCGACGCGGCGCGGACGACGAGCGCGTTGACGATCCGCGACCCGAACACCGTGCCGTTCACCTCGAATGGCCCGAGAGTGCCGCCCACGTCGAGCGACGCGCTGCGGGCCCGCTCCGCCCGCAGCGCGCGAAAGGCGCGCAGCGGCGTGAGGCCGGTGACCTCGGTATCCTCAGTGAGCGGCGTCGGCGCGAACGCGCCCGTGCCGCCCGATAGCCGTGCCGTCCAGCCGCCCGGCGCCCGCACCAGCACCGAGACGCGGGGATTGAGGAAGGTGCCGTACTCGCTGTGCGCGTCCAGACGCGCGCTCGCCGAGATCGCGAGCCACCGCACCGGCTCGACGTCGTACTGCGCAAACCCCGCCGGGACGGTGTACTCGTAGTCGAAACGCGGCACGTCGTCTGCCCGGTAGTTCTCCCGCTGGAGCGCGACGCCCAGCACACCCATGTGGGCGCCGCGCAGAGTCGTCAGCGCCCCCTCGATGAAGTAGGTCTCATGGTGATCGCGCTCGCGCACGTCGCCGAAGCGGTGGCCGTGGAGCTGTGCAGTCGCCGAGCCGCGCAGGCTGACGACGCTGGACGCGAACGAGAAGCGGGCCACCCCGCCTCCGTCGAGGCGTCGGGTGTCGATCTCCTCCGCGTGGGGCGCGCCGTTCGGGGCCGACCGGTCGTCGAGCGTGCCCCCGCGCCGGTCCTCGAGCGTCGTGCCAACGGTGAGAAGAACATTCCGTCCCTGCTCACCGCTCCAGAAGAGGCGCGGCCGGACGACGACGCGGCGATAGCCGGGGACGTCCGTCCAGCCGTCGCGATCGACGTCGACGCGCTCCTGCCGGTGCGCGCTGCCGAGAAGCGTGTAGCCCCACCGCTCGGAGAGTCGCTTCGACAGCCACAGCACGGCGTCGGTGCCGTTGCGCGTGGTCTGGTTCAGGAGCAGCTCGCGCTCCGGCTCCTCGCGCGGACGCCGCGTCACGAGGTTGATCACGCCGCCGAGCGCCGCCGAGCCGTAGAGTGCGGACGCCACGCCCTTGATGACCTCGACCTGCGCGAGATCCATCGGCGGAATCTGGAGGAGCCCGAGCGCACCGGTCTGGCCTCCGAACAGGGGGAGTCCGTCGGAGAGCACGAGCGTGTACCTCCCTCGGAGCCCCTGCACGCGAACGTTCGCGCCGCCGAGCGAGGGGCTGGTCGTTTGAACGCGCAGGCCGCCCGTCTCGTTCAGCATCATGCTGATGTCGCCAGGCGTCATCAGCATCTTCTCCTCGATCTCCTCGCGGTCGAGCACCTCGACCCGCAGCGGCACGTCCTCGATGCGCCGTTCGCTGCGCGTAGCGGCCACGACGACGCCCGACAATTCGGTCGGCTGCTCGGCGAGCCGTATGCTCACACTGGTGTCGACACCGGCGCGGAGCGTTACCAGGAGCGTCTCCGGCTCGAAGCCGAGCTTCGCCGCGACCAGGCGGTGCTCGCCGGGCACAAGACGAAGCACGACGCGGCCGAGCGCGTCGGTGCTCGCCCCAACGCGGCCGCTGCGCACTGTCGCGGCTTTCAGGGGAAGCGTGTCCTGCCGGACCTGGACGCTGAGCGTGGCGAGGCTGTCGACGGCACGCCCGGGCGCTGCCGCTCGCGTCGTGTCCTGAGCGAACGCCGGCGCAGCCACCGCGATCGCCGCGCCGGAGACCATAAGCCGCAACCGTCGGTAGCAGATCATGCGCGATGCCCGTGTGACCTCGGCGCGGGACTGAGCTCGACGCCGGGAACGGCGCCATCGATGGAGCGTACAACCTGTGTTGCCTGCAGGATCAACCCCACCGACCCGCTTAGCGGATGTCGAGCAGAGGATCCTACAGCTCTTCGCGCTCAGGGACGAACTGAAGCGCCTGCTGACGCAATTCCGAGGAGGCCACATCTCGGCCCGTGTGTTGGGCACTGAGGTGGCGGCGTCGCATAACCTGGCCTGGCTAATCCAAACGTGCCGAGCAACGGTGATCGTAGCGAGTTCCTCGTGATGCCTCGCCCAGTGGCATAGCAGCCGATTAGGCTTCGAGAAGACCATGCGGCGACTCACCGGCCTCTTGTCCAGCCTGCTCCTGCTCCACCTGACGTTGGTGGGCGCAGCC
>WUUC01061755.1_pt1 | contig 10223 bp, 9 predicted proteins | sample 6278441 | NCBI WGS metagenome assembly WUUC01 (sample SAMN13675441, study PRJNA597444) | soil metagenome | isolation source: soil | place: USA: Washington | collected 2017-10 | reverse complement strand
CGGCTCGCCGCTCGCCTTCCTCTCCGGCCGCACCGTCCCGTTCACCGCGGAGCAGCTCGTCGCCCGCTACGGCTCCAAGGACGCCTTCGTCGAGCAGTTCGCTGCCTCAGCCGATGCCGCCTCCGCAGCCGGGTTCCTGCTGCCCGAAGACGTCCCCGAGATCATCGGCATCGCCACCGCCAACGTCCCGCTCTGACTGCTAGCTCAAGCTGGGGTGTGCTTCGTGGTGAGCTCGACGGGCACGTAGTCGGGATCGTCCTCGTCGCGCATCGAGAACCGCCACTTGCAGCAGACATCCCCGTCGTTCTTCCGGGGTGGGATGGCGAGGATGTCCACCTTCATGTTCGGGTTGTACATCTTCGTCGTCACGATCATGGACTTGGGACACGTCGAGTGGCAGTTCTTCTCGAGGATGTCCGGGCGGCCCATGCCCTCCCACTGGTCGACGGCGACGCAGCGGTTGAAGGTCATGATCCCGACGTCGGGCTCGGGCATCTCGAACTCGAGGTCGAATGCCTTCCCGGGCATCGCGGTCGCGTCGATCTGGAGGTCTTTCATCCAGTCCTCGACGGTGTTGCCCGTGATGCCCAGGTGGCGGGCCTTGAGCTCCTTGGCCGCGGGGAGGACGGTGTCGCCCCACAGCTGGAACTGGATGTCGAACATCACGTCGAGGCCGTGGCGCAGCACGACCTGCGCCGCCCATCCTTCGATGCACTGGAGCAGGTACTCGTGGCTGCCCAGCAGCCATGTGACGAGCTGCTCCTTCGACAGGGTGACCGTGTCGGGGCCCGGGGTGAAGAGCCCTGTGTAGATCACGGGCGTGGTCGGTCGGTCCTCCGGCGCGACCCCCTGGTTGGGATCCTCGTAGACCGTGCCGGGCGGGAGGAACTCCTCCCGCATGCGGTCCAGCTCCGGAGCGATCTGCTCGCTCCAGGCCGCCCACTCGATCTCGCGCATCACCTCGGTGCCGAAGCGCTTCGCCACCTCGGTCACCCATCCCTCCACGCAGGCCAGCAGGTACGCCTCGCTGAAGGGGATGAACTGGGTGGCGAGCGCCTCGCGCGAGAAGTCCGTGTAGCGCAGGTCCTGGCGGTACGGACCGCTGTAGTCGGGCAGCTCGGCCCCGGAGTCGACGTCGAGCTCCTGGCGGATGTCCAGCTTGGAGACCGGATAGGTGACGCCGTCGGCGACCGCCTTGGGGAACTTCGGGAAGTTGACGAGATCGACCCCGAGCATGAGCACGAAGTCGTCCGGGACGTACTCCTCCTCGAGATGCGCGCCCGGCTTGCGGGCCTCCAGGAAGGTGCTCAGCTGATCGTCGGGTGTCGCGTCGGCCATGTGGGGGTCCCCCTGCTCGTCCTCAGCGGACAGGCTAGCCGCGCGGCTAGTCATCGTCTAGCCGCGCGGCTAGCCCCTAGCCTGGAGCGGTGACCCTCAGCGCGGCCCAGCTCGTCGACGACGGACACGCGCGCCTGCAAGCGGGCCGGTACAGCGAGACGCAACGTCGCACCCTCGCCGCCGCGCTTGATCTGTTCGCCGACCACGGTGTCACCGGCACCTCGTTGCAGATGATCGCGGACTCGGTCGGCGTCACGAAGGCGGCGATCTACCACCAGTTCAAGACGAAGGAAGCGATCGTCATCGGCGTCACCGAGGTGGTGCTGGCTCGCCTGGAGCACGCGCTCGAGGAGGCCGAGGCCGAGCCGTCGCGCGAGGCCGGACGACTCCTGCTGCTCACGAGCGTCATCGAGCTCGCCATCGAACGCCGGCGCTGGGTCAATGCGCTGCAGGGCGACCCGGCCATGATCCGCACGCTCGGCGAGCACGCGCCCTTCGTCGACCTCATGAACCGGGTCTACGCGCTCCTCCTCGACGAGGCCGCCGACGACGCCAGCCTCATGCGCACGGCGATCGTCTCCGCCGCGATCGGGGCAGCCATCGTCCACCCGCTCGTCGTCCACCTCGACGACGAGACGATGCGCGTGGAGCTGCTCCGCGTCACCCGGCGCCTGTTCGATCTGGACGTCCGGCCCGAGACTCGCCGTCGGGGCCCCGGGAGGTCGGGCGGAGCCGGCCGCGGCTGACCTGCCGCGTCCCGGTCAGGGCGGAGTCGTGGCCGGGGTGGTGTCCTCCGTCGTCGCCGGGGTTGTCGTCGACGGCTCCTCCGGGGGCGCCGTCGTCGTCGGCTCGGGCTCGGCCGCCGGCTCGGTGGTCGTGGGCTCGTCCTGCTCCTCGGGCTCTGTCGTCGTCGGCGACTCGGGCTCCTCGGGTTCCGTCGTCGTGGTCGTCGTGGCGTCCTCCTCGGCGGGAGGCAGCGCCGGATCGCCCTCGATGAGGTTCGAGATCAGGCCCTTGTCGTCCTCGGTCCGGTTCGGTGCGGCGAAGGGGTCGCGGGGCTCGCCGGGGTTGGACCCGCCGGTCGTGACGACGACCGCCAGGACGACGGCAGCCGCCGCGCCCGCCAGCGTGCCGGCCAGGGCGGGGCGCCCGATGCCGATCCGCTCGCGCATGGCCTCCGTGCGTCGGCGCCGCTCGAGCTGGGCCGAGAGCTCGGTGTGCTGGTTGAGCCAGGACATGAACGGCGCGGCGGCGTAGACGGTGCCCTGCCAGGCGAAGATCAGGGCGAGGAACGGGCTGGCGCGGTCACGGAGGACGAGCACCAACCCCGCGGCCCAGAGCAGCAGGGCGAGCACGCTCTCGGCGCGGGCGGACCACAGCGCGCTCAGAAGGCGGCTGCGGCTGCCCTCCTTGGGGGTGCGCAGGAACGTGCCCTCCCGGCGGGTCAGCCCGCGCAGGCAGGCGAGGGCGACGGTCCAGGAGAGCGACAGCCAGTTGAGGAAGGCGAGGGCGGCTCGCCGCACGCCGATGCCGGTCTTGACGCGCAGCGACCACAGGGCCCGGAACACCCCTGAGAGGATGAGCGCGGCGGGGAGGAGCGCGGCGGCGCCGTGGAGCGGGCGGAGGCTGAACGGGTCGTCGCCGGCGAGCACGACGGCGGAGGCGAGCAGGACGACCGAGAACGCGAGGTACACGAGGTCGTTCATCCACTGGAGGCTGCCCAGCAGGTAGTCCACGCGCTGCGACCGGGTGAGGTGGTTGTCACGGTCCCGGGGTCCGACCAGATCACGCCAGTGGAGGCGCAGGATCTGCATGCCGCCGAAGCACCAGCGGAACCGCTGGCTCTTGAGCGCGGCGAAGGTGAGGGGCATCACGCCGTGCCCGTAGGACGTGGGCACGAACTCACCCGAGTACCCGGCCTTGAGCAATCGGAGCGAGAGCTCGGCGTCCTCGGTGATGCACCACTCGTCCCACCCGCCGACCGCCTCGAGGGCCGAGCGGCGGAGCAGGCCCATGGTCCCGGCGAAGATGATGGAGTTCCGCTGGTGACGCGCCGGCATCGACGTCACGAAGAAGTAGCGGTACGCGTCGTAGCAGGCCTCCAGGTACCCGTCGCCCTCGAACTCCCGGTAGTCCTGGGGTGTCTGCACGAACGCGATCGACGGGTCGGCGAAGTAGCCGACGAGGTCGCGGAGCCAGCCCCGGTCGATCTTGTAGTCGGAGTCGACGATGCCGACGATCTCCGCGTCGGGGTGGGTGTGCTTCGCCAGCGCCAGGTTGAGCGCGCCCGACTTGAAGCCGGGCCACGGGTCGACGTGGACGAACGTCACGTTCGGGCGGTCTCGGCAGTACTCCTCGACCGGACGCCAGACCTCCGGGTCCTGCGTGTTGTTGTCGATGACCACGATCTCATAGCGCGGGTAGTCGAGCTCTTCGAGCGAGCGGATCGTGTCGATCAGCATGTCGGGTGGCTCGTTGTAGGTCGCGAGCTGCAGCGACACCATCGGCAGGTGGTTCGGATCGTTGCGCGGCTCCCGGCGCGACGGCCGGGTGCGGCAGATCGCATCGCAGCTCTCGAACGCGAACGACCCGGACAGCAGGAGCGCCGACACCTCGAGCAGCAGCATCGCCGTCGATGCCGCCCGCGCCATGACGCTCAACCCGGGTGAGACCGTGACCCCAACGGCGAACGCGAGGTAGGCGGTCGTCGCCGCCCACAGGGTTCCGTAGAACACCTGGCCGACCACGTTCCAGACGGGCCGGGCCACCACCCAGACGACGATCCACGCGAGCAGCACCACCTCCCCCACCACCACGTAGCGCGAGGGCAGCGCCCAGATCGCTCCCGTCACCTCCCCGGCGACGACGGTGACCACGATGCCCAACAGCAGGGCAACGGGCCGCGAGGAGACCCTGACCCGCTGGCCGACGAGCAGGAGCATGCCGGTCATCAGCACGAGGCCGGCCGCGCCCGTGAGGAACGCGCTGAGCAGCACGGCTAGACGACGACCTGGAGCCGATCGAGCGCGGCGACCTCGCCGGCGATGTGGTCGGCCGGCAGGAAGTGCTCACACACCCGCTCATGGGCGGCCTGCCCGAGCTCGGCTGCCCAGGAAGGGTCGTCGAGGACGCGGCCGATCGCCTCGCCACAGGCGCGGAGATCGCTCGGATCGTCGAGCAGGAGGCCACTGACGCCGTCGTCGATCTGGTCCTGGATGCCGCCGACCCGGCTGGCGACCACCGGCCGCTCCTTCCACATGGCCTCCGCCACGGTCAGCCCGAAGCCCTCGGCCAGGCTCTTCTGCACGACGACGTCCGCCCGACGTTGGAGCGCGTTCACGATGCGCGCGTTCTCCTCCAGGTCGTCCATGGGGATCTCGGCCAGGTGCACCCGACCGTGCGTGGATGCCGGGAGGTCCTCCCACGCTGCACGTGCCGCGGCGAGCACCTCGGCCCCCTCGGGATCGTCGGTGACGCCGTCGGTGGCGGGGCCGGCCAGGCACAGGTGGACGTCGGAATCGGACGGGCCGTGCTCCGCGAAGGCACGGATCACGCCGACCGGATCCTTGAGCCGGTCCCAGCGCGACACCTGCACCACGAGGCGACCCTCGGTGGGGAGGCCCGCCTGCTCGAGGATCCGACCGACCTCGCTGTCGTCGAGCGGACGGTTCTTGGCCGACATGATGTCGATGCAGGGCTGCACGATGGCGGTGCGCTCGGGGGCGAGGCCCTCCCACACGTGGGCCGGGCGGGAGAAGAGGCAGAGGTCGGCCGCGCTCACGTCCGGGAACAGGAAGCGCTGGGCCGCACGCGCTCGATCGTCGAGGACGTCGGCGCCGATGTGGCAGCGCCACATCACCTGCAGCCCGTGGTCACGCAGCACGGGAACCAGGCCTGCGGTCTGCGGGTCGTGGAGGACGACGACGTCACCCGGCGTCAGGTGCCCGAGCAGCTCATCCGTCTCGGCCCGCAAGCCGTCGTCGTACGCCGACCGGTCGTCCGGCCCCAGCTGCTCCCCGTCGACTCCAACGCCGTGCAGCGCGTTGTGCAGGCGCTTGGTGACCTCGAAGAACCCCTCGTCGAGGTCGAGCACCGCCCAGCGCGCGGCCACGCCGGCGCCGATCGCATACGGGAGGAGGGTCGAGAGGAGCTCCGCGACCCCGCCCCCGCGCTCGGTCGAGTTGACGTGCCAGATCCCGCGACCCGACAGGCGCTCGCCGAGCTCGTCCAAGGCCGCATCGAACCGCGCGAGGTGTCGAGCCTCGAGCAGTGGTGCGACCGCGTCGGTGGACCGTGGCTCCAAGGACACGACGTGCATGGGCCCCGACCTTCCCCGGGCTGGCTCCGCCGCAGACGGGGAAAGGTGGTGGGCAGCCCGTCGCCAGGTGCGTCAGACGCGCGCGTCCCGGCTAGGGGAACAGCGGTGGGAACCCGACGATGCGCAGCTGGAGGGGCAGCTCGAGCTTCGGCGCGGTGATCATCCGTCGGTAGAGGAACTCCCGCCAGCCGTCGTAGCCGAACTGGGGGTGCTCCTGGTCGGGGTCGAGCTGCTGCTCGCAGACGTTGCCGAGCAGCACGGTGAGGACGCAGGCGGGCAGGTCCGCCGGGTACGGGACCACCTGGTCGGCGATGCCGTGGGAGAGGAGCATCGGCGGCTCGCCCAGCCCGACGTTGGCCAGCACCAGCGGCAGGGTCCCGCCGGCGGAGGAGACCACGGCCGCGACCCTCGACGACACCCCGGGCGTGCCGCTCGTGCCGGGGTCGTCCTCGTTGAAGCCGACCATCTGCGAGATGATCCCGCCCGCGGAGTGACCGGAGATGGCGATCTTGTTCGGGTCGAGCTTGTAGTGCGCGGCGTGCGCTCGCACCCAGCGCACCGCGGCCTGCGCGTCGTGCGCGGCGTCCTTGGCCTCCTGGATGTACTCCTCCAGGCGAAGGGTCTGGACGGTGGGCAGCAGACCTTCGGGCAAGGAGTCGTTGAGGCGGTAGTTGATCGAGAACACGACGTAGCCGGCCTTCACGTACTGCTCGCGGGCCTCCTCGTACCACTCGACGCTCTTGCTGCCGCGCTTGAAGAAGCCACCGTGCACCCACACGATCGCGGGGCGGTTGGTGGCCGTGTCCCCGGCCGGCTGGAGGACGTCGAGCTCGTGCTGCTCGAGCACGCCCTGGTAGTCCACCGACGCGCCGTAGACCAGGTCGGGCTCGATCGTGTAGTCGTCGAACACCAGGTCGAGGTAGCGCACGCCGTCGGCTCCCGCTTCCGGGACCGGCCCGACCACGCCCATCGCCATCGCCACCGCGGTGACCAGCACCGCCGCCCGTCGACGTCCCCTGCGTCCCGCCATCCTGCGCCCCCAACGTCCGCCGTCGTTAACGGGCGTTAGCGTAGCACCGTCCGCGAGCGGAGGACGGGCGTCGGGTCCTGTAACGCGCGGGCGAGCAGGGCGTACTGATCCCCGTCAGGATGGGCAGCCGACGATGAGGGGGACGACGATGTTCGTGCAGATCATCAAGGGACGGACCAAGGACGCGGCGGCGATGCGGGCCCAGGGCGAGCGGTGGGCGGCGGAGGTCAAGCCGGGGGCGATCGGACATGTGGGCGGCACGTTCGGCGTGGCCGATGACGGCACCTTCGTCGTGGTGGCCCGCTTCGAGGACGAGGCGTCAGCGCGCGCCAACTCGGAGCGGCCGGAGCAGGCGGCGTGGTGGTCGGGCGTCGAGCCGCTGCTCGACGGACCGGCCGGCTTCCGGGAGTCGAGCGACATCCGGCTGCTGTTCGACGGCCCGTCGTCGGCCGCCGGCTTCGTGCAGGTGATGGAGGGCACCGTGCCCGACCGCGCCAAGGCGGAGGCCACGGACAACGCCGAGCTCGAGGCGCAGCTGAAGGAGGCGCGGCCCGATCTCCTCGGCGGCCTGCGGGCGTGGTTCGACGGCGGTGACTACGTCGAGGTGGCGTACTTCACGTCCGAGGACGAGGCCCGCAAGGGCGAGTCGTCGGGTGACTTCGAGGGTCCCCAAGCGGAGTTCACCGCGGCCTTCGGCGAGCCCACCTACACCGACCTGCGCAACCCGCTCCACGCCTGATCCGCTGGCGGCTCAGGCGACGAGGCTCGCGGTCGCAACGGCGTAGCCACTCGTCACGCGGAACCCGGCGGGGTCCTCGTTCCATGACGCGAAGTGGGCGAGGACGTCGGCGACGAGCGCGTCCCACCGTCCGGTTGGCTCGACCACGGCGCGGGTCTCGAGCCACAGGGGGTGCGTCGCCATCTGCTCGCGCACGAACGCCTCGGGCGACTCGGCCGTGAACGCGAGGTCATGGCGATGCAGCGAGACCTCGAACCCGTGCGGGGCGAGGAGCTCGGCGACCGCAGCCTGATCGTGCCAGGGGAACGGCGCCGGGCCGAGCGGCTGGTCGAGGTCGGCCATCACCGCCCGCCGCAGGCCCATCTGCTCGGCGATCGCTCCTTCGGGCACCCACGCCGAGGACACGACCCGGCCGCCGGAGCGCAGCGAACGGGCCAGCTCCGCGGCGGCAGCCGGGGCATCCGGGGCGAAGATCAGCCCGAAGACCGAGACGATCGCGTCGAGCGAGCCGTCCTCCACCGGCAGGTCCGCGGCGTCACCTTCGGCGAAGGTGGCGTCGAGATCGGCGTCCGCAGCGGCCTGCGCGGCCACCTCGAGCAGTCGTGTCGACGGGTCGACGCCGAGCACCTCGGCCCCGGCGGCGGCGACGAGCAGCGTGGCGTTGCCCGTGCCGCAGCCGAGGTCGACGATCTGCTCGCCCGCTCGGGGGCCGAGGTGGTCGACGACCACGACCGCAGCGGGGTGCAGCTGCGCGGCCGTGTGCTCGTACCGACCCGTACCCCAGTCCACGTCTCGACCCTATGCGGAGCCGTCAGTAGCTGAAGGTCGTGGCGCCTTCGTCGCCGATCCACTGCCACATCGGGACCGTGCCGCCGAGCTCGGCGCCGCCGATGAGGTGCTCGGGGTCGAGCGCCTTGGCGTTCCAGCAGATCGGGCACACCAGGAGCTTCCCGCCCGCGGCGGTGTAGCGGCCGAGCAGCTCCGGCAGTGACGGGCATCCCTCGCAGGCGACGCCGACGGCGACTCCGGGGACGGCCAGCCGCACCGCTTCCTTCGTCAGGAACATCAGGGTCGGGCGACCCTGCTCGGCGGCACCTACCGCCACGAGGAACGCCACGGTCACCTTCTCCGCGTCCTCCAGCCCGGTGGTCAGGCTCACGACGGCCTTGTTGGACATCTGTCTCGCTCCTTCGGTCGGTGACAGCGACCATCGCCGTCCAACGGAGGATGCAGGAGCGGGGCCGCCAGCCGCATCGGCGCCAGCACGCATCCTTGCGACCGCGCGGACCGGTCGATGTCGGCTGGCGCGTACGCGCTGCGACGGCCGGATCAGGCCAAGACGCGGGCGACCGCCGCCGCCCGGGCGGTGCGGCCCGTCAGCCCCAGCTTGAGGTAGGCGTTCTGGAAGTGGCGCTCGATCGTGCGGACGCTGAGCGTGAGGCGCTCGGCGATGGCGGCGTTGTCCAGCCCCTCGGCTGCCAGCAGGAGGATCTCCCGCTCACGGTCGGAGAGGTGCGACGCGGGGACGGCAGGACGGTCCTCGGCGAGGAAGGCGGCGAGCTCGTCCCGGAACAGCGGCCACGCGGGCTCGTCCGCGAGGAGGATGTGGTTGCGCGAGGGCAGCAGGACGAGGCGAGCGTCGGGGATCTGCGCGGCCAGGCGTTGGCCCCAGCCGGCGGCGGCCCGGTCGTCGTCGGCGTGGAGCACGAGGGTCGGCGCGGAGATCGCCGGCAGGCGGTCCGAGACGTCGATCTCGTAGCGCGCGATCCGGCTGTTGATCGCGTTGTCCGTGCTCGTGGACGTGCGCTGGAGCTCGTCCATCCACGCCATCTGCTCCTCGGTGGCGTCCGGGATGAAGATGGTGGTGAACGCCCGGCGGAACACCGGGTCCGGCCGAGCCCAGCCCGCTCGGGTCATCGCGAGGAACGCCTGCTCGGCGGCGTCGTCGTCGTCGATGTAGCCGCCCCTGGCGATGGCGCCGTACAGCACGAGGCGTGACACCCGCTCGGGGTGCTTCGCCGCGTACGCGAGCGCGATCGGCGCACCGCCGGACATGCCGAGCACGGCGCACCGGTCGAGACCCGCCGCCTCGACGAGCTGCTCGAGGTCGGCGAGACGCCGCTCGAGCGAGAAGTCGGTGACGTCCCAGTCCGACATGCCGAACCCGCGCTCGTCGTAGCGAACGACCGTCGCGATGTCGCCGAGGTCGTCGAGGAAGTGGCGCCAGACGGGGCTCTGCCAGTCGTGGCGGAGGTGGCTCAGCCAACAGGAGACGATGAGCAACGGCGGTCCCGAGCCGTGCCGCGCCCAGGCGAGCCGGACGCCGTCGTCGGCGCGGCAGAACCGCACCTCCTGCTGCACCGCATCGGGCCCCTCCACGCCCGCACAATAATGGCGGCGTCAGCCCCTGAGCTCGATCGTCCGCGTGGCCTGCGTGGCGATTGCCGCGGCGCCGGCGACGACGGCGAGGGCGAGCGGCACGCCGACCCATGCGCTGGGCTCGCCCAGGGAGTCGAGCGCATCGTGCATGAAGCCGAACCCGAAGTGGGGCCTGGCCCTCGCGAGCTGTGCCGTCCTCCTCGCGCGGCTCGAGGAAGACTGACTCCGACGAGGATGATGTCGGCCGCGCCGCGGATCGAGCGCAGATCGACGACTGACGCGCGAGTCTGTCGAGATCCGACGGATGCCGGTCGTGCTCCGGTCGGCTCGCACAATGACCAACCTGGAGTGGAGCTTCGTCGGGCGGGAGGAGGAGCTCGATCTCCTCGGTGAGCTGGTGGCGCCCGGCGCCGGGGGCG
>WUUC01071632.1_pt1 | contig 10225 bp, 9 predicted proteins | sample 6278441 | NCBI WGS metagenome assembly WUUC01 (sample SAMN13675441, study PRJNA597444) | soil metagenome | isolation source: soil | place: USA: Washington | collected 2017-10 | reverse complement strand
AGCGACACACCACGGGCTGGTACGCAGGAGCTGCTGCGTTTTGGCTCATTGCGTTTTGGTTGGTGTTCGTGGGCCTCGCGTCGATTATCCCGCAGATCTTCTACCCGGAAGGCGTGGCTCACAGCGAGGGCGGTTGCGCTCCCGCGTTGGTTACGCTCGAAAACGAGCTGCTCGCGCGCGTCAGCGAGAGCCTGCGAGACGTTCCGCTCGTGGCTACGCGTGACGAGATCGCTACGTGGCTCGAAGAATGGGACCTGCGCCACGCCGGTGTGCGCAATCAATGCACTGCGGCATTGCATCCGGCCTGGGTCGAACTCGGACGCCTGCGTCACGGCTTGGCCGGCATGCTCGAGCGCTTCGATCGCGAACAGCTCCCTCGCATTCGGACGATCGAGCGTGCGCTCGGTTCCGCGGGCGAGAACCTCTGACACCTTGGCCGCGTCGCGGCCGCTCAAGCGCTGAGGGCGCACCATGAATGAAGCGACTGAACCTGCACCGACATTCGATAGCATCGCTCTCTCGAGCCCCGTTCGCCGCGCGATCGACGAGCTCGGTTTCACGCACCCGACGCCCGTGCAGCGCGCAGCTTTCGAGCCCGCTTGCGAAGGCAAGGATCTGATCGTCCAATCGCGGACGGGCACCGGCAAGACGTTGGCTTTTGGGCTACCGCTCGTGGACCGGCTCGTACGTGAAGGCGACGGCGTGCAGGCGCTGATTCTGGCGCCGACGCGCGAGCTCGCTTTGCAAAGCCAGCGGGCGCTCGAGCAGATCGGGCAGCACAAGCGGATCAGCACGGTCGCCGTGTACGGCGGCGCGCCGATGGAGCCACAGATAGCTTCGCTTCGGCGCGGGGCGGAGATTGTCTCCGGAACTCCTGGCCGCGTTCTCGATCACATGCAGCGTGGCACGCTCGACACGCGCGGCATTCGCGTGCTCGTCCTCGACGAAGCGGACGAGATGTTCTCGATGGGCTTTGCCAAGGAGCTCAACGCGATCATGGACGCGTTGCCCGAACAGCGTCAGATGCTGTGTTTTTCAGCCACGATCGACGGACACGTGCAGCGCATGGCCGAGCGGCGTTTGCGCGAGCCCGAGTTCATCACGCTGTCGAGTGATCAGGTCGGCGCGGCATCGATCAGCCACTACTACTACATGGTCCTCGGCGACAAACTCACCGAGCTGATACGCGTTCTCGAGGTGGAAAATCCGGAGAGCGCGATCATCTTCTGCAACACGAAGAACGAGACCGAGTCCGTGGCGCGGGGGTTGACGCACGCGGGTTTCAACGCCGACTGGCTCAACGGTGATCTGCCACAGCGTGACCGCGAAAAGATCATGGCGCGGACGCGGGAAGGCAAGCTCCGCTACATGGTCGCAACAGACGTCGCCGCGCGCGGCATCGACATTTCGCACCTCACTCACGTCATCAACTACGGTTTTCCCGAGTCGGCCGAGCAGTACGTGCACCGAACCGGAAGAACCGGACGGGCAGGTCGGACGGGCACGGCAATCTCGGTCGTGGGTCCAGCGAACCTGGGCGCGCTCTATATCCTGCGCCTCACGTTCAAGATCCTGCCGATCGAGCGCTCGCTGCCGAGTCAGTCCGAGTTGCAGACGCGCAAGGAGATCGATCGGTTGGCTTTGCTCACGGAGGCATTTCGTGACGCTCCGCTCGACGAGAATCGCGACGTCGTGCGCCGCTTGCTGACGCATCCGGATGCGGAACGCGTGCTCGGAGGCCTGGTACGCAGCTTCTTCAGTGCGGTCGCAGGCGACGTGGACGAAACGGCCGCGATTTTTCGGCGCGGCCAACCGGTCGAGTTGGTGGCCTTGCCAGACGTCTCCGTCACGGAAGAGAGCAGTGAAGTGCTCGCGGAAGACAGCCTCGACGCGTCCACGCGCAAACGTAAGCGCCGCAACCGCGCTCGTGGCAATCGCCCAGAAGACGCGAACGCACCGCCGCCTCCGCCCGAATCCTCGGGGGTATTCTCGCCGGAAGGCGATCCTCAGGCCCTTGAGCCCAATTCGATTCCCGTGGCGAGTCCAGATCTAGAAGGCATGACCACGTTGTACCTCAATGTGGGACGTCGCGACGGCCTCGAGTCGGGTGACGTGTCCTCGCTGCTCACGACAAAATGCGGGTTTGGCGCCGACGATATTGGACGCGTCCGCGTCAAGGAGCGGCATACTTTCGTCGGGGTGCCCAGCGAGCGGGTCGACGAAGTGATCGCCGCGCTCACCGGGCAGAGCCTCAAAGACAGGCAGCTGCACGTGGAGCGAGCGAAAACATGATCGGAACGCACGCGGAATCGAGCTCGAAGAATCGTTTTCCGTGTGCGCAGCGAGTGGCGCAGGTCTGCCTCGCTCTGTTGCTGACCGCGGCACTGGGCTGTTCGGAAGAGAAGCAACGCCCGCAAGGCCTGCTCGACGCTGAAGGCAAACCTGTCGGCAATGTGGCCCCGAACCGAGCGGCCACGCCGGAGAGTTCCCCCGTAGAGCGGCCTCCTGAAGCATTGCCGAGTCCGTTCGGCGATGGGCAGCAAGAGGGGGAAGTTGCGGTCGCCGCCGCCGCCGCTGAACCCGAGCCAGAAGAAAAACGTGATTTGGCCGCGGAGCTCAAGGCGCTGATTGGGCAACCGACTTCCTGTCTGGATCTCGACAAGGTCGCGAATGGCGGAGGGAGCGTCACGATTCGGGTGACGGCTTCCGTGGCACCCAGCGGCCGTATCAACCGAGCGACGGTGTCGGCAACCGGTCAGGCGAGCGAAGCGCTGCGTTGCATCGAACGCCTCGTTCTGAATGGCTCGCTGGAAGGTCCAATCGAGAACGCTCCCCTGTCCGTCTCGGCGGAGAACGTCGTAGAAGCCGTGCGAGTCGCGCCTACGAAAGCGCCTCAAGCCGTGGAGCAAGCTCGGCCAGCACCCGCAACGATCGCGCAACCGGCAGACGGCGTCGAGCTAGCGGCTCCTGCGGACGACGTGGAGCTCGCCGCACCGCCGGAGGACGACGAGCCCGTCGAGTTGGCGCAGCCGGCCGATTGAGTTCGGATCGACGCGCTGAGCGGCTGTTTCTGAGCATCGAAAGCGGTCGGGTTCGTGCACGCTCTTCGGCTCCCGCCTCGCGTAGAGCGCGCACTGCATGTGGGGTGAACGAGGTGCAGCGGGGAGCTTGCCGCAGATCTCCCGTCCACTGCCCCTTGAATGCAAGGCCTCGGCTTCTGTACGCTGCGACCTCTGCATGAGTAGCGATCTCTCAGTGCAACCCGGGGTTTCAGAGCTCGCGCCCGGGCGTGTGGTCAGCGGGCGATTCGTCATTCGGGCACCGGTGAGTACGGACGGCTTCGGGGAGCTGGTCGCTGCTCTGGATCAAAAGACCGGTCAGGCGGTCTGTTTACGAGTACTGCGCAACCCGGCACAGGCCGGCAATTTGCGCGCGATTGTCAAAGCGGTCGGCGATATTTCGCATCCGAACCTGGTCGCCACGTACGGCCTCGCGCAGACCGAGGCAGGTGCGCAGCTGATCGTGCAAGGCACGATCGAAGGACAGCACGTCGCCGCTTTTGCGCTCGCGCACGTGGGGGGAAAGCCCGTGAGCTTGCGTGGCGCGTTCAACGTGGTCGCCCACGTTTGCAACGCACTCAGCGTCGTGCACGCCACTGGGCCACATGGTGCGGTACGCCCCGGAGCGGTGTGGATCGGTGCCGATGGTCGCGTGCAGCTCGCAGATCTAGCCATCGCGCGTGCCAGCTTGGCTAGCGGCGGTACGGGGGGACTGCCCGACGCCGAGGCCGCGTATCTCGCCCCGGAGCTCAAGATGGGCCAGCCGCCCTCGCCGGCGAGCGATCTGTTCGGGTTGGGCGCCCTCCTTTACGTCCTGCTGACGGGACGCTCGCCGATGGAAACGTTCGTAGCGCCTTCGCAAGCGCATCCGGAAGCGACGGCGGCGCTCGATCAAGAGTTGCTACGGTCGCTCTCGCCGGATCCTCGGGCGCGGCATGCGTCACCCGAAGCCTTTCGTTTGGCACTCCTGCCTCTGATGGGGGGAGCGGAGCAAGAGACCCGCGACGACTTCGGCGTCGACGTCGAGGTAGAAATCAGCCTCGCCTCCATTCCGCCTTCGCGAGCACCGGGTTCGAATGGTCAAACTGCGAGCGTGCCACGTGCGCCTCGCGTGCCTCGTGAAAGCGGCCCTCAAGCGGGCATGCGCGTGTCGCTGGCAGATGGCTTTCGCGTCTCGATAGTCGAAGACGAAGCCGAAGCCGCCGCGGCCCGCGAGCGCCGTTCGCTCGGGGAAGTCGCGCTCAAAGACGTGCTCGCGAAGATCACCGAGGACGACTCACCGCGCTGGATGCTCGTCAAAGAGGGCATGGATCACGGCCCGTTTTCCGGGCGCCAAGTGGTCAACATGATCGTCCAGGGCAATGCCCGAGGCGATCACGAGTTGATGAATACGGATACGGGCCGGCGCGGCAAGATCACCGAGTTCCCCGAGTTCACCGATTTTCTCGCGCAATACGAGCTCAAGCGGACTGAAGAAGAGCGCGTTCAGAAGCTCAAGAAGAGCGAAGTTCAGGAGAAGCGTGGTGCCGTCTTCAAAGTCGGAATCGGAGTCGGTGCGCTCGCGCTGATCGGCCTCGTTGTCGGGCTCTACGCGATTACTCGCTCAGGCGTAGAAGGTGGCGATCGGGGCGCTGCGGACGCGAGTGATCTTTACAAGCGCGGCTCGGTGGAGCTCTCCGGGTCGGCCGGTATCTTGCCGATTCCTAAGCCGGGCAGCGGCGGTCGACGCGGTGCGGGCGGCGGCGGGGGTGGCGGAGGCCTGTCGTACGAAGACGCGATGATGCAGGCGGTCGACATCGGGAGCGCTGCCGGGGGCGGCGAGCAGCAGCTCAGTGCCGCGGCGGTCGCAGGCGTGATGAATCGGCAGCTCAACGGCATTTTCGATGCGTGCGTGCGCGGTTCCGTGGGCAACGTGCAGGTCGATCTTGCGATCGCGGGGAGCGGTCAGGTACTCGGTGTCAGCGTGCGCGCAGGGGATGCCAACTTCCAACGCTGCGTGGCAGGGCAAGTGCGGCGGGTGCGGTTTCCTTCATTCTCTGCACCGCGCATGGGCGCGCGCTATTCATTCGGTACGTGAGCTCGCTTGCTGCCGCACTCGTGGTCGTGCTTGTGTTCGTACCCGCGTTGGTACGGGCCCAACGAGCCCAACCAGCGCTGTCTGCTGTAGGCGCGCAGCTGGTTCCTACTCATCAAGCTTTGCTCGAACGGCGCGAGCGCGTGATCGTCGACAAGCTCGAACGTTTGACGCGCGCCTTGCCCGAAGTGAGCGACGTCGTGATCGACGTCAGCTTGCCGGACGTAAGTCGGCTCGCTCTCGATGAACCGCCACCGTCCGCGCGCGTGTCCCTGGTCGTCCAGACACGTACGCCGCTCGACGAGGGCGTGCTGCCAACTTTGGTGCGCGCGTCCGCTGCGGAGCTCGCCTCGGCGCACGTGGCAGTGACGGCGACCCGCGCACCGCCTCTGACGCAGGCCGCGCCCCCGCTGCGCGCAGTCGGTCCCTTTCGCGTGGCCGCAGACTCCGACACCAAGCTACGCGTGCTCTTGGGCCTGCTCCTCGCAAGCAACGTACTGCTCGCGAGTCTGCTGCTCTCGGGCCGCCTGCGACGCTCGCGGCGCGTGGTGTAACGAACGGAAGAGGCCGTTCAGGTGCGCAAGTGTAGACACTCGTAATCTCGATCGATACACTGCCGCAGTTGTGATCGAGATCCGCGAAGTATCCCTGCGGCTCAAAGGGAAGTCCGTGCTTCGCGACGTCAGTCTCGTCGTTCCCCACGGGCAGGTGTCGGCGTTGATCGGCCCGGGCGCGAGTGGCAAGAGCGTGCTGCTCAAAGTGATGGCGGGCTTGCTCGCGCCGGATGCAGGCACCGTGCGCGTAGGCAGTGAGCAGATCACCGGCATGACAGCCATCGAGCTGGCCCGCACGCGTAAAAGCATTGGCATGCTGTTTCAGAACAACGCGCTCTTCGATCACATGACGGTCTTCGACAACATCGCGTTCCCGCTGCGCAGGCTGTTCGATCAGAGTCATGACGAGATCGCGCAAATCGTGTCCGAGCGGCTCGCCTGCGTGTCGATGGCTGGCTTCGAAGAGCGTCATCCGCCCAGCTTGTCTGGGGGGCAGAAAAAACGTATCGGCATCGCTCGTGCGACCGCGCAGCGAGCGCCGATCGTGCTGTACGACGAGCCTACGGCCGGTCTCGATCCGGTCAATAGCCAAAAGATTTACGATTTGATCCGCGATGAACAGCGCGCGCATCGCTCGACCGTCGTCGTGATCTCGAGTGATGTCGGCGGGCTCCTCACCATCGCCGATCGCGTGGCATTGATGCATCGCGGCGAGTTGCTGTTTTCTGGGACGGTCGACGAGGCACACAACAGCGCGATTCCGGCGGTCGATCAGTTCGTGCATGGCCACACGGAAGGCCCGCTATGAGCGACTCGGCTCCCTTGCGCACACCCTTCGCACTGCTCATCCCCGAGCGGATAGGGCGAGGTCTGCTCCATGTCGCAAATCAAATGGGTGGCGTCAGTGTGCTGGCGCTTCGCTTGCTCGCACGCCTCGCGCCACCGCGCATCGACCGCTACGAGCTCGTGCGTAACTTGCACAAGATGGGCGTTCGCTCCGTCGGCATCGTGTCAGTAACGGCGCTCTTCACGGGCGCCATCATGGTCGTGCAAGCCGCTCCCTTGGTGATCCGGTTCAATGCGACCGACATCATCGGTTGGGGAGCAGGCTTCGCCACGTTGCGCGAAGTAGCGCCGCTTCTCATCGCACTGATGTTCAGTGGACGCGTCGGTGCAAACAACACTGCCGAGCTCGGCACGATGGTGGTTACGGAGCAGCTAGATGCGTTGCGCGCGCTTGCCATCGATCCACTGAGCTACCTGATTCTGCCGCGCGTCGTGTCCATGGTGTTCATGCTGTTCATCCTGACGATCATCGGAGACGTGGTGGCGGTGGGAGGTGCCATCTTAGCGTCGAGTGCACTGCTCGACGTAGGTCCGCGCCAGTTCATGAACAGCTTCTTGGAACTGCTTGATCACGGCGACTTCTTGCAGGGCCTTGCCAAGTCCGTGGCTTTCGGCGTGATGATCGCGCTGACGTCGTGCCACTTTGGGCTGAGTGCCAGCGGCGGTGCGCCTGGCGTTGGACGCGCTGTAAACGCTTCGGTCGTCGCTGCGGCGACCGGCATCTTCATCATGGACTACTTCTCGACGTTCTTTTTGCGATGACGACCGCTACTCACCAACGAGACTCGGCGAGCCTGCTTGCAAGGCTCGGAGAACCACTCCTCGCTTTCGCGAAGGACATGGCCGCGCTGTGGAGCATCCTGTTGCAGACGCTCTACTACATGCTGCGCGGCAAGCAGGAGAAAGGCGCCGTCGTTCAGCAGGCGTACATCATCGGCAATCAATCGGCATTTTTCATCACCGTCACCATGATAGCGATCGGGATGATCATGGTCGTGCAGTCTGCACTGCAGGCCATCAAGGTCGTGCCCGATTTGTCCATGCTGGGGGCCAACATCATTCAAATGATGGTGCGCGACTTTGCCGCCACCATTTGCGCTCTGATGCTTGCAACGCGCGTGGGAGCGGGCATCGCCGCCGAGATCGGCTCGATGGTGGTGACCGAGCAAGTCGATGCTCTGCGCATGTGTGCTGCCGAACCCATCGAGTACCTGGTGGTGCCGCGCTTCATCGCCTCCGTGGTCATGACGACCGCACTTACTTTTTGGTCTCTGTTCGTCGCACTTTCCGCGGGTGCAATCACCGCCAACATTCAGTTCGACGTGAACTACCTGACCTTCCTCAACTTTGATCTGATCAAAGGTGGCGATTTGGTCTTGTGCCTACTGAAGTGCTTGTCTTACGGCGCCGCGATTCCCATCGTAAGCGCGCACCGCGGGCTCTCCACCTTCGGCGGTTCGGAAGGGGTAGGCTGGGCGACCACGAGCGCAGTGGTTCACAGCTCGCTTGCAGTCATCACTCTCGATCTCGTTCTGAGCATCTTTGGTCACTTCGTTTTTCCCGCTTAAACTATGCCCATTCAGTTCCGACAACTCGAGAAGCGCTTCGGTGACAAGCACGTACTCCGGGGCGTAGACCTCGAGATTCGTGACGGAGAGTGCTTCTTCGTGATTGGCACGTCCGGGGTGGGCAAGAGCGTGCTCATCAAGCATCTGGTCGGCCTGTTACGCCCTGACGCTGGCGACATCTTCCTCGACGGCGAAGAAGTGTCGCGCCTGAGTGAGCGCGCGTTCTATCGGGTTCGTCAGAAATGCGCGATGGTTTTTCAACACTCGACCTTGTTCGACTCGATGACTTGCGTCGAGAACGTGGCATTGCCGCTGCGCATGCATCGCGGGTTGCGCCTCGAAGCCGCCCTGTCTGCGGCTGCCGAGTTGCTCGAGCGCGTCTACATGAGCGACTTCGCGCAAGCGATGCCGTCGGAGCTCGGCGATGGCATGCGCAAACGCGTCGCGATCGCGCGAGCGCTGGCGCTCAAACCTCGTTACATGCTGTTCGACGAACCCACCACATCTCTCGACCCGATCAATGCGCGCCGCATCGACGCGTTGATCCAGTCACTCTCGCAGCAACTTGGCGTGACTTCGATCGTGGTAAGCCACGATTTGACCAGCATCTTCGCGATCGCCCACCGCATCGCGATGCTCTACCAAGGACAAGTGCGACTGCTCGGCACGAAAGAGGTCTTCAAAGACTCGACCGATCCCATCGTGCAGCAGTTCATCTCGGGTCAAGCGCAAGGACCGATGGAGGTATGAAGTGAAGGGACTCTCGCTCGAGGTCAAAGTCGGCCTGCTGGTCCTTACGGCCTTACTCATCATGGGTGGCTTCTTGTTCGTGCTCGGAGGTGTGCACCTGGAGAACGGCTACCCGATCTACGTGGACTTCAACAATCCCGGTGGGGTCAAGCCCGGCGCGCCGGTGCGCATTGCCGGCGTGCGCGTTGGGACGGTTGAACAGTCGACGTATCTGGGCGGCAAGCTCGATCCCAAGACGGGTCGGCGCGCGCTCGTGCGCATCGAACTCAAGGTCGACTACAAGGTGCGCGACAGCGTTCACGAGGACGCGCTCTTCTACGTCACGTCGCAAGGAGTGCTCGGGGAACCGTTCATCGCGATCGATCCAGGCACTCACGATCAGCCCGTGCTCGCGGAAGGTAGCGTCGTGCACGGCATCGACCCACCGCGCTTGGATCTTGCGATGGCGATGGGATACGAGCTGCTCGAGACGATGGTGACGGCGCTGCGCGAGAATCGCGAAGAGATCTCCGGGTTGCTGACGAACGCCTCCGGCATGCTCAAAGGGATGAACGAGATCCTCGCGGACAATCACGATCGCATCAACAGCATCATCGCCAACGCGGACACCGCCACCTCCGAAGGTGCGGCTCTCATCAAGGGCGTGCGCGAGAACTACGTCGATGGCCAAAGGCCGCGTCGCATCATGGAGAACCTCGACAAAACCCTGACCGCCACGAGTCAGCAAGCGGGGCCGCTCATGCAAGACGTTCGCGGCATGGTGTCGGATGCGCGTGAGGTGATAGGACCCAACGAGCGCGCGCAGCTCAAGAGCACGATTCAGGACGCTGCGCTGCTTGCAGACCGAGCCAAGGACACGCTCACGGACGCGCAGTCGATCATGACGCACATGAAGCGAGGAGAAGGCACGGTCGGTGCCCTTCTCATGGACGAGGCCATTTACGACGACGTGCAGGAGATGTTGCGCGACATCAAGCACAACCCATGGAAGTTGTTCTGGCGCGAGTAGGACTCGATCGTCCTGAGGCGTCAGCGCTCCGCTGCGTAAGTTCCGTGCGCAAGCGCCTCCTTGTGCTGGGTCAGCGTTGTCGCCCTGCCCACTTATCAAGCGGCAGTGTGAGGCTTCCTACGTTGTTGTGAGCTCGAAAGACACCTGCATTTCCGCTGCAATAATCGTGTGCTGACGGTCTTTTTGCCGAATTAAGCCGTCGTCTCGCGCTTTTATGCGTTCCTTTGCCCAGCAATGGTTGCTTGAGGTTCATTTTCAGCGTCAAATGAACATGTTCGTGCGCGCGGGGCGGTCACGGCGCGTAGCGACGTTTCGCGAGCTTCGCGAAGGGTGGTGGAGATGCTGAATCTCAGCTGGACGGTGGG
>WUUC01156978.1_pt1 | contig 10227 bp, 11 predicted proteins | sample 6278441 | NCBI WGS metagenome assembly WUUC01 (sample SAMN13675441, study PRJNA597444) | soil metagenome | isolation source: soil | place: USA: Washington | collected 2017-10 | reverse complement strand
GGGGCCTGCCCTTGATCTTGAGTCACCACGCCCTCCCAATCGCCGGAACTCTACTGCGACGTCCGTCACGCGGTCTCGTTCCCTGGCGCACACTGGTCGCCATGACGTGGTGGGTACTCCATGTGGACCTCGATCAGTTCATCGCGGCGGTCGAGGTACTCCGGCACCCAGAGCTTCGCGGCAAACCGGTCGTGGTCGGCGGGGACGGCGACCCGAAGAAGCGCTCCGTCGTGGCCACCGCGTCCTACGAGGCCCGCGAGTTCGGCGTGCACTCCGGGATGCCCATGCGCACGGCCGAGAGCAAGTGCCCGGAGGCGATCTTCCTGCCCAGCGATCCGTCGGCCTACGACGCGGCCTCCGAGCGGGTCATGGCGACGCTGCGGTCGTTTCCCGTGGTGGTGGAGGTGCTCGGCTGGGACGAGGCGTTCGTCGGGGTGGAGACGGAGGATCCGGAGACGCTGGCGCGCGACATCCAGCGGGCGGTGGCCGAGCGGACGTCGTTGTCGTGCGCGGTGGGCATCGGGGACAACAAACTGCGCGCGAAGACCGCCACCGGGTTCGCGAAGCCAGCCGGGATCTACCGGTTGACCAGGGACAACTGGGTGGCGGTGATGGCGCACCGGCCGACCGACGCGCTGTGGGGCATCGGGGTCAAGACCACTCGCAAGCTGGCGGAGATGGGCCTGAACACGGTGCGGGAGCTGGCGCTGGCCGATCCGGCGGTGCTGGCCAAGCGGTTCGGCCCGAAGATGGGGCCCTGGTACTGGGAGCTGGCGCGCGGGGCGAGCGGGACCGAGGTGACCGCGACGCCGTGGCTGAACAAGTCACGCAGCCGCGAGGTGACCTTCCAGACCAACATCGACTCGCGGACCGAGCTGGACGAGCAGGTGGTACTGCTGGCCCGGCGGGTGGCCGACGACGTGCTCGAGGAGGACCGGCCGGCGCACCGGGTCGGAGTAAAGGTTCGCTTCGCCCCGTTCATCACCCAGACGAGGAGCATGACCCTGGCCGAACCGACCAGCGACCCCGGGATGATCGAGAAGGCAGCCCTCGAGGTGCTCGACATGTTCGACCACGGCCGCCCGGTGCGCCTGCTCGGCGTCTGGGCCTCCTTCGAGGTCGTGGATGACTAGTGCACCTCGTGGCCGGCTTCGGTGAGGGCTTTGGTCGCGCGCTCCAGGTCGACGGCCTTCACCAGCACGTGGTCGGTGTCGTAGCTGGAGAGGGCGAAGAGGCTCAGCCCGGCCGCGGCCAGCTCGCCGGCGAGGGCGGCCATGATGCCGGTGAGAGTGAACTCCAGCGGGCCGCGGACGGTGAGCAACCGCCAGCCGCGCTCGGTTTCGCCGCTCGGCGCGTGCTCGGTGGGGCAGACCACGGAGATCTCGTCCGGCGTGCTGGTGACGGATACCAGCACGTCGCCGCCCAACTCGAAGAGGCTGGCGGGCACGGGCGTGCCCGGCTGCAGGCGAGCGATCGTGTAGTCCCCCGGCCGCACGTCAACGACCAGCCGCTTCATGGACTATCCCTCGGTGACATAGGGGCTGGAGGCCACCTCGGTGCCGTCCGGCAGGCTGGAGATCACGAAGTCGTCGAACACATTGGCCGCGGCCTTGTGTAGCTGGCGCAGGCATTCCACGGCCAGCGCGCGGATCTCGACGTCGGCGTGCTCCGAGGCGCGCATGGCGATGAAGTGGCGCCAGGCCCGGTAGTTGCCGGTGACCACGATGCGCGTCTCGGTGGCGTTGGGCAGTACGGCGCGGGCGGCCTGGCGAGCCTGCTTGCGACGCAGCGTCGGGTTGGCGACGTCGGCAAAGCGGGCCTCCAGGCCGGCCAGGAGCTCGGTGTAGGCGGCGACGCTGGCTTCGGTGGCGGCGACGAACTTGGCGTGCAGTTCGGGGTCGTTCGCGATGACGTCGGGCTCGACCATCGCGGCGTTCTTCTCCGGCACGTAGCGCTGGGAGAGCTGCGAGTAGGAGAAGTGCCGGTGCCGGATCAGCTCGTGGGTCAGCGAGCGGGAGATGCCGGTGATGTAGAAGCTCACCGAGCCGTGCTCGAGCACACTGAGGTGACCGACCTCGAGGATGTGCTTCAGGTAGCCGGCGTTGGTCGCGGTGGCCGGATTGGGCTTCTTCCACGACTGATAGCAGGCCCGCCCGGCGAACTCGGCCAGCGCCTCACCCCCGTCGGCATCGGTCGACCACGGCACCTCGGCCGGGGGGAAGAACTCCGTCTTCGCGATCAGCTCCACCTTTGGCACCACGATCTCAGCCACCCGCGGCTCCCTTCTCATCCCGCCCGTGAGCCTAACCGGCCGGACCGACGCTTCCCGGCCGCGCCACGTGCCATCATGGTGGTGCCACCGCCCGCTTGACTGATGTCATATTTGACGTCATAGTGATGTCATGGAGTTGAGTCAATACATCGCCTCGCTGCGCGAGGATCTCATTCGCACCGCATCGGCCGGTGATGAGAGCACCCGGCGAGCCGCCGAGGTTCTTGCCGCCGCGCTCGAGCCATCCGCCCGCCTGGCGATCATGAACGCCCTCGCCGACCTGGCCGCCGAGGTCACCGCCTCGCTTGACGACCACGTCGTCGAGGTCCGGCTGGACGGCCGGGACGTGCAGGTGGTCGTCACGAGCACGGACACCCCGCCGACCGAGGGGGCATCGAGCGCGCCACCGCCGCCGATGGATGAAGGGGGAGATATGAGCCGCATGACGTTGCGCCTGTTCGAGCAGCTCAAGGCCAAGGCCGAGGCCGCCGCGCAGGCTCAGGGGGTGTCCCTGAACACGTTTGTCCAGCAGGCCGTCCAGTCCGCGCTGCACGGCGACAAGGAGAGCTGGCGCGAGGCCAAGCAGCAGTGGAAGCGCCAGTGGAAGCAGCAGTGGGCCGATGAGCGGCGCGGTTCCGGCGGGAGCTCGTCCCGCGTTCAGGGTTTCTACGAGGGCTGAGGGATGTCTGCGATGACGAACGAAAACGACACCGCTACCAGTGATGTTGTGCGCCAGCAGAGCTTCGACGTTGACGGGCCGCTCGAGCTGGACCTCGGAGTCGGGTCCGGCCGCATCGAGGTCCGGCTGGTCGATGAGCCCGGCGCGCATGTCGAGGTGCGGCACGACCCGTCCGCCGGCACCCCGTTCATGAGCGGGGTGTCCAGTATCCTCACCTGGTTCAGCGGCCAGTTCGGTGACCAGACCGGGGTCGGCGAGGCCTCCCCGGCCGAGGCGATCCGCCAGACCCGGATCGACCTCACCGGCGGCCGCCTCGTGGTGCGCACGCCCAAGGCCCTGCCGCTGCGCACCGTGCCGATCGCGGTGATCGTCCGCGCCCCGGCCGGATCGCATGTCGGCGCGCACGCCGGCTCGGCGAACGTCACCGTGACCGGCCAGGCCGGGCGGCTCGACCTGCACACCGGCTCCGGCGAGATCCACGCCGACCGGGCAGAAGGGGTGGCCAACGTGCACAGCGGCTCCGGCGCCGTGCGCCTCGGACCGATGCTGGGCGGCCTGCGCGCCCGCACCGGCACCGGCGACGTCGAGGTCACCTCGGTGGCCGGCGCCAACTCCCTGTTCACCGGGAGCGGCGACGTCTGGCTCGGCGCGGTCGCCGGCGACGTCATGGCCCGCACCGGCAGCGGCGACCTGACGGTGGCCGACGCCTCCTCGGGCGAGATCGAGCTGCAGAGCGGCTCGGGCTCGATCCGGGTCGGCGTGCACGCCGGCTGCGCCGCCGAGGTGGACCTGTCCTCGGCCACCGGCGACGCCCGCAGCGAGCTGAGCCTGTCCGAGTCCCGCCCGGAGTCGTCGCCCAAGCTGCGCATCCGCGGCCGCACGGCCTCGGGGTCCGCGGTGGTCAGCCCGGCCACCACCACCTGAGACGGACCGGGGGTTCGGTAAGAACACTGGAGGCCGCCTTCGCACCCGCGGAGGCGGCCTTCGGCGACTCAGACCAGCGCGGCGAGCGGGGTGGCGAGGTCGCCGCGGCCGGCCACCGCGACGCCGTAAAGCTCGAGCCAGTCGGACATGGTGCGGAGCTCCTCGGCTAGCTCGGAGACCACGCGGGGGACGTCGACGCCGGGTTCGGCGAAGGCGGACTGGACACGCAGCACGCCGGCGGCGCGGTCGGCCTTGAGGTCCACCCGGGCCACCAGCTCGCCGTCCAGCAGGAACGGGAAGACGTAGTAGCCGTGCACGCGTTTGGCCTCGGGGACGTAGATCTCGATGCGATAGTGGAAGTTGAACAGGCGCTCGGTGCGGTCGCGCTCCCAGATCAGGGGGTCGAAGGGGCACAGCAGGGCGCGGCCGGTGATCCTTCTCGGCGCCTTCGCCGAGGGATGGCGGTAAGCGGGGTGGCGCCAACCCGTGACGGTGACCCGCTCGAGCAGGCCCTCGTCGACCAGTTCGGCCACCGCCTGCTGGCTGCGCTTCGGCTTGAGTCGGTAGTAGTCGCGCAGGTCGGGCTCGGTGGCGACGCCGTGCGACTCGGCGGCGCGCAGGACAAGCTCCCGCACCGCCTGCTCCTCGGACACCGGCGGCGCGGCCAGCACCTCGGGCGGGATCACCCGCTCCGGTAAGTCGTAGAGCCGCTGGAATCCCACCCGGGCACCGGTGCTGAGCTGCCCGGCGGCGAACAGGTACTCGCAGGCGTGCTTGACGTCCGACCGGTTCCACCAGCCACCGTGGGCACGCGGCCGGCGCGGACTGCCACCCAGCTCGTCCTCCAACCGCCCGGCGCCGACCGGGCCGAGCTCCTTCACCGCGGCCAACAGATCGTCGATCAGGCCGGGCGACTCCTCGGCGATCTTCTCGGCGTGGCCCCACCACCGCTTCTGGTACTGCTGCATCCGCCACCGCATCAGCGGCCAGTCGGTGACCGGCATCAGGCTGGCCATGTGCGCCCAGTACTCGACAAGCAGGCGCGGGCGGCGCCCCGAGTGCGCCCAGGCCGCATCGTCCACAAGGGACGGTGTGTACGGGCCGAGCCGGCTGAACAGCGGCATGTAATGCGCCCGCACCGCCACGTTGACCGAGTCCAACTGGAACAGCCGCACCCGCGAGAGCACCGATCGCAGATGCCGGCGGGTCGGCTCACCCGACGGCCGGGGCTCGGCGAAACCCTGTGCGGCCAAGGCGGTGCGGCGCGCGGCGCCGGCGGTCAACGTCTCGGTCATGACCGCACCCTGCCATCAGGCACCGACATTTCCCCGCACGGTGGCTCCGGTTTGGGCCGCTGCTCCGCCCGCACCACCAGGATGACCGCGCAGAGCACAACAAGGCCCCCGGCGAACTGGAAGAAGCCGAAGTGCTCGCCCGCGAACAGCACGCCGAGGGCCACCGCGATGACCGGGTTGACGTAGGCGTAGGTGGCCACCGTGGACACCGGCAGCTGGCCGAGCACGTACACGTAGGAGCTGAACGCCAGTAGCGAGCCGAAGACCACCAGGAACGCCCAGGCGACCCAGGAACTGGTGGTGATCTTGCCGACGTCGACGCGCTCCCCGACGGCCAGTCCGACGACCATCATCGCGGTCCCGCCGGCGATCATCTCCACCGCCGACAACGTGAACGGGTTGGCCGGCACCGGAAGCCGGGTGCTCGCCACCGAGCCGACCGCCCAGCCAAGCGCCGCGAGCAGCACCAGCCATGGGCCCCAACTGGCTGAGCCGTGCGCACCCTCGACCGGGCCGCCGAGCAGCAGCAGCACCAGACCGGCCATGCCGACCGTGACGCCGAGCAGGGTGATCCCCGCCGGGCGCTCGCCGAGCAACCGGCGCAGCACCACCACGTACAGCGGCACCGAGGCGATCAACAGAGCGGCCAGGCCGGAGGCGACGTGCTGCTCGGCGATCACCACCATCCCGTTACCCCAGGCGGGAAGCAGCAGCCCGATCAGGATCGCGCTGCCGAGCTGCGCCCTGGACATCCGCAGCGCGCCCCTGCCGGCCAGCACCAGCACCGCGAGCAGCAGGATCAGCCCGGCGAGCACGAAGCGCACCGCGCCGGACAGCAGCGGCGGCATCGACTCGACGGTGAACCGGATGGCGAGGTAGGTCGAGCCCCAGACGACGTACACCACGCCGAGCGCGGCCCAGGCCAGCCACCCAGGTGCGGTCCTCCTACCGGTGTCCGGGGTCAGCGTCTGGCTCATAGGAGCACCCTCGCACGAACCCCCGACAACCGTTCAGTGGTTATTGGCGCGGGCGGAACGCGGTGCCGACCGGGGTGCCTTCGGTGATCGAGCCGAGGCAGCGGTAGATCGACCGCTGTGCCGCCCGGTCGTCCGGGGTCGGCGGCAGGACGGTCGCCTGCCACCAGTCGGTGGGAAATTCCAGGACCTTCCCGTATCGGGACGCCAGCAGGGTCTCCATGGCGCACACCTTGGCCACCCTGGCATTGGCCTCGAGCACGTCCTGGTAAGGGCTGGAGATCTCAGGCGGCAACGGCGCGATGGCGAAGGTCTCCCAGGAGTGTTCTTGGTCACACGGGAGCTGGCGGATGTTGGTCACCTCGCCGTTGATGAGCACCGGGCCGCTCCAGCACTCGGCCCGCTCCACGCACCGTGCCTGCGAGTCGACCGACGCGGCTGGGCAGCCCTCGGTGATCGTGCGGGCGCCGAACTGCTTCTCCGTGTCGACGGCCGCGATCGAGGGCGAACCCGCCGAACCGCCGCCACCGCCACCGTCGTCGCGGCCCTGGGCAAGGAAGAACCACACACCGAGCAGCACCACGATCGCCATGAGCGCCGCACCGGCGAGCAGCACCGGCCGCCTGCTCCGGCGGGTGCCCGTGGTCTCGCCGAACCCGAACCGCTGGGGCACCGGGACCGGTACCCGAATCGGTTCGGTGATCACCGACGGCTGCGAGTTACCGCTCAACCGAGCCAAATCGTCGCGCAGCGCCGCCGCGTCTTGGTAGCGCTGCCGGGGGTCCTTGGCCAGCGCGCACCGCAGCACCGACGTCAGACTCGTTGGTATGCCAGGGAGATCCGGCACCGGCGCGTCGTGTAATCGGATGATCTCCGGCACGCTCAGCTCCCCGTCCGGCGGGAACCGGGGCGGCCGCCCGGCCAGCAGGGCGTACAGCGTCGCCCCGAGCGCGTACACGTCCGAGCGCGGCGTCGGCGTCTCCAGGTGGAACGCCTCCGGCGGGGCGTAGGCGGGTGTCAACGCGGCCAGGGTGACCGAGGAGTCCCGGCCGGTCTCGATCAACGCGGCCAACCCGAAGTCCGCCAGCCCGACCGTGCCGTAGCGCTTGATCAAGATGTTGCCCGGCTTGATGTCCCGGTGCAGCACGCCGAGCCCGTGCGCCGTCGCCAACGCGTCGGCGAGCTGCTGGCCGATCCCGACCACGTCGGCGGGGGTCATGGGAGCCCGGCCGGCGAGCGATCCGCCGGTGCAGAGCTCCATGACGATGTAAGGCCGCCCGTCGGAGAGCACCCCGGCGTCGTAGATCTCCACCACGTTCGGGTGCCCGGACAGCCGCCCGGCCGCGCGCACCTCGCGGAGGAACCGGCGCTGATCGCGGTCGTCGAGGATGACCCGGCTGTCGACCTTGAGCGCCACCTCACGGTCGATGGTCAGCTGACGGGCCCGGTACACCACGCCGAACCCGCCGCGCCCCAGGACCCCGAGGATCTCGTAGCCGGGCACGGACACGGAGCTCACGGCGTGAGAGCGTACGGGCGAGGGCCGTCCGCTAGTTTGCCGGCATGGCCGATGCCACCGTTCGCCCAGCCCACAGTGCCGATGCCGAGGAGATCGCCCGGATCCAGCTGGCCACCTGGCGCACCGCCTACTCGTCAATACTGCCCCCCGACATCCTCACCGGGCTGACCGAGGAGGCCACCGCGGAGCAGTGGCGGCACACCATCGAGCAGGGCCCCGCCACGGTTTTCGTTGCCACCGAAGGAGAGTGGCTGGTGGGTTTCGGCGCGGCCGGCGAGGCGCCGGAGGACGAGTCCGCCGACGCACAGGGGCACCCGCCGGAGGACGCGAAAACGGTGGCCCTGGTCAGCACCCTGCTCGTCGAACCGCGCTGGGGCCGGCGCGGTCACGGTGGCCGGATCCTCGCCATCGCGGCACAATTCTTGCGCGACAACGGTTTGACCAGGGGAATCGCGTGGGTACCGCAAGCCGATGACGCCTCACTCGCCTTCTACCAGCGCGCCGGCTGGACGCTCGACGGCACGGTCCGCACCCTCGACGCGGGCGGACGGCCGCTGCGCGAGGTGCGGCTGACCGGTGGCCTGGATCTGGAGCTTGCTTGAGTGCCCCGCGCCGGAAATTCGGTGCTCGAGTCCGGTGATCCAGGTGGATGCCCTGCAAGGCGGAGCCCGAAGGCGCTACCGGAGAGTTGTACCGTCGAGGGCGACAACGCCGCCGGGCGCCGCTTGGGCGCCGGAATCGGGTGCCATGATTTTCGGCGCGGGGCACTTGGCGCGTGGGCAACCTCCAAGGCTCTCAAGGCGTCCTTCAGGGTGTATCAAGTCGGCTAGGGTAGGGCCTCGTAACGGGGGACAGCCCCACCGCCGATTCACCGGCTGGCCGCAGGGTGCGCGCAGCGATGCGCCCCTAGCGTTGATTTCGCAGCTTGGAAAGGGTGATGCGATGCTGATGTGGCTTGCCATCAGCATGGGCATCGCGTTCGGCTCAGCGCTGCTGCCGGTGATCAGCATCGAGGTGTTCCTGATCGGTCTGGTCACCCAGGAGCCGGGAATCCCGTGGATCGCGCTGGGCGCGGTGATCGCGGTCGGCCAGGTGGCCGGCAAGCTGATCTACTACTACGCCGCCAAGGGAACCCTGCACCTGCCGGCGTTCCTGCACCGCAAGCCGGGGCCGCCGACCCCGCGCCGCGAGCGATGGGCGTTGCGGACCAAACGAATCCGCGCCTGGGTGGAGCGGCTCACCGAGCGCTGCCACCGGCATCCGCACTGGATGTTGGGCACCTACAGTGTGAGCTCGGTGGTCGGCGTGCCACCGTTCATGGCCACCACGGTGCTGGCCGGCCTCGCGCAGATGAACCTCACCGCGTTTCTCTCCGCCGGGCTGCTCGGCCGGTTCGTGCGGTTCAGCGCGCTCGCCGCCTCGCCCGCGGTGTGCGCCGGCTGGTTCTTCTAGCCGGCCGGGGGCGACCGCACCGGCCACCCCCGACCAACCGCCAAACACCTACACAGCGACGGGTTCCCGCTCTTCGGCGACGAGTGCCACTCGCACCAGATCCGGGTCATACCGCAACCGGGGCACCGCGAACACCGCGGTCACCGGCCCGGTGTCCGGTCGGGCCGAGTAGGTCAGGATCCGCCACTCGCCCTCGTCCCAGGTGTCCAGCAGGTCGGATCGCAGCAGGTCGGCCACCGAACGGTAGGCGTCGCTCTTCATCAGCTGTTGCACGGTGGACTCGACCGGCACCGCGAACGCCCGGCCGGCCAGTGGATGGCTGTACCGCAACCGCAAGCGGCGCAACGGAAGCAACCACCGGCGGTCCAGCTCGGGCGACAGCGCGACGATGGCCGCGAGCTCGCCGGCGAGCATCATGGCAGTCGCAAGTGGACTGTCTATAAGAGACTGACCCCACCAGCCGGCGTTGAGCACGGCCAACGCGCTCAACGCCGCCAGCAGACCGGCCCTGGCGAAGCTCCGCCACCGCACCGGAGCGTGCTGCTCACCGAGGCACCCGCACGACGACGTCGGTGCGGCAACCTTCGCGTAGCCGAGGTAGGCGAGCATCCCGACGCCCAACGCCACCGCCGCGAGCGCCTCGGCGGGATGGGCCGGCGGCAGCACGAGCAGGGCGCCGACCATCAGCTCCACCGTGCCAACCACCCGGTAGGCGACCAGCGAACGCTCGGCGCCGACCAGCCGGGACAGTGCCGAACGGCGGGCCGCGAGCGGTGCCGAGCCGGCGAACAGCTTGACCGCGCTTGCCCACAGCAGCACGCCGCCAACCAGCGCCGGCTGCAGCGAGGCGAACCAGTTGATCATGGCCGGTCCTCAGGCTGCCGCGAACACGGTGGCGATGTCCACCTCGTTGGTGTCCGGCCGCCACGCCCCGATGATCTGGGCGTGCTGACCCACTTTGAGCAGGCCGAGGTCGCTCACCGCCGGTGTGCCGTTGTAGATCGCCGCGGTGGTGCCGGCCACCACGTGCCCGACCACCCGCTCGCCGTGGTGGTCGAGGTGCATCACGTCCTTGCCGATCGAGGTGATGTGCACGACCAGGTTGACGATGT
>WUUC01119164.1_pt1 | contig 10227 bp, 6 predicted proteins | sample 6278441 | NCBI WGS metagenome assembly WUUC01 (sample SAMN13675441, study PRJNA597444) | soil metagenome | isolation source: soil | place: USA: Washington | collected 2017-10 | reverse complement strand
TTTGTCCGACTACTGGTTGTATAGGAGAAGATTGTACTAGAACAACTGAATTTATAGAACTAATTGAATCAAATTCTAGGTAAAGATGAAAATTAGTGGTAACTAAACATAAAAGAGTATGTAGAAAAAATATTGACAATATTAGTAATAGAAATATAAATTTTTTTAAATCTTGAATTATAATAATCATAAATGCTTTAAGAATAAGCATAGATACTTTACAATATAGATATTTTTGATAAAACGATGATACAGTTTTTGTATTAGATCTATAAATAATTCAACGATTACTAACATATATTACAATTTTAAAGTATCAAAATTAATAAATAATAGTAGCTATTGTTATGTTTTATGGTAATAAAAACAATTGAAGTATCATGTAGAATAAATATTAATATAAAGGGAGGAATGATTGAATAATGGCTCAAGGTTTAGCTTTAACTATAGGAGTCAATTCGGTAGATCCAAAACATTATGAAGGATGGTCAGGTGAGCTAAATGCATGCGAAGCTGATGCAAATGATATGGATGAAATAGCTAAGTCAAAAGGATTTAAAGTTACAAAGTTGTTAACTAAAGAAGCAACTAGAGATAATGTAATTCGTACTTTAGAAGAAAATATTCAATCACTCCAGAATGGAGATATGTTTATGTTGAGTTATTCAGGACATGGTGGTCAAGTACGTGATACAAATGGAGATGAAACTGATGTAGGAAATAGTACCCCAGATATGGAAGATGAAACTTGGTGTCTTTATGATGGTCAATTGGTAGATGATGAAATTAATTCTTATTTAGCCAAATTTAAAGAAGGAGTTAGAATAGTAGTGCTTTCTGATAGTTGTCATAGTGGAACTGTAACCAAGGTGGCCAACTTTAGAAATACATTAAATTTAATTAATTCTAATGTAGATAATCAAAACAACAAATATAAATTTATGCCAGGAAGCATTGCATTGAGAACATATAGGGCTAATAGAGAATTTTATGATAAAATATTAAATAGAATAGAAAAAAATGAAGCCAAAGGCGATAATGTAAAAGCTTCAGTAATACTCATTTCGGGTTGTCAGGATAATCAACTTTCTTTAGATGGCACGTTTAATGGTGCCTTTACAGGGCAACTATTGACGATATGGGGGAATGGTCTTTTTAATGGAAATTATAAAAAATTCCATAGAAACATAGTATTGAGTATGCCGCCTTCGCAGACACCAAATTATTTCCCTATAGGACAAGTCAATTCAAAATTCGAAAATCAAATACCATTTACGATCTAATACAAAAATTTTTGAATTATTTAAATTTAAATTTTTTTGTATAATATATATATAAAAAATCAAAAATAAAATACAGGATTAAATATTATTTTAGAATAGAAGCGTCTAGAATATTAATAATAATTTCGATAATGTTTCGTGATATAATAATATTCAAATTAAACTATTACTGAAAATTGATATTTTTACTATTTAAGAGTCCATTTTTATATACTAGGTTATATCAAGAATCAAACGAAAAGCCTCGAAGTAGGAATTGAACCTCAACAAAATTTCTATACAGAACTAATCTTGAATCTGAAGGTAAAGACATCATATGACCTGCTTATATCTAACATTATACCAAATATTATAAGATATATTCATTACAAATTTTAATATTAATGGATCCAACAAAAAAAGATGACCTAATTTAATTTTGGTGTAATTATATATTGAAGTTTCAAATACATAGAATAAAGTTGCCAATATTTCTATCAAATTTAATTCACAAACCATCGATATAGAAACATAGATGTAATAAACCTATTGTTTATGGCCATACGTATTATAAATAGCAAGAGAATAAAAAATAAGTAGTGATCAACAAAAAACATATTATTTGATGTTATAATTACTGAAATGCTGGACTATCTATTTAAGAAATACTTTTCTTGCCGCAACCACCTCGTTGTTCATAAGACCAACAATTTCAAGTAGTTGTACGCCGTTATCTAGTTCTTCAATGTTTAGTTTACTGATCCCATCAGTGATATTTCGAGAAAGAACAGGCCTGCCATCAACATATATATCAACACGAGAGATTCCAAGGCTAGTTAGCTCAAACTCCAAAGAATCAGCTTGATTAGATAGCCGCGCGTCAATCTGCCTGACTGGCATACTTGCAAGTATCTCAGATGCATATTTTATTAAATCAGCATTTTCCTCAAGTAAGTCTCTGCGAGTCATATCATATGAGATATCAGGACTTATTCCAAGGTCTTCTATCGGTGTTCCTGCATTTTTTCCGACTCGTATATTTCTACGGATAGAGACTCTCATATTTGCGTCTAAAGGTAACATTTTTAATTCATACTTTGTTCCAGCCAGAAGGTTTTTCAGATTATCGTATGTCCAAACATTTGCACCTCCCGCTCCAGTGTTTTCATCTATCCCCAGAACTGGACCAATTTGATGATCTTGAAAACCTGCAGCAAACAGATCTGTGGCACTATAGCACAGAGCATCAGTTACCAAGATAATTGGACCATGATATTGCTGACCTAAATTATTTGCTTCATCTGTACTAGTAATCGGAAAACCTTGTGAAAAAGTTGAACCTGTAGTAATCGACTGCGAAAGAGAGGGAGCCCAAGGCTTTAGATCACTTATTCGACGTGTCATATCAATGGTGAGAGGAGAGCTTATGAATTGGTATGGTTCGGGCGTAATTTTTCTATGAGTTAAAAGTTGAAGAATGCATTCTGCTGCAGTAATGCGTCCACCGCCATTACCTCGTACATCTATAATGAGTCCACGCTTTGGAAGCTGCATCATTAGCCTAAGAAATTCATTAACAAAATCTATGGTAGATACATGATTTTCGAGACTAAATTTAAATATTCGTATATATCCAACATTATCGGAAATTTTTTTTGCGAGAGAATGTTCTGGCATGACACTTTTAAGACCTTCTGCTTTTTCGATTAGAGCCATAACAGATGATGTCTTAGCTAAATGTCGTCCTCCCTCAATAACATTTTCTGATGCAAACAGAATTTTATTCATCTCATTAACAAGGTCGGTTGTAAGATCCACTCCAATCTTATATGAATTTTCATCACTCGTAGATGTTGGGCTGCTGGCACGGATTGAAAACTCTATAGGCTTTGAAGATACCAACCATTCTTGTCGATATTCTAAATCAATGCCATCTTCAGTTCTGTAACCGATCATCACCCATTCTTCATCAGGAGGTAAGGAAGTAATCATTGGTCGACGTACCATTCGCTGTAATCCACGTGCAAAACGCGCTGTTAAATTACTTCCTGCATTTATATTAGCATTAATCTCTACTGCACGTTGCATTGGTATACCATTCCAATAAGTTATATCTACACCTGGTTTGAATGTGGCAGGAAGAATATTTTCATAGCCTTTAGCAATTTTTGTAACTAAGAATTGACGTTGATTATTTTTAATATAAGACTCTATCTGAAACGGAAGAAAGGCGAAATAAGATGAAAACGGGGAAGGTAGCATATAATTTGTATGAAGATCACGGACAGAGGAAAAGATATCTATCATCTCTTTATGAAAAATTAATTCTGAATCTATCTGATTTGAGCTAGTCTAATCCAAACGGAACAGAAGAAGTCTTAGTCTTTGTATGGGACCCACTGCATGCATTGCCTTCTTAAGAGGAAGGTGTACATAAGATCTTTCCAACAAGGTTAATGCCTGTTCGACAATTATCTTTCGATTATCATGCGTTAATCTTCCAGTAGTACTAGAAATGAAATCTTTTAATGTTTGAATATCGCCTATCTGTTCTTTTCTACTTGCAGAAATTGTTCTTGCGAATTTTTGTGCTGAATTTTCAGATTCATTTAAAATGTTTGTGTTTGTAGACACAAGATAAATTATTATTTATAATTAATAAGATTTCTTATTATGCAATTTAATACCTCTTTATTACATATTTAATTTTTGAAATTAATTTTTAACGTATCTTATTTTAACAAATATAATATTTTTGATTTGATTTTTAATAAAAGTAAAATAAATTAAATTACTCTTGAAGCAAAATTATGTTAAAAGATATAGATAAGAATTATCTATTTGTGAGATGAGAATTAAATTTTTCGGCGCCGGAAAAAATGATATGATTTTACTTTATCATACATTAGCTTAATAGTAATAGAATTTGGGAATTATATATCATATACATAACCCAAATCCACTGTTTTTCGTAATTCAGATTCATTATAAGTCCAAGGATCCATTATTGCATCATTACCATTGAGAGACGGATGCAAATTTGGATGGTTTCCTTGCCATCGACTCCATATACGATCAATATTGGCATGATGCAACCAAAATAAAATGTCAACAGGAGATAACATAGTAGTCATGATTCCTCCGACCCATCGGTGCACCCTATTATGTGTATCAGTTTCTAATCCAAATGTTCTATATTTCCAGCCTTCTAACGCATCAGTAAATTTTGTGAAGGTTTGTTGTTGATTTACTATATTTATATCATTTGCAGTCGGTAATTTATTTGCAGCCGGATCTAATCCAGGTCTCCTTTGGACATTTCTTGGTATTCCATTAACAACTACTGTTGGAGTAAAATTCTTTAACCAATCAGGAACGTCTCTATCTATAGTCCAATCCCAATATGGAATATATAGAGAAGGATTCCATGCTCTCAATTTTTGTTCTAATTCAAATACATACGCTCTATGCCAAGGCAAAAATCTTTGTGCACCAACTTGCGGTCTTGGCATTTGTAGATGTCCATGCATATTGTGATCCATATTTGCATGATAAGACACAAGGTTACCATATTCGCCTATATTTATCAAAATTTCTATTCCTTCTAAAAACAGGTCTTTTTCTTCTCTTGTCATTTGAGCTTGATTTTTTCTAATTAAGGGTTCTGCAGTTAATCTTATAATTTCTTCGTCATCGTGAGGTGTAAAAAAAAACATAGACAAATGTGAATGTCTATGCTGTGCTTCCATATTTGTCGTTCTCATTGCAAATTTAGGAGTATCCATATCTGTAATTTGTACACATATTTAATAAGATTATTGGTATTTAGAAAATTTGGTAGATATTTTTCTATTAATTGATAAATGTATAATCATGATTAAATTAATTGAATATTATTTTTATGATATATATTATAAATACATGATTGTGATTTAAAGCCTTCCATTTTAAATCTTACTAATAATAATAATAATAATAATATGATAGCATAATATGGGTATCATTACAATAAAAAATTCTTAATATTATAAATTTTGAGGCGCCGAAAAATCATCTCAAAAAGTTTATTTACTTAATCTTGGTAAAAAAATATTTATGGATAAAAATAATGAAAATAATGAAAATAACAAACCCATTAATCTGAAGGATAACTCCCATACCACTTATAGTGGATTTTTAATTGTACGGTTATCTCAACATGCAATATCAACAGATTCAAACAATATTTCTGAATTAGCCAAACAGAAAAATAGTACAAGTTTAATAAATTTATTTGAGAAATATAAATCCGCAGATGTTACATCCAGGCCATTGGTAAAAAATACTTCAAAAGCTGTTGAGTTAGAAAATAAATTATCTTTAAAGAATAAATCATCTAAAAGTAGCTCATCACATAGTTTAACCTCTTATTGGAGACTGGATGCACGAAAACTTTCTGAAAGTGAAAAGCAAGAATTTATCAAAGAATTAAAAGAGTCTCCAGAAATAGAGTTAGTATATAGAGAAAAATATGCAACTGATCCTTTAACAAATTCTATGGTCAATCCTTATTCTCCATCACAAAAATATTTAGAACCAGCACCTGTTGGAATTGACGCATATTATGCTTGGTCTCGTACTAATGGAAATGGAAATGGCGTGGGGATAATTGACCTTGAGCAAGGATGGATTCCTAATCACGAGGATCTAAAAGATAAGAGTCCTCTCTTAATTTTTAATGACAACCTAGATGGAATTGGAGATTATAAAGGTAATCATGGAACTGCAGTTCTAGGTGAAATCATTGGCGTAGATAATGAAGTTGGAATAATTGGAATAGCTCCTGGAATTTCTTCAGTAAGAATGGTTTCTCATTATGAGGCCGAGACAAATACCAATGGACATGTAGCAGATGCAATTTTGGCATCTTTAGAAGTAATGTCTCCGGGCGATATTCTTCTGTTAGAAATTCAAAAGGATTTCTACCCTACTGAAATAGAACCAGCTGATTTTGACGCAATTAGATTAGCAGTTGATAACGGAATAATAGTTATTGAAGCTGCAGGAAATGGGAACAAAAATCTAGATAATGTGACCAATGAAGAAGGGAAAAAGGTTTTAAATAGAAATTCTTCTGACTATCAAGATTCAGGAGCTATAATGGTGGGAGCTTCGGAATCATCACTTCCCCATAATAGAGCATCATTTTCAAATTATGGCTCTCGTATAGATTGTTATGCTTGGGGCGAAAATATTACAACTACTGGTTACGGTGATTTAGATAATGGAAATGGAAATGATAATAGAACATATACAAAGCAGTTTGGAGGTACAAGTGGAGCTTCACCTATTATAACAGGTGCAGCAGCTATTTTACAAAGTATACATGAGAATGAGTTTGGATATCGTTTGTCGTCGGAAGAAATGCGAACGCTATTAAGTAATCCATCTACAGGCACACCACAAGGACCAGCTGAAGGTCATATTGGAGTAATGCCAAGTTTAAGATTAATTCTAGAAAATTTGTCAAAGAAATAAGGTAATTGTAAAAAATAAAAATGATGAGTTATTTAGTTAGAACCATAACAATTCAGTTCCCCTAATACTAATTTTGTATTTATTAAATAAATTATCCAAACAATTTATATAACAAAATTCTTTAAATATTGCAATAGTCGATACACTTGTATTGACTTCAAACTATCTATATCTAATTATTCCTTTATTTGCAGTAATATCATTGTTATTTTTGATTCAATACACTGATGTAAAACCATACCAAAATTTGAATATTTCATTTTATAATTTGTACAATATTAATCAGGCCTTTAATCCAAATTATCAATTATTAATAAATTGTTATGAGATTCCAAATACTTCAGAAGAACAGGACTGGCAACGTGAATATTGCTAAGTTTTGTATTATTATCAGGCTTCCGTAATAGCATTAATTTTCTTTTATTATTTATATTTTATTCATTAATATCTACTGCTATTATATTAAATTCTTATTCTGAGTATAGTAAAGGCAATATAAAGTGCACTTTTGAAAATTTAATGATTACAATCAATTTGTCTGATAATAGTAATTGGAGTTGTTTAGAAAAAAATTCTTCTATTTATTTTTATCCACCAAATGACAAAAATAATTCTGCTTATTTTAATATTACTGTAATACCAATTATTCCTTCTGAAAGTTTAATTGATATTGTATCTAATCAAGAGGAAATATTACAAAGCCAAAAACAAGGTCAAAACTATGATTTTCGTGGATTAGAGAAATTAGTTATAGGGAATTCTACTAATAACTATACTGCTTATGTTAGTCATCTTATTAATCTTAGTAATAATAATTACATAGACAATTATTATACAATATTAAATGATGCTGTTATGTACAAATTTCAATATTTTGCTCAAAATAAAACAGCTTATGAAGAGTATAAACAATTCATCCAAAATATTACTAAAAATATCGAATTCAATTATAATTCAAAAATCCCATTTTCCAAATATCAAAGTGGTCTACAATTTCCTAATATTAATCCAACTTTGTTAGCTTCATATGATGTTAATCAATTATTATATGTTTATATAGATAGCACAAAACAAATATTAGTCATTGATGGAGAGAGTGGAAAGATCTTAGATTCTCTTGATTCTAAAGATCGACCAAAAAAATTATTATTCGATCCTATAAATCATATGTTATATGTATCTTATTTTAGTAATTCTTTATTAAAAATTTTTGAATTTGATAATATTGGAAATAAGTTAGTAAACACTACTGAAATTGAATTTAATGAAAATATAAATGATTTTGATATAGATAATAATGGGTTTCATGGAGCCAAAACTTTAATATTTGCAAGTCTTGAAGGAAATGAAAAAAATGAAATTCAAATAGTAGGTAATAATATAGAAAATTATAGTGCTGATATAGAAAACATGCCTTCTGTTGATGATCTTACTATTGATCCACTCTTTAATACCATGTATATAATAGATTATGATGAGGATAATCTTAGTAGTTCCATCATAGGATACCATTATTTTATGAATAATAACATCTTTAATGTAGAAAAAATTCTATCTAAAAAACTGAACGGTCTTATATCCGATTTATCTTTATACCGAAAAAATAATACAATCTATGCTCTTAACTTCAATAATCAAACCTTACACATTCTGCAAAATTCAAGCCAGAAATCAGACGAAAAGTCAGTAAGATTACAAATACCATTACCTATGAAAGGATTTATTGATGAAAAAATTGATAAACTATATTTAAGTTCTCCATTAGTAGACTATATTGAGGTTATTAATTTAAATAAAACTATTGAAAAAGATTTAGATAAAAATATTGAAAAACAAAACAGTAAATTATACGATTTTAATAATTCTAAGCCTTTTGATATTATTTATAATGAGGCGGTACAAAAAATATTTTTTATTGATAGAAATTCAAATTACTTAAAAGTATTTGATACACGTAATAATAAAATATCTACATGGATTACTTTTAAAATTAATAATGATTCTTCAATTCAACCTGACAATTTCGGACAGATCGAGTGTAATACTTTCAATTCTGATGGAAAAATCATCAATAAGAATATAACTTATGATATGTTAAATAAATCAATGTCTCTTTTATACGATAATATATGCGAATATGTACCTAACAAAGAATCAAAATATGAATTTGTGAAGTGGGAAGTAAATTCTTTTGAACCTGAAAAAAAAATGGAAATCGATAATAAAAAAATCTTTTTGAATGACAGTAACCTATTAGCTATGACTTCTCCAATAACAGTTGCAGTAATTCTAGAAAATACTGACTTAGTTCAAACTTTTAGGGAACGCGTAAATACATATGGGGAATTCATAAGTATAATAGGGTTATTAACAGTTCTCATTTCTGGTATTATAGGAAATACTTATTATAAGTTAAGAAAAGTAAAAAAACCGCAGTCAGGCCAACTAAAAAGTAAATGGATATTAGAAAAGGAACAAATCTTTACAATAGATGGAACTATCATCGTTGGAGTATTAATTTTTCTTACCATATCAGGAGTTGAAGAACAACAACAACAAATATCAATTATTACTTCCCTTATAGTAGTACCTTTTGCTATTTCGAGTATATTAGCAATCTTTGATATTCGTACTCTAGCAACAATATTAATAATTTCTGGAATGATTAACTTAATTCTAGCAATACTAATATTATCCAATATGAGTATGAATATTTAAAATATTTAATAAATAACATAATCTAATATTTGATTGATACAGAAAAACCAATGGTTTTAGCGATAATTATTAAACTATATTTCTAAAACTACTATAGATATATATTTTAATTCTTGTCATGGAGAGACACTTTAAATTCATATTATATTTTAAATGAATCTGGTGATAAGTTAAAAGATAATGTCAACCTCTAAAAAATATAAACTATTTGGTAAATGGCCATCTTTATGTAAATCAAATGAATAAAAATAAAGAAACTATCAAATAGTAAATATGTAATATATCTGATTAAATCTTTCACTTTTATTATAGAATAATATCACTTTCATTATTTATAATATTTACAGGAATAGCTTTTCTTTTAGAAAGTGGATCAAATTCGCGTAAATAACCAAAATTCATTTTTGTAAGTGATTCAATTTTTGTTATAGACACCTGGTATGTTTTATATTCGCCAAAAATAAATTTCAGGTTCTCTATTAATTGTTTTTGTGTCTGCAAATAAGCAGTAGATGAAATAGATCCATCAGTTTTTATAATTGTAACTAATTTCCAAAATTCAGATGGAATAAGATATTTCCCTCTATAAAGCAAATCATTTTCATTGAATATTGGTCCTGTAAATACATTTACCTTAAGATTAAAGAGATCGCTATTGCGCAAAATATAATCTTCTAATCCTAACCAAGTTTTTTGATTAAGATTTTTGTGTTGTGGAGAACAATTACTA
>WUUC01016483.1_pt1 | contig 10227 bp, 8 predicted proteins | sample 6278441 | NCBI WGS metagenome assembly WUUC01 (sample SAMN13675441, study PRJNA597444) | soil metagenome | isolation source: soil | place: USA: Washington | collected 2017-10 | reverse complement strand
TGTAGTCGGGCCCGAACATGAAGTGGTAGACGAGGAGCTGCGAGCGTCCTCGGAAGAGGTCTGCCAGCGACGCGCTCCCCTCCTCGGTCTCGAATCGATACTCCTTGTCGATCCGGACCCACGGCAGTTCCTGGCGCAGGCGCGCCAGCTCGTCGCTGCGCCGCGTGAGCTCCTTTTCGGCCTTCAGCAGCTCGAGCCGAGGGGCCAGCCACTCTTCCCGTGTTCCGATCCTGTGTGTGGTCATCGGTTTTCTCCCTTGAATGCTCTTCGTCGTTCGTACCGTGCTCGATATGACGTGCGTTAGATTGGGACCTGGGCCTCGCACGATGGGAGTGACAACTGTGGCGCGATTTCGATGGACTCGCTGATCACCGCCGCGGCGCGTGCCCTCGCGGCGGGGGATCCCCTCGGCGCATTGCAGCGGTGGCCTTGCGCGACGACGCCCCTGCGCTCGCGCTTCGCGGCATCGCGATGGCGCAGCTCGGCGATCTCGTGCGAGCGAAGGCGCTCCTGCGGCGTGCCGCGCGCGCCTTCGGTCCGAAGGAGGCCGTGGCCCGGGCGCGGTGCGTCGTCGCCGAGGCCGAGATTGCGCTCGTCTCGCGCGACCTGGGGTGGCCTCCGAAGGCGCTCGACGCGGCGCGGGCGACGCTCGAGGAGCACGGCGACCTGCTGAATGCCGCGCATGCACGGCATCTCGAGATCCGGCGTCTCCTCATGATCGGCCGCCTCGACGAGGCCGAGCGGATGCTGGCCGGGCTCGATCCCGCGCCCTTCCCTCCCGCGTCGAGGACCGCCCACGAGCTGGTGGTCGCGGGGATCGCCATCCGGCGCCTCCGGATGGAGGCGGTGCGCGCCGCGCTCGGACGGGCGAGCATGCCGCGCACCATGCACGCATCCCCGCGCTGACGGCGGAGGTCGAGAGCGCAGTCCTGGTCCTGAGCACGCCCGCCGCGCGACTGATTGCCAGTGGCCGGGAGCGGCTCCTCCTGCTCGAGGACGTCGGGGCGTTGCTGGCCTCGACGCGTTCGTCGTGGACGCGTGCCGTCATGTCGTGCGGGACGCAGGCACGGTGGTCTCGCTCGCAAGGCGCCCGGTGTTGTTCGCGCTCGCACGTGCGCTGGGCGAAGCAGGGCCGGGAGACGTGCCGCGGGACACGCTCGTAGCGCGGGGCCTTCGGAGCGAAGCACGCCGATGAATCGCACCGCGCGCGGTTGCGCGTCGAAATGGGGCGGCTTCGCGCGCTGCTGCGGAAGGTGGCCGACGTGAGCGCGACGAAGCGAGGGTTTGCGCTGGCGCCGCGCTCTGGACAGAAGGTGGTCGTGCTGGCGCGGCCCGTCGAAGAGGAGCATGCGGCGGTGCTGGCCTTCCTGGCCGACAGTGAGTCGTGGTCGAGCTCCGCCCTGGCGCTCGCGCTCGGAACGAGCCAGCGCACCGTGCAGCGGGCGCTCGACTCGCTTGCGGCAGCAGGCAAAGTGCAGTCGTTCGGCCGCGGGCGCGCCCGCAGTTGGATGACCCCGCCCGTGCCGGGATTCACGACGACCTTGTTACTCCCCGCTCCACTGCCGGGTGACTAGGATGGACCCCATGAAACGAGCAGCGGCCGAAATCGTCCGTGAATACGGTCCCTTCCCCGGTGTCGACGAAGTTCATGGCGTCACGTATGACGGCCGGCAGGTCTGGTTTGCGTCCGGGGACAAGCTGACCGCCCTCGATCCGGCCAGCGGGAAGCCGCTGCGGTCGATCGACGTCGCCGCACACGCGGGCACCGCCTTCGACGGCCAGCACCTCTTCCAGCTCGCCGAGGATCGCATCCAGAAGATCGACCCGAAGACCGGCCGCGTGCTGGCCACGATCCCGGCGCCGGGCGGCGGCGGGGACTCGGGCCTCGCGTGGGCCGAAGGGTCCCTGTGGGTGGGGCAGTACCGCGACCGGAAGATCCATCAGGTCGATCCCGAGACCGGGGCCATTCTGTGGACGATCGAGTCCAACCGCTTCGTCACCGGCGTCACCTGGATCGACGGAGAGCTGTGGCACGGCACCTGGGACGAGGACGAGAGCGATCTACGGCGCGTCGATCCTCGAACGGGAGAGGTCCCGGAGAAGCTCGAGATGCCGCCCGGTGTGGGCGTCTCGGGTCTCGAGTCCGACGGCCGCGACCAGTTCTTCTGCGGAGGAGGCGGGAGCGGGAAGGTGAGGGCGGTCCGCCGGCCCAGGTGAGGTTCCACGACGGAGAGCGGCTCCGGGACGCAGTGTCCTGTCTATCGCGAGTGCAACGCTATACTCCTCGTACAAGAGGCCCAATTCCAGAATTGATGGTAGGGATGTGGGTGAACAACGGCACTCCTTCCTTGAACGGATACTAGGTCGCACGTCCAATTTGTAGACTGACACGGAACTCCTTGCGGTAAGCATATGTGCTGCCATTCATTTCGCTACCAGTTTAGACTGTGTCATGGAAGCGTTCGAACACTCTAGCGACCGCAACTCGCCTGCACATTCTCGCGAGTTGGCACGTGCATATGACGATGTCCTCGACATCGCGTTGCAGATTTTCGGCTGTGATGTCAGTGTTCTCTTTCCGATCAATCCGTTGAATTATGAGTTCGGATGGCCTCCTCGCGTAAAGGGAAAGCTGGTCGGAGATTTTCCCTTCAGACATCCACGCCCAGATGGTTTGGGACGAAATATCCTTGGGCACGGAACGATCAAGGTCGCCAACGTCCGTAGTACGCCGCGGCTCACCAGCGACTTCGCGATTGCTCAAAATGTCGAGGCGTTCATCGCCACACCGATTTATTTGCCTAGCGGGCGGCACCCAGTAGCCGTGGTCTACATCGACTATCGCCAGGCACGCAGTTTCGATGAGACGGATGAATCGCGCGTGCGGCAGTTTCGAGCGCGAGCAGCGGCGATGATCCAGCGAGCCTGGATTCTAGAGCGCTATGCGCGGCTGAGTGCCTTGGGCGACGAGATCAATCAGCAACTCCATACGCCAAATACACTGTTTAAGTTGCTCAACGAGCGCATCCACGACATTATCGATTGCGGGAGAGGCTTCGCCCTCGGAATCGTCGGGCCTGCGTCCGACTCCGTCTCGGACTACGTCAGCATTGATCGCGAAGCATTTGAAGAAAAGCGACGGTCGCTTACGGCGCTTGCTCGTGAAGCGATCATGACTGGTTCGATAGCGCGTGTGCCAATTCACGACGGCGACACCACGCCGATATTCGTCCCGATGCTTCTGCGGAAGTTGCCGCTCGGCTACTTGGCACTCGAGCCGCAGCACACGACCGAATACGACAGCGAGGACCTGCGCGTCCTCCAGGTCTTGCGCAACCACGTGGCAACAGCGCTCGACGGAATCCGGCTATTCGAGGATCTCACCACCATTAGCACCGTGGCGAAAGCCTCAACGATCAGGTCACAGCCGACGATCCCCTCCCGGCGTTTGCGGAAGACCTGCGGCGCGGCACCCACGCCGATGTCGTGACGCTGTATTCTTGGTCGCGGAGCGACGGATTCGTGCTGCCCCCCACGATTGCCGGCAAGCTGCTTGAGCCAGAGTTCGGCCCCTCCACCACGTGCAGCCCCGATGACATTGCGAGCCGCGCGATTGGGTGCGAGGAGGCGATTTTCTGTGACGATGCCGCGACACTGCCGCGGCAAGTCGGCCTGCCGGAGCTCAACAGTAAGTTTACTGAACGCGAAAAGATCGTGTCGGCGGCAGCGATTCCACTTCGCGTTTCTGGATCAACTGTAGGGGTGTTGTTCGTGAATTTTCGCACACCACAGCGGTTCGCTGGCTCGCAAAGACGTCTCATCACCAGCTTGGCAGGGTTCGCGGCGATAGCGCTGCACAGCGCGCGGCGCTTCATCCAACAGGAGGGCGACCGAGCGCGCGAATTGGAAATAATTCGACAGGTCGACTCCGCGTTAGCTCGCAGCACGTTCGAAGAGGTGGCGAAAACGATCATCACCCTCGCCAATGGCGTCGTACAGGCGGAGCTGGCCGAGTTGTTCCTCGTCGATTCCAAACGCAAAACAATCAAGCTTGTCGAGGGGACCGGCCCGAAGTCGCAGCGCTTGCGGGGATGGTCGCTGCCTCTTCACGGTACGAACGAGGGTATCGTGCGGTGGGTGGTGGAAAACCGGAAACCAGCCCTCGTGCACGACCGCTGGACCGAAAAGCCATGGAGGGATCTCTTCATTGGCGAGAGTGACACGGTCTCAGAACTCGACGTCCCCCTGATTGATGGCGAGGATGTTATCGGAGTTCTGAACTTCGAAAGTCCGACACCGGGCGCGTTCAGTCATACACAACTGCGCTTTGTCGAAACCATCGCCGGCCAAAGCGTGTTAGCCGTGAAGCGGGCGCGTGATTACGAACTGCTGGCTGCACGTGCGCTCATTCTCAGTGCGATTCAGGATATTTCCAAGCAAGTGCTCCGGCTCCGCAGCGGCGATCCGACGGAGGTACTCAAGGCCGTCGTCACGCACGCTCTGAAGCTGACGAAGTCAATCCGCTCGGACCTCGACATCTATACGAACAAGAGGTTGACGAAGACGTACTATTGCGACATGACGAGCGGTGGACTGTCCGCTGTCTTAGAGGAACCACTTGACCCCTGGCCCGAGGGCAAGGTCCGAGGGATCATGGCCGAAGTGGCACGAACGTGCCGTCCCTACTACACAAAGGGAGACGCTCCGGAGGACAAGCATTACCAGCCGGGGCTCCCAAGCATCCGCAGCGAGCTGGCGGTCCCCCTGCTCGCCAGCACCGGCGAGCTTCTCGGCGTGCTCAATGTCGAGAGCGATGAAATCTACGCTTACAATGAAGAGATGCAGGACGTTCTGCACTTGCTCGCCGACGAGGCGGCGATTGCGTTCGAGATCGCCCGCAGCAAGGATGTCGCCGAAAGAGAAGGTGAGCGTTCTAAGGCCCTTGTGGAGGTCGGCGACGAGCTTGCGACGATCATGACCGGAGATTACGCAAAGGCGTGCGAGATCGTCAGCAAGGCGGTCGCACGGCATTGTTCCTGCGTCGCCGCGGTGCGAATGCGCGACGCTCAATCGAACGAGTTGATTCTGGTGAGCTGGGCCGGCGGGGACGTCCAGCCGTACGAGCGGATGCGGGCCGGTCAAGGATTGGCGGGCCAAGCCGTAGAGACACAGACGCTCCAAAGACGGGATGATCTCTCAAACCCCCCGTCAGGCTTGCCGCCGGCCGATCCGTCCGACCCGAAGACTCGTTCGCTCCTGATCGCGCCGATCCTTATGCATAAGTTCTGCTATGGTAGCCTCGGTGTGAGTCATCCGGAGCCATATCATTTCGGGATCCCGGAAGAAAATCTCGTTCGGGGCTTGGCACGCCTGCTGGGGTTGACGTTCCACCGTTTCGAAAGCCTTCGTCGTGAGATCACCGAGAAACGCAAGGAAGTCATCTCTCTGACGGCCCATGCAGCGCTCGACGTGGTGCACCAGCGCGGTCCTTTGAGCCTCGTGAAGAGCTATGTCAATGATGCGTTCAAAGCGGCAGCCAAGCCCAACCAAGAGGGTCTAGGTGAGGAGCTGGAACGGATCAAGACCGCAGTGGAAACAGTGATCGCGCGCACCACCGCGGTCACCAAGAACATGGACCGATTGAAAGACCTTCACCCCGAAGCAGTGTCTGTTTCGAAGGTCCTCGCCAATCTGGATTTCCTGAAGAAGCTTCCGCGAGGAGTCGATTATCAACCAACTGGCACCGCGAATGTTTATGCCGATCGGGTGCACTTAGAGTTCATCCTTGAGAATCTCATCAGCAACGCTATCGAGGCAATGAACGGCAACGGCAGGCTTGGCGTGGCGGTGACGTTGCGCGGACCCACGATCGAAATCGACATCGAGGACACCGGGCCGGGCATCGAGGGTGATCCGGAAAAAGTCTTCGACCTGTTCGTGTCGACAAAGGGAAAAGAGGGCGGCGGCATCGGTCTCTGGAGCGCGCGAACGCGTGCACGCGTCAACAGTGGAGACTTGCGTGTCGTCAGAACATCACCACAAGGCACGGTTTTCCGACTGACGCTGCCGAGCGCGGACCCCGATTGGAGAGTGCGACTTGAGCGAAATTTATCAGTCCCTTCGAGCCTGGCTATTTGACGCCGATGCTTCGTGGAGTGACGCGATCGCCGCCTCCTCCCTGGGGCTAGGCGGCCTGTCGATCAAGGTGTTCCGTTCGCTGAACGAATTGACGTCTTATGAGCAAGAGCCGCGTCCAGATGTTGTTGTCATCGGGTGCAAACGAGCCGACGACTCGACACTGGCCACAGTGAAATCACTGGCACGGCAGCAGCCCATCGTCGTTTTGGTCTCCAATTACGACGCCACGTCCGTGCGGCTCTTCTTCCTCGCCGGCGCCACTGACGTCGGTCTGCGCTACCAGTCTGGACCGCGCCTTGCCGCTATAGTAGCCGGAGCCGACGACGCCGCACGGGAATACCAGAGCCGTGCTCAGATATGGCAAACCACAGCATGACCACGCGACCCTACCGCGCGCTGATCCTGGACGACGACCCGGAATGGCTGCGAATGGTAGGAAAGACTCTGCGCGAAAGCAATTTTGTGGTGGATCAATCCGCCAACTTGGCTGAGGCCAATGTCAAGATCGACGACCAGAACCACCACCTCCTGGTTCTCGACATTAGCCTGACAGGCGCTAACGAGAATCGTGAATGGCTGGATCTCTTAGCAAAGTGGATTGAAAAACGGAAGACGGAGAGTATGAAGGTGGTCGTGCTGTCCCATTTCTCGAACGTTGACCGTATGCGCGAAGCGTTCCGCGCGTATCACGTTGCCGACGTGCAAGAAAAACAGCAGTTCGACAACGCCGTCTTCGGCCGAGAAATGCTGCAGATTATGAAAGGGCTGGAGCTCAATCCGTCGCTGAAGATCGGCTGGAAACATGAAGGCGAAGCCGCCGAGGCAACGGCGCACATCAAGCTTGGAATGACGCGCGTCAAAAAGGGAACCGCACTTCATCAGCGGGTGATCGAGGAACTAGATGACCTTCTGTGTCGCCTCTTTTATGACGCCGAGAGCATCCTCGTCTCAACCATGCCGACGGGACGCAGCGGCGCGGGAATCATTCGCGTCGACCCGAATTATCGCAACGGTCCGGGCTCATCCATCGTCGTTAAGTTCGGAGATGTTGGCAACATCGAAGCCGAGCAAGAGCATTACAAGGAATACGTAGAACGGCGGCTCGCGCGTAAGGCTTCGATCCTCAAACGAGCTCGCACTCGTTTGCTAGCTGGCACCTGCTATCTCCTGCTCGGCGCCGATGAATTCCAATCGTACGCAGCATTTTACGCTCAGGAGAACTCGAGCAACGTGTGCCGGGTGATCGAAAACCTCTTCCTGTCGACCTGTGCGAACTGGTACACCCACACGAACGGCACAACGATGCTAGATCTTGCGCTCGTTTATCGGGACCTGCTCGGGATGACGCCAGATAACCTGACCATCGCTTTGAGACAATTGTCGAGCGTGCAAGGTGGTGAGACGCTCAAGTTCCATGCGCTGACGACTCCGGTACCGATCCGCAACCCGATTCTCGCGGCGCAGAAGTCGTTCATGGAGCACATCTACACGTGCATTACCCACGGTGACCTCAATGGCGGCAACATTTTGGTCGACCTGGAAGGAAAGACCTGGTTGATCGACTTTTTGCGCACCGGCGAGGGGCACGTGCTGCGAGACCACGCCTTCCTCGATCTCTTCACTCGCTGCGTGTTGCTCGGTCCGGATGAAGCGACGCTCGACGAACGCCTACTGCTCGAACAGGCGCTCCTGCAGGCGCGGAAGCCGAACGCCGGCGTAGCGGTGGTCGGATTGCACTCCGACAACGCCGCGCTTCAGAAAGCATTTCAGACGTCGCTGTTCGTTCGCTCCCTGGCGGTCAAGCATGGCCGCCACCGCAACAGCACAGAGATGCCTGACTACGAACTAGCGACAATGTTCTACGGAACCAACATGATTCGCTTCTACCATCTCGCGACCGTGCAGAAGGAGCACGGACTGCTCGCCGCCGGTTTGCTCGCGGAGCGTCTGCGGCTGTGATTGCCGAACAGCGCGCTCTCGTCGTCGAAGACGAGCCGGATTGGCAACAGGAACTGACCCGGGCGTTGGAGGAGGTGTTCGGGGAGAAGGTCGATGTCGTCTCCGATCTCGATCCCGCATGGCTCAAGCTCAATTCGCGCCACTACGAGCTCGTCACCGTCGACCTGTCGCTGGTTGGCGGGACTCCTTCCAATGCCTTTACGCCCAACAAGAAGGGGTTCGATCTCTTAAAGCGTCTCCGCCAGAGTCCTCGCGATGCTCCGGCGCCGGCACTGGTGATCGTCACCGGATATCCGACCTCGCAGGTGATGATTGAGGCTTTCACCGAACATTACGTCGACGACTTCGTGGAGAAGTTCCCCGATGGTAAGTCGTTCGACCGTCAGACGTTCGTAGAGCGCCTGCGCCGCGTGCTTCTGCGCACCCGCCTTCGCACGGCCCGACAGCGCTTCGGCGAGCGGCATCAGGCTACGGTCATCGCCTCGGCCGGTCAACTGCTCAGCGGCATGATTGGCGGGGCAATAATCCTCCTTGGTAAGGACGCCCACCTGGATGTCGCCGCGTTCGGCGACAGCGCCGACAGCATCAACGACCTGATCGCCCAAGGCGGCGGAGAGTGGCGTAAGGCAACGCGAAAGATCGGCCGCAAGCTATACGAGTCGCTCATCGGCAACGACAAACTTGCGCACATCCTCGCGGGCATTCGGGAGAGGAGCACTCCACGCGACCCCGCAGTCCTCGAGTTCGCCGGTCCCGCGGAGTTGCTGCGCGTGCCATTCGAGCTGATCACGACGGGCGAGGAGTACCTCTGTTTCGAGTCCATCATCACCCGCAGCCTGACGGTAGATAGCGCCTCCCGTAAGAAGCAGCGCCACTTTCACGACTTCATCGACCATCTCATCGTCACTGACCAGCCGCTGAACGTGTTGGTCGTCGGCGCGAACTCCGATGGCAGCATTCCTGCTGTCGATCTTGAAATCCATAGGATTGCGGCGGAGATTGATCGCATTCTAGACACTGTCGGTCTACCACATTCAGTTGAGACCCTGAGTGGCTCCGCAGCGACGTACGAGGCCATTCGCGACCGTCTCTCCACCGGCACGGTACATCTATTCCATTACGCCGGCCACGGTCGCTTCGACAGCAAGTTGCCCGAAGCGAGTGGCGTGATTGTCAACCGCGGTGCTGCCATGCGGATGCTTCGCGCGGCGGACCTCAAGCAGCTCCTCGCAGGCAGCGGCATTCAGCTCGTCTTCCTGAGCTGCTGCGTCGGGGCACGAACGGCCTCGCGTCTTAGCAGCGGCGACTTCCACGGCACGCTTGAAGCGGTCGCCCGTGCCGGCATTCCGGCCTCTATCGGCTACCGGTGGATCGTCCCGGATGACGCGGCGCTGGCGTTTGCGACGACGTTCTATGAAGAACTGATGTCGACATTCTCGCCGGAACTCGCCGTCTTCCGGACTCGGATAACTGCAGCCGCTGATCCTATCGACGGGCGCAACAACTCAGTGTGGGCTTCGCCGATTCTCATCATGCAGCGATAAGTAATTGCCAATCCGGGCCACAGTCTAGCCCTCGGACCGTTATCGCGAGCCGTAGGCTTGTACAGTGTAATTCGAGGACGAAGTTCCACGCTCGTCGCTGTGAGGAAGTTCGGCTTGATGAGAGCTGCGGGAGCAGGGAACGGCGCGACATCGGCGGCGTGACCCAAGAGCCTCGAGAATTCATAGCGAAGTGTGAACATGGCATCAATATTGTGGGTCGGCCATTGAGGAGAGAGTTCCTCGGCCGCGTGGACGAACGAACGTGGCGTTCGCAAGCACAAGAGCGGGAAGGTGAGGGCGGTCCGCCGGCTCAGGTAAGGCTCCGAAAAAAGTCCGGGTCCTCCGCAAGAAACGTCAAGACGCCCCGTCCCGCCCACGCTACTCTCGCACCATGAGAATGAACGACATTCGTTGGGGCGCGGCGCTCGGCGGGATGCTTCTGGCCGAGATTGCGCAGATTGCCGCCACGTTCGCCTGGGTCGCCTTCTACAGCTACCTCGTTCATCCGGGGGAGAGCCCGGCCTTCTACCAGCGCTACGCCGAGGTGGCGGGGCCGTGGGTGTCGGTGCTGGCGGGGACACCGATC
>WUUC01139191.1_pt1 | contig 10229 bp, 8 predicted proteins | sample 6278441 | NCBI WGS metagenome assembly WUUC01 (sample SAMN13675441, study PRJNA597444) | soil metagenome | isolation source: soil | place: USA: Washington | collected 2017-10 | reverse complement strand
CGCGCGAGCGCGATCCCGCGCCCGCGGGCGCGCGGGCGCGCCGCGGCCCGGCTGAAGCGCTGGAAGAAGTAGGGGTCGAGCTCGGGGTAGCGCTCGACCAGCCGCCGCTCGGCGACCGCGATGTCGGCGACCCGCTCGCGCCAGTCCTCGACCGTCGTCGGGTGCAGATGTTCCGCCCGGGCGCCGCGGTGATAGAGCAGCCGGAAGCCGTGCGCGTGCATGCGGTAGGCGACCTCGAGGTCCTCGTACATGAAGGGGAAGTCCTCGTCGAAGCCGCCGACCCGCTCGAGCATCGCCCGCTTCACGGAGACGTTCGCGGTGTAGAAGCGTCCCCAGCCCGCGTCGCCGCCCTCGATGCCGGGGTAGTCGAACTGGACGCCGTCCTCCAGCCAGCGCATGAACGGCGTCACGCGCAGCTCTCGCGCCCAGCGCACGTCCCCCAGCACGCCGATCTCGTCGGCGGGATTGCGCTCGTGCCACGCCAGGTGCTCGGCCACCAGGTCCGGGGCCGCGAGGATGTCGGCTCCGAGGAACAGGATCAGCGGCGCCCGCGCCTCACGCCACCCGAGGTTGCGCTTCTCGGACACGCCGCCGAGTCCGGGCTCGACGAGGCACCGCAGCGGCGGGTCGCGGCCCTCGGTCGCGCTCCTGATCGCCGCGGCGTCCGCGTCGTCGGCGTCCGCGACCACGACGACCTCGAAGGTGCCCGGCGGGACGGTCTGGCGCCCGAGGTCGTCCAAGACGCGGCTCAGGACGTCGGGGCGCCCGCGCACGGGTATGACGACGGTCAGCCTCGGCACCGGCGCCGACACGCTAGCAGCGCCACGCGTACCCTCCCGGCCGTGCCGGCCGGTCCGCCCATCGTCCTCGACCCCGAGCGCGAGGAGGCGGAGCTGCGCGCCTATCTCGGCGCGGACTACGACCACGACCGGCTGGTGAACTGGGCACAGACGCTCGAGGACGAGGCGGCGCGCGTCGGCGACGAGGCCCAGCTCTACCGCACGTCCCAGGCCTACCTCTACAACCTCACCGCGTTCGCGATGAGCGCCACCAAGGAGCCCTACCTGGGAGAGCTCTCACGTGCGGTCCCCCCGGGGTCCCGCCTTCTCGACTACGGCTGCGGGATCGGCTCGGACGGGCTGGCGCTGCTCGAGGCGGGCTACCGCGTCGAGTTCGCCGACTTCGACAACCCGAGCACTCGGTACCTGCGGTGGCGCCTGGAGCACCGCGGGCTGGAGGCGCCCGTCTACGACCTCGATGCCGACGAGCTGCCGACCGGCTTCGACCTGGCCTACGCGTTCGACGTCATCGAGCACGTCAACGACCCATTCGGCTTCCTCGCGGCCATGGAGCGTCACGCGCGCCTCGTTCTCGTCAACTTCCTGGAGCCCGCCCCGGACGAGACCGAGCTCCACCGCGACCTGCCAATCGACGAGCTCGTGCGCCATGCGGCCGAGCGCGGGCTGAGGCGCTACCGCGTGTTCCACCGGCGTTCGCACCTGGTGCTCTACGACAGACGGCCCGAAGGCGTCCTCGGGCGGGTGCGCGCCGAGGCCGCGCTGTGGCGCGGGCGCGTGTGGGCACGAGGGCGGGCCTCATAACCCGGCTCGACGAGACTGCCGCTCGTGCGGTCGGTCAATTCTTGTGGCCGTGGAGGACCACGTGGCGCACCGAGAAGCCGGTGTTGGCCTTCATCTTGAACCGGCCGTGCTTCTCGACGCGGTCGAACCCCGCGGTCCACAGCATGCGCTGCCAGGTGCGGATGCTCGGCAGCCAGAACACGACGGCGGAGTCGCGGTCGGCCAGGTAGCGCGAGGCCGGGAAGGGGACGAGCCCGGCGGCGCGGTCGTACTCCTCGGCGGAGATGAACAGGTCCGTGCACAGGTTGGCGATCCGCTCGAGGGCGAGGAGCTGGTCGCGAAGGTGGATCAGGACCGAGCCACAGAAGACGACGTCGAACGTGCCCAGCTCCTCCGGCGTCGCGTGGTAGATGCTCATGTTCACCCGTTCCACCTTGGAGCCGAGGATCTCCTTGGCGAGGCGGAAGCCGTCCCCCCGCTTGGTGTCCGGGAAGGTCTCCGGCCGTCGCCTCGGCGGCCAGTCGAGGTCTCGTTCGTCGTCGAGGTCGAGGGCCACGACCTCGGCACCGCGGCGCTCCATCTCGAACGCCCAGAACCCGTCCCACGTCCCGATCTCGAGCGCGCGCATTCCGTCCATGCGGTCGGGCAGCCCGTACTGCGGCACGTAAGGACGCAGGTCGAACCATCCGTTCGTGACCTGGCCTGGGGCCAGCTCCAGGACGTGGTACCAGTCTCGCTCCAGCGCGCGCTCCAGCAGCACGGCGGGCATGCTAGTGGTCTTCTCGCCGCGAGCGACCAGCCCCGGCGGCGATAATCGCCCGGATGCCGGCGGGCGGTCTGAGGGTGGCGCTGCTTCACCCCTGCTTCTGGCCGGAGGTGCGGCGCGGCGCCGAGCGCTTCACGCGGGAGCTCGCCGACGGCCTGCTCGAGCTCGGCCACCGCCCGCGGCTGGTGACGAGCCATCCGGCGCCCGCGACCCGCTCGGTCGAGGACGGGCTCGTGATCGTCCGAAACCGCCGTCCGTCCCAGCGCGTCGTCCACCGGCTCGGGCTCGACGACTACGTCTCCCACGTCCCGCGCAGCTACCTGACCCTCCGGCAGGGCGACGATCACCTCGCGCATGCGCTGAACCCGGCCGACGCGCTCGCCGCCATCGCGTGGGCGCGCCGCACCGGGCGTCCTGCCGTGTTCTCCCACATGGGTACGCCCGAGCGGACGTACCTCCGCGGCCGGCGCCTGCGGTTCACAACCGTCCGCGCCGCCGCGGCGGGCGCCGACGCCGTCGTCGCCCTCAGCCGGTCAGCCGCGGCGGGGTTCCGCAACGTGCTCGGTGTGGACGCGCGCGTCATCTACCCCGGGGTCGATCTCGATGCGTTCGCTCCCGATCCCGCGGCGCGGGCGTCCGTCCCCACGATCGTGTGCCCCGCCGCGCTCGATGCGACGCACAAGCGCGTCGGGCTGCTTCTCAGCGCGTTCGAGGTGATCCGCGCCCGCCTTCCCGACGCCCGTCTCGTGCTGTCGCGGCCGCGCGACGCGGCGGTGGCGGCGCACGTGGTGGGCGACGTGCCGGGCGTCGAGCTCGTAGACCTCGACGCCCACGCGACGCTCGAGCGGGCGTATCGCGAGGCGTGGGTGTGCGTGCTGCCCTCGATCAACGAGGCGTTCGGCCTGGTCCTCGTGGAGGCGCTCTCGTGCGGCACCCCGATCGTCGCGAGCGACTCGGGCGGCATGCCCGAGATCCTCGCGGGGCATCCCGAGGTCGGCAGGCTCTTCCAAGGCGAGGACCCGGCTGCTCTAGCCGAAGCGGTCGGCCACGCCCTGGAGCTCGTCGCGGACCCGGAGACCGCCGACGCGTGCCGGGCGCGCGCGCGGGACTTCTCGAGGGAGCGCTGTGCCGCCGCCTACGAGCTGCTCTACCGCGAGCTCCTCGGGGACACGGCGCGCGCCGCGCGTCGTTGACCGCGCTCCATCGGGCGGTCGCGACAGCCGGCGAGGCGCTTCACGGGGTCGGCTGCGCACGCTACACTCGCGGGATCGGAGGGCGCTGGCCAGGGCAATCGAGTGGCACCGGAAGCCATCGGCTCGTCAGCGGTGGAAAGGGGATTCAGCGTTGTCTATCGTCGGTCTCGTGAACCGCTCGCTCATCGCGCTTGCCTGCGCTCTCGCGGGCTCGGGCGCGTTCCTGGTCGGGGCCACCCGCGCCGACGGAGGCTGTGGCTTTTTGGGCATGAGCGCCTGCCCGGCCGTTCCGGATCCCGGCGGTGACGCGGACCGAGACGTCCCCATCCCCCCGCCCGACGGCAAGCGGTTCGGCTTCAACACCCAGCTCTATCTGTTCTCGGGCGGGGTTCCCGCGGCGCTCGAGGCGCAATCCGGGGCCAACGTCAAGGCGGCGGTCCAGCGCTACACGGTGATGTGGAAGTTCCTGCAGCCGAGGCCCGGCGATGCGCCGCTGCCCGACGGCGGGCTCGCCATCGGTGAGCTGCCGGAGTCGAACCCGCTCCACGATCACGACGCGATGTACCAGGAGCTCGTCCAGCGAGGGATGACTCCGGTCCTCACGCTCCTGGGCGCGCCTCCATGGGCGACCGACCACGGCTCGTGCGCCGCCGTAGACCGGCGCTGCCAGGCGGTCGCGCAGAGCAACTTCCTCTTCCCCAACCGCGCGCACCTGCCGCAGTGGCAGGCCTTCGTCGCGGCCCTGGCCAAGCGCTACCCCAAGGCCGTCATCGAGCCCTGGAACGAGCCCAACGTGCGCTTCTTCTGGCAGCCGACGCCGCCCGACGCGGAGCACATGGCGCGCCTCCAGTGCGCGGCGTATCGCGCCGTGAAGGCCCTCCCGTCGCCCAATAAGGTCATCGCCCCCGGCTTCGCCGGCATCACGAGGGCGGACGCCTCGAATGGCAACGTCGCGTACGACCGCTACGCGGGCACGATGTACCGCCACGGGCTGAAGGGCTGCATGGACAACCTGAGCGTCCACATCTACGCCGACAACAAGCGTCACATCGGCCAGGGCTCGGGGTTCGCCTACCGGTTCAAGGTCGTGCGGGACGTGCGGCGCCAGTACGGGGACTCGAGCCCGATCTGGATCACCGAGACGGGAAGCTCGTCCTATCAAGGCGGCGACGGGCGGGGCATCTCCGAGGCGGAGCAGGCCGAGGTCAACAAGCGCATCTACAACAAGCTGATGACGATGTCCGACGTCGAGGTGGCGATTTTCCACTCGCTGCGCAACCGCCCGACGCCCAACATGCCTACGGGGCCCGAGGCCGGTGGGAGCAACCCGCAGTACAACTTCGGCTTCCTCCGCGAGGACATGACCCCGAAGCCGGTCTACTGCGCGTTTGCCCTGAAGGCCGAAGAAGGGGCCGCTGGGTGTGCCGCCGCGAAGCGGCGGGCGGCGAGCCATCAGCGCGAGATGCGCCACAAGCAGGTTCGGGTATGCCGGGAAGCGCGGCGCAAGGCGAAGCGCCGAGCGACGCGCGGACGCGCCCAGCCGCGGGCGCGCGCCAGGCTCGTGCGGGTGTGCCGGACGGTCTTGCAGCAAGCGGCGCCCTGAGTGGGCGCCCGCCCCGCGGCGCAGCCCCCTGGCGCCGGGTAGAGGATGACCGACTCCGTCCTGTCCGAGCAGCTGGCGACGGGGCCGGTCTTCGTCGTCGGTGCCGCGCGCTCCGGGACGAGCTGGGTCTACGACATGCTGGTCGCGCACCCGGAGGTCGCGGGGGCGTTCGAGACGTGGATGTTCACGCGTGACCTCGGGTTGGGGACGCTCTTCCACGACTCCCACTGGACCCGCGACTATCCGGAGGGATACACCGGGCCACCCGCCGGCCTGGGGCAGCTCATGTCGCGCGACGAGATGGTGGCCGACGTACGCGCCCTGGCCGGCCGGTGGCTCGCTCGTGCGATTGGACCGGGGAATCGGTTCCTGGTCGAGAAGAGCCCGCCCCACCTGCACGTCCTCTCCCTGATCGCCGAGGTGTTCCCCTCGGCCCGGTTCGTCCACGTCCTGCGCGACGGGCGCGACGTGGTGGTCTCGATCGGCGCGGCCGCTCGGTCGTGGAACCCGGCGTGGCAGCGACCCGGCCGCCGGATGGTCACCCACTACGCCCTCGCCTGGCAGGCGGAGATCGCCGTCGTGCGCGAGGCGAGTACCGATCTGGGCGATCGATACCTCGAGGTGCGCTACGAGGAGCTGCGCGCCGACCCGCGCGCCGGATACCGCGAGCTCCTGCGCTTCTGCGACATTCCGTGCGACGACGCGCTGGTCGAGGAGATAGTGGGCGCGACCGACCTCGGGCGACTCAAGACCGGCGAGTCCACGTTCCGCCGCACCGGCGAAGGCCGGGAGTGGCTCCAGCGCTGGAGCGTGCTGGATGCGCGCCGGTTCGCCCGTGCCGCTGGTCCGATGCTCGAGCGGACCGGCTACGAGTCGGATCCGCGGTGGTGGATGCGCTGCGGCCTGCGCCGCCGCTCCTAGCGGCGGGAGACGTCGAGCACCCCCGTGCTCAGGCGGACCACAACGTCACGACTTCACCCACGCTGCGCACTCTTGACGCAAACGCGGCACAAGTCGTCGCGACAGTTCGCGAGAGGCACCCCGGTGGGCGCCGCCGACCCGATCTCCGTTCTTCGCTGCCTGGCCGGGACCCAAATGCGGCCGAGGCTCCGGACTATGCCCAAGCGTGGCCGAGCTGGCTCTGCCTTGCCGGGCCCAAATGCGGTCGAGGCCGGGCCGGCGCCCGATCCCGCCGAGCTCCCCGCAACCTTTCCCGGTCCGCCGGCGTTGAGGACAAGATGACGAGCGTCCCTTTGCGCGCCGGCCGCGCGGGCTCGCGCCCTCGCGTGCCAGCGCTGGCTGTCGCCGCGGCGTCCCTGGCGCTCGCCGCCGTCCCCGCGGCTCATGCCGCGTTCCCCGGAGCCAACGGCCGCCTCTCGTTCACGAGCGACCGCGACGCCAACGGGAACATCTTCTCCGTGGATCCCGCAGGGACGGACCTGGTGCGGCTTACCGTCGATCCGGCCGACGACGCCCAGTCCGCCTGGTCGCCCGACGGATCGCGCGTCGCGTTCCGGTCGCGACGCGACGGCCACTACGAGGTCTATGTGATGAACGCCGACGGGTCCGGGCAGACCCGTCTGACGACCACCATCGCCGGCACGGCGTCCAATCCGCCGTCCAGCAGCCAGCCGAGCTGGTCGCCGGATGGGCGGCGGCTGCTGTTCCGTTCCAACCGTGCGGGCCACTACGACGTCTGGGTCATGAACGCCGACGGGTCGGATCCGCGCGCCCTCACCGACGACGCCCCCGACGACCGCTACCCGGGCTTCTCGCCCGACGGGACGCGCATCGTCTTCCGGTCGGACCGCGACGGCGATCCGGAGATCTGGACCCTGGCCGCCGGGGGAGGGGACCTTCGCCAGCTCACGTTCAACGATCGGTTCGACTCGGCCCCGGCGTGGTCGCCCGACGGGACGCGCATCGCCTTCGAGCGCGCGCTCGATCCCACCATCGACAACCAGGCCACGGCCGAGATCCACGTCATGCAGGCCGACGGGTCCGGGGCGGTCGCGCTCACGAGCAACCAGAGCCTCGACGAGGGGCCTGCGTGGTCACCCGACGGAACCCGCATCGCCTTCACTAGCACCCGGGACGGGAACAGCGAGATCTACGTAATGCGAGCGGACGGCTCGGAGCCGACCCGGCTGACCGCCGCGGCGTCGGTGGAGGAGTCGCCCGACTGGCAGGCGCTCCCCGCGGGCACGACGCCCACGGTTCCCGGGACGACGCCGCCGCCCGCTGACGACGTGCCCGTCCTCAGCAGGCTCTCGCTCGACCCGCGCCGGTTCGCGCCGCGACGGCGGGGACGTACGCCGTCGGTCTCCGAGCGCACGCTCGTGCGCTACTCGCTCTCCATCGCCGCGCGCGTGACGTTCGCGATCGAGGTCGCTCGCTCCGGCGTCCGGCGCGGCGGCCGGTGTGTTCGCCGTCGCTCCGGCCGGCGCCGGACCCCGCGATGCACGCGCTACGTGAGGCTGCCCCAGACGTTCGTGCGGACGGGCCGCGCCGGCGACAACAGCCTCTCCTTCGCCGGCCGTCCCGGCGGCCGGGTCCTCGCCGCCGGGCGCTACCGCCTCGTCGCGACGCCTCGGACCGCCACCGGCAAGGCCGGGCGCGGGGCCCGGGCTTCGTTTCGCATCCTGCGCTGAGGCTCCCGTTCAGCGGCGCCGCACAAGCACGCGCTCACAGGCGTGGACACGGTCGCGCTCCGCGCGCCTGATCTCGACCCGGTCGGTCCCCTCCTGGCAGTTCAGGGAGAGCGCCCGGCCCAGCGCGCGTGCGCGGAGGGTGTCGTTCCCGGCGCCCGCGCGCACGATGTCCTCACCGGGGCCGGTGTCCACCGTGTCGTCGCCGTCCCCGGCGTCCTGGAGGTCGTCGCCCAGGCCGGCGTCCATGCGGTCGGCGCCGGCGCCCCCGAAGATCCGGTCGTTGCCCGCCTTGCCCTCGAGCGTGTCGTCGCCCGCGCCGCCATCGATGCAGTCGTTGCCCCCACGGCCGGAGATGTCGTCGTCGCCGCCGAGGCCGAGGATCCGGTCGTTGCGCCGCGTTCCCTCTATCTCGTCCTCGCCGGCGCCGCCTATGAAGACGTAGGGCGGGTCGGGGCGATCGAGGCACGGGCTGTCGTAGATCCGCCGCGCCTGCGCGAGCGGCATCACACCGCGGACGTCTCCCTCCGAGCCGATGCGCGCGACGGGGATCCGCTCGGCTCCGACCACGATGACGCAGCGCGTGTCACGTGCGACCGAGCCGACCGGACACGGTCGTACGCCGTAACTCGTAGGGTGGTAGAGGGCGGTTCCGGCGGTGAGGGCGATGAAGCCCGCGCCCGCCGCCGCCAGTCGTGTCCGCCGGGAGATGCTCGTGAACCTGGACAGGGCACGAGCATACGCGCCGGGATCCGCGCGGCTCAGCGTCCGAAGCCGAACTGCCAGCGGCGAATCACCTGGTACTGGAGGAAGACGATCAGGGCGGTGACCATGAACATCGTGAGCGTCATCGCCGCGGCGTAGCCGTAGCGCAAGTCCTCGAACGCGTTGTCGTAGACGAGAAGGGGGAGGAAGGTCGTGGCGCGGTCCGGGCCCCCCTCGGTCAACACCAGGGCCGGGACGAATGTGGCCTGGAGGCTGAACGCCGTGTCGCGGAACGCGAGCAACGCGAGCGTGGGCGCCATGAGCGGCAGCGTCAGCCGGCGGAAGGTGTTCACCGGGCGCGAGCCCTCGATCGCCGCGACCTCGTAGAGCTCATCTGGAAGCTCCTGGCGGGTCGCGAGCGCGACGATGAAGCCCTCCCCGATGGTGAAGAGGGACATCACGACGACCGCCGCCATCGCGCCGGACGCGGTCGTGAACCAGGCCGGCTCCGGGAGGCCGACCAGTCCGAGGAACGCGTTCATGGGCCCGTACAGCGGGTTGAGGATGAAGAGCCACAGCAGCGCGTAGGCGACGTCCGGGACGACGGTGGGGAGATACGCCGCCGTGCGATGCCCACCGACGGCGCGAAACCGGCTGTGCAGCAGCAGCGCGAGGCCGAGGGCGCCCAGCAGGCGAAGGGGTACGGCGAAGGCGATGAAGACCAGCGAGTTGCGCAGCGCCTGGCCGAAGACGGGGTCGTCGAGGAGATTCCCGAAGTTCTCGAGCCCGACCGCGTCCGGGCTGCTCAGCAGGTCGTAGTCGAAGAACGCCAGCGCGAACGTGATGGCGGCCGGGACCACGACGAGCACGAGCGTGCCGAGGACATACGGCGCGAGCAGCAGCCCGTGCGCGGCGTCCTCTCTGCGCACGCGCTGACGGAGGCTCACAGGCGCTCGCCGGTCGCGGGGTGAAACAGCCTGACCGCGGCCGGATCCACCGCAGCGCGGAGCCGATCGCCCTCCGCGGCGACCGCGTTGGCGGGTGGACGCGCCGTCAGCGCGACATCGCCCGCGCGCAGGTGCCACACCCGCTCGTGCCCGACCGTCTCCGAGAGCTCGAGAACGGCCTCGAACGCGTCGGGCCCGCGCGCCGGACAGCTCACGTGCTCGGCGCGAAAGCCCAGCACGACATCGGCTCCCTCGCCCACCTCGATCCCGTGGAGCGGGACGTGCACCCCGCCCGCCCGTGCCACGTCCGCCTGGACACGCGCGGGGACGAGGTTCATGGGCGGCGAGCCGAGGAACCCCGCCACGAAGAGGTTGGCGGGGCGGTCGTACACCTCGCGCGGCGCGGCGTACTGCTGCAGGCGCCCGCAGTCGACCAGCGCGACGCGGCTGCCCATCGAGAGCGCCTCGCCCTGGTCGTGCGTGACGTACACGGTCGTGACCCGCAGCTCGGCGTGCAGCCGCCTGATCTCCGCGCGGGTCTGCACCCGCAGCTTGGCGTCCAGGTTGGAGAGCGGCTCGTCCATCAGCAGGACCCGGGGCCGGCCGACCAGGCTGCGGGCGAGCGCCACGCGCTGGCGCTCGCCGCCCGACAGCTGGGCCGGGCGGCGATCGATCAGGCGCGTGAGCCCCAGCCACTCCGCCGTCTCCGAGACGCGGCGGCGCGTCTCCTCGACGTCGGTGCCACGGGCTCGGAGTCCGAAGCCGATGTTCTGAGCGACCGTCATGT
>WUUC01080388.1_pt1 | contig 10229 bp, 10 predicted proteins | sample 6278441 | NCBI WGS metagenome assembly WUUC01 (sample SAMN13675441, study PRJNA597444) | soil metagenome | isolation source: soil | place: USA: Washington | collected 2017-10 | reverse complement strand
TCCACCGTGCTGATCCTCGCGTTGGTCGTCGTCGTCATCGGCGGGCTGGGGTCCGTTCGCGGTGCTCTGGCCGGTGCCTTGGTTATCGGGCAGATCGAATCGCTCGGGCGGGCGGTGCTCGCCGACGCCGCCTCGTTCCTGTTGTTCGGGGCGTTGGCCGTCGTGCTCGTGCTCCGGCCGCGGGGGCTCTTCGCGGGGGTGGCGCGATGATCCGTACCGCCGTGCCGGTGTTGGCGTGGCTCGGGTTGGCCGCCGCGCCGGTGTTCCTCGCGCCCTACGCGACCAGCACGCTCGCGCGGATGCTCGTGTTCGGGTTGCTGGCCGCCAGCCTCGCCCTCCTCGTGGGGGTCACCGGGCTGCCGTCGCTCGGGCACGCCGCCTACTTCGGTGCCGGTGCCTACGCCGCGGGCTGGTTCGCCAAGCACGTTTCAGCCGCTGCTCCGCTCTCCCTGCTCGTCGCCGCCGTGGCCGGGGGTGTGGTGGCCGCCGCGACCGGGTGGGTGGCGGTGCGGGCCAGCGGCGTGTTCTTCCTGGTGCTCACGCTCGCCATCGGGGAGATCGTGTTGCAGGTCGCCGAGACCTGGGAGCCGGTCACCGGCGGGTCCAACGGGCTGTACGGGATTCCGGCGACCACGCTCGCCGGCACGCCGGTGGTCCATCCGGCCCTGCTCTACTGGTTCGTGCTCGTGGTGTTCGGCATCGGGTTCCTGGTGCTGTGGTTGGTGGTTCGGTCGCCCTACGGGACCGCCCTGCACGGCATCCACGACAACGAGCCACGGATGCGGGCCCTGGGGTATCCGACCGCCCTGTACAAGTACGCGGTCTTCGTCGTCGCGGGGACCGTGGCCGGGCTCGCGGGTGGGTTGCTCGCCGCGCAGCAGCGGCTCGTCACGCCGGCCGACCTCGGGTTCACCACTGCCGCGCTCGCGCTCCTCGCCGTGGTCATCGGTGGTTCCGGCAGTCTCTGGGGCGCCTGCGCCGGCGCCGCGCTGGTGATCCTCGTGCGGGACTCGCTCGGGCCCACGCTCGACGGCCACGGACCGCTCGTGCTGGGTGTGCTGTTCGTGCTGGTGGTGTACCTGATGCCGAGAGGCGTGGCCGGCATCCGTCTGCGGAGAGCGTCGTGACCGTTTCCCTCACCTGCCTCGGGCTCAGCCGCTCGTTCGGCGCGCTCGCGGCGGTCGACGGCGTCGACCTGGCCGTCGCGCCCGGCAGCCGGCACGCGCTGATCGGGCCGAACGGCGCCGGCAAGACCACGCTGATGCACCTCGTCACCGGGGCGTTGAAGGCCACGGCCGGGTCGGTGCGGCTGGGGGAGGAGGACATCACCCGGCTGTCGGTGGTCCACCGCGCCCGGCTCGGCATCAGCCAGACCATGCAGCACGCCAGCCTGTTCCCCACGATGTCCACATCGGACAACGTGCTGCTCGCCGTGCAGCGCAGGCATGGGCGGATCAGCCCGCTGCCACGGCGTCAGGGCGCGGCCCGTGCTCGGGTGGACGAGCTGCTCGAGCGGACCGGGCTCGCCGGGCGCGGTGACGTGGCCGTGGCCCAGCTGTCCCACGGGGAACGCAAACAGCTCGAACTGGCCGTCGCGCTGGCGTGTGAGCCTCGGCTGCTGCTCCTCGACGAGCCGGCGGCCGGGATGTCGCCCGCCGAGTCGGCGCGGCTGGCCGAGCTGGTGGAGGAACTGCCGGCCGAGGTGACCGTGCTGTTCGTCGAGCACGACCTGGACCTGGTGTTCCGCCTGGCCACCACGGTCACCGTGCTGCACCTCGGCCGCGTCCTGCTGTCCGGCACGCCGGAAGAGGTCCGGGCCAGCGAGGCGGTGCGGGCGGCCTACCTCGGCAGCGGGCGGGACGAACCGCTGTTCACCGAGCGCGCGGAGGCGTGATGGACCTGCGGATCTCGGGGCTCGTCGCCGGCTACCGCGGCAGCACCGTGCTGACCGGGGTCGACCTCGCGCTGGACAGCGGCGGCGCGGTGGCCGTGCTCGGCCGCAACGGCGTCGGCAAGAGCACCCTCGTGATGACGGTGGCCGGTCTGGTGCGGCCCCGTGCCGGGTCGGTCACGATCGGCGGCCGTGAGGTCGCCGGCCGGCGCGCCGACGAGATCGCCCGCCACGGCGTCGGGCTCGTGCCGCAGGGCAGGCGCCTGTGGGCGTCCCTCACGGTCCAGGAACACCTGGAACTGGCGGCCCGCCGGTCCCGCGGCGCCCGGTGGACGGTCGAGCGGGCCTACGAGGTGTTCCCGCCGCTCGCCGAACGCAGGCGGCACCTCGGCAGCCAGCTCTCCGGCGGCGAGCAGCAGATGGTCGCGATCGCCCGCGCACTGCTGACCGGGCCGTCGCTGATGATCCTCGACGAGCCCTCCGACGGCCTCGCGCCGGCCGTGGTCGACCGGATCGGCGAGGTGCTCACGGGCCTGCGCGCGGACGGGGTGACCGTGCTCCTGGTCGAGCAGGACCTCCACCTCGCCTTCGGCGTGTGCGACCGGGTCGCCGTGATGGAAAAGGGACGCGTCGTGCATTCCGTGCCCACCGCTGATTTCCGGCGCGATCCGGAAACGGCGCACCGACTGCTGGGTGTGGGCTGAGACACTTCGGTTTACAACGTCACGTCAGGGTCTTGACGGGGTCGGCCTTTCCGTAGTTCTATTCGTCAGGTAAATCCACTCCATGACGAAGACGGGGAAACAGTTGCGCGCGTTCAGATCTGCTTTGTTCAGTGTGCTGTTGGTCGTGGCCGCGATGGCGTTGTCGGCACCGTTTGCGCAGGCCACAGCGTCGACGGCGGCGGCAGAAGGGTTCCGGGTGCCCTACGGAAACACCTACACCGCGGGGACGGCGACATTCTTCAACCGGTCGGTTTCGGTGGTTGGTGAGCAGAAAGCGCTGAGTTCCAGCGGGTGTCGTTACACCTATGTCGAAGCCCGCACATCGGGCGGATCTCTGCTGGACTGGAATGTCAGCCAGATAACCTGCGCCGCGTCCGAGAACTACCAGATTCCGCTTGTCGCGGATGTGGCCGGCGGCGCCGCTTATGTCGATGTGTACCTGATGTACTGGAATGGCGACAACACTGAATATCCACTGGCGAGTGCGCGAGTACGTCGGTGATCGTGGGCAGGCGCCAGTGTCACCTGCCCCACTAACATCCGGCTAACACACCGCCGGGCGCGCTCAGTCCGGTGTCGCGACCGTGACGGGTGCGCCGTCGCGGGCGGCCGAGGCGTACGCGGCCTCCAGGAAGGCGACGGTGTCCGCGGCCGGGCCGGCAGGCGACAGGTTCGCGGCGTCGGGATCGGTGATCAGGTCGGCGAAGGCCCTGACCGGCCGCTCGGCGGGGTAGATCTCCTCCTCGCCGAGCGGCGGGTCGAGCCGCTCGACGCTGCCGTCGTTGCGGTGGATGGACAGGGTGCCACCGAGCAGGTCCTGCAGCGCGTAGCCCTCGGTGCCGTAGTAGCGGAGCTCCTGCTGGCTGTCCTGGCCGGGCCGGATCGAGCCGGTGGCCGCCATCGTGCCGATGCCGCCGCCGGCGAACTGGAACGACATCGCGTCCACCACGTCGACCGCGGCGTCGAGGTTGCTCATCACGGCACTCACCGACGTGACCCGCTTGCCGGTGACGTACAGGACCATGCCCATCGCGTGGGTGACCTGGGTCTGCCCGTGGCCGCCGCCGGAGATCTCCGGGTCGGCGTAGGTCGACGCGGCCGGGCCGGTCACCGGGAACCGGAACACCGGCTCGTAGCGCTCCGGGCGGCCCCGGTAGTACTCCTCGACCATCGACACGTACAGCCCGGACGTCAGCAGGACCTCGCCGATCTCCCCGGCCTGCACGGCCTTCCGCAACCGTTGCGCGGCACGCGTGTGCTGGTAGGTCAGGCCCACCATCAGCGTGCGCCCGGCCGCCTCGGCACGTGCGACCAGGTCGTAGGCGTGGTCGGCCCGCAGGGTCATCGGCTTCTCGATCAGCACGTGCAGGCCGGCGTCGAGCGCGGCGCGGACGTGCTCGTAGTGGTAGACGTGGGGGATCGCGATCACCACGCCGTCCACCAACCCGGACGTGTACAGCTCCCGGGGGTCCAGGATCGTCGTGGCGACGTCGTAGGTCCTGGCCGCCTTGCCCAGGGCCGCCTCGTCCGGGTCGGCGAGCGCCACCACCTCGGCGCCCTCGTACGCCTTCAGGCTGGGAATGTGGTGCTGCGTCGCCCACCAGCCGGTACCGACGACGCCGATCCTGGCCCTGTCACTCATCGAAACCCCCTTAGTCGAGGTGCCAGACCTCGTCCGCCCAGAACAGTTCGCCGTCCTCGTCGGTGATCCGCTCGATGATGTCGGTGAACCACACCTGCCAGCGCTTGTTGACCTCGGTCGCGCCCATCGCCGCGGTGGCGGTCGCGCGGTCCGGGTGGCACTCGGCGTACGCGAAGACGGTGGTGCCGCGCCGGAACAGCGTGTAGTTCGCCCAGCCGGACGCCGTCAGCGCCTCGACCATCTCCGGCCAGATCTCGTCGTGCCGGCGCTGGTACTCCTGCTCCGTGCCGGGACGGAGCTCGAAGGTGAAGCAGACCCGTTCCATCGCCGTCATCCCCTCTCGCGGTCGAGCCGGTAGCGGTTCACCCAGTCCCAGTCGAGCTCGATGCCGAGCCCGGGACGGTCGGGCACGGCCAGGTTGCCGTCGCGGAACGGCGCCCGGCCCGCGTCGATGTGCCAGAACACCGGGTCGCGGTCGGGGTGGAACGCCTCGACGTAGGTGCCGAGCGGGGTGGACGCGATGAGGTGCACCGCGACCTGCGACTCCTCGTGGTGTCCCATCTGCACGTCGTAGCACGCGGCCATGCCGGCGACCCGGCGCCACTCGCTCGGCCCGCCCGACCACGAGGCGTCGTAGTTGCACACGTCGATGGCGCCGTCGGCGATCAGGTCGCGGGCCCCCGCCCTGCTCATCTCGGTCTGCCCGGCACACACCGGGACCCCGGACTTCAACCGCACGTCACGCATGCCGAGCCGGTCGTTGTACCAGCGGACCGGTTCCTCGAACCAGCGCAGGTCGTACTCGGCGACCAGCCGGCAGAACGTCAGCGCCTCGGCGACCGTGTAGCCCTGGTTGGCGTCGGCCATCAGCACGAAGTCCGCGCCACCCGCCTTGCGTGCGGTGGCGAAGCGTTCGGCGTCCTCGGCCGGTGTCGCGCCGCCGACCTTGACCTTGCAGCCGGCGAAGCCGAGCTCCCGGTACTGCTCGATCTCGGCGCCCAGCTCGGCCAGCGACTGCCCGTAGTACCCGCCGATCGCGATGATCGGCACCTCCTTGCGGTAGCCGCCCCACACGGTCGCCAGCGGCAGCCCCGCGACCTTGCCGACGATGTCCCACAGCGCCGAGTCGATCGCGGCCACCGCCATGATCGGCAACCGCCGGTAGGAGAGGATGTCGAAGGTCGCCGGCAGCATGTCCTCGTAGCGCGCCTCGACCTCCAGGGGGTCCTTGCCGACCAGCCTGGGCACCAGCTTCTCGTTGATGATCCGCTGGATCGTGGCCTGCGCGGTGTCCTCGTCGCCGTTGTACGTCTCGCCGACCACCCCCTCGTCCGTGTACACGCGGGTGATGAGGGTCGCGCGGTGGGTCATCGAGTAGTACGAGCCCTGGAACGTGCGGCCGAGCGGGACCGAGACAGGGATGGTCTCCACTTCGGTTATCTTCACGCGGTCTCCTTCATGGCGGCGGCTCTGGTCAGTCGGGCCCGGTCGGCCTCGGCGCGGGTCAGCACGGCGGAGACGCGGCCGCGGGAGAACACGACGATCCGGTCGGACACACGCAGCACCTCCTCGATGTCGGAGGACACCACGACGATCGCGACGCCGCGGCCGGCGAGGGCGGACAGGATGCGGTAGATCTCCGCCCTGGCGCCGACGTCGACTCCTCTGGTCGGCTCGGCGAGCAGCAGGACGCGGGCGTCGCGTTCCAGCCAGCGGCCCAGCATGATCTTCTGCTGGTTCCCGCCGGACAGGGTGTCGATCGGCTGCGCGGCACCCTGCGGCGCCGCGATGCGCAGCTCGTCCTGCCACCGCAGGAAGGCGTCCCGGGACGCGCGGGGGCGGAGCATGCCGAACCTGGCCTTGCGGGGCCAGTCGGCCGCGGCGAGGTTCTCGCCGGCGGACAGTCCACTGAGGACACCCTGGGTCTTGCGGTCGACCGGGAGGAACCCGATGCCCCGCCGGATGGCCGACCACGGGCTCGACGGCTGGCCGGTTCTGCCCGCCACTGTCATGGTGCCGGCGTCGAACCGCCGCAGCCCGAACATCGCCTCGGTCAGCTCGAGCGCGCCGCAGCCCAGCCGGCCGAACAGCGACAGCACCTCGCCCGCGTGCGCGTCCAGGCTCACGTCGTCGACGTGGCCGGCGACGCGGATGCCGTGCACGGCCAGCACGGCATCCGCGTCAGGGGAGGTCGGTGCGTTCCGGCGCAGCTCGTCGATCGCCGCGCCGATGCGTTGCCCGACCATGGTGTTGACCAGCGTGTGCTGGTCGAACTCGGTGACCGGGCCGGCCGCGGCCACGTGCCCGTCGCGGAACACCACGACGTCGTCGGCGATCTCGGTGACCTCGTCCAGCCGGTGGGTGATGTAGATGATCGCCACCCCGTCGTCGCGCAGCCGCCGGACGAACCGGAACAGGTTCTCCACCTCGGCCGCGGCCAGCGCGGAGGTCGGCTCGTCCAGGATCAGCAGGCGGGCGTCCGCGACGAGTGCCCGCGCGATCTCGACGATCTGCCGCTGTGCCACGCCGAGCCGCTCCACCGGGCGGTCCAGCGGCAGGTCGACCCCGAGCTGCTCCAGCACGGTCCGCGCGGTGCCGCGTACCGCGCGCCAGTCGACCCGCCAGCCGCGCCGCGGCAGCCGGCCGAGGCAGATGTTCTCGGCGACGGACAGCTGCGGCGCGTCGAGGAACTCCTGGAAGATGGCCCGGATCCCGAGCGCCTCGGCGTCCCGGGGCGACCGGATCTCCACCGGGCGACCGGACACGCTGATCGTGCCGGCGTCGCTGGTGTGGTCGCCGGCCAGGATCTTGACGGTGGTGGACTTGCCGGCGCCGTTCTCCCCGAGCAGCGCGAGAACCCGGCCGCCGACCGCGTCCACGTCGACGCCGTGCAGCACCTCGACGTTGCCGAAGCTCTTGCGCAGGCCGCGGACCTCCAGACGGAACATGGCCACCTCAGTCCCGCCGCAGCCTGCGGAGCTGGTCGAGGCCGACCGCGACGATCAGCACGCCGCCGCGGGCCACCTCCTGCCAGAAGGACGTGACGTTCAGGATCGTGAGCCCGTTGTTGAGCGTGCCGAGGATCAGCACGCCGACCAGCGTGCCGGACACCGAGCCGCGGCCGCCGGTGAGGCTCGCGCCGCCGAGCAGCACGGCGGCGACCACGGACAGCTCGAGGCCCTCCGCGGACAGGGGAGTGGCCGCACGCAGCTGGGAGGTGAGCATCAGGCCGGCGAGCGCGGCGAGGCCGCCGCTGATCACGAAGAGCGCGAACAGGTTGGGCGCCGGGCGGATGCCGACCAGCCGCGCGGCGTGCGGGTTGGCACCGAGCGCGTAGATGCCGCGCCCGAACGTGGTGTACCGCATCAGCACGGCGAACGCGGCGGCGACCAGCGCGAAGATCCACACCGGGGTGGGCACGCCGAGCAGCGAACCGGAGCCGAGCCCTCGGAAGCCGTCGATGCCGACGGTCTGGCCGTTCGACAGCAGCTTGGTGCCCCCGCGCAGCACCGACAGCATGCCGAGCGTCGTGATGATCGAGTTGATGTCGACCATCGCCACCAGCCCGCCGTTGACCGCCCCGGCCAGCATCCCGCCGGCCAGCGCGGCCGCGATGCCCAGCGCGAGCCCGTGGTCCTCGGCGACGACCGCGAAGAGCATGCCGCAGAACGCGGCCGCCGAGCCGACCGACAGGTCCACGTTGGCGGACACCATGAGCAGCGTGGCCGGGACGGCGACGACGCCGAGGACCGCCACGGACAGCAGGATGTTGCGGAAGTTGTCGAGTGACAGGAAGTACGGGGAGCTCACCGAGAAGTAGACGACCAGCGCGGCCAGGAACACGCCGAGGAGCAGCTGGGTGGGGAGCTGGGCGAGGTGCCGGCTGTTTCTCGCCGCCTCGTCCGTGCGCTCGTCCGCCATCACCCGGGTGTCCGACACGGCCTACTTCTCCGCCGGGTAGACGTCGTCGATGTTCGCGGCGGTGATGAAGGTGTGCTCCATCAGCAGCGGGTCGGCTTCCGGTTCCTCGCCGTTCATCATCCGGATGATGTTGGGGACCACCAGTTCGCCGTAGTTCTCCGGGAAGAACCCCGTCGCGCCGGCGTAGAACTCGTCGGTGCGGATCAGGTCGTGCGCGCTCGGGTCGCCGCCGTTGCTGGCGAAGATGACCTGTCCTTCGCGGCCGGCCTGTTCGACGGCCGAGTGGAAGCCGAGGCAGGCGTCCTCGTTGAGGCAGAGAGCGACGACGTGGTCCGCGGTGGGGTGCGCGGTCAGCCAGTCCCTGCCCTTGGTGAACGCCGGTTCGGTGCGGTCCGCGTCGAGCCGGGTGACGACCGAGCCGCGCACGGTCTCCGCCCACTTCTCGAAGTCGCCGTACTCGAGGTCCGGGCAGACCTGCTGGAGGCCGGCGATCGCGCCGTTGAGCCGCTGGATGCTCGGCTCGCCCGAGGCGAAGCCCTCGAAGGTCACGACCGCGTCGAGGTCGCAGTTCCACTTCTGTTTGGCCAGCTCACCCGCGCCGGAGCCGGTCATCTCGCCGGCGCCGCGGTTGTCCGCGCCCATGAACGTGGCGCACGGCTTGTGCGGGATGTCGATCGCGATGACGGGACGGTCGCCGGCGAGGTCGCAGATGGCGCCGGCGATGCCGGCGTCGACCTGGAACTCGACGAGCGCGTCGACGCCCTGGGTGACGAACGTCCGCACGTTGTCGAGCGCGCGCTGCGGGTCGAGCTCGTTGTCGGCGTTGAGGATCTGGACGTTGCACTGCTCGGCGACCCGCTCGATGCCGGTCCGCACCTGCACGGCGAACGGCACCGACTCCCCGAGGTTCGCGAAGCCCACCCTTCTTCCGGTGCCGTCCTGCCCCTGACAGACCTCGGCCAGTTCGCCGGCCGCCGCCCCGGACCCGCCGTCGCCGGAACCACACGCGGACAGCAGCAGCACGATCGCGGTAGCGGTCCCGATGCGGCGCATTCGACCCAACCTCTCTGTTGGAATCGATTCCTGTCGCAGCAGACGCTAAGCCGCTTTACTAGTAGGGTCAAGGGGTTGACAGCGGCGTGACCATCGCTTGTTGTGGAACCGTTTCGATGGCGAGGGCGGACATGACTGAACTGCAGATCGTCGACGCGCACTTCCACCTGTGGGACCGCGCGGCGCAGGGGTTGGCCTGGGACTGGCTGGTGCCCGGCACCCCGCACCCGCTGCTGGGCGACATCGGCCCGCTGCAGAACCGCGAGTACACAGTGGACGACTACGTCGCGGAGATCCGACCACACGGCGTGACGAAGGCGGTGCACGTCCAGGCGGCCATCGGCTCGGCGGACCCCGTCCGTGAGACCGAATGGCTGCAGGAGTACGCGGACCGGACCGGTTTCCCGCACGGCATCGTCGCCCACGCCGACCTGAAGGACCCGGACGTGGAGGGGGTGCTGGAGCGGCACCGCGCGCACCCGAACATGCGCGGGGTCCGTGACTTCTCCTACGGTGACTACCTGGTCGAGGCGTCGTGGCACCGGGGCTTCGCGCTGCTGGGGAAGTACGAGCTGAGCTGCGACCTGGACTGCACGTGGGACCGGATGGCGAAGGCCAGGACGCTGGCGGACCGGTTCGGCAGCACGGTGATCGTGCTCGACCACGCCGGGTTGCCCGAGGACCGGACCGAGGAGTACTTCGCACAGTGGCGGACCGGGATGGCCACCTTGGCAGGGGCGGAGAACGTGGTGTGCAAGATCTCCGGCCTCGGCATGGGCGACCGCATGGCCGGCGGCAACTGGACCGTGGACTCGATCCGCCCGTACATCCACGGCTGCCTGGACACTTTCGGTGTCGAACGGTGCTTCTTCGGCAGCAACTGGCCGGTGGACAGCCTGTTCGCGGACTACGGACCGACCCTGGACGCCTACCTGGCGGCGACCGGGGACCTCAGCGAGAGCGAGCGGACCGCGGTGTTCCACGACAACGCGACCCG
>WUUC01104092.1_pt1 | contig 10230 bp, 12 predicted proteins | sample 6278441 | NCBI WGS metagenome assembly WUUC01 (sample SAMN13675441, study PRJNA597444) | soil metagenome | isolation source: soil | place: USA: Washington | collected 2017-10 | reverse complement strand
CGCTGGGTCCTGCGCAGACCTCCGCAGGGCGCGTTCCTTCCGTCCGCGCACGACGTAGAGAGAGAGCACACGGTCCTCGCGGCGCTCGAGGCGACTGACGTGCGCGTCCCGCGGACGATCCTGATGTGCGACGACGCGAGCGTGATCGGCGTCCCCTTCTATCTGATGGAGCGCGTCGACGGCGTGGTGATCCGCGACGATCTCCCCGCGTGGCTCGACGAAGGGCAGCGGGCGCCGGTCGGCCCGGAGCTCGTCGACGCGCTCGTCGAGCTCCATTCCGTCGACCCGGGGGCCTGCGGGCTCGCCGGGTTCGGGAAGCCGCACGGATACCTCGAACGTCAGCTCCGCCGGTGGAAGGGACAGCTCGAGCTCACGCTCCCGTTCACGCGGCCCCTGCCCGACCTCGAGAGCGTGGGGGCATGGCTCGAGGCGAACCGGCCCGAGACCGGCGCGGCGACGCTCGTCCACGGGGACTACAAGCTCGACAACGTCGTGTTCGCGGACGGCCCGCCGCCGCGGCTCGTCGCGATCCTCGACTGGGAGATGTCGACGCTCGGCGACCCGCTCGCCGACCTCGGATGGATGGTGTCGTTCTGGCGCGAGGCCGGCGAGGATGACGGCGACGTCTTCACGCGCACGAGCCGCGTCACCGCGCTGCCGGGGTTCCGGTCGCGGGCCGATCTCGTGGAGCGCTACGCGCGGAAGACGGGCCGGGACGTCGGCAACCTGAGGTGGTACCAGGTGCTCGCGGTGTGGAAGCTGGCGATTCTGCTCGAGGGCTCGTACGCGCGGCACCTCGCGGGCATGACCGACGACCCGTTCTTCGCCGAGATGGAGCACGGCGTCCCGGCCCTCGCGGCTCGCGCGCTGGAGGCAATGCACGGATGAGTCGCTTCGACGCGCTCGTCGTCGACTTCGGCGGCGTGCTCACCACGCCGTTGCAGACGGCGATGCTGGCGTTCGCCGAGGAAGCCGGGATCGAGCTGCAGCACCTCGCGCGCGCGGCCCTCGGCGGCTACTTGGGCTCGGAGGACTCGCTCGTGTTCGGCTTCGAGACCGGCCGGATCTCCGAGCACGAGTTCAGCACGGCGTTCGCCGAGCGGATCCGCGAGTACTCCGGGGCCGACATCGACGCCGACGGTCTCGTCACGCGGCTGTTCTCGGGCCTCCGGCTGGAGGAGAGCATGCTCGACGCGGTCGCGGCCGTGCGCGCCGCCGGGCTGAAGACCGGCCTCCTGTCGAACTCGTGGGGCACGACGCTCTACCCGCGCGAGCGCCTCGACTCCCTCTTCGACGTCTCGATCATCTCGGGCGAGGTCGGGCTGCGGAAGCCGGACCCCGCGATCTTCGAGCTGACGACGCAGCGGCTGGGCGTCCCGGCGGAGCGGTGCGTGTTCGTCGACGACCATCCGGGACATCTCACGAGCGCCGCCGAGGCGGGGATGACGACCGTGCTGCACCGCGACCCCGCGCGGACGATCGCGGAGCTCGAGTCCCTGTTTGGGTTGACGCTCAGCGGTAGTTCGTGAACTGCAGGGGGATCCCGAAGTCCTCGTCCTTCAGGGACTGGATCACGTCCTGCAGGATGTCCCGCGACTTCGACGACACCCGGACTTGGTCGCCCTGGATCGCGACCTGGGCCTTGAGCTTCTTGTCCTTGATGAACTTGACGATCTGCCTGGCCTTGTCCGTCGAGATGCCCTGGTTGATCTTGATCTCCTGACGGGCCGTCCCGCCCGCGGCCGGCTCGATGTCGGCCTTCTCGAGCGCCTTCAGCGCGACGTGGCGCTTCACGAGCTTCTCCTCGAGGACCCGCACGACCTCCTTCACCTTCCCGTCGGTGTTCGAGCGCAGGGTGATGACGGGCGTGCCGCCGTCGTCGGCGAGCTCGATCGACGAGCCCGTGTTCTTGAAGTCGAAGCGCTGTCCGACCTCGCGCTTTGCCTGGTCCACGGCGTTGCGGACCTCTTGCAGGTCGACCTCGGACACGACGTCGAACGATGCGTCTTTCGCCATGCGGGGGAATCTATCGGATGAAGGTTCGGAGGAGAGGCATGAGCTCCGTGATGCGGTCCTTGTTGAGGTAGGCGTCGGCCCAGACCGGCTGGCTGTCGAGGATCGCGGAGAAGGCGACGATCTTCGACTTCGGCGCGACGGCCCGGAGGATCTCGGCGGCACCTTCGCCGTCGAGCCGGGGGAGCATGAAGTCGAGGATCACGAAGTCGGGCTGGTGCTTGAGCGCCATCGGTACGGCCACGACTCCGTTGGCCGCCTCGCCGATCACCTCCAGGCCCTCGCTCTCGCACAGCAGGCGGAGCACGTGGCGGATCTCCTCGTCGTCGTCGACGATGAGAACGGTGCTGGTGGCGGTGGACACGTCGGCCGTCATCGGGTCTCAGCTTGCAAAAAGCGCCCCCGTTTGTCTAGCCCTGCGGCAGTCCGAAGCGTTCCTGAAGGCACTTCTCTGGAAAACGAAGGAATCGCGAAGTTTTTCCTGGGTTTATTTCCCGCCTCTGACCTGCATGTCCTTACACAATGGATGCATGCCCTCACGCATCGTATACGTCGTGACTGGACATGACGCCGCTCCGTTGCTAAGTAGAAGGGGCTTTTAGGACATCGCGGGCAATTCCCCCAGACAACCTAAACCAGGAGGTTGCACATGCGGACCGCGCGCGCACTGCCTGGCGGCAAGCGTCTCAGCTGGGCGCTTGTGGGTCTCTCGGTCGTCTCGGCCCTTACCCCCATGACGTCGGGGTCACACGCGACCGCCAGCACGGACCTCATCGGCGGGGGCAAGGAGAGCGCCAAGTACCGCTATCGCGGCTCGGAGAAGTGCTTCATGCGGAAGGTCAACCGGGTGAGGGCCTCCCACGGCCAGCGGAGGCTGAACTGGGACAAGCAGCTCGGCTACGTCGCCCGCCGCCACGCCCGGACGCTCGCAAACCAGGGCGGCGTGTGGCACGACCAGAACCTGGGCCGCCGGGTCACTCGCTGGCGGACCCTCGGCCAGAACACGGGAGCCGGAGGTAAGTGCCGCAGGCTGTTCCGCTCGTTCATGGCCTCGGCCCCCCACAGGGCCAACATCCTCGGCCACTGGCGCTTCATCGGCGTCGGGACGAAGTGGAAGGGTCACCGCCTCTACGTCCAGACGATCTTCGAGTCCCGTCGAAACCCCGGCAACGTCTGGTCCTGGCCCTAGGCGTTCCGCTCCATCCGTAACAGCGCCTCCCGCAGTGCCAGACCCCTGCCGGTCAGCTCGTTGCCGCACTCGGTTTTCGTGACGAGACCGCGCACCCGCATCTCCTCGAGCGCCCCGATGCACAGCGACCACTCGGCCCGGTCCATCACACGGGCCGGCCAGATGCGCCACTGCCGGTAACCGTGCAGCAGCAACTGCCGCTGCAAGTCGCTCAGCTTGCCGGCTTCCTCCTCGATGCCGCCGATCGGCCACCCGAAGACGTCGTGCGCCGTTCCTTCGAACGGCTGGAACACGAATCCGTCCAGGGGCTGCAGCGTCGCCAGCGGTTTCCCCTTCCGGCAGACGACGAGCCTCTCGCCGCGCTCGATGCGTCGCAACACCCGACCGGGATTCCGGCTGAGATCGGAGGTCGTGATCGTCGGAAGCGGCTCCCGTTCGAGCATGGCGTCACGCTAGAAGAGCGGTGTGACAGGTTTTTTCGCATGATGATCTCTGAGAGGGGGTTTGGTGCGTTCAGAAAGTTTTCGGAACGGCTCGAAGCCCCGAAAAAGGAAGGTATGTGCGCCGGCCGCGGAGCTACTCGGCTTCCAGATCCGCGGGGAAGAGGGCCGCGGCTTCCTCCAGCGTCATGTTCGGGGGTTCCGGTGCCTCCCCGCCGAGCAGGGGCGCGAAGTGGCGCTCGTACGAGGCGGTCCAGCGGCCTTCCTGGTCGAGCTCCGTGATGATCTTGTTCACGTAGTCGACCCAGCCCGACGCGCCGGGTTCCAGCGAGATCGCCAGGGGTTCCGTCGACAGCTGCTCCCCGGTCACCTCGTAGCCGGACGGCAGGCCGGCCATCATCGTCGCCAGCAGGACGTCGGGGGCCGTGGCCACGTCTACGAGCCCGTCCACCAGGAGCTGGATGCATCCGGCGGCGTTGCCGGGCTTCAGGGGCACCGTCACCGCGGCCGGGTTCAGCTCTTGTAGCTCCACGCCGGTGGCGTCGTCGATCGGAGAGCAGACCTCGCCCGACACGTCGCCGACGGTCTCCACGCCGGAGTCCGAAGGGGCCAGCAGCCGTTGGTGCGAGACGTAGATCGGGTCCGAGAACGCGTGCTTGCGGACGAGCTCCTCCGTGATCGTCAGGACGGGGAACGCGATGTCGATCTCGCCCGAGTCGACCAGGCCCACCAGCTCGTCGTTCGGCCGCAACTCGAACTCCAGGTCGACCCGCAGCGACTCCGCGACGTCCGTCGCAACCTCCGTCGCGAACCCCGTCCACGGCTCTCCGACGTCATCGGGCAGACCGACGACGAGAACGCCTTCGTCCTGGATCAGGCCCATGACGGTCTCTTCGTCGAAGCGCACGAACTCGTCGTTGTCCGGTACCGGCGGGACGCAGGCCGCCGACGCGACGAGCACGATGACGAGCAAGACGGGCCTCCGCATGGCGCGGAGGCTAACGCGTAACGCCGACCGTGCCGGCGTCGAGCGCGACCTGGTCCTCGAGACCCGTTACGGCCTCTACCTGGACGCCCGTGCGCTGCCGCTCCCGGATCTCGAGCCGGCGCGAGATCCGGGACAGCGTGAAGTTGATGACGACGAAGAGAGCGCCGACGAAGACGAAGACCTGCAAGAAGGGAGCCGGGACGCCGAGGCCGACGAAGGGGCTGTCGCTGGTCGCGACGACCGTCCGCGCGCTGCGCACGACCTCCTGGATGTTGATGATGAACACAAGCGTCGTGTCCTTGTTGAGCGTGATCAGCTGCGAGACCGTCGCCGGCACCATCCGGCGTAGCCCCTGCGGCAGGATCACGAGTCTCATCGCCTTCGCGTACGGAAGGCCGAGAGCTGCGGCGGCCTCGCCCTGTCCTTTCTCGAGCGACTGGATCCCCGCGCGCATGATCTCGGCGATGACCGCGGAGTTGTAGACGGTCAGCCCGAGGATCGCGGCGACCGTGAACTTCGTGCTGAGCGCGCCGGGCAGGAACCCGGGCGCGTTCTCCTCGTAGCCGTTCTTGATCCATTCCGGGAGCCACAGGAAGAGGAACAGCAGTATGAGGATCAGGGGCAGGTTGCGCCACATGTCGATCCAGATCCCGATCGGCCCCTTGAGCCACGGCTTCTTCGAGATGCGGCCGAGCGCGAGCAGGAGCCCGAAGATCAGCGACAGGACGATGCAGATCACCGCGATCTCGATGTTGACGAGGAACGCCTTCAGGATGAACGAGGCGTTGTTGCCGGCGAACAGCCACTCCCAGTTGTCGGGGTCGAAGAGATAGAAGAAATCCACGCGCCTATCTCCGGATCGCCAGGCGGGTCTCGAGACGCCGGACGAGGAACGTCGTCGGGATCGTCAGGAGCAGGTATCCGACGGCCGCCCAGAAGAAGGACGGGACCGTCTGGAACGTGTCGTTGTTCACCACGCGTGCGGTCTTCAGCAGATCCGTGGCGAGCGCGAGCGTGCCGCCGATGATCGCGGAATTCTTGATCATCGCAATGATGAGGTTGCCGATCGGCGGTATCACGGTCCGGATCGCCTGCGGCAGCACGATCCGCCTCAGCGTCTCCGTGTAGCTGAAGCCGAGGGACAGCGACGCTTCGATCTGTCCCTGCCCGACTGCGAACACGCCCGACCGGATCGCCTCGGCGATGTACGCGGCCGTGTAGAGGCCGAGGGCCGAGGTGGCTGCGACGAAAGCGTTCAAGGGGAGTCCTGCCCGCCGCAGACCCGCGGACGCGATGATCAGCAGCACGACCAGCGGGATGTTCCGGAAGACCTCGACGTATACGACCCCGACGCGCTGTATCCATCTGACGGGCTGCACTCGCAGCGCCGCCACGCCCACGCCCACCCCCATAGCGATCAAGAACGAGATCGCGACGAGCCGGACCGTGACCAGGAACCCGGCGCGGAATTCTGGGAAGTTCCCCGAGAGAACTTCCCAGAATTCGCTCATGACCCTAGTCGCCGGTTCCCGCTACGGGGGCTCTAGCAGAGCTCCTCGCACGGGCGCAGCTCGAGTGCCTCCTCGAGCGTCATGTCCGGGATCGTCGCCTCGGTGTCGGTGTACTGGCCGACCCAATCGTCGTAGATCTCGGCGTAGCGTCCGTTGGCGAACAGCTCCGCGAGGACCGAGTTCACGAACTCCTGCATCTCGGTGTCGCCCTCGGGGACGCCGATGCCGTACGGCTCGACGGTCAGCTCCTCGCCGACCATCTGCAGCGTGTCGTCCTGGATGATCATGCCGGTGAGGATCACGTCGTCGGTGACCACCGCGTCGACCGATCCGTTCTGGATCAGCTCGAAGCACTCCGAGTAGGTCTCGGGCAGCTGGACGTCGATGTTCTTCTCGTCCTTCAACAGCCCCTCGTAGGTGGAGCCGAGCGCGGTGCAGGCGCTCCCGCCCGCGAGGTCGTCGAGGCCCTGCACGTCGGAGTCCGCGGGGACGAGGATGCGTCCGTGCGCGATGTAGTACGGCTCGGAGAAGTTGATCTCGACGTCGCGGTCGGTCGTGATCGTCATCGTCGACGCGACGATGTCGACCGTTCCGTCCTGAAGGAACGGGATGCGGTTGTCGGAGATGGCCTCGATCGGGTCCAGCTCGACGCCGAGACGATCGGCGATCTCCTGCGAGATGTCGACGTCGAAGCCCTCGATCTCGTCCGTCTGCGGGTTCTTGAACCCGAACGGCGGGACGTCGTACTTCACGCCGGCGACCAGCGTGCCGCGCTCCTGGATCTCGCCCATCGTCGTGTCGGCCGGGAACTCCTCGACATCGGCCTGTGCGCCGGCGTCTCCGTTCCCGCCGTTGCCGTCGTCGTCGTCCCCGCACGCTGCACCCAGCAGCGACACGATGGCGAGGACGGCTACCAGCCACCTCCACCTGTCGATCTTGCTCACGTGCTCCCCCTTTCCGAGCCGCATGCCGCGGCTGCCGTTCCCTTTTGCGGTATCTGCCCGCGGTCAGTGATGGATGATCTTGTCGACGAACTCCTTGGCGCGCTCGCTCTTAGTGTTGTTGAAGAACTCCGCCGGCGGCCCCTGCTCGACGATCTTCCCCTCGTCGATGAAGATGATCCGGTCGCACACCTCGCGTGCGAAGCCCATCTCGTGCGTGACTACCACCATGGTCATCCCGCTCTTGGCGAGGTCGCGCATCACGTCGAGGACCTCGCGGATCATCTCCGGGTCGAGGGCCGACGTCGGCTCGTCGAACAGCATGAGCTTCGGCTCCATCGCGAGCGCTCGCGCGATCGCGACCCGCTGCTGCTGGCCTCCGGAGAGGTCGGCGGGCAGCGCCTCGGCCTTCTCCGGGATGCCGACGCGCTCGAGGAGCTGCTTGGCTTTCTGCTTCGCGTCCGTTTCGGAGAGGCCTTTCACCTGGATCGGACCGAGCGTGATGTTCTGCACCACGGTCTTGTGCGGGAACAAGTTGAACTGCTGGAAGACCATGCCGATGTTCGCCCGGATCTTGTAGATGTCCTTGCCGGCGGCGGGGATCGAGCGGCCGTCGAAGTAGATCTCGCCGGAGTCGATCGTCTCGAGGGCGTTGATGCAGCGCAGCATCGTCGACTTGCCCGAGCCGGAAGGACCGGCGACGACCACGGCTTCGCCCGGGCTGATCGACAGGTCGATCCCGTCCAGCACCACGTTGCTGCCGAAGCTCTTCGTGACGTTCTCGAGGACGACCAGATGGCCGTTCGACGAGCCCGCGGATCTGTCCGAAGAAGTCTCTGCCCCCATATGCAGGCGGGAGTCTAGCGGAGGAAGCTGCGGACCGTACGGCCCATTAGAGGTAACCGAGGCTGCCGAGGCGCTGGCGGATCGCTTCGATCTCGTCGGGGCTCAGCGGCTCGACGTCGGTCGCGGGCTCCGGCGCGCGCGGGGCGACGACCGGCTGACCCCGGTGCGACACGAGATCGCGCAGCACGTAGACGGCGAACTCGGTCACCGAATGGAACCCCGAGCCCTCGATCACCTGCTTCAGCTGCTCGTAGAGCGGCCGCGGGATCTTCAGGGTTACTTGCGAATCTCCGTCGCGCTTCATGCCACCGCCGCCGACACGGCCACGATCCCCAGCGGGACCACGAAGAGGCCTGCCGTGAAGACCGCGAGCCGCGTCTTGCTCTTGACCATCTGCCGCTGGAACCTCCAGATCCCCCTCCGGACCTGAGGATAGAAGAAGGCCAGGAGGACCATGCTGACCAGCGTAGTCCCGACGATCCCGGCGAGCACGATCCGGACTGCAGCGGGGGAGTGCAGGAGGAACGCGGCGAGCAGCGTGTCCCCCAGGGTCGTGATGTTGGCCCCCATGATGTACGGGAGGATGTCCTCTCGCTTCACGTAGCCCTTGGCGACGAGCGGGACCAGCACCGTGAGGGCGACCGACACCGACATCGCGATCAGCGCCACGAGGCACCCGAGCCCGAACATCGGCCACTTCCGCCGGAGCCACGAGAGGCGCGAGCTCTCGATCGCCTCGTCGCTCAGCTCCGGCACGACGGAGTCGATGAGCTTGAACGCCACGAGCAGGATCGCCAGGCCCCCGAGGAACAGCAGCGGCGCGGACCAGCCCTCGATCAGCGACAGCAGGCCGCCGTAGACGAAGTCGACGAGGTCGCCGAACTGTGCGGGGAATCGGAGCTCGAGGGAGTGGAACGCCGCCGACTTCAGCAGGAAGAACCCGGCGATCGCGCCGGGGACGTAGATCAGCGCGGTCGTCGACAGCGCCATGACCGCGGTCGAAACCGGGGCCATCCGCTTGCCCTCGCCGCTGCGGAGCGCGGCGATGACGGCGACGAGCAGCACGACGAAGGCGGCGCCGAGCCGTGACCCCGTGAGCATCGTGAAGCCCTCGACCTCGGTGACCGTGTCCGCCTTCACGAGCGCGAGGGCCGACGCGGCGATGGGGGAGCCCGAGAGGACGAAGAGGGCGCCGATCCAACCCAGCCCGAGGGTCGCGCCGGCGTTCTTCGCAAGACCGTCGTGGCTGAGGACGCTCAACCCCGCCGCCCCCTCCTTCATGACCTGGAGGGCCCCGATGAAGAGGAACAGCGCGAGGAGGAACCTGAGGGCCCACCAGGCCGCAGCCGTCGCTCGTGCGGCGGGGCGCTTGCCCGCCCCAGGGGTCTCCGTGGCCGCGTTAGCCTCCGGGACCCGGGTTACCTGGTCCATTGGCGTCTTATAGCACTCCTATAGGAGTGCCTCAAATACCCTGCGGCTCGGGCAACGACCGGATCGTCCGGAACGTTCTTTCCTGCATGGGCGTGGGACTAGAGTGGCTCGCCGGGACATGATCACCAGCTTCAGACGATTCCTACCGGCTCTGGCGGCGGCGATGGCCATCGGCCTCGTGCCCGCCGGGAGCGCCGGCGCCACGGCCGTGTCGGAGGCGTCCGGCCCCGGGCTCACGCGAACGGCGTTCTTCCCCCGGACCGTCGCGCGCTCCTTCGATCTCGACCGGAGCGGCCGCGTCTCTCCCGGCTGGGTCGCGACGCACATCGGTTTCTCCTGGGAGGGCGACGAGGGGACGGGGGTCCGCTACCGCGTCCGGCGGGCGGACGGGACCGTCTCGCAATGGCGGCGGGCCGCGGAGAACCACGACGCGGAGCACGGGGAGCACCACTACAGCGGCGTCCTCGGCGTCGGCCGCGCGGATCTCGTCGAGTGGGAGGTCGTGAGGCCGCCGGGCAAGTCGATCCGCGATGTGACGCTCGAGTACATGAACACCGTCGACGGCCCGCGGGTCGAGACCGAGGTGCCGGTGGCGCAGAAGGCGGCGAGCGCGAACGCGCCGGACATCGTCACGAGGGCGGAGTGGGGCGCGGACGAGTCGATCAAGTCCACGTCGGGGAGCTGCCGGCGCAGGTTCTTCCCCGTCCAGCAGCTGTTCGTCCATCACACGGTGGGGCGCAACTTCGAGTCGAACCCCAAGGCGGCGATGCGTGCGATCTACCACTTCCACACGCAGACGCGGGGCTGGTGCGACGTCGGCTACAACTTCGTCGTCGGCTGGGACGGGACGATCTACGAGGGCCGGTGGGCC
>WUUC01208207.1_pt1 | contig 10233 bp, 4 predicted proteins | sample 6278441 | NCBI WGS metagenome assembly WUUC01 (sample SAMN13675441, study PRJNA597444) | soil metagenome | isolation source: soil | place: USA: Washington | collected 2017-10 | reverse complement strand
TTTCGAAAGGAATCTCCTGATGCTCATACGCGCCCAGGCACACTTCCTGCACCCGCCGCAACAACTCTTCAAAGCTCTCTTCCCCGCTCCTTACCTCCACGCGCAACGCCAGCGTGTTGGTGAAAAACCCGATCAAGCCTTCCAACTCCACGCGCCCGCGCCCCGCTATCGGCGCGCCCACGACTACTTCTTCCGCATTCGTGTACCGCCACAACAAACCCGTAAATCCGGCCAGCAGCGTCATGAACAAAGTCACCCCGCGCTCCCGGCTCAACTCGCGCAGGCCGTGCGCCAACTCCGCGCCTAACACCATCTCCTCGCGCGCTCCGCGATGGCTCAACTGCGCCGGGCGCGCCCGGTCCGCAGGTAACTCCAACACTTGCTCGCCCGCTCCGCTCAACTGCTCGCGCCAGTATCCCAACTGTTCTTCGAGCACCTCGCCTCGCAACCAGTCGCGCTGCCACACAGCATAATCCGCGTATTGAACGGGCAACTCGGGTAGCGGTGATTCCGCTCCGCGCGCGTAAGCTGCGTAGAGCGTGCCGAGTTCGCGTATGAGCACTTGCATAGACCAACCATCAGAAATGATGTGGTGCATGACGAGCAGGAGCACGTGCTCGGTAGCGGAGAGGCGGAAGAGAGAGACGCGCAGCAGCGGCCAGTCTTCAAGACGGAAAGGCAGTTGCGCGGTGTGGTTGAGACGGCGGCGCAGTTCTTCCTGTTGCCGGTGCGCAGGGATGGAGGATAAATCGTCAAGCGCGATATGAAGCGAACGTGGCGGAGCGAGCAGTTGCGCGGGGCGGCCGTCAATAGAAGCGAAGGAGGTGCGCAGGATTTCGTGTCGGCGTATGATCTCGTCGAGGCTTCGCTGCAACGCCGCTTCGTTCAACTCGCCTTTCAGATGGCGCGCGAACGAGAGGTTATAAGCGGGGTTGACCGGCTCCAATTGATATAAGAACCACAATCGCTGCTGCGCGAATGAGAGTGGCAGCCCCGTCGCGCCCGCGTCTCTCTTTTGGCGACTCGTTTGCGGCATCGTCGCGCCTTTGTTTCGCTGCTTCTCCTCAAGCAGCAATTCGTAAAGCACGCGTTCTTTGGGCGATAGGTTATCAAAAGAGTTGGACATGAATTTATTCCGTTTGGATAGAGTGCGTTAGTTGAACATTCTCGCGTTCGTGGATTGCTGAAAAGTTTTCGGGTAAGACGTAGGCTCTATGTCGCTGCCGCCTAGCGCGTCGGTTCGGGCGACGACGAGGCGTAATATTGATAGCCGTACTTCGCGATGGTCATCTGTTGAATTTGCGTGCTGCCTTCGACGATCTCCATGATCCGCGCGTCGCGCATGTATCTCTGCACCGGGTAGTTGCTGCTACAGCCGCTCGCGCCGTGAATCTGTAGGGCGTCGTTCGCCACTTTCGTCACCATTGTCGAAGCGAAGTATTTCGCGATGGTGGTCTCCATGGCGGAGCGCGGGTCGCCGATCTCTTTCAAGTAACCGGCTTGAAAACAGAGGAGTCGCGCCGCGTCCAGATTGGTGATCATCCCCGTCATCAACTGTTGAATCAACTGGTGCTCTTTCAAATAGACGCCGAACTGCTTGCGCTCGTTCGTGTATTGGAGGCACGCCTCAAGGCAGGCTTGCGCGATGCCGACGCAGCCCCACGCGACGCTGTATCTTCCATAATCGAGCGCATAGGAAGCGACGTGCGAAATGCCTAGCCCGACTCTGCCCACGAGATTCTCTTTCGGGATGCGGCACTCTTCCATAGAGAGTTCCGCCAGCATCGAAGCTCTCACGCCTAACATGCCCGTGATGGGTTTGACGGAGAAGCCGGGGCTGTCTCGCTCCAGGAGGAAAGCCGTCGGCCTTCCTTCGCATTGCGCGAAGACGAGGTACAAATTGGCGACCTGCCCGTAGGTGATCCAAATCTTGTGGCCGTTGAGAACGTATGAGTCGCCGGAGAGCTTGGCCGTGGTCTCCAGACTTTTGGCGTCGCTGCCTGCGTTCCGCTCGGTCAGGCCGAAGGCGGCGATGGTTTCGCCCGTGGCGAGTTTCGGCAGCCATTGCTCTTTCTGGTTTCGCGTCCCCCATTTGAGAATCGCCTGCCCGACCATGCAATGCACCGTCAGCAAATTTCGCAAAGACGAACAGCCGCGCCCGATCTCTTCGTTGAGCAGGCCATAACTGATCGTGTCCATGCCGCGCCCGCCGATTTCGACCGGAATGAGCGCGCCCAGATAGCCGTTGGTCGCCAACCTACCGATCACTTCGGGCGGGGTGCGTTCTTCGCGGTCCCAGCTATCCGCGTAAGGCACTACTTCGCGCTCGGAAAAGGCTTTGAATGCGGCCTGATTCTCTTCCTGTTCAGGGGTCAGTTGGATTCTCATCTCGATACCTCGCATGCCGTATTGAAGGCATAGACGATGCGGCGTTTTCGTTGCGTGCGTTGATCTTTCGATCAGGCGTCGGCCAGAGGGTTCTGTTTGCGTTCGATGAAACGAGTCATCGCATCGAGCGAACGAAAGTTATCCAGTTCGAGGTCCTCAGATTCGATGTTGAAGCCGAATTGCCGTTCGATAAACTGCACGAGTTGCAGCGCAAACATCGAGTTCACAAAACCCGCCGCGAAGATGTCTTCATCATTCTTCAACTCATGATCACGAATGAATCGCGACAGGAAATTTCTAAGAGTGTGCTCGATGTCGCCTGCCATGTCCCGACGATTCCCGATCGAATGCTGAACAGTCGCGCTTCGTTTGAGTTTGAAGTCGCCGCGCAGTTATTCCGCGCGGTTCATCCTTTTATTGATTTCCGCATCAATCTCTTCTTCCGAGAGTTGCGCCAGCATCTTCAAAACCTCCGCGCTCTCCTGGCTGTTTTGCTCCGCCTTGCTTTCGGCGATCGCCAGAGAGAGACCGGCGACCGTGGGCGCGGCAAAGAGCTTGCTGAACGGAAGTTCGATGTCGAACGCTTCGCGCAAACGTCCCACCAATTTGATCGCCAGCAGCGAATGGCCGCCGAGATCAAAAAAGTTATCGTTAACGCCCACGCGCTCGATCCCGATCACCTGCTGCCAGATGTTCGCGATGGTCTGTTCCGTCTCGTTGCCGGGGGCTACGTAGGCGCTCGCCATCTTCGGGCGCGAGTATGTCGAAGATGATGTCTGAACGTCCGCAGACGCTTCGCCGTCGCGCTGGAATTTTCGTTCGATCCACAGACCGAGTCGCGGGTGCAGGTCGCCTGTGGAGACCACGACCTGTCCTCCCGGCGCAATCGTGGCGACACGCCGGAAAGCCTCTATGCTCTCCTCGCCCGTCATCGTGAATTGCTGCATGCTGGTTTGGAAACCGCTGTATTGCTTGGTCTCTTCCGGCCAGTGATCCCAGTTCGCGCTGATCCACTGGACGGAGCCTTTTTCGCTGCGGTCTATGGCGAAAGCGTCCATGAAAATGTTGGCCGCCGAATAAGCGATAAACCCGAGGCCGCCGAGCACCGCCGCATTCGAGGAAAAGAGCAGGCAGAAATCCACGTCCTTACCTTCAAGCGCGCGTTCCAGTGCGTATAAACCTTTCACCTTCGGTTGAAACTGCAACTCGGAGTTGCTCGGGTCCAAATCTTTGATCAGGGTGAAGACGGACGCGCCGCTGGTTGTGCCCGCAGCATGCAGCACGCCGTTGAGCGCGCCGAAACGCTCGGACACACGCCGCACCACCTCCTTCAACTGTTTCTCGTCGGCCACATCGGCCGCCCACACCTCTATCTCCGCGCCCTCTTCTTCAAGTCTCTTCACGCGCTCGATCTTAGCGCGCGTCCACTGCGCCGCTTCGTCTTCGCGCGCCAACCAGTCGTCCCACTCGGCGCGCGGCGGCAATCCTCTCCTTCCCACCAAAGCCAGCTTCGCGCCCGCCTCTCGCCACAGATACTCGGCCAGCAGCAAGCCGACGCCGCCCAGGCCTCCGGTCAACAAGTACACGCCGCCCCGTCTTAACTCTCTTCTCGCATCCTTCGTCTCCAACTTCACCTGCTCGAACACCTGCGCCCAACGCCTGTTGCCGCGATAGGCCACGACCATCTCCTCCGCGCCTCCCGCCAACTCGTCGAGCAATCTTCCGGCGATATCCTTCGCTTCGTTTGCGCCCGTCCCGAGCGAGAAGTCTATGCTGCGGCATCTCACCTGTTCCTGCTCCTGCGAGATCACTTTGCAGGCCGCGAGCGCCGTCGCGCGCTCCGGCACAGATTGATCGGAGCTTTCCACCTGTTGCATCAGGTTGGTCACGACGTTGAGGTTGAACCGTAGGCCGGGCGCGCGCGCGGAGATGGCCTGCGCGAGCGCGAGCAAACTGTAGTAGCCGCGCTGCTGTTCGCTCTGAAAACTCTCCCAACTCGACGCTTGACGCCGCCCGTCGTCCAAGCCCCAGAGATGCACGACCTGGACGGTCGCTTCGCTCTCAGCTTCTCCGTCTTCGATTTTCAATGCGTCGAACAACTGCCTGTAGTCTTCCGTCGCCGCGGGTCGCAGAGCGTAAGCCTGCTCGTCCAATTGCTCGAAGCTCTCTCCGGTTGAAACACTCGTGACCTGCACGCCCGCTTCGCGCAGCATCTCGATCAACGCATCGCCGGGGCCGCTCGCGTCGGAGAAGATCAACCAGCGGCTTTGCGTGCCGGTGAGTTCGAGCGCGGCGGCGGTCCTGTGCGGCGGCAGCAGCGTACGCTTCCAGGAAGGCAGGTAGAACCACTGCCCTACGTCCTTCTGCTTGGTTGCCGCGCCGCGAGAGACTTCATGCGCGCCGTTGCCCCTGTGCGCGCCGTTGACGCCGGGCACGCGATGTTCATCGGCCAACACCCAGAACTTTTGTCGCTCGAACGGGTAGGTCGGCAAAGGCACGCGCATACGCTTCCGGTCTGCCGAAAACGCCTGCCAATCAAACGCAGCCCCCGCCGCCCACACCTTGCCCACAGCCCCGTATAGACGCGCTTCGTCTTCTCTCTCGGCGCGCTCTATCTCCGCTTCCTCATTTACTCTTTCGCCGCTCGCGTTCGCCGCGTCTGCGTTCTTCGTCGCCGCGCCCAAACTCGCCACCACCGTCAACAGGCTCTCGCCCGCTCTGCCGCTCTGCTCCGCGCGCACCAGACGGCTCAACGCTTCTCCCGGCCCGACTTCGATCACCACGCCCACGCCGCTACGACTTATCTCCTCTATGCCTTCTCCGAACCTCACGCCGCGCCGCACGTGTTCCACCCAGTATTCGGCGCGGCTCGTCTCGTCTCTGCCCGCTTTGCGCCCCGTCACATTCGACACATACTCCAACTCAGGCTCGCGCAGTTCGACCTTCCGCAACTCCGCTGCAAACTCTTCGAGCATCGGTTCCATCATCTGCGAATGGAAGGCATGCGCGGTCGCCAGCCTGTGACATTCCACTCCGGTCGCGCGCAGTTTTTCCTCCGCCGCGCTGATGGCCGCCACCGTCCCCGACAAGACGCTCTGCCGACGCCCGTTCAACGCCGCGATGGACACGCCGCCCGTCGCAAGCGCCTGCACGTCCGCTTCGCCCAAAGCGACGGCCAGCATCGCTCCGCCGCCCAACTCCTGCATCAAACGCCCGCGCAGAGAGACCAGACGCAGCGCATCCTCCAAACTAAACACCCCGGCCACACACGCCGCCACGTATTCGCCGAGACTGTGACCGATCATCAACGCTGGGCGCACGCCCCATTCCATCCATAGTTGCGCCAGCGCATACTCGACGCTGAAGAGCGCAGGTTGTGCCGCCCAAGTCTGTAGCAACTGTTGTTCTGCCGCCGCCGTCTGCCCGGGCATCGGATAGATGATGCCGCGCAGATCAATTCCGAGCTTTGTTCGCAGATAGTCCAAACAACGGTCGAGATGTTGGCGAAAGCGCGGCTCGACGGAATAGATGCCGCGCGCCATGTGTATATGTTGCGAACCCTGGCCGGGAAAGAGGAAGGCCACGGAAGGCAGCGCGCCGTCGTGGTAATTAGTCGTCACGCGGCGCGGGTCTGCGTTGACGAGAGCATCAATCGCCTGCTCGCGCGAATCACAGACGACGGCCCTGCGATGTGGGAAAGGCTGGCGACCGACTTGCAGCGTGTAGGCGACATCGTGGAGAGCTTGTGTCTCGGCTTCGGTTGATTGCAGGTGCGCGGCCAGGTTCGAGGTCGCGGTCTCCAAAGCCGTCTCGGTTTCGGCTGAGACGACCAGCAGATGAACGTGTCGCTCCCGCGCCGCCAACGCCGACGCTTCCGCCGACGCTCCACGCGCTGCCGGAATTGTCGTCTCGCTTGCCGTAGCTTGACTCAAGGGCGCTTCTTCCAGAATGAGGTGCGCGTTCGTGCCGCCCACGCCGAACGAACTCACGCCCGCGCGCCGCACTCCATTCACAGGCTGCCAATCCGCCAACTCCGCGTTCACATAAAAAGGCGACTCGCCAAACTCGCACTTCGGATTCGGCGTCTTGTAATGCAGCGACGGCGGCAACTGTCTGTGCTTGAGAGCTAAGACGGTCTTGATGAGCGAGGCCACGCCAGCCGCCGCGTCGAGATGTCCGACGTTGGATTTGACGGAGCCGACGGCGCAGAACTGTTTCTTGTCCGTCGAAGCGCGAAAGGCTTTGGTCAATGCACGGATTTCAATCGGGTCGCCGAGCGGAGTGGCCGTGCCGTGCGCTTCGACGTAGCTGATGCTCCTGGCTTCAACCCCTGCGTTGGCGAGCGCCTCCGAGATCACTTCCGCTTGCCCGTACACGCTCGGAGACGTGAAAGTTGCCTTGTATGAACCGTCGTTGTTAACGGCTGATCCTTTGATGACGGCATGAATGGTATCGCGGTCGTGGAGCGCGTCGTCGAGCCGTTTGAGGACGACGATGCCGACGCCGCTGCCGAAGATCGTGCCCTGCCCTTCAGCGTCGAAGGGGCGACAATGGCCGTCCGGCGAGACGATGCCGCCGGGTTGATAGAGGTATCCGACGCGCTGCGGAATGTTGATCGCGATGCCCCCGGCGAGGGCCATACGGCATTCGTCTATGAGCAAACTCTGGCAGGCGAGGTGTACGGCGACAAGAGACGTGGAGCAGGCCGTGTGCACGGCGCAACTTGGACCGCGCAGGTTCAGTTTGTGCGAAACTCTGGTCGGCAGAAACGCCAGATCATTTCCCAATCCGATTTCGAAAGCATCCATTGTTTCCGAAAGTTCGCGGTTGGAGAAGAGGTTGAACAGGTATGTGTTGGTGCGCGCTCCGGCGAAGAGACCGACAGGGCTTTTGTAGCTGCCGGGGTCGTAGCCGGAATGCTCTAGCGCCTGCCAGGCGCATTCCAGAAACACGCGCTGCTGCGGGTCCATCACTTCGGCTTCTTTCGGAGTGATGCCGAAGAAGGAAGCGTCGAAGGAGTCCACGTCGTTCAACATGGATGCGGCTTTGACGTAGTTCGGATTGTCCAGGCGCGCGGGGTCAACCAGCGACGGCTCTATGTCTTCGTCGCGTAGAAATATTATGGATTCAACCCCGTCGCGCAGGTTGCGCCAGAATTCATCCACATTCTTCGCCCCCGGAAAACGGCAGGCCAGACCAATGACGGCGATCTCCGAGCCATCAAATTGATTTGTCATTTCCGAGTTATCCATGTGCTCCAACTCCTTACAAACGATCCTCTATGATGAAAATACGGGCCGGGGTTTCGAGTAAATAATTGCGACGTTGCGACGTTGCCGGACGAGTTTTTCGCCCGAGACGAAAGGCTTCACGCGCTCTCTTTTTCGTGGATGCGCTGCGCCGGAAATTCGTTTTCCGGCGCATCTCCATCGAGCGAGGCCGCAGGCGACGGCCTCTCTTTTCTTGAGCGTTGCTTTTGCTGGTACTGTTTGCGGCGGCTGTTTTTCTCTTCGCGTCCTGATTGCACGAGCGCGGGGACGGAAGAGCGTGCGTCGCCGCTATCTTCCGCGAGGCCGATTCGATAGACGAGTTGTTCGATCAACTCTCGCCCGCGCTCCACGCCGCGTTCCGCCGTAATTTTATCGCCGAGCGTGCGCGCGATTTTTGCGTAAGAGGGATTGTCGAGCGTCGTCCTGAGCGCATCTCCGAGTCGCCGCGCGTTGAGTTCGGGATAAGGAATGGGCGGACCTGCGCAGCCGATGCCGAGCGCCAACTCCGCCCAGAGCGGGTGGTCGAAAGTATGCGGCACGAAGACGCTCGGCACACCCGAACGAAAGACGGAACCGGCGGTGCCCGCGCCGCCGTGGTGCACGATGACGGAGGCGCGCGGGAAGAGCCAATCGTGCGGGGCGAAACCGGCGGCGTGAATATTGGACGGCAGTTTTCGTTGCGCCAGCCCCGTCCAGCCGTGTTGAATCAAGGCGCGCACGCCCGCTATTCGAATCGCTTCGAGCACGAGGTCCGTGAGCGCTTCGGGGTCGTCGTGCGTCATGCTGCCGAAAGTGATGACGACGGGCGGTTCTCCCGCGTCCAGAAACTCTACGAGCGCGGGGTCGGGCTGCCACTCTTCGTCCAGAAAAAAGTAGCCGGGCATGTGAAAGTGAGAAGGCCAATCGGGCAGCGGCGGACGCACATGACGGCTCATGTTGTAGAGCACGAGTTGCGGCGAATTCGCGTCGTTCGTGAGCGGGTCGCGCACGGGCGATAGGCCCATGCGCTCACGAAAAGGATTGATGAGCGCGGCGGTGGCCTGTTGAAAGGCCGGAGTTCCAGTGCCGCCGAAATGCGAATTTTGAATCGTCACAAAGGGGATGCCGGTCAGTTCGTGCAGCATGCGGCAGGCCGGTTGCCAGGGGCCGCCGATGAGCACGTCGGCATCGCGACAGGCTTCTTTCAGTTCGTCGAACATCTGCGGCAGAGACGGGATCAGCGGAGCGAATAAGGTCTGCACCTGCTCGACCGTGTCCGGCATCTCAAGCATCGCGGCGTTGATGTCGTACTGAATTTTTCGCAAGTCCGGCCCGACCGGGAAGAACTCCACGTTGAGCCGCTCAACCCACGGCGCGAAGAAGGGAGACAACGCCAGCACCGGCTGATGACCCCTCCGCAGCATCTCTACGGCGAGCGCCAGAAACGGATGAACCGATCCGGTGGAACCGAAATTTGTCAGGATAGCCCGCATCAATTTTGTCTCTACGAACGAAGGAGAGTTACTAAAGGACCGGACGGGAAAGGCCGGCTGTGTTTCGTCGCAGCGGGATGCTTCGACGTCGGCTCGCACGCTCCGGTCAATGCCGTCGGTCCGGCGTCAGCCGATGGCTTCTTTTCTTTTGAAGCGTTGTTTCTGTTGATAGAGTTTCCGGCGCATCGTGCGTTCTTCGCGCTCGTCCGCCTGCTCGGTCTCAAGCCCTTCCGCGCCCGCCTCTTCACGGCGGCTCGCTTCCAGCAATCCGACCAGCGACTTAATCGTCAGACCTTCATAAAGGCTGACGATTGGAATCTCCTGTTTCAATTCTCGTTTCAGATCGGCGATCACCTGAATGGCGATCAGCGAGTCGCCGCCCAACTCGAAGAAGTTGTCTTCGACGCCGACGGGTTCGATTCCCAACGCGCGCTGCCAGACGCTTGCGATGGCCTGCTCAAGTTCGTTGGCGGGAGCCACGTAGGTGCTCTGCAACTTCGGGCGCGGGTGAAGCGACGAGACGGCGGCGCTCGTCTGCCCCGCTGCCTGCTCGCGTGAACTTTCGCTGCCCGCCCACTGTTCGATTCTCGCCTGCAAGTCTCCGTTGGAGACGACCAACTCCGTTGCCGCCTGCATCGCCAGAATCCGCCCGAACGCCTCTACGCCCCCGTCAGCCGTGAGGCCGAAACCCGAACCCCTCAAGTTATCGAGCGCGCCCGGCTCCTTCGTCTCTTCGACACGCCGACCGTCCCAATTAACATTGGTCCAGAGGACGGGTCCACGCCTGTTATGATTCTGCACGAAGCTGCTGACGAACGCGTTGGCCGCGGCCTGTGCGACATAGCCCGGCCCGCCCAGGATATTCGACAGAGAAGTGAAGACCAGGCAGAAGTCCAACTCCCTCTCCCCCAAAACTTTCTCCAAAGCCGACAGGCTGCCCGCCTTCGCACGAAACTGCCAATCGCTCTCCGCGCGCCCCGTGCTTCCCACCGGACTAAACGACATTTCGACCAGCGACTCCGCCGCATGAACTACGCCGTGCAGCGCGCCGAAGCGCGTCTCCGTAAACTCCACGACGCGGCGCAACTGCGCTTCGTCGCTCA
>WUUC01062174.1_pt1 | contig 10233 bp, 8 predicted proteins | sample 6278441 | NCBI WGS metagenome assembly WUUC01 (sample SAMN13675441, study PRJNA597444) | soil metagenome | isolation source: soil | place: USA: Washington | collected 2017-10 | reverse complement strand
TCCGGGTCGTCCGCGCCCAGGAGGTACGCCAGCCATGTCATGGTCTCGAACTGCGAATCGAACAGCGCGTCGAACGCCGGATCGGCCTCGACGCGGGTTCCGACGCGACTGTCGGTGCCCTCGGTCGCTGTGTCCATACACCCTTGACGCTCAAGACAGCGGGAAGATTAGTCCTGGAAACAAGTCCCGGTCGCAGCAAGCGCCCCGGCGAACATCACTTCCGGTTCGGCCAGGCCTCACGTTCCACGGCCTCCGACACAGCCACAAGGCCTGGCCTACTGCCGGCGGCATCCCCGAAATCGCAGGAACACCCCGGCTCGGCCACCACCTCGACAACCGGGTCAAGGGGCGCTCGGGCCTCCTCCGGCCCCGGCGTGGTTCGGCGACGCGGCTTGTCCTGGCGGGAACTGGCCCGAGGGGGTGACACCGGTCATGGACCGACTGTCACACCCACCCGGCCTCCTTGGCGATCCGGATCGCGTCGATCCTGCTGCGCGCGCCGGTCTTCGTCATGACGCTCGACAGGTAGTTGCGCACCGTCCCTGGCGACAACGACAACACCTCCGCGATCTCCGGACCGCTCGCGCCCTCCGCAGCCACTCGCAAGACGTCCCGCTCCCGGCGGGTGAACGGGGTGGCGCGGGCCGAGGCCGACGAGGCGACCACGCTCTCGGCGAACTCCGTGCCGCCGGCGGCCACTACGCGGATCGCGCGCAGCAGCCGGAACGCTTGCGCGTTCTTGTCGATCACCCCGGACACACCTGCGGCCATGAGCCGATCCACCAGCCCTGCCTGCCGCCCCAGGGTGAGTGCGACAACCTGACGCTTCGCCTGCCCCTCGCGCAGCGCCCGGATCGTCGCCAGCCCCGCGGTGTCCTCCTCGTCGGCCGCGACCACCGAGACATCCGGCTGAAGACGGGACGCCAAAGCGACCACCGTCTTCGGGTCGCACTTCACGTCGGCGACCACCTCGATGCCCTCCTCCTTCGACAGCATGCTCACCAGCGCGGTGCGGAACATGCCGAACTCCTCGGCGAGCAACACGCGGACCGCGCGTGCCTCACCGTGCTCCGTCGAGTCATCGGAGCCTCGTACCAACAATGCCTCCTCCAGGCCTTATTTCCGGCGGTATGCGCGCGGCGACGAATCCACTGCCACCTGCGCAACAACTGCCGACCGATGTCAAGAACGGACAATCTTTTGCCGTCCACACAGGACGACAAGAGGAGGAGGCCCGTGATGTCGGGCCCCCTCGACCGTCTCGATCCCCTGTAAATCGGCGGTACCGGCCCGGCGCAACAGGCAAACTGCAAGACTTCCCGGAAATCCGCGAAGTTCGGACGTTCGGCTCAGCGAACTAGGCCGACCAGCCCATCGAATACCATCGGCAGGCTCGACGTGGGCAGGAGTGGACCGACCGAGACGAGCGGAGGCGCGATTCCAACGGTGCCAGGCGGGGCCGGCGGGGTCGGCGGACCCGCGGTCGGCCCGATCGCCGGCGGCTGGGGCGTCGCTGACGGCGATTCGACCGGCGACGGCGGAAGGTCCGTACGTGGCACGTCCAAGGAGGGCATGCCCTCGGACGGAACCGGCCTCGTCGGCACAGTGGCGGCTCCCCCGGTGTCGGCAGGTATCAACGCGCGCAGAGCCTCGATCTCCTCGCGCAGCCGATCCGCTTCCGCTCCCGCACCGATTCGTGCAACGGACGCTTCCGCGTCATCGAGCAGTCGGGACGCCTGGCCATAGCTACCGCCGTCGATCGAGACGCGGGCCGCGTTCACGCTGTCGGCCGCGGCGTCGGCCGCCGCCCGCGCCTCGGCATGGTCGTGGAACATCAGCTCGGTGAGTGGCCAGAGGGGGCTGCCCGGCCCGGCTCGCTCGGCGGCCGCGGCCACAGCACCGAAGGCGAGCACGGCCACGGCGGACAGGATCGCGGATCGTCGGGCAATCCTGCCGGCCCGCGGCGGGCGGACACGCGCCAGAGCGGCCGCGAGCAGTTCGTCGTCCTGCGGACCGGCGGGATCGCCGCTGGGCAACGCCGCTCGCCACCGCGACAGTGCCGACGCGACGGCGTTCCCGTCGACCGGCTCCTCGCCACGACCGAGCCGGTCGAGCAACAGATCGTCCTCGTGCAGCGCGGCGAGGTCCATGGGACGGCCCTGCTCGTCGTCGTCAAGCGGCATACCGCCGGAGATCCGGGTGGTCATGCGACCACCTCGTCGGCTGATTCCTGACCGCGGGCCCATTCCCGCAACCGCGCCAGCGCTCGGGACTGCGCCATCCTCACGGCGGCCGCGGTCATGCCGAGCACCTCGCCGACCTCCTCCGCGGACAACCCGACGGCCACCCGGAGGACGACGATCTCCCGTTGCGTGTCCGGCAGGTCGTCCAGCAGCCGCAACACGCGGCGGGACATGTCGGCGATCAACGCGCGCCTCTCAGGGTCCCACCGGTCGTCAGCCTGCTCCGGCAACGACTCCATCGACCGGGTGCTCCCGGTGCGACGAGCCGCCCGGAACGAGTCGGCCACCTTGTTGGCGGCGATGCGGTAGACGAACCCGGCGAACGGCAGGCCCTGGTCGCGAAACCGCGGGAGCGCCTCGAACACCGCGAGGCACACCTCCTGCGCCACGTCGTCCGGGGACACGTGCGCCCGCCCCAACGACCCGAGATGAGCCCAGCAGTACCGCACCACGCCGGGCCGCAGCCGCGCGAGCAACTCCGCCGCCGCCGCTGTGTCACCACGCGCAGCCCGCAGTGCGAGCGCACCGTCGAGCGTCACAGCCACCGAAGACCCCTACCCATAGCGCACAGGATATCCACGCCGGGTGTGCTGCACGAGTAGGTGCCATCTGATCCGACTTGCCTGTGAGGGGTGGCCTGGAAGAGATGTCATCATGCCCAAGCCCTTATCCGCGTGAGTTCCGTGACGATGTCGTGCGGATCGCGCGAAACCGTGAACCGGGTGTGGCCATTGAGCAGGTCGCCGTGATTTCGATGTCCACCCGGTGACGCTGCAGAAGTGGTTGCGTGGCACTGGCGTCGAGGAGGGCATCGAGCCCGGCCAGGCTCGCTCAGAGGCATCGGAGCTGCGTGCGCCTGGGGCCGCGATCTTGGCCCGATAGAGAGGCACCGAAGGGGCACTCGCGCAATCGGCCAAGCGCATCAGGTGGTCCTGAGCAGCACCGTGTTGATCGCGGACAACACCAACGCCGAAACACCGATCACGGGACAGACCCGATGTCTGAGTTCAGGGAATGACTCGGCGTAGCCGCAGGTGGAGTTGGGGAAGAGACGTCGCCTGTTGGTCGTTCAGTCCGTAGAGCGTGGTCGCCAGGTCGTAGCGGGTGAGCAGTGTCATCGGGTGCTGCATGCCGAGGGTCCATTGGCGTACCACCAGGATTTCGCGGTACTCATTGGCGGCGGCCGGGAGATCACCCAGTTTCCGCAGGGTGGTGGCGTGGTAGTGGCGTGTGGCGAGTGTCGAGGGATGGTATGCGCCGAGTGACGCCGTGCGGATGGTCAACACAGCGTCGTACTCGGCGCGGGCGGCGGTGAACTGCTCGCGGTCGAACTGGACGTGGGCCAACTGGTGTCGAGCGGCGACAGTGTCGGGGTGTTCTTTACCCAGTCGGCGGGCTCGGCCCGCAAGCACACGGCGCAGTTCTTCCTCGGCGTCTGCAAGGTCGCCGCGTTGGTGCTGGTTCAGCGCGAGGTAGTAGCGGCTGGTGAGGGTGTCAGGGTGGTCGGCACCCAGAACTTTCGTTTGCTGCTCGATGACCTCGCGGTGTTCGGTTGTCTCTGCCTGCGAGCTCACGTCGTCCAGCATGGCCGTCAAGGTGCTGTGTCTGCGGCGGCTGGTCGGGTGGCCGGTCGACTTGCTCGCCATTGTGAACAGGTCGGCGTCCTCACTCGCCGCGTCGGCCGGCTTGTCCTGGCGAGCGAGGGTGTGGATCAGGTTCTCCCACGTCTCGAGGGTGTCTGGATGGTCGGGACCGAGCACGCGCCGTCGGTTGGCCAGCACGTGCCGATACTCGGTCTCGGCAGCCGCGAAGTTGCGTTGTCTGTGTAGAAGGGTTGCGTAGCTGTGCCGCGTGGTGAGCGTGTCCGGGTGGTTCTCGCCCAGAACTGTGGTCTGGGCCGTCAATATGTCGTTGAACTCGACCAGTGCGTCCATGAGGGACAGGCGACTGGACTGGATGAGTGTGGTTGCGGTCAGCCTGCTGAATCTGACGAACCCGCCACCGCCCAGCACGCGGTGCCGCGGGGTCAGTTCGGTAATCCGGTCGGCCTGGGCGGTGGCAGCACTTCTGCGGTGGTCGGCGACCACGGCGAGGCTTTGCCGCGTGGCCAGTGTGGCCGGATGTCGCTCGCCGAGTACGCGCCGCCTGCCGTCGAGGGCGCGCTGGTACTCAGCGTCTGCCGCTGCTGTGTGCCCGAGGGTGTGTAGTGCTCGCGCGAGGTTGTGACGTGTGGTGAGAGTGTCGGGGTGGTCCGGCCCCAGTGCTCGGTAGCGGATCCTGAGCAGGAGTCGGAGCTCCGCCTCCGCGGCGGCCGGGTCGCCCAAATCGTGCGTGACCAGGGCCAGGTTGTGTCGGATGGTCAGCGTGGTTGGGTGCTCGGCGCCGAGGCCGTGCTTGAGCGTGGTCAGCAGGTTTGCGAAGGCTGTGTGTGCTTCCCGCAGGCGGTACTGCTCGTACCAGACCACGGCGAGATTGTGCCGGGTGGACAGCGTGTCGGCATGCCCGAACCCGAGCACGACCTGACGAGCGGCAAGCAAGGCGCGGTACTCGGCCTCGGCGTCCGCCAGTCGGCCGAGAATGTGGACCGTCTTCGCGAGGCCGTGCCTGGTTGTCAGGGTGTCTGCGTGATCGTCACCCAGCACGGCCCGCCGAAACCCGAGCGCGAGTTGGTACAGCTCGCTCGCCTGCTGCGGCAGCCCGCCGAGGCCACAGACCTCCGCCGCGCGGTGCACAACGGCCGCTGCCAGGCCCAGCTGGCTCGCGTCGGGCGGGTCGCCGACCAGGGTCGCGATTTCCCGGCAGTGCGGCACGAGCGCGAGCACGCGCGGCCAGCCCTGGGGGTCGGCGAGGTCGACGTCGCGGGTGGCGATGTCGAGCAGCGCGAGACACCGGTCGAGGTACTCCGTGCGATGCTCGATCAGATCCTGCTGGTGCAGGTTGGTGTCGCGCACGACCGGGTGCAGGATCACGGTCTTGTCGGCCAGCTCGATCAATCCGACCTTGTCGAGATCGGTCAGCAGTCGCCAGAGCTGAACTGGGACGATCCCGGCGAACAAGGTCGACGCGGCGAGGACTTCCGCGTTGAGCACCTCGATCGGGATGGGCGCCACGGCCAGGCACGCCAACAACCGGAGGCATGGCCGCGCCATCGATTGTCCTCGGTCCTGCAGCAGGTCGAGCGACAGTTCCCAGGTGCGCCCGAGCAGCTCCCGATGCCGGCGCTCGGCGCTGGACCACGCGTCGGTCAACTCGACGAACCGGTCGTCCAGCGACTCCAGGTACTCGGCGAAGGTGGTGGGCAAGTTCAGCCCGGGCAACGCCATGGCGGCCCGGGTCTCCTGGAGGTAGGTGCCCGCGAGCCGCAACGCCAGCGGCAGGCCGCCGAGCCGGACCGCCAGTTCGTACGCGCCGTCCGGCTCCTGGTCGACGAGGTCGAGGAGCACTTGGGCGGCGTCACCGATGCCCAGGTGTGGCACGGGCAGCACCCGTGCGCGGGCCGGCCAGTCCCGCGCAGTCCGGCTCGTCACCAACACCGTGCCGGTGCCGTGCGGACAACGGCACCAGCCCGTGCCGTCGCGCAGCCGCTGTCCGGCCGCGGCCAGCACGTCCTGGTCGTCGGCGTTGTCGAACACGAGCACCCATGGGCCCGATAGCGTGTCCAGTCGCTGCCACAGAAGCTCAAGTGGCGAACCGCCGCGCCCGGACCAGGCCGCGTGGACCGTGACCGGGTCCAGACCCAGGCGCACGGCCACAGTCGCCGTGCCTGCCAACAGGCTCGCTTCGGTAGTGGCATCCACCCACCACACCGGGATCTCGCCGTCGAACTCCGCGATCACCCGCAGCGCTACGGTCGTCTTGCCATACCCGCCACCACCCGACAGCACCACCAGGGCCCCGGCGTCGACCCGGACGACCTCGCACAGCTCACCGACCAGATCGTCTCGCCCTCGGACGGCGCAGTCCAGGCGACCCAGCGGCGGCTCCACGGAGACGAGCAGCCGAGAGACGTCGTCGGCAGGCCGCTGGTCAATCGTGGTGGTGTTGTAGATGCTGCCGAGCGCCTGCTGGACGCTACCGCCGGTGGCGAACACGTTCTGCCCGAACGGAGTAGTCACCGGGCGCCACCGCCCTCGACCGTCTCGATGTTGACGATGTCACCGGCCGCCTGCTGAACACTGCCACCGGAGGAGATGGCGTTCTGCTGCACAACCGGCGTGGGCGGCACGAATGGCGCGGGGGGTGTACTCACCGGTGGCCTCGGCGGCTCGTCGTGCGACGCGGTGTGTAGCCACAGGGACGCGACCGCAGTCAGAAGGGTCAGTACAGCGACCGTCAGCCATGCCCACCAGCCGGCGTTCCCGCCGGTTGCAATGTTGACCATGATCGCTACGCCCGAGGTCAGCACCGCGACCACCACTGTCGGCACCACCACACGCATCGTCACCATCGCGCTCCCGGCTCTTGTGTCGCTCCCACTCATCATCGTGCGCCGCGATTGGCCGTTACCGTATGCATTCTCAAGCCAGAGCGACGCCATGCGGATCGATCAGCGATTCAGACGAAGAACTCACCGGGCCCAGTCCGCTCGATGCTTACACCAGCCAACCGACATGGTACGGATCGTTTGTGCGCGCCCGGTGAGGGAAGCGTGGGTCTATCCCGTGTCATATACCCGGAGACCGTGCGGCGCTACCCGTACTGAGCCCGCTCCGTCGAGCGCGTCGTGCAACCTGGCGGCCAGCCGGCGCATTAGCTCTGTGGGAACGGCCGATAACCGGGGAGAGACGTGGGCGAGCGGGATTACACCGAGTACGTGACGGCACAGCTGCCATGGCTGAGGAAGCTGGCCTACCTGCTCACCCAGGACTGGCACCGGGCAGACGACGTGGTGCAGACGGCTATCACCCAGCTGTACCGCCACTGGCACCGCGTCGAGCGGATGAACAACCCGGACGGCTATGCCCGTACGGTGCTGGTCCGCTCCTACCTCGGGGAACGGCGTAGGTGGGGCGCGCGAGTTCACCTGACCGCGGATCCGCCGGACACGGCGACCGAGGTGGAGGACCACGCCGGCCGGATGGCGGTGCGGGCGGCGCTCGCCGCCGTGCCGCCACGGCAGCAGGCCACACTCGTGCTGCGTTTCTACTGCGACCTGAGCGTCGAGCAGGTCGCGGAGGCACTCGGCTGTTCCCAGGGCACCGTCAAGAGCCAGACCGCACGCGGCCTGGAGGCCCTGCGCCGCGCGCTGGCCTCCGAGAGGAGCAGGACATGAACGAGCAGGAGGTCCGCACACTGCTGGCGGACCTGGCTGAGACCCCCGCGCCGCCGTCGCGGGTGGTCGTGCCGAGGCCGGTACGGCGACGCCGTCGGTACGTGCACAGCCGGACGTGGCTGTCGGCTGCCGCGGCGGCGGTCGTGGTGGCGCTGCTCGCGGTGGGCGCGTACGTGGTCACCGGCGGGTCGCCGACCAGCACTGACCCAGCCGCGGCCGCGCCGGAACGGTTCGACCCACTGATGCGGTACGCCTCGTTCGGCTGGGTCCCGGACGAGGCCAGGATGAACTCTCGCTCCACCGTGGTGAACGACGTGCGCTTCGCGATGGACGTGTCGGAGTACGTGCCGGACCCGAGCAAGGGCCCAATGGCCGCCAAGCCCGCAGCGTCGGTCGGCGTGGCACTGTACGCGGTGGGGGTGAAGCCGGAATCCGAGCAGCCACCGGACATCCGGGGGGCCACCGACCACGACCCGGGTGTGCCCTACCTCATCTCCGAGGCTCCGCCGGTCGACGGCAAGCGCGCCGAATGGCTCACCGTGCCGGGCGACTCCGAGTTCCTGATGCTGAGGTGGCACTACGCCCCGGGCGCCTGGGCCGAGGTGTCCGTCGCCCGACTGTCCGGCGACCTTCACGAGAGCGCCCACCGGGTGGCGACCGAGCTGCGCCTCGACACCGAACGGCTGCGTTTCCCCTTCCACCTGACCGATCTCTCCGCCGAGCTGCGCCCGGTGGCCAGCTCCTTCCGGGAGGGCGGCCTGGACGGCCCGTGGCGGGCTGACCTGACCTTCCACTCCGCCGACGACGGGGTGGAGATGCGCGTAGCCGCCTCCCCGATGCAGCCCAGCAACCGCAACCCCAACACAACCGTCGACGGCCACGAGGCCCACCACGAGAAAGTGACGGACCAGCAGTACGCCGAAGGGCTGTTCGTCTACGACGTCACAGGCCTGCAGGCCGACGTCACCGTCCTCGCAAGCGACGCCGCCGACGCGGCACCGGTGGGCCCGGACGGCGCGCTCGGCGTGTACCGCGGCCTCACCGTCCACTCGGACCGCTCGGAGTGGACGGACCGCCCACTGCGCTGAGATCGAATGACGTCGAGGACCACCCGCACCCAACCATGCTCACAATCAACGAGCGCCGCGCGGCGGGCATCGCCTCACCGTGCCCGGCGTCGAACTGGTTGTCACCGACGGCACCGAAGCGGTCGAGTTGAAGCGCTCGTTCGACGGCTGCGTCCACGTCACCGCCCAATCACCCGAGCTGGCCGTCTACCATTCCTACTGATCAAATTGCTTCGATGAGGGCAGCGCGCTACATACCCCCACTCTCATCTTCCGTCACATCAGAAATTCCACAACAGTTACGAGATTGGCGAAACGTACTGAGTCCTGACCTTGTCCCAGGCGAAGTTGTACTTGTCGAACGCTGCCCTGCTGGTGATCCATCGATAACCGCTGACCGCGTATTGGTAGATGTATACATGATCCGAGCCACTCCGCGCTAGATGTCCGTTGTTCAACACGAAGAAGGTTCCATCCCGATAGCAGTCCGTCCAAAGATTATTGAACGTCTTGATTCCATCCCAATCATCGAACAAGTTGTCATACGCAGCGCGACTAGTGCCTCGTCCAGTTGATGTGGGGATGTAATCGGCGGGTCGGTTTGGTCGGGCTGGTTTTGTGATCGATGCTGGTCGCCGGAGGTGGTCGGTGATGGCGCGTAAGCCAGAGGTGTTCGTGCGGGAGTTGGATCCGGAGGAGGCGCAGCGGCTGGTCAGGGTGGCGCGGACGGCGAGGGATCGGGTGCGGTTGCGGCGGGCGGGGATGGTGTTGGCGTCGTTGCAGGGCCGGTCCGCGCCGGAGATCGCGGTGATGTTCGCGGCCAAGGAACAGACGGTGCGGGACGTCATCTCCGCGTTCAACGAACGGGGGTTCGCGGCGCTGGACCCAAAAGGACACCGTGGGTCGATGCCGAAGATCGGCCCGGTGGTGCGTGAGGAGATCTGCCGAACAGCGAAGTCCGACCCGGCTCGGCTGGGGTGTCCGTTCACCTGCTGGAGCCTGACCAAGCTTCGGGACTATCTGGCCGTACACAAGCACATTCGTCTGTCTCGGGAGGCGATTCGGCAGGTGCTCAAGGACGCGAGGATCTCCTGGCAGAACACCAAGACCTGGAAGCACTCGAAGGACCCGGAGTTCACTCAGAAGAAGGACCGCATCCTGGACTTGTATGATCATCCGCCACCCGATGGGCGGGTGAGCTGTGTCGATGAGTTCGGGCCGCTGAACCTGCAACCCCGCGCTGGCAAGGGCTGGTACCCGCACAAGAAACCGAAACGCTTCCGTGCGACCTACACCCGTACCGGCGGGGTACGGCACATGTTCGCCGCCCTCGACTTGAGCAGCGGGGAGATGTTCTACCGGTTCCGGGACCGTAAGCGGTGGCGGGAGTTCCTCGGCTTTCTCAAGCAGTTGCGTCGTCGCTTCCCGACCGGCCGGCTCTACCTTGTCTGCGACAACTACGGCTCGCACGGCAAAGCCGAGGTCACCACCTGGTGCGAGATCAACAACATCGAGTTGGTGTTCACACCAACCAACGGGTCGTGGCTGAACTGGGTGGAGTGCGAGTTCACCGCGATCCGCTACTTCACCCTCGACGGCAGCGACTACCCCACCCACCAAGCGCAAGAAACCGCGATCGCCCGCTACATCC
>WUUC01200934.1_pt1 | contig 10234 bp, 15 predicted proteins | sample 6278441 | NCBI WGS metagenome assembly WUUC01 (sample SAMN13675441, study PRJNA597444) | soil metagenome | isolation source: soil | place: USA: Washington | collected 2017-10 | reverse complement strand
GCGATGTGGGCTGCTCGAGTGACGTCATGGTGTTGTCGAAATGAAATCCCGGAGACTCTAATGCCTGACTAATTCGACTTTTGGATCGAAGTGCTCCATTACCGTCGATGTACGCAAACAATTGAGAGCTCAATGCTATTCTATATAATGCTGTACGAGTATTTAGACCTCCGCCAATATCATGTAATGCGTATGGGAAAGTATCAATAGGAACATCAAGATTATAATCTGCGGTAGGGTCGGCGGTAGTTAAAACCGTAATGATCAGTTGATTCTCAGTCTTGTTTATTTGAGGAGGAATGCTTGAAATTTCAGATGTCGCTAACTCACCCATCGTATCGTGAGCAGTGACGTACGTTCGACGATTACCATATTGTCCAGAGTCAGGATCAATAACCTGTATCTTGCCGGTCCATAGTGGTTTGACTATCTCACCGTAAACAACTAACAACCGTACAGGCGTACCCATTTTAAATCCGTGTCGAACAAACGGATGATTGGTTGAATAATACCCCGCTCTTTTTGCTGAGTTATCTTCATCATTCCGCATCACAAACGTCATGATGCCGGTTTCAACAATGACATCCGTCGGTCCTCCGCTGCGAGTACCTCGGAAGAATCGAAGTGGTTCACTACCGGGACCCCAATCGTCACTGACATCCGTCCAATCGGGTGGTGCCAGTTGCATTTGTAACACAAGTCTATAATCAACACCAAATATTGTTTCAGGTGAAACGACAGGACCGGTGTCGAATATTCTGGGATCAAATATTCTGGGATCGAAGAGTGGAGACATTAACTAATAACTCTCGGATTAACAATCTCACTAAGAACCACTGTCACACCGTTCACACGCATACGTTCTTCAATCGTGAGAGGACTAGAGCTTACAAGAAAATACCATTGCTCACCGTTTTGTGGATTCTCAGGATCGACCAACGTATAATTAACCGATGTGACACGATGAGGAGCATTATGTTCCGTAGTGCTAATCTGTGCGTCTGGGTTATCGGGACCTACCGCCGGTGGGTCATGAAAAATAGGCACGGCTCACCTATGATGTCTGAAGTGCGTCTCGCAGTGCCCAAGTAGTCATACGAGGCACTACTCGAACCAAGTCAGACCGTACTCCATTCATTATATTTTCTAGTGACTGCAATCTCTGTTCAAGACCTTGATTATCTCGACGAACCTGATCTTCCGTTCGAACTTCTTCACGTCCGTGTAATTCAACCAATGTTCCCCGTCCAAAGTCTCGAATGCCTCCCGTGCCTCCTTTAAATCCTTCTATGTCCAACTGCTGAGGGGCATTATTCTGGGGAGTGTATCTAAACGGAATGTCAATTGGATTCACACGCACTCGACCGAGACGATTCGTAATTTCATTTGCGGCATTTGCGGCTTCCGTACCAATGCCTTTCATCCGGTCTTCAATCTGCTTGACAATATTCTCAACCGCAGGACCGCCTTCTCTCGAGGCTGCCCACAACGCCTCGACATCCGACATCGCGAGTTCCGCCGACAATCCGTTTTCTAGGTATGCATCTCTGACAGCAATGACCGTACGTTTCCATTCATCATTGCCGGCTTCAATCAATTGCGCATCCGTGAGCATTGTTCCTAAATGATCTTCGAATGCATCAACAATCTCACGACCAGCTAATTCTTTCGCCGAAGGACCGCCAAAGATATCTTTAAAGAATCCACCGATCTTTTTTAGCCCATCCCACACAATGGGAGCCAACATCTGCAATCCCTGCATCATTAGGGTAGCAGCAATTCCTCCCGGTCCAAAGACTGAAGTTAGTCCACTACTAACTAGTCCCCCAAGCATTCCACCGCTTTGACCACCCAACATGTTGCTGAACAATCCCTGCATTCCGTTGAGTGCTGGCTGCACATGAACATTAATCAGATCATTTGATAACTTACTAAACAATCCATCAATTATTCCAGTCGCATGCCCAGCAGGATCAACCATCAGCGATTGCAGTCTACCAAATTCTTCACCGATGCCGGTCATCATGTCGGGAACATACGAATTCCCAACCACGGCATCTTTCATATTCTTGAAGAATCCGGTTACTGCATTTATCTTATCCTTTACTCCTTGAACAACTGCAGTAAATTTATCTAACAACCAAGTCTTCACCGCGGTGTATACGTTCTGAACAATGGGAGCGATTTTATCCCAATTGTACCAAATGGCTACAAACCCAGCGACAGCGGCAACAACAAGTCCTGCCGGCATAGTCAACAAACCGGCAACTCCCATGAGCGCTGTTTTCAATACACCAAACACTGCCACCGGTCCTCCGGCAGCGATCATCATTGTACCAAGTCCGGTAAGCGTACCGGAGAATTCAGAAATTACCGCACCTCCCCCTTGCACCCAACCTGGCATATCGAGAAATGCTTGCATCAATGGCATCAATGCGCGTGTTCGCATTGAATCCATCTTTGTATTTAACGCATCCCATTTGTCACCAAGTTCGTCACCCGATGCAACAACCTCATTGCTCATGACCAAGCCAAGCTCTCTAGCTTGATCACGTAAGGTTCCAACATCTCCTGCCATCATGGGAAGCATTGATGCTCCGGACTTCCCGAAGATGTCCATTGCAACTTTACTTCTCATCATTGGATCTTCAATGCCCGCAATAGCATCGGAGATCACTTCAAATGCTTGATCTGGAGCCATTGCACGAAGTTCTTCAATGGACAGACCAACGGATCCAAGAGATTCTACAACGGATTTCGGTCCCTCTACAAGTGCATTGCCCATTTTGACAATTGCACCGGAAACCGTATCGAACGTTATGCCATTTTGCTTTGCCGCGAAATCAAGTTCTTGAACCGCCTCTGCACTAATGCCTGCTTTTGCAGCCATGTCAGTAAGATTACCGGTCACTTCAAGTGACTGTGTAACCATTCGACCCATGTCAATTGACATGATAGCGGCACCAATGCCGGCACCAACCTTGTTGGCAGTGAGCTCCATATTATTGAAGCCACCTTCAAGGTTGCCAACTTTACCTAAGACTCCAGATATAGTTGATGATGCATTGTCCGTGAACTCAATTAATCCACGAATAATTCCTGCATCAAACATTAGGCATGTCCTTCTTTAACTAATGCCCACATCATGGCTGCCGACTTCATCACTCTCCAATCAACATCTTTCTTCGGGGCTCTCGTTCGATTCTCGTCTTCACTTGGCAGCACAATATCTAGAATCGAATATGCTGACGGGTGTTTCTTCTGATCTCGATAAATGTTATACAATGCCTGGACAATATGTGCGGTGCGCAGGTCTGCTCGAAATTCATCAAATGGCTCAAGCTGGGAGTAAATCTTCCATTCCATGAATTGTTTTGCCGACATTGACCGAAGCATTGCATCAACATTTGGTTGTCCAAGTTTTACCGCTAGACGATATGCAAATCGTCGATTATCGTCTAGCTTGATTCGTTTTTTAATACTTCCTGCGCTTTCTTACTGAACCCATTCAAGTCCATAACGAATTGAGCCATTCGATTATAGACTTTCATGCTCTTCTTCAGCATTGCTTGCAGCATTTTGGGGTCATCAAATTTCGGTGTACGATCCTTGTTAACTGCAGATTTCATAATTAATCGAATGGTCGACGACTTTGCAACGTTTGGTGTTTTATTTTCTTCTGCGAACTTAATCGCTTCTTCTGCTGACAAAGGAATAAATAACAGTACACCGGGCTTACCGTTCTTCGGCCATTCCGGAATTAAAAACGGAACGGGTTGTGTATCATCGGCTTTGACAATATCTTCAAAGTCAAGAAGATTGTCATAATCCGGTTCTTCGGATTCCGGATTTATTTGAACAACGTTAGCTGACTTGGCCATAACCTATCCTCTAACTTATGGTTCGGGAGGCGTCCACGTATGCGCACCAGACGGACGGAATGTTACCTCTGCAGACAATAGATCATCGGTCGGTGCGTCGGGAGAAATGTTCGTAACGTATGCCGCAAATTCCCACACAGTGCCATCGGGAAAGGTAATTTGGTATAGATCTCGAGTTCCCGCATGCCATGCTTTTTGGAGACCGGTAAGATGATCGTGAGATCCGTGTGCAGGAAGAAATGATACTGACGCAGTCATTTCACCATGTCTGCGAATACCGACGATATACGAATCATCAAGATTGTTATGATTCGTGGTTTCAATTGGATTACGTGTTAATGCAGGAGGTGTGAGACCTCGTAATGCAGCAATTGGAGTGAACACCGTCGGTGTCGCCAACGGTGCTCGTGCAAGCAGGGTACCTTGTGCAGACATACCCTCCTGTTCGTACACCCCATGAGGGGTCTCGAACATTACGCGAGGAACTAATCCTAGCGGTGAAATCCACATCGTCACTTCCTCCTAAGATGGACTCTTCATCGCACGAACATTAAATTGATATCGTGCTCGACCATTTTCATCTGGAGGCATCTCGTATGGTTCTTGCAATGCATCGAGTTCCTGATAAAATGTTCCTGATAATGTTTCATTTCGAACATCATTCAGTGCCTCGTATGCCGCAAAAGCCATTTCTCGTGTATGGATTGCATCACCACCACGAACTGAGATCAATGCAGATGGTCGAACAATAGCCGGTTTTTTCTTATTGTGAATTCGGATCCCGGGACGTCCTCCTGTCTCTGTAATGCTAAGATATGGACCTTCACCTGAAGGAATTATCATTTGACTAGTGGCAAAGATATTGGTTTGAAATGTTCCAACTCCTTTAACAACTAATCGGTCAATAATTTCCTGAAGGAACATATCTAAATCCTATTAAGATCGGTTCGATTGCCTACCCGTCTCGCCATGTGACCGGATGACTCATTCAATGTTGATTCAATATACTTCGATTCTCCAGTTCGATGAATCACTTCCAGATCTTCATGAACAACCATAGCATGCGGTGCCTCTGGACCACCGGCAACAATCGAACATGATGCGATATTATTTCTTATTTCTGGATCGGTCACGTGCTCGGTTGATAACAAATTACCGGTATCAACCGGAGTCTTTATTTGTACCTCTGGTAATTCTACTTCATTCAGTTCATCATACAATGCGGATCCGACATGTTTGGTATATCCATTTGCTATTCGATTTAATCGCCGTTGAACTTCATCGGCATTAAATTTGGAAGGCATTAGAAATATACCGTTTCATGATGCGGACCGTTTTCGTCTGACGTAGAAATTACAGACACTGCCGGAGGTTGTTGCAACGGTGCAAATCGAGCTGGCAATGTATATCGATCTTTGACGGACAGTCCGTAATATCCTCCAATGATCACTTGTACACTGCTAACTTTTTCTCGTCCTCCAATATTCAGTGTAATGTCAATTCCTTTACTAATTGACGCAGGAAGAGACTGCGGCGATTGAAAGACATCTCGTCCGAATCCAGACGATGATAAAAACTTCTCCCAGAGGATCGTATCTGGGAACATGTCTTGTAGATCGTCGATAATTGGATCAGGCATCAGATCACTTTAAATGCCGCAGTCTTACAGGATTTGCGTGCACCTCGATATCGAAGATTGGTCAGGTACGTTCGGTAGGCGGATTCCGGACTGTCACCATAAGTGATTCCAAGCTCACCTACCTGTTTAGATACCGCACCACCGAGACGTGCGACGACAATATCACCGGCCATTGCAGCAGCATAATATTTATTTTGCTCTTCTGACAACAGTGCGTTGATTTCTTCGTCTTGAAGAACCGCCTTGGTAAGATCCTTCGGATGATCTCCGATAAGGAATCTTACCCAGTCACGGTCCGTTCCCAGTGTGTGATCGTAGCTAACCACGATAGCCTACTTCTTCGATTTCTTGCTGCCTTTTTCGTCGTCTTCTTCCAACTGCTTCAAGGCTTCCCGTTCACCAGGAGTCAGGGGATTACCAATTGAGTGGGGGTCCGGCTGCTTGGACAGATCCGGAGTTTTCGAACTGGCATCTTCTGCTCTCTGATATCCTCCTGGAGGAATCTGAGGATCTGGATCGCCAGGATTTGGAGCACCCGATTTCTTTCCCTTTCGAGGCTCCGGCTGAAGTTTCTTCAGTTCCTTTTCATCAACCGGTTCGAACTTATCCTTGAACATATTGTATTGATGAAGGGTAACCTCGGTTTCTTCACCTTCCTTCAACATCCGAGCATCTTCATCTTCTTCCATGTCAGTAGAACGACCGTAATGTTTTTTCCCCGGAGCAACAACTACGGTCATCATTTTCGGAGGCTCTGCACGACGAACCGGTTCTCCAGTAACTACAACTTTGTCCGGCATTACTCTTCTCCTTCTGTTTCTTCAACTTCAGATTCTACTTCCTCTTCTGAAACTTCCTCTTCGGTCGTTTCTTCGGGAAGATCTTCTTCAGTTTCACTGTTGGGTTTCGGACTCGGCATTGGCATTGGTCCTCTCTTGTAATGAGGCACTGCATCCGCCACTGTGGCTTGTAAAAGACTTCCTGTAAACCAATCAATCCCAGGCACTAGGCCATGATCACAATTCCAGATCGACCGCTATAGTCCGCTCGAACCAAAGGCACCATGATCTGAAAGACCTTGAACTGCACTCCGAAGCCTCCCTGAACATCCCACTGAATCGTCTGGATGTCTTCACCGATCAACATCATCACCACATCTTGCGTTGCCTGAACCAGAATATTGGTGTTGGCCGGAATCATGTCTGACGAACGAATGTCAGAAATATTCTCGAGTTCGAGAATACGCTGACGAATCGTTGTTGATGTGGCAGCCTTGTAATCGTTGCCAAGTTTCGGTGCCGTATCCGATGATACGTACAGCCAATATGGTCCATAGAATCGATCGGCCGTCGCGGCCGCAATCATGGACTGAACATCGGCCACCATATTCTCACCGGTCTTCGCAACCTGCGACCAGTTACCGTTAGTGCCGAACCCCAACGTATTACGACTGGGATGAGTTAGATAACCATAGATGGTCAGGCCGCCAAATACCTTTCCACCATTGATCAACATGCGCTCGGTTTCTTCAACAACCTTTCTTGTTGATACACGAGCGTATGTAGCGTCGAGACCTTCACCACGGCTACGGCTCGCAGCGAGGGTACGCAGATTGACAAAGAAGTCCTTGTGGGTCAGGGGGATCGGCAAACCTGCGTTCCCAAATTCCACTCGATCGTTCTCTGACGTAACCATGCCGTCCAACGAAACGATCGCCGGATTCATGTCTCCAACGGTCTCGTATTCGTAGACCGTCTTTCCCATTGCTCCTGGAATATTCTTAGTCAGACCGGCACCGATAAGATCGGCAACGGCTCGATAACGGAGAGTGGCTTCTTCAATGATCTGCTCATCAAAGAACTTCCATTCGTCGCGACGCAGAGTTGCGTTTGTACGAAGCACGTCAGGCGTCAGTTCTTTTCCTGCCTGCAGTGCTGCCATCATTCGCTCACCGGCCCACTTACCCGCTCCGGCACTGAGGAACCGATTCCCCATCGATGCCGTTTCAAATGTTTCGAGTTGCATGTCCTATGATCCTCCTAAACTGACGTTACATCCAAGTCATCGTGCAACGAGACCGGGCCACTGCGTTTACCGATTCCTCTGCACGTGCGACTGCAACTCCTGCAGCAAGAATTCTAAAACTTCCGGCTCCTGCGGATTCCAACTTGGTTCCCTGAGTTACGTTATTTCCTGCCGCCAACCATCCAAGAAACTTCTGACCCTGATGCATGGATGCAACTTTGACGGTGTCGTTGATGGCGTACGGAACGTCGATATCCTTACCCATCTCTTCGCGTTCGACTGCCACATCACGAACGACATTGATGGCAGCGGTTACCTGCTTGACCAGATCGCCAGTCGCGTTCATGTCAACCAGATCACCTGGAGTAATAGCCTCAGCAGCCTTTCGATCTTCTTTGTAGATCGGCTGAGGAGAAACGGTCAGTACGATAACTCGCTTCGGCATGAACTATGTCCTCCTAATTCTGAACTATGCGGATGCTTGAACCTTTGCACGAGCAGCAATCAACTTCTCGCGCATGTTCGGCGGCTTGGGTACGGACATCGGACCGTCGTCTTTGTTTGCCAATGCGTGTGGGACGGGATTCGCACCGGTGAAGTCTGGCTTGGGAATCGAACCTCCGGCCAGTCGTAGAATGCGTTCGAGTTCCGGAGTCTTCATGGCCTTGAGTTCATCTTCCGAGAACTCAGTCTGATTGGTGGCCTTGAGCGCAGCCAATACGGCATTGCGACGTTCGGATGCGGCTCGCAATCCGTCATTCAGGAGTTCTGCAATCTCCGGGGGCGCCTGTGAAATAAATTCCTGAGCCGTGCGTGGCTTTTCTCCGAGGTCCGGAGTAGTTGCCGTCGGCTTCGGATTGTCCGGAGTCGGCTGGGTCTGAGGCGGAGGAGCGGGTGCGCCACCCGGATTCGGAGCCGGTGCGTTCGGTTTGGGTTCCGGCGGATTGGCTCCAGAATCCTTTTTCGTGCCTGTCATCATCTGAAGGACGGCGTCCGGTGCGTTGTTCAGCCAGTCCTTATCATATTCTTTGTACTCAGGACGGGCGAGCAGCGCAGCAATCACTGTTGCTCTGTTCATTGGTTCCTCTTTCGGATGCTCACATTGACACGCTGCGGTATCCTGGCATCCACAAGATTTTGCAGCGATGTAATCGACTGTCGCACGAACAGGTTCTCGTACACCGACGAGATTGGCCTTACCATCGGATGTTCCTTCATATTTCTGTCGGTACATCGCGATGTCGTAGTTGTCACTGAACGCAGCATAGATCACTTCGTTAGTTGCAGGAACAATATCTTCGATCCATGCATAATTTGGATCTGCCGCTTTCAATGTTGAGTCTAGGACTGTTCGCAGTTCTCGAACTCCCAAATCTTCGATGTATCGACTTCGAAGAATTGAAAATATCGATCCAATCTTGGACCAGATACTTTTCGTCGTCTCGTCCAAATGTTTCTCCTTTGCTGAATTCGTTCTCATGGTCCCGCATCCTGCTTCAATGCTGCACGCTCCTTTGACTCCTTCCGGAAGAATGGCCAAATGATCGGGAACAATTTGCTTCCACACGGCAAAGTATTCCTGACCGTTATACGTACCGTGCTCCTCTTCTAAAAGAATGAATGCACCAACCGACACCTCAACAGATTTTCCATCGGCCATTCGTTCAATGGCATTGACCGCGTCGTCGCCAACCGCTTCGGCACGATCCGAATCCATCCAGGCTTCTGTATGCAGTTTGTTATCCCGGAATTCTGTGTTGAATAAATGACCAAACTGTCCTCGTTCAAGCAGTTCCGGTGTGTTGCCAGAAACATTCTCGCCATCGAGCGACGGATGATCCATAAATACGGGTCGACCATTCCAAGCAGCTGGCGCGCGAGCCAGTACCGGTCCTGGAACAAATTCAGGTTGTTCGGCATTTGCCGGCCACACTACGCCTTCCTGCAACGCAATAGTTGGAGCGACGAAGTGTTCCTTTTGCATGAACTTCGCCGTGCGTAGTTTTATTTTTCCGGCAAGATGAATGTGACGATGAACCTGAATTTGCTTAGCCATAATACTTTACAGGAGGATGCAATCTCGAACATCAGACACGATAATACCTCATATCACGCGTGTGCATTTCATTATCGTCGGGGTGTCGAGTTCCCATTTCCTCTTTACCTACTTGGATGAACCGTTTGCCGTAATAAAGTTATCGATTGACTACTGGGGTGATCGGCTTCGTCAATTCTTCTTCAACGAATGCAAGCTCGGCTGACCATTTTTCTTTAGACCAGTCGGTTGACTTGGTCGGATCGTGTTCGATTTCTAATAGGAAATTTCTCCGTTGACGAAGCAATCGTTCCCGAATGTCTCGGTCGGTAGTGGCATTCAGCCGATCGCGAAAAGTCTGGGTCTCTGCCATACGATCTCCTTTTTTTCCTTATCGAATGAGGATATTGGCCGGGTCAGGTTCGGGTGTAGGCGCGGGTAATTCTGGAGTTGATCTCGGTGGTTTGTTGAAGTAGGCCTGTCGCATTTCATTTTCATCAATTACATTCACGCCCATCTTTTGATTAATGTTCGCGACGCGTTCAGCGACTTCGACTTTTTGCACTTCGTCGAGATTTTCAATCAGCGGCCAGAAGGCAGTATACTCTTTCGGAGTCGGTAAGAATTTATAGTTGATAAATCTATCGACGGCCT
>WUUC01100756.1_pt1 | contig 10234 bp, 8 predicted proteins | sample 6278441 | NCBI WGS metagenome assembly WUUC01 (sample SAMN13675441, study PRJNA597444) | soil metagenome | isolation source: soil | place: USA: Washington | collected 2017-10 | reverse complement strand
GCGTGGGATGATCGTCGGGGATGCCGCTTGTGATCTTCGTCCATGTCGCGCCGTAATCATCGGTGCGATACATGTAAGGCTTCAGGTCGTGCTCGCGCAGGTAGCGATAGACGGCGATGTAGGCTGAACCGCCGCGATGCGGAGATGCGCCGATGTTCTGGACGCGGCCGCCCGGCGGGATGTCCTTCGGCGTGACGTTCTTCCACGTCTTGCCGTTGTCGCGCGACACGTGCACGGGCCCGTCGTTGGCGCCGACCCAGAGGACGCCGCGCTCCTTCGGCGATTCGTCCATCGCATAAATCGACGAGTAGACCTCCTCGCCCGTCACGTCGCGCGTGATGGGATTGCCAGGGACGATCTGGTACTCCTTTTCATTCGCGGTCAGATCCGGACTGATCACTTCCCAGGTCACGCCGTCGTCTGCCGTGCGGTGCAGCACGTGCGAGGCCTGGTAGACCACTTTCGGATTGTGCGGCGAGACCATGACAACCGTCTGGCGTGGGAAGCGGAACTTGATGTCGGCCGGATGGTGGCCGTAGCGGTTCTGCGGATAAATCCACTTTCCCTGGGACTGTCCGGTTTCCGTGTTGAAGCGCTCGACTTCCCCTTTGCACGCGCCCCAAACCACCTTGCCGTCCGGTGTCGGCCAGATGCCGCCCGTCTCGCATCCCGAGGCCTGGCTCCACGCCTGCTCCGGGCTGTCGAACCCGAACGAGGCGTTCGGCTGGCTCGGCACGACGAGTGTGGAGTTGTCCTGCTGCGGACCGTACAACATGTAGGGATACTGATCGTCCACGCTGACCATGTAGATTTCCGCCGTGGGCTGATTGAGGATGCTCGACCAGGTGCGTCCGCCATCCCGGGTGACGTTCGCTCCACCATCGTTCACCTGCAGGGCGTAGTCGGGGTTGTCGGGATTGAACCAGATGCCGTGATTGTCAGAATGCGGCGTCGAGACGCTGGAGAAGGTCTTGCCGCCATCGGTCGAACGGAACTGCCCGACGGCGCCGACCCAGAGATCGTTTTCGTTCTTCGGGTTCACATCCACGTAGTGAAAGTAGAACGGGCGCGCCCGGATGTTGTTCGCGTTATTGACGAGCGCCCAGCTCGCGCCGCTGTCGACGGACTTGTAGAGCCCCCCCTGCTCGCCGGGGGCCTCGACCATCGCGTACACCACGCGCGGGTTGCTCCGCGCGATGTCGATGTCGATCTTGCCGATGAGCGTATTCGGCAGTCCCTGCGACAGCTTGTTCCACGTCTCGCCGCCGTCGGTGGACTTGTAGATGCCGCCTTCGGTGGCCGGCCCTCCGCTGATGATGTCCCAGCCCTTGCGGAAGCCGCGATACATTCCCGCGTAGAGCTCGTTTGGATTCGCGAAGTTGACGGTGACCATCCGTGCGCCCGTCTGCTCGTTCACGAAGAGCGTCTTCTTCCACGTCTTCCCGCCGTCGGTCGTCTTGTAGACGCCTCGCTCCTCATTCGGACCAAACGGCGATCCAAGGGCAGCCGCCCAGACGATCTCGGGGTTGCTCGGGTGGATGACCACGCTCCCGATCTGGCCCGTGTGCTCGAGTCCCATCAGCTGCCACGTGCGTCCGGCATCCACAGACTTATAGGCGCCGCGGCCGATGATGACGTTGCTTCGAATAGCCGCGCTGCCGGTGCCGACCCACACGATGTTCGGATTGGAATCCGAGACATCGATGGAGCCGATCGAGCCTGTCGCGATCTGCCCGTCGCTGACAGGGGTCCAGCTGTCGCCGCAATTCTGTGTCTTGAAGACGCCGCCGCCCGTGCCCCCCATATAGAAGGTGCAGGGCTCGCTGCGCACTCCGGAAAAGGCGGTGACGCGGCCGCCGCGCGTCGGTCCGACGTTTCTCCAGCGCAGGTCCTGGTAGAGCGCCGGATCCACGACGGACGCCGCAGGGCGGGCGGCGCCCTGCGCGATGACAACGGGCGGCCGTTCGGCGTAGGCCGTGGCCAATGCAGCGAGAGCCAGGAGTGGGATTGCGATTCGGGTGCGCATGACGCGCAGTATAAATCGGATCCACCGGGTGTTCAGCCAGGAGCCGCCGCGGATTACGGGCGAGGCGGCCTCACGGCTGACGTATCATCGCCGGGTGTTTCGACGGCTGAACCGGATTGGGCTCTCGCTCGGAGTCATCGCGCTCGCGGCCTGCGCCCCGCGGCCCGATGTGCTGACCTTCTCGGGCAGCGTGCTCGGCGCCGAGGGAGAGATCGTGCGCCGGCAGATCGAGCGCTTCGCGCGCGAGCACCCCGGCCTGACGATCGACATGCGCCCGACGCCGGACGGCGCCAACGAGCGCCATCAGCTCTACGTCCAGTGGCTCAATGGATGGGCGGCAGACCCCGACATACTCCAGCTGGACGTGATCTGGACGCCGGAGTTCGCGGCGGCGGGATGGATCCTGCCACTCGATACCTTCGGCGATCTGGCGGGCGATGCCGGGGACTTCTTTCCCGCGGCCCTTGCCGCCAATCGCTGGAACAGCCGGTTGTACGCACGACCGTGGTTCGTGGATGTGGGGATGCTGTACTGGCGGACGGACCTCATGGCGTCCCCCCCCGCGCGCTTTGACGCGCTCGACGCGGCGGCGCGCCGCGCGATCGCGGACGGCCACGTCACCTCCGGCTTCGTCTGGCAGGGGGCCCGCTACGAAGGGCTCATCACCGTGTTCCTCGAGCATCTCACCGGCTTTGGCGGCCGCATTCTCGACGAGCGGGGATCGGTGGTCGTGAACTCGGAGGCTGCCGTGCGAGCGCTGACCTACATGCGCGACGCGATTCACGGCGGCGGCCTGGTTCCGGCCGCCGTGCTCACCTGGCAGGAGGAGCAGACCCGCTTCGCGTTTCAGAACGGCCACGCGGCATTCATGCGCAACTGGCCGTACGCCGCGGCCCTGCTGCGGCGCGACGCGCAGTCCTCGGTTGCCGGACGGTTCGGCGTGGCGCCAATGCCGAGCGCACCGGGCGGCATGTCAGCCGCGGCGCTTGGCGGCGCACAGCTCGCCATCAACGCGCGCTCGCGACAGCCGGAGGCGGCGTGGGAACTGGTTCGCTATCTCACCGCTCCGGAGCAGATGATCGAGCGCGCGCAGGTTGCCGGGCAATTCCCCGCGCGACGCGGCGTCTATGACGATCGGCGCATGGAGGGGGCCCTGCCGATCGCGCCGTCAACCGCGCGCGACCTGATCGATCGCGCGGTGCCACGCCCGGTCACGCCTGTCTACTCACAGCTCTCGACCATCCTGCAGATCCACGTGCACCGCGCGCTCACACGCCAGGAGGAGCCCGCGGCGGCGCTCGGCGCCGCCGCCATCGCCATGCAGCGGTTGCTCGAGAGCGCGGGGCTGGCGCGCGGCGGACCGTCATGATCCGCGTCGCAGGCAGCAGCCTGCGCGTTCGGGAAGCGCGGCTCGCGTGGATGCTCGTCGCGCCGGCGCTCGTCATCCTGGCGTCGGTCGCGCTTGCGCCGCTCGGCGCGACCGTGTGGGAATCGCTGCACCGCCATGACCTGCGCATGCCCTGGCTCGGCAGGCCCTGGGCGGGTCTCGAGAACTACGGGACGGCCGCGATGGACCCGCGGCTGCGTGAGGCACTGGGCCATACGGCGCTGTTCACCGTGATCAGCGTGACGCTCGAGATCGCCTGTGGACTGGCGCTCGCGCTCGCGCTCGACGCATTGAGGCGGGGACGCGCGATCGCGACGATCGTCGTGCTCCTCCCCTGGGCGCTGCCGACTGTGGTGGCGGCCCTCTTGTGGCAGTTCATGTTCGACAGCCAGTCGGGAATCATCAACACCGTCCTGCCGCTCGACCGCGAGTGGCTCTCCGATCCGCTGGCGGCCTGGGTGCCGATCGTGCTCGGCGACGTCTGGAAGAGCACGCCCTTTGTCGCACTGCTGCTGCTCGCCGGGCTGCAGGGCATCGACCAGTCGCTCTACGAGGCCGCGAGGCTCGACGGAGCCGGCGCCTGGCGGCGCTTCCGCGACATCACCCTGCCGCTCCTCAAGCCGGCGCTGCTCGTGGCGGTCGTCTTTCGAACGCTCGACGCGTTCCGCGTCTTCGATCTCGTATACGTCCTGACCGGCGGTGGACCCGGAACGGCGACCGAGGTGGTATCGCTCTACGCCTTCGCGACGCTCTTCCAGGATCTGCGCTTCGGCTACGGTTCCGCGCTCTCCGTCATCGTGTTCCTGATTACCTTCACCCTCGCCATGATCTATATCCGCATGCTCGCTCCCGCGGCCACGGAGGAGGCGTGAACCCGCGTATCCTCGGACGGGCGGCGATGGCAGCGCTGCTGCTCGCCTGGGCGTTCCCGCTCTACTGGATGCTGACGGCGTCGGTTACGCCGGAGTCCCGCCTCTTCGACGCTCCACCGCTCATTCCGGACACGGCCGTCTTCGATCACTACCGCGCGCTCTTCACGGAGCGCCAGTTCTGGCGGCCGATCCGCAACTCGCTCGTCGTCGCCGGTGCGACCACCGTGCTTGCCGTGTCGATCGGCGCGCTTGCCGCGTATGCGATTGCGCGCCTGCGCTTCCGCGGCAAGCGGTGGCTCCTTGCCGGCGTGCTCGCCATCTCGGTGTTCCCGCAGATCTCGATCGTCTCGCCGCTCTATCTGATTCTGAGATCGGCGGGCCTCATCGACACGTTCCCGGGGCTCGTGCTCCCGTACCTGACGTTCGCCATGCCGCTCGCGGTGTGGCTGATGTCGGGGTTCTTCCGACAGCTGCCGCGCGAGCTGGAGGAAGCGGCCCTCATCGATGGCGCGTCCCGCATGCGCGCCGCCTTCGAGATCGTGCTGCCGCTCGCGGCGCCTGCGATTGCGACGACGGCGATCCTCACGTTCCTGTATGCCTGGAATGAGTTCCTGTTTGCCCTGTCGTTCACCCTCGGCCCCGACAGGCAGACCGTGCCGGTCGCGATTGCGCTCTTCCGCGGCCAGTACCAGGTGCCCTGGGGGCAGGTGCTCGCAGCCGCCGTCGTCGCCTCCCTCCCCGTTGCGATTGTCGTCCTCGCCTTCGAGCGCCGCATCGTCAGCGGGCTCACCTCCGGCGCGGTGAAAGGCTAGCGATGGCGTCAATCGCCCTGCACGGGATCCGCAAAGTGTTCGCCGGCGGGCACGTGGCTATTGCCGGCGTGGACCTGCAGATTGCGGATGGTGAGCGGCTGGTCCTCGTCGGTCCATCGGGCAGCGGCAAGAGCAGCCTGCTGCGGATGATCGCCGGTCTCGAGGCGCCCACCGGCGGACGCATCGAAATCGGGGGCCGGGATGTCACGAATGTGCCGCCCGAGCGCCGCGACCTCGCGATGGTGTTCCAGAGCTACGCGCTGTACCCCCACAAGACGGTGCGCGAAAACCTGGCCTTCGGCCTGCGCGTCCGCCGCGTGACCGCGGACGAAATCGATCGGCGGGTCCGGACGACGGCCGAATCCCTTGGTATCGAGGTGCTGCTCGACCGCATGCCCGCGCAGCTCTCCGGCGGACAGCGCCAGCGCGTCGCGCTCGGCCGCGCGATCGTACGCGACCCCCAGGCCTTCCTCTTCGACGAACCGCTGTCGAACCTGGACCCGAGATTACGCGTGGAAACGCGCGGCGAGCTGGTGCGCCTGCACGATCGCCTGCGCGCGACAATGGTGTACGTCACGCACGATCAGGAAGAAGCGATGACGCTCGGGCAGCGCATTGCGGTGCTGCGCGACGGCTCTATCGAACAGGTGGCCACGCCGGAAGAGCTCTACAGGCGGCCGGCGACTGTGTTCGTCGCCGGGTTCATCGGCTCGCCGGCGATGAACCTGTTTCGGGAGTACGCGGGCGCCCCGACCGCAGGGATCCGCCCGCACGATGTCGAGATCGGTGCGCCCGATGGCACAGACCTGCGCGGCCAGGTCGAGATCGTCGAACCCCTCGGCCACGCGCAGATCGTGCACTTGACCACCCCGTCCGGCCGGCTGATTGCCGTCCTGGCGCCCGAGCGCGGCGTGCGCGTGGGGGAAACGGTGGGCGTGCGCCTACGCACCAATCGGCTGCACTTCTTCGACGAGAAGGGACGGAGGATCGCTCCGGAGCGGCCGGGACCAGACCGCTAGAAGGACTGTAAGGCGTCTGATTCCGAGTCGAACATGCGGATGATCGTATCGAGGTGGGTGACCTCGAGCACTTCCCGTACGCGCGGCCCGACTTCGCAGAGCTTCAGCGATCCACCGTGCCGGGCCAGGTGCGTGAAGGAGCGGACGATCTCGCCGATCCCGACGCTGTCGATGAACGCGAGGTGCCGCAGGTTGACGACGAACTTGCGGTGCCCGTTCTCCTGCATCAGGCGGGTGACGTAGGAGAAGAGCAGCGACTCGGGCTCGGCGAGCGTCATGTGCCCCTTCACGTCGAGCACCACGACTTCCCCGGCCATGCGATCCACGATGTGCGTCCAGTGCATGCGGATCAGCCCTTCTCGCCCTCTTCGACGTCCGTCGCGTACGATTCGAGGAGCCCGCAGCGCATGCAGCGGAACGTCATGACCTCGTACAGCTGGCGCCCCTTCATCTTCATGCCGAGCCATTTCGAGTAGCGGGGCTCGCCGGATGCCCATTCGGACTTCTCAATCGCGCCGTGGCTGGCGTGATCGACGAGAAAGCCCTCTTCCATGGAGCCTCCGCACTTCGAGCAGGTCTGCGCTGGCATCAGTTCCCCCGCCGCGGATTATATCGGCATTGCGCTGACCGGCAGCACCGGCGCCCGATTCGAGTCCACGGGCATCCCCGCCGCCGGCGCAGCATCGATGTGAGGCCCGCATCCCATCGTTACCGCTTGACAGGGCATACCCGGGCTAGGCATAGTCCCGCTATGCCTGAAGGCTCGATCCCGCCCGGAACACTCGTCATGCTCGTCCTGCGCGTGCTGCAGGGCGGGCCGCTCCACGGCTATGCCATCGCGCAGCGCATCCACCAGCTCTCGAGCGACGCGCTGCGGATCGAGGAAGGCTCGCTGTACCCGGCGCTGCAGCGCACGCTCGTCAAGGGCTGGGCGAAGGCCGAATGGGGGACGTCGGAAACGAACCGGCGCGTCCGGTTCTACCGGCTCACGCCGGCCGGCCGGAAGCGGCTGGCCGAGGAAATGAACGACTACGAACGCATCAACGCCGCCATCCGCACGATCCTGCGGACCGCGTAAAGGGGCATCCATGGGCGAACTCTGGCGGCGGCTGTACTACCTGTTCAACCGAGCGCGGCTCGAGCGCGAGCTGCAGGAGGAAATGGCCATCCATCGCGAGCTGCTCGGCGAGGACGCGCCGCGGTTCGGCAGCCCGCTGCGCGTGCGCGAGCAATCGCAGGATGTGTGGGGCTGGGCATGGTGGGATCGCCTCGTCCAGGATCTGACCTTCGCGTCCCGCGTTCTTCGAAAGAGCCCGGCCTTCACGCTGACGGCCATCGCCGTGCTGGCGGTCGGCGTCGGCGTCAACCTGGCCGCGTTCCAGGTGCTCAACACGATTGCGTGGCGTCCCCTTCCGGTCAAGGATCCGGATTCGCTCGTGCGTTTCACACGCAAAAGCCCGACCTCCTCGGGGTCGTCGTTCTCCTACCCTGTCCTTGCGTATTACCGCGAGCACGCGACTGTGTTGACCGCGGCGATGGGCGTGATCGAGACCCAGGTTGCGCTCGAAGGAGCGGCGACCCGCGATCTCTCCGTCGAGTTCGTCACGGCGAACTACCTCTCTGAACTGGGTGCAGTTCCGGCACTCGGCCGGCTGCTGGACCCCGGACGCGACGATGTGCCAGACGCGGAACCGGTCATCGTGCTCAGCCACGGGCTGTGGACGGGCCGCTTCGGCGCCGACCCGGCGGTCGTCGGGCGTGCCATCCGCATCAACGATCGACCGTTCACGATCGTCGGCGTCGCACAGGCCTCCTTCGTCGGCCTCCGCCCCGTGCTGCCGGCGGCATGGATGCCGCTCGCCAAACAGCCGTATGCATTTCCCGGCAGCGACCTGCTGACGAACCTCGCGAGCGGCCCGGTCAACTTCTTCGGGCGCCTGGCTCCCGGCCTCACCCCGTCGACGGCTGAAGATGGCATGCGCCCGCTCGCGGCGACACTCGCGAAGGAGCGGCCGAACGCCGTGTGGACGAACGAGTGGCCCGGCGTACGGCCTGCCGGGCGCTTCGTCACGCTCGACAGCCGTAGTGCTCCATTCATCGCAATCGCGTCGGCATTCACGATCGTGCTGCTGCTCGCCGCATGTGCCAACCTGGGCACGCTCATGCTGGCCCGGGGCGTCTCGCGCGAGCGGGAGGTCGCGATCAGGCTGTCGCTCGGCGCCACGCGCCCGCGGATCGTCCGCCAGCTGCTGACGGAGAGCTCGCTCGTCGCGGTGCTCGGCACGGCAGCGGGGCTGGCTCTCAGTGCCGCGGCCGCGCGCGTGTTCCTCGCGTACATCGACGCCCCCGCTTTCCTGCAGCCGCGCCTCGACGTCCGGGTGCTCGCCTGCGCGCTCGTCCTCGCCGGCGTGGCCGCCTCGCTCTTCGGTCTCGCCCCCGCGCTGCAGACCATCCGCCTGAAAACAACCCGCGCGCGGATGCGCGGCGTGCTCGTGGCGGTACAGGTGGCGACAGGTTGTGTGCTCCTCGTCGTGAGCGGCTTGCTCGTGCGTGGTCTGCAGCACGTCTCGGCCGTGCCGCTCGGGTTCGAATTCGCGCAGCACGTCGCGATCGATCCCGGGTTGACGGCAAACGGCTTCAAGCCCGCCGCGGCCCGCGCCTACTGGACGCAGTTACGGGGCCGAGTGGACCAGACACCCGGCGTCGCCGGCACGGCGCTCTCGAGCGTGACGCCGCTCGGTCAGAAGGTTTCCGTTGGACGAAATCCGGACGGGTCGCAGGTCTACTACCATGCGATCGACCCTTCCTATTTCGCTGTCATGGGAATTCCACTCGTCGCCGGCCGGCCGTTCCAGCCGGAGGAACCAGCGGTTGCAGTGGTGAGTCAATCGTTCGCGCGCGTCCTCTGGCCGAACGATGATCCGCTGGGCAAGGTCCACAAGGGCAGGACCGTGGTGGGGGTGGCAGGCAACGCGGCGACACTTGCGCTGAACAATCCGGACGCGACCGAGTTCTACACACCCATTCGCGACGCCGATCTCGCCGAAGCCGCGCTCATCGTACGGGTGCAGGGGGATACGTCCGCCGTGCTGCCGATGATTGTCACCGCCGCGCGATCCGCCGACACGCGAGTCGCCCCTGTGGTGACGACGCTGCGGCAGGGCTTCGACAGCAGGCTGCGGACGACCGGGCAGATGGCGGCGGTGATTGGGTCGCTCGGCATGCTCGCGCTGGCGCTCGCGGCGATCGGGCTGGCGGGTCTGCTCGCGTTCAGCGTCTCGCAACGCACGCGTGAGATTGCGATCTCCATGGCGCTTGGTGCGCGGCCGCTCCATATCGTCAGGGCCGTCCTCCATCAGTTCGCGCTGCCGGTCGGCTGCGGACTGGGGGCCGGCCTCGTCGCCGCTGGCCTGCTCTCGATGGTGCTGCGCCGCGAGCTGTTCGGATTGAGCCATCTCGATCCGGTCAGCTACGCCAGTGCCGTGGCCATCTTTGCCGCCGTCGCCGTCACCGCAGCGGTAGGTCCCCTGCGGAAGGCCATCACGATTGCGCCAATCGACGCGCTGCGCAGTCACTGACCCGCCGCCGCTGACGCTTAGACTCTCCTGACGGAGCGAGTCTCGAGGAGCACCCGGTCCAGCGTCTCGACCAGCCGATCGGCGTCCGCGCCATTGAACGGCATCGGCGGACGTATCTTGATCACGTTGTGGTACGGCCCGTCGGTGCCGAGCAGGATCCCCTCCTCGCGCATCCGATTCGCCACATAGGACGCCTCGGCGGACGCGGGCGCGCGCGAGTCGCGGCTGGTCACGAGCTCGACGCCGAGAAAGAGGCCCGAGCCGCGCACGTCACCGGCGATTTCGTGCCGCTCGCCAAGCGCGCGCAGTCCAGCCAGCAGCCGTTCGCCGGTCCGCGCGGCGTGCGCCTGCAGCCGCTCGTCCTGGATGACATTCAGCACCGCGATGCCCGCGGCACACGACGGCGTGCTGCCCCCGAATGTGCTGAAGAACTCCATCCCGGTGTCGAACGAGTCCGCGATCGCCCGCGACGTGACGACCGCGCCAAGCGGGTAGCCGTTGCCGATGGGCTTCCCGAGCACCACGATATCCGGAACCACG
>WUUC01187412.1_pt1 | contig 10235 bp, 8 predicted proteins | sample 6278441 | NCBI WGS metagenome assembly WUUC01 (sample SAMN13675441, study PRJNA597444) | soil metagenome | isolation source: soil | place: USA: Washington | collected 2017-10 | reverse complement strand
ACATGGTCAAGCGTATGTCTTCACAGACGCAATTCCTTTTCATTTCGCATAACAAGATTGCGATGGAAATGGCTCAGCAACTGATCGGGGTGACAATGCAGGAGCAGGGGGTTTCACGTATCGTGGCAGTGGACATGGAGTCTGCCACGAATTTTGCATCAGAAGCGCAGGCAGCGTAGAGAGTTGCGGTAAGCTTGGGTAGTCATGCTGCCGAGATATTTTGCAATTTGTCCTGGCAGCAAATTGACAGTGTCTCGTCTAATGGCGTGCGGAGCGAGCCAGCGCGGCGCGCTTTTGATAGTACGCGACATTCATTTGCGCTTCCCGGGCACGCTGAAGCTCCACGTCCGCGCAGATCAGATAATGCCGCTCGGCGCGTTGCAGCCACCAGCGATGAATGGAACGGATCACAGGCGTAATAGAAAGCATGGCAAGCTCCTGCAATTTGAACTCTGAATCTGAAGGTGATGTGCGGCGTACAGGACGAATCGATTCATCCTTGGGTATCATGTAATCATTGGACATCGTTAATCGTTCTCTATAGTGACGTTGCATAGATAGGGTTCTCCGAATCAGGGAAGTTTTGAGCTATGCGATCGATTTGCCGTGCTCTATACGTCAACGTAAAAAACAGCGGTTTTTGGTAAATACCGCGATCATTAGTGTCGCCCTGGAATGGTTGTAATTCTATTAGCGTCGCTATCCGTAGTGCATTGATTCACGTCAACGGAAAATTTCCTTGTTACCTCTTTCTTGTAACTTGCACCGGTTTTGTTTCCTTGAGGTATTTTGATGCTTCGTTTTTGCAGTGAAATCGTTGAGGGCATGTTGCTTGACAACTTTACTTACGGCCACTAATCTGGGCTCTTGTTGTGCCGGCAACGTCTTAGTAAGTCTCCTCGCCTGACCCTGCAAAATACGCTTTATCAATGATAATTCCGGAACAGACATACACTTTCTGAACTTCGTAAATGATCCGATTCGTATCTGTATCTCTATCCCGGCCCAACGCTCCTCTATTGATGGATAGCAGGGCGCCGGCCATGAAATCCGGTTCCGAGGCGAGCGCAGCATGACCGACCTTCAAGCAAGCTTGATTCTGATCGGCGGGGCCATCGTCGCCGGTGTGATCACCTATAACAAGTGGCAGGAGCACAAAGCCAAGAAAAGTGTCGAGAGGGCGTTTTCCTCTGAGCATGATGATGTGCTGATGACCGAGGAAGCCACGTTGGCGCCAGGCAGGGACGATCATTATGAACCGACACTGGAGACCCAGGATATCCAAACTCCTGATGCATTTGACGATGTAAACGGCGACGTGCGCAACGAGCCGGAGTTGCCTGCAGCTCCTGTTTCTGCTCCCGTCAGGCTTTCCCAAAAAGATCATGCAGTCGACGAACTGATCGACTGCCTGATCCCGCTTTCGCTGGAAGCGCCCGCGCGTGGCGAAAAGATTCTCCCGCGGCTGCAGACGCTGCGTCACGTCGGCAACAAACCCATCCATTTTATCGGGCAGCGCGATGACGGCACCTGGGAATCGATCGCCCATGGTGGCATTTACTATTATCTGATCGCTGGCGTGCAGCTTGCAAATCGCACGAGCGCCCTCAATGAGCTGGAATATTCGGAACTGATTACACGGTTGCGTCAGGTAGCCGACGACATTGATGCCGAACCGGATGTTCCCGACATGAATGAAGTCATCAATACGTCGCGCGCGTTGCACCAGTTCGTGACCGAATACGACGCCCAGCTCAGCATCAACGTCCAATCGAACGGCGAGCCCTGGGTGGTCAGTACATTATTGACAGCACTTGAGCGGCAAGGATTCGACCTGCGTCCGGATGGCCGCCTGGTGATGCCAAACGGCGATGGGGGAGTGCTGTTTTCGCTTTCCACGAACGTAACGCTGGCGGCTGAAACGACTTCCCGGTTGACACTGTTACTCGATGTGCCGCGTGTTGCATCGGAACTGGATGGGTTTGGCGCAATGGTCGCCTGCGCCCGGGTCCTTGCTGCGCGTCTCGACGGGACGGTGGTCGATGACAGCAATCAGCCTTTATCGTATGCCGCCGTAGAGGAAATCGCCGGACAAGTCAGTTCTTTCTATGCGCAGATGGAAGCGGCAACGATTCCGGCAGGTTCGACCCGGGCTCTGCGTTTGTTCAGTTAATGATGCAGCCGGATTTATTTCCTAATCAGCCGCAAACCGAAAGCGCCGCCGACCTTGCACAGCTCCCGGCGTGGCATGCGCACGCCGCTTGGCTGCGGGCCGAGTTGAACCGGCACAGCCATGCCTATTACGTTCTTGACAATCCATCCATTCCCGATGCGGAATACGACAAGCTGTTCCGGGAATTGCAAATGCTGGAACAAGAGCATCCCGAGCTGGCGTCGCCGGATTCGCCGACCCAGCGCGTCGGTGGCAAGCCGCTGCCCGAGTTTATTCCGGTTCGCCATGCGGTGCCGATGCTGTCCCTCAATAATGCATTCGATGAAGACGATATTGTCGGATTCGACCGCAGAGTGAAGGAAGGTTTGCAGATCAAGGACGAGGTGGACTATTCGACCGAACTGAAGTTTGACGGTCTTGCAATCAGCTTGCGGTATGAAGAAGGTGTCCTGGTCCAGGCAGCCACGCGCGGCGATGGCACGACCGGGGAGAATGTCACCGCCAATGTCCGAACAGTCCGGGCGATCCCGCTGCGCCTTCATAGCGATCATCCGCCCAAGGTGCTCGATGTGCGTGGCGAAGTGCTGATGTACAAAGCCGACTTTGCAAAACTCAACGCCAGACAACGGGAAGCCGGGCAAAAGGAATTTGCCAATCCGCGCAATGCGGCAGCAGGAAGTTTGCGTCAACTCGATTCCCGCATCACGGCACACCGTACATTGCGGTTTTTTGCGTATGGCATTGGCGTGCTGGAAGGAGCGGAAATGCCGGATTCCCATTCGGCTCTGCTCGACTGGTATGCCGCTCTCGGTCTGCCGGTATGCAGAGAGCGGGCGGTAGTCAAGGGGGCGCAGGGACTGCTTGATTTTTTTCATGGCATTGGCGCAAAACGGGCACAACTGCCGTATGACATCGATGGAGTCGTCTACAAAGTCAATCGTGCAGACCAGCAGCAAAAACTCGGCTACGTATCCCGAGCGCCGCGCTTTGCCATAGCCCATAAATTTCCGGCGGAAGAGGCAATGACGGTGGTGCAGGATATCGGCGTGCAAGTTGGTCGGACCGGCGCCATTACTCCGGTCGCACGGCTGGTCCCCGTGTCGGTCGGCGGCGTGACGGTAACCAACGCGACCTTGCACAATGAGGACGAGGTCAGGCGCAAGGATATCCAGATCGGCGATACCGTTATCGTGCGCCGCGCCGGCGATGTGATTCCCGAAGTCGTCGCCTATGTTCCCGAGCGTCGCCCCGCAAATGCAAGAAGGTTCGTCATGCCGACGGCTTGTCCGATTTGCGGCTCGCCGATCATCAAACCGGAGGATGAAGCAGTGGCGCGCTGTTCTGGTGGCTGGATCAAATGTCCGGCGCAGCGCAAGGGGGGCTTGCTGCACTTCGTATCCCGCCGGGCAATGGACATTGAAGGCTTGGGCGATCAACTGGTTGATCAACTGGTCGACAAGAATGTCATTACGACTGCCGCGGATTTATACAAGCTGGGCCTGACTTCGCTTGTCGAGCTGGATCGGATGGCAACCAAATCCGCCCAGAATGTCTTGAATGCGCTGGAAAAATCGAAATCAACCACATTGGCGCGGTTTATCTACGCTCTCGGCATCCGCCATGTAGGCGAAGCTACCGCGAAAGAGCTGGCAAGTCACTTTGGTCGCCTGGACAAGCTGTTATGCGCATCCGAAGAGCAATTGCTCGAAGTGGCGGATATCGGCCCGGTCGTTGCACGTTCGATTATTTCCTTTCTGTCCGACCCGCTCAATATTGAGCTGATCGAACAGTTGCGCGCTGCAGGAGTGCATTGGCCGGAAACCGATGGGGTTGAAAGCCAGCCCAAGGTATTGCAAGGCAAGACCTTTGTCCTGACGGGAACATTGCCGACACTGACTCGCGATGAGGCAAGTGAAATGATCGAAGCCGCAGGGGGCAAGGTGGCTGGTTCGGTATCCAAGAAAACCAGTTTCGTTGTTGCCGGTGACGAGGCCGGCAGCAAGCTCGCCAAGGCGCAGGAACTGGGCGTGCCGATTATCGACGAGGCTGGTTTACTTCAATTACTGGACAAGAAATGAGAAAGATTACAAAAGCTGTCTTCCCGGTTGCCGGCCTGGGAAGCCGATTCTTGCCTGCTACCAAGGCACAGCCCAAGGAAATGCTGCCGATTGTCGACAAGCCGCTGATTCAGTATGCGGTGGAAGAGGCTGTTGCGGCGGGAGTCACCGATCTGGTCTTCATTACCGGCCGAAACAAACGGGCGATTGAAGACCATTTCGATACCGCCTATGAACTCGAAGCCGAGCTTGAAAGAGCGGGCAAGACCGCCTTGCTGGAAGTCGTTCGCAATGCGATCCCCAAGAATGTCAACTGCATATATATCCGGCAGTCGGCGCCGTTGGGGCTTGGCCATGCAGTTTTATGCGCGCGTCCGATCATCGGCGACGAGCCGTTTGCGGTGTTATTGGCAGATGACTTCATGGACGTTGCCGCTGGCCAATCTCCGGTGCTCGCCCAAATGACCGATGTCTATGCTCGAGAGGGGGCCAGCATACTTGCGGTACAGGATGTCCCGCGCGCCGAGACCAGGCAGTATGGCATCGTCAGCGCATCGCCCTATAAAGCCGCTCTTGAGCAGGTCAACGGAATTGTTGAAAAGCCCATGCCCGAAGCAGCGCCCTCCACGCTTGCTGTCGTCGGACGGTATGTATTGAGCAATGCAATCTTCGATCATCTCGAAGGCATCGGCCAAGGCGCCGGCGGAGAGATTCAGCTGACCGACGGCATTGCGGCGCTCATGAAATCCGAGCGGGTGCTAGCATATCGGTATGCGGGACGCCGTTATGATTGCGGATCAAAGCTGGGTTACCTGCAAGCGACGGTTGCCATGGGATTAAAACATCCCGAAATGGGACAGGCATTTTCGGGCTATCTTCAAGCTATCAAATGACCGTAAGAGAAATTCTCAAAATGGGCGATCCTCGGCTGTTGCGCCAGGCGGAACCGGTTACCAGCTTCGGCACGCCTGAACTGGAAGCCCTGATCGCTGACATGTTCGACACCATGCATGCAGCCAACGGCGCCGGGCTGGCTGCGCCGCAGATCGGAGTGAACCTGCAGCTTGTCATATTCGGTTTCCAGCAGAATGCCCGTTATCCGGATGCACCGCCGGTACCCGAAACCGTCCTCATCAACCCGGTGCTCAAACCTCTCGCAGATGATCAGGAAGATGGCTGGGAGGGATGTCTGTCGGTGCCTGGCATGAGAGGGGTAGTGCCGCGCTGGACCAGGCTGCATTACGAAGGCTTCGATCAGCATGGCGGCATCATCAGCCGTGATGTCGATGGTTTCCACGCCCGCGTCGTGCAACACGAATGCGACCATCTTGCCGGCATCCTTTATCCGATGCGGATCAAGGACTTTTCCAGATTCGGCTTTACCGAAGTTCTGTTTCCCGGCCTGGATCCCGCCAGTGACGATTGATTCGACACAGGGCTTGTGATCTTGAAGCAAAGCCTGGATGCAGGTCTGTATCCGTCAATCATTACAGCAGTCGCTTCCCACGGGGGAGGGGCGGTTTGATAAGATCGAGAACCAACCCGGAACTGCGGCCATGCTGGTCGCAGCTTGATTCATGACAGCCACACCGCGCATTCTCATTCTCTATGCCCATCCGACACCGCACCTTTCGCGGGTCAACCGTCGCTTGTATGAAGCCGCTAAAACGGTGCCGAATGTCAAGGTGCAGGATCTCTATGAAACTTATCCTGATTTCGATATTGATGTGAAGCAGGAGCAGGCGTTGCTGGCGGAAAGCGACCTGATCGTCTTTCAGCATCCCATCCAGTGGTATGGCATGCCATCACTGCTGAAAGAATGGGTCGATGTGGTACTTGAATTCGGCTGGGCCTATGGCCCTGACGGCACTGCGCTCAAAGGCAAGAATTTCTGGCTTGTAGCAAGCACCGGCAGTCCTGGTTCATCGTATCAGGACGATGCCAATCACGGGCATGCGTTTTCCGCATTCCTGCCACCGTTCAAACAAACCGCCGTGCTATGCGGTATGCGCTGGTTGCCGCCACTTATTCTGCATGGGGCCCGGCGCGCGGATGACCCCGTCATTGACGCGCACGCTGCTAACTATCGCCAGCTATTGCAGACCTATCCGAACTGGCCTGAGCGGGTTGCGAAGGCATCGCAGCAGGAAGCACATTTCCCAGACCGGAAAAAGAGACAGGAGTAAAGCGTCATGGAGAATACGCTGTTGTTGAACGCGTCGATTTATCTGCTGGCTGCGGTCATTGCGGTACCGATTGCCAAACGGTTTGGATTGGGCGCTGTGCTCGGCTATCTGATAGCAGGCATCGTGATCGGGCCGTGGGGATTACGTTTGATTAACGAAGTCGAGCACATTTTGCACTTCGCCGAATTCGGCGTGGTGCTGCTGCTTTTCATCATCGGATTGGAGCTTGATCCCAAGCGCCTATGGGCGTTGCGCCGGTCGATTTTCGGGTGGGGCAGTGCGCAAGTCGTCGGTGTCACTGCGGCGCTTTTCACTGCCGCCATGGTTTTCGGTGCCGACTGGAAAGTGGCCTTGATCGCGGCATTGGGATTGTCATTGTCGTCCACGGCCACGTCACTGGCGATACTGGCGGAACGCAATCTGATCGCTACGGCAGCCGGTGCCGCCGCCTTTGCAATCCTGCTGTTTCAGGATATCGCCGCCATACCGATGATTGCCATTGTCCCCTTGCTGGGGAATGCAGCAAGCGCAAGCAGCGGACCAGCCTGGCTGCTTGTGGCAAAGGTGGTCGGCGTTTGCGGCATATTGATCGTTGCCGGCCGATATCTGATGCGGCCGATATTGCGCGCCATTGCGAAGACCGATATCCGCGAAGTATTTACCGCCTTTGCACTATTGCTGGTAATCGGAATCGGACTGCTGATGCAGTCGGTGGGCGTATCGATGGCACTTGGGACTTTTCTGGCGGGCGTATTGTTGGCTGACTCCGAATACCGGCATGCGCTCGAAACCGATGTCGAGCCGTTCAAGGGGTTGCTGCTCGGCTTATTTTTTATTGCAGTCGGCATGTCGATCGATTTCGGCATATTGCTGAAGCAACCGCTGCTTGTTGCGGGATTGCTCGCCGCTTTCCTGCTGATCAAGATCGGTGTGCTGTATGGATTGGGCAGGCTTTTCGGCATACCTCGCGAGCAGCAACTTTTTTTCGCATTTCTTTTGTCGCAGGGTGGCGAGTTTGCATTCGTTGTGTTCGGCGCCGCCGCCGCATCCAATGTGTTTACGCCTGACATTGCTTCCTTGCTGATTGTGGTGGTGGCGCTATCGATGGTCGCCACGCCGTTGTTGCTCCTGTTGTATGACAAGGTCATCGAGCCGTATTTTCGTGGCGCGCAGATGCGTCCCGAAGACGTCATTGAAGAACAGAATAATCCGGTAATCATTGCGGGATTCGGCCGTTTCGGACAGATCGTCGGCCGTATGCTGCATGCCAATCAGATCAGCCTGACGGTGCTTGACCATGATGCGGACCAGGTCGATTTACTGCGCAAATACGGTTTTGAGGTGTATTACGGAGATGCGACACGCATCGATCTGTTGCATGCGGCCGGCGCTGCCAAGGCACGCGCCCTGGTCGTTGCGATTGACGACATCGAAGATAGTCTCGCGCTGGTTGATGCGGTGAAGCACGAGTTTCCCGGCCTGCCCATACTCGCACGGGCTCGAAACGTCACGCATTATTACGACCTGATGAGCCGCGGTGTAACCGTGATCGAACGTGAAACCTTTGAGTCGGCGCTTCGATTGGGACGCCAGGTGCTGCATCAACTTGGATATGGTGCATTCCAGGCGCGCCAGGCGGCGATAAAGTTCCGGGCGCATAACATCAAGTCTCTGCATGCAGTCTATCCTTACTACAAGGATCAGCAGAAGATGATTTCAATGTCGGCCAAGGCGCGCGTCGAATTGGCGGAAATGTTTGCGCAAGATGCAATGGCGTTGCGCAACGAGCGCGACGACAGTTGGGGCGGTTCTTAAAATTTTCTTAAAATTTCTCATCGGCGCGCAGATAGCGCCACTGCCCGGTCGGCAAATCGCCCAGCATGACACCGCCGATCCGGACACGTTTCAGTCCCAGGACTTTAAGACCGACGGCTTCGCACATGCGCCGGATCTGCCGCTTTTTGCCTTCGCGCAGAACGAAACTTAACTGGTCCTCGTTTTGCCAGCGCACTTTGGCCGGCAAGAGTTTTTTTCCATCCAGGGATAGGCCGTGGTTAAGGCGTTTAAGGTCGGAGTCAGGGAGGCGGCCCGGCCTGGTATATTGCACGCGCACCAGATATTCCTTTTCCACCGAGGTATCTTCGCCGATCAGTTGCTTCGCAATACGTCCGTCCTGTGTCAGGACGAGCAGCCCGACGGAGTCGATGTCGAGACGTCCCGCCGGGACAAGGCTGCGCAACTGGCTGGGGTGGAATTGTATGGATGCCGGGTCTTTTTTCCAGCGGGTGTCGGCGCTGATGAGTGTGACGGCCGGTTTGTATCCATCTTCCGCCTGGCCGCTAACGTATCCCATCGGCTTGTTGATCAGGATGGTAACGCGGCGTGCCTGTTCGGCGCTTGCCTGGCGTTCGACGCTGATGCGCTGGTGCGGCAGCACCTTGCTGCCGAGCTCGGACACGATCTGCCCGTCGACGCGCACCCAGCCGCGCTCGATCCACTCGTCTGCTTCACGACGTGAACAAAGTCCGAGCTCGGACATGCGTTTGGAGAGGCGAACGAGTTCGGACATCTATATCGGGAGTAGTATAAAAAGTGAGAAGAACTATTGGATGCGCAGCGCATCGAGCAAATCGGTTTCCAGCTGGATCTGGCTACGGGCATTGTTCAGCGCGGGGCCGTCGACCAGGAAAACGTCTTCGACGCGTTCCCCCAAAGTCATGATCTTGGCGGTATGCAGATTGATTCGATATTTCGTCAGTACGTTCGCGATGGAATACAGCAGACCGTTGCGATCGTTGGCAGACACCGAAAGCAAATAATATTGACCGCGTTCGTCGGGGCGCAAATCCACCGTCGGCGTAATCGGAAAAGTCCGTGACAGCCTTGATAGCCGAGCCTGGCTGGGCGGCGGCAATTCGGCATGTGATTCCAGAAGCTGCGTCAGTTCATGCTCGATCAGGCTGATGATGTCACGGTAACTGTTTGCGAACGCCGGCTCGGTTACGAGAAACGTATCGAGCGCATAGCCATGCCTCGTCGTATGGATTTTCGCATCCAGGATGCTGAAATTCTTTTTGTCGAAGTAGCTGCAAATGCGCGCGAACAAATCCGGCTGGTCTTTGATATACACGGCAACCTGGACGCCTTCGCCGATCGGCGCAAGACGGCATTTGACCACGGCAGTCCTGCTATCGACCTTGTCGTAGAGCGAGCGAGTCTGCCAGGCGATGTCCGCTGCATCATGGCGCAAAAAGTAAGCGACATCCAATTGCTGCCACAGCCGTTGGTGTACATGCTCCGGCAAACCGTACAGCCTTAGGGTCTTGAGCGCCGCTTCCTGCCGGTTCTTCAATTCATGGTCTTCGGAAGGATTTTCGCCGCCGAGCACGCGCAAAGTCATCCGGTAAAGATCTTCGAGCAGCTTTCCTTTCCAGGCATTCCATACCTTCGGGCTGGTGCCGCGGATGTCCGCCACCGTCAGCAGGTATAACGCGGTGAGATGGCGCTCATCCTTCACCAGGTTGGCGAAATTGCGAATCACGTCGGGATCGGATAAATCCTGTTTCTGCGCAACCTGCGACATTGTCAAATGATGTTCGACGAGAAAAACGACCAGATCGGTGTCTTCCTTCGACAGTCCGTGGTCTTTGCAGAATTTGCATGCGTCCGCCATACCCAATTGCGAATGATCGCCGCCACGACCCTTGGCAATGTCATGAAACAGCGCCGCGATATAAAGCAGCCAGGGTTGCGCGAAATTCGCCATCAACTGGCTGCAGAATGGATATTCATGTGCATGCTCGGTCATCGTGAAGCGGC
>WUUC01181091.1_pt1 | contig 10235 bp, 3 predicted proteins | sample 6278441 | NCBI WGS metagenome assembly WUUC01 (sample SAMN13675441, study PRJNA597444) | soil metagenome | isolation source: soil | place: USA: Washington | collected 2017-10 | reverse complement strand
CAGGCGCGTGCGTAGTAGTCAGCACGCAAGAGGGGAAGTGCCTGGATCGTTTGGCTGCTCGCGTGCCACCCGATCGGATTATGGTTGTACCTCAACTTCCTCTTGAAGACCGCCGCCGCCTGATCAGTGAGAGCCTCGCGCTACGCGGGAAGAGATTGTCGGAAGACCACCTCGACGAGCTATTAGACCTGCACTCGCGTCCGGACGCCGGACTGCCCCTGTACCTACTGGTCGCCCTTGAAGAACTCTGTCTGTTCGGGAGCTATGAGGCACTCGGCCAGCGTATTCACCTGCTGGCACCTCAACTGTCCGAGCTATTCCAGCAAGTGTTGGCGCGCTTGGAGCAGGACTATTCCAGCGAACTTGTCCGGCCAGTTCTTCGCTGGTTGGCGGCCTCGCGCTCCGGTCTGCTTGAGTCCGAGATAATAGATTTACTGCATGCGCACAGACCGCATTTTCAGATGGTCCACTGGCTGCGCTTGTACCGCGCGATGCAGTTCTACCTGAGACCGATGGAGGAGGGCGCAGGACTCAGCAGCGAGGGCCGGATCGCCTTCTTCTACGAGCAGTTACGCCTCAGCGTCTTCGAGCGCTATTTCCATATGGAGTCTTTCTCCGCAGCGCCGACCGAGGAGTATCAACGTGCTCACGGCGAGTTGGCTGATTACTTCGTCTCGGTCGGGCGTACGCATGACGACACAGTGAGTTGGCGCTCTAATCATCCGCGTGCCCTCGGTGAATTGCCGCATCACCTTGTGCAGTCCGGGCGGCGGCACGATTTGATAGAAACCCTGATGGATCTTTCCTTCCTCGAAGCAAAGGCCAAGGCGGGGATGGCTTTCGACCTGGCGATGAATCTTTCGGAGGCAGCCAAACTGCCTCTCGACAGCTTAACTCGCGAGCACTTATCCACCTTAGAAAGGGCGCTGCGCGACGACATCTACTTCATAGTCCGTCACCCGGAAACTCTGTTTCAATGTCTGTGGAACCGATGCCGGTGGCATGATTCCCCAGAAGCCGGGCGGTATTTCGAGCCAGCAGACGGGAGCGCGAACCCGGATAGCTTACCCGGCCCAAAGCTATTCGAGCGCTTGGAGTCCTGGCGTGCCGAGAAGGAGCAACGCGCCCACGACTTCCGGTGGGTACGGGCACTCCGCCCCCTGTCGCCGTCGTCCGGTGACGACCATCAATTCATCTTACGCAGACATACCCACGCGGTTTTTGCCGTGGCCTTCTCTCCAGACGGAGGTCTGATCGCGTCGGGCTCCAAGGATGCGACGGTGCGCGTGTGGGATGTAACTACAGGCGAGGAGCGGGCCTGCTTGGTCGGACACCGGAATCAAGTGCAAAGCGTCGCCTTCACCGGCGACGGCGCGTACGTCGTCTCGGGATCGGGTAACCCCGAGATGAGGGCATCGGACGGCACGCTAATCGGCGAGACCGATTACACGGTACGCGTTTGGAACATTGCCGACGGGACGGAGGTGGCCCGGTACGAGGGGCACCGGGGCATGGTGCATTGTGTTGCGGTTTCCCCTGACGGCCGGCGTGTGGCTTCGGGTGATTCAGAAGGCGTAGTACGGCTCTGGGATATACGCGGCGGTTCTGAGTTAGAAAGCTTTAACGCATACGGGGAATCAGTGCATAGGTTGAAGTTCTCGCCGGACGGGAGGTTGCTCTTTTCTTCCTCCTTCGAGGGAATAGTCCGCGTGTGGCACGCGGAGACGGGAAAGGAACTGAGTCGCCTTACATTCGGTGAGAAGGGCATGCTCGGGATGAGTGTTTCGCCGGATTGGGATCGCGTGGGTGTGGCGGAGTTGCGCAAAGGCATTACGGTGCGCGATTGGCTAAGCGGGCAGGAGATTATTCATTTGCCGACGACGGGCGTTACGGATGTCGCTTGGTCGGCAGACGGTCGTCATATCATCGGCGCAGGTGGCGGCACCGGCGCGGTACACGTTTGGGAGGCCACGACGGGCATAGAGGTTGCAGCCTACCGCGGGCACGAAGGCACGGTGACCGGCGTCGCCGCCTCGCCCGACGGCCGTCTCTTCGCCTCATGTTCAATGGACGGGACAGTGCGCGTCTGGTCGTTAAGTGCGAGCAAGCCTCAGGCGAAAATCCGCGGGCATGATGCCACCATTCTTTGTCTTAGATACTCGCCGGACGGGCGGTACTTTGCGACAGGTTCGGAAGACAACTCCGCGTGTCTGTGGAACGCGGCGGACGGGAGCCTGATCGCGCGTCTGGAAGGTCACACGCAGCCCGTGATCTGCGTAGAGTTTCTCGAAGGTGGACGGCAACTCGCCTCCGGTTCCTATGATGACACGCTCTTTTTCTGGCAGACGGAGACGGCGCGCAAGATCGGCACCACGCCCGGCAAATCGTTCATGCCTAATAGCATCGGGGTGTCACCTGATGGGAGGAGGTTCGCACACCTTGATTTAGATGGGGCCATTAAGGTCATGGACGCCCCGACCATGAGTGAATTGTTCCGCCTGCGTGGCGAGGGTGACGAGTCAATTTTGGTGATGTCGCAGGATGGGAACCATCTCGCGGCGGCGGGAATGTTCGGAACCGTCGAAGTATGGGACTTGAGGACGCGTGCGAAACTCGCTTCGCTCAAAGAAGCGGGAAACGGGATTACCTGTGTAGCCTTTTCACCGGTCGGGACGCGTCTCGCTTGCGGCTCGTCGGGCGCCGTCAAGGTGTGGGATTGGGACAGCCATGCGACGCTCGATCTCGAAGGCCACTGGCACCTCGTATCCGGCGTTGCTTTCTCGCCGGACGGGCTGTTCCTTGTCTCCGATGCCGAGGATGGGACGGCGCGCATATGGAGTTCGGCGAGCGGCCTCTGCGTCGGGATCGTCTCCGGCGGCGTGGACGCCAAGGCGATTGCGGACGGGTACCCTTTGACGGTGAGTATTCACGAATCTCACGAAACATCATTCGTGTCCGCGGCCGACGGAAGTGTCGCCGGATGGTTCCCGGCAATGCCGGGAATGCTGACAACGCTGCCCGACCGGCGCACGTGGTTCGGCGTCGCTCGTACCGGACACCTTTACGCTTTCAGAATGGAGGGCGAAGAAAGGCCGTCGGTCAGCGTTCTGGAGCAAGTGCCGCTTTTGAGTTTGAGTTGGGGGGCAGCGGCGCTTAGCGCACTTCGTGAGGGCGATGTCGCGAGGGCAATGTCACTGCTCGATCACATGGAAAGCGTCTGCCGCGAGTTCAAAGACGAGCGGGGACTTTCGGAGTGTGAACGCCTCAGGGCGGCACTCAAGCAAGACGAGGACGATGACTCGAATGAAGATGAGTTAACCCGCGCGGCAAAGGAGTGTCTACAATTCTTCATCAATAGAGACTACCTCAAAGTTGTGCAAGTGGCGATGGCCCTGGGCCAGGAGATGTACCTTGATCACACGCTGCTCCAGGTGTTTTTCATCAGCATTCAAAGGGTCATGCTTGCTGATAGACAAGCATCCGAAGACTGGGTCAAGAGATTTGCCCCGGGTTTTATGGAGCCTATAAAAGACCCCTGGCAAATTCAGCTCTTAATGACCACCTTAGGCCAAAAGGAAGATATGAACCAACTTCTAAGGGTTGCCCAGACGAGAGAGCAGTTCTGTCAGGGGTGCTATTATCTTGGTGCCCGGTTAATGATTGATGGCTACCTGGAAGAGGCGATGAAGGCTTTTGAGATGAGCTTAGGTAGTAACGCCGACTGCGTGGAGTATATGTTCGCGCAGGCGGATAGCCGAACCGTCCGTGACGTCTTGTCGCGGCAGTAGTTTTCGCTACGTCACATAAAAATGGCAAGGTCGATGCGTGCCTGTTCTTCTGAGATGCTCGCTGCGCTGGAGGATTATGAACCGCAGACGGCTTTCGGCTTTCTGGCTTTCAGAGCCCCGGCCACAACTTAATGTCTGCCCGTGTTGGGGCAGGTTTGCGGTGGCGGCTCTCCGGGTAAGTACATACTCCAATCCTCGGCGGGGAGGCCGGCGACGCGCTGACATACCAACTCTCTTAATACGTTCGGCCTCCACCGCCACGCGCGCGCCGTATTATCGTAAGCTCCTGTGACGAGTAAGCTACTATCGGCGCTGAGGGCGTAGGCGAGGGTCTGAGAACTGCTGTAGTGGTGTGTGACGCGCGTGACCTCATTACCATTACGTAAATCCCAGACGCTCGCGAAATCTCTGCCTGCCAGCGCAAGGTATTCGCCGGCCCGGTCGAAACCTCCGGGCGCAACGAGCCGGTCATAAGCCTTCAGCACCAGACGGGGCCGCCGCGACTCCCACCCCTCGAAGACCATTGTAAAGACCCTGTAGAGATCTATGTCCACCACGTTCTTCCCGAACACTCCGCAAGTCAGCGCTAGAAATCTCCCGTCACGGCTAAGCGCGAGAGTGGCCGCGCCTGAGTCGCCGGCCGTCCTCGCCTCGAACGCCTCGCCCTCCGCCAGCGGGCAAGCGATACCGGAAGGGAACTCACGCGGGCGCCGCTTGTCCCAGTCCCTCCAGATTCGCACCGAGCCGTCTCCGCCGCCGGTCAGCATATATTCGCCGCTCGGGCTGAAGGCGACGCTCGGCACCGCCGCCACGGCATTCGCCGGATGGGCCTGCTCGACGGCGCGTGCTTCTCCCTTGTCCCAGCCCCGCCATAACCGTACCTGCTTTTTGTCGTTTGGGCCTCCTCGTTGCAGTGAAGCGGGCTTGAAGCCAACGGTCGCAAGGTAGACGCCGGAAGGGTCGAAGGCGACGGCGCTCAACAACTCCCCTTCGGGCTTCACCCATCCGACCCGAGACGGCTTTGTCGTCCAGTTGGCGAAGACCTCGACCACGTCGGCAGTGGCGACGGCGAGGTAGTTGCCGTCCCTGCTTACGGCGAGATGCTCGATTCGGTGCCGGCCGCGCGGAGCGGGCTTGAATGGTACGGGCTCGACCTCCTGCAAGCCGTGCGTGCGCCGGACGCGCACCTCGCCTTCACGGTTTCCGTTCGCAAAGTGATGCCCGTCGGGGCTGAAGACGACCGCAGAGACTTCAGCTTTCTGCGGCAGGGCAGTGAATCCTTCCACCGCCTTTGTCTCCCACACCTGCGCATGTTTGGCGCCGCCGGTCGCTAAGTATTTTCCGTCGGGGCTGAACGAGATGGCGTGCGCGCCCTGCTCAGGCACGATGCGCAGGACTTCACTCGCCCCCGGCGGCCTGCCCGGGCGGGCAGGCGTTTCCGACAGCGACCAGAACTGCACGGCTGTGCGATGCACATCCAGTCTAGTCAGGATCACAAGGCTTTTCCCGTCGGGGCTGAAGAGGACGGCCGCGCCGTATAACCCAGAGTAGACAGCCCCCTGTAAAAACACAGGTTTGGCCTGGCGGGTGTCTATGACGCTGACGGTTCCTCCGTCGGTGAGCGCGAAGAAGCCGCTCAAGGGGCTAAAGTCGAGTCTGTCATACTCTATCTTGGCGGGGCTGGCCGGCAGCTTCACGTTGGCGATGCGCGCGACTTCCGGGCCGAAAGGCAGGCGCACGATACGCACGGAGTTGTCGTCGTGGAATTCGACGAAGAACTTCCTGTCGCGTGTCAGCACCACATCGGGCGGATAAGTCGTGTCCTGCTGCGCCGGCCCCGTGTCCCGCGCGGGCGGGGCGAAGCGGGCCGTGACGTCCTTACCGTCGGCGACCTGCCACACCTGCCGCTTCTCCTTGTAGGGTTGGCCCGCAACGAGAATGAGTTTGCCAACCAGGTGACTTTCGTCCGCGGTGAAGGCGACGCGCTCCGGCCAACTGCCGGTCACCTCCTCGCTCGACCACAGAGGCTTAGGCGAAGCCGTCTGCCAGTCAGCCCAGAGGTGCACTTTCCTCTCAGCGACGGTGGCAAGATACGTGCCGTTGGGGCTGATCGCTACGTCTGACACTTCCGCGCGGCCGTGCTGCAACGTCGAGACTTCGCGGGGGGCGGGCGAAGACCAGTCGGCCCAGACGCGAGCGCGATTGTCTGTGGCGGTAGTAATCAAGTATTTGCCGTCCGGGCTGAAGACGACTGAGTTGATGTAGCTGCCATGAGGGAGCGTGGCCAGAGGCTTCGCGGCGAGAGGAGGTGTGCGCGAGGTGTGGCTGTCTGCTTCCCACACGAAGACATCGTGACCGCTGCTCGTGACCAGATACTTCCCGTCGTTACTGAAGACGTTGTGGCGCACGTAACCCTTGTGAGGCAGAAGGGCGGCGGGGCGCGGCAGGAGGGCGAGGGCGCGGCGGGCGGCCTGATCGGCCTCCAGCGTCGGCACGCGCCGTAGCGACTCGGCGGCGACGAGGGCGCTGGCTGTGAGGAGATCGGCGCTCTCGCTGCGGAGCGACTCCGCCCTGTTGGCGAGTCGCCGCGCCGTAGCAATCCCCTTCTGCTCTTCCGCGGCGGCGTCCGCCTGCCGTCGCAGGATTTCAGCCTCGCGCGTCCGACGCTCGGCGGCGGCGCGTTTCTTGTCCGCCGCTTCGGTCAGTTCTTCGGCCTCCGAGATTTTCGTCCGCCCCTCTTCTTGTGCCTGCCTGATGATAGTCTGCGCGTTCTCCTGTGCCTGCCTGATATCCTTCTGCGCCTGTTCCTCGCCCTTCCGGACTCGCTCTTGTGACCGCGCGATGGCATCGTCGGCATCGGTTCTGGCTTTGTTAACGCGCTCGGCTGCCCTCCCCACCTCCCGCAGTTCGTACAAGCCGAAGAGGGCCGCGCCCAACCCCGCCGCCGACAGCAACACGAAGGCCAGGAACGCGCGGTTCCGGTACATCCGCAGCCGGTCTTTGCTCTTCATGTAGTTACTGGCTGCCTCGATATTTTTGACAACCGAAACAGACGGCTCACCGGTCTTCATGGCCTCCGGGAGTTCGCGCTCGCGCGACTTGCCCTGCACATATTCGTACCACGGCATTTCCGACCAGTCGGTAAATTCCGCGTCCCGGTCGAAGCTGACAGCAATGATCCGCGCCGTGCCGTTGGCCTTGGTGAACTCGACCACTTCCTGAGTGACGTACTGCGGCTCACTAATCGCGCCGGGAGTGCCGAGGAGGACGAGCGTCTTGCACAGCCTGACCTTCCGAAAGAGCGTCTCGGGCGGAAGCCGGTCGGCCTCAGTGCCGCGTTTGTCCGAGAAGCAGGAGAACCCGAGCTTCGAGAGCGCGGCGTCCAGACCAGTGAGATACGCCTCGCCGTCGTCACGGGAGTAGGAAATAAAAATGTCGTCCGCCTCTAAGTTTCTCAAGAGGTTCGAAGCCATGGGTACTCGCTTCCTCCAAGGTAAGACTCGGGCTCGAGGGTATTTAATTCTCCTCTTTTGTCGCCTGCGCCACCCCTTTCGCGTGCTCAAGTTTACTTAGAATAATCGCGTGATCCTCCTGAAACTGGATGTTCGCAGTATCTGAATCGACGAGAGATTGCTTTAACTCAAGGGTGTCTGCGAAGACCTGAGCCGCCCCCGTGAAGTCATTCGCCATCATTTTGATGTTGCCGAACCGCTCCGTGCAGGTGGATTCCCAGCGGATTAAAAACAGGTTGTCAGGAGCCTCCTTTAACATCTCGTCGCATATTTCGTATGCGCCCCGGAAGTACTGTTCGGCCTGTAAAAACATTCCTGTCGCAAAGAACCCATCATCCACGGTGTGAAGCATCCCGGCAGCATCCCGGCAAGCCCCACGCGCAAAGACTTATCGGCCGGGTTCTCCGCCACTACACCCTGCGTCAGCTCTAACGCGCGCTCTGGGCGGCTACCAAGGCTTCCGAACCTTTCCCTGACATCAGGTAAATAACACTTAACCTCCTTGCGCGAAGCAACGTCCCACAGCTTCACCATCGCTCTGTAGTCGCCAGCGGCGAGCGTCCCGCCGTCCGGTGAGAACGCTAGCCCCGTGATTTCAACGTTCAGGCCATCGCTATACCCTCTGAAGTTGGCCAGTTCCTTGCGCGAAGCCACGTCCCACAACGAGAACTCTGGCGGGCGTGTTTTAAGTTCCGGACTCCTGACGGAGATTATCGCCTCTCGTCTTCTGAATCTCCGACTCTTAGCGTCCTCCGCGGTAGGGAAGTTCCGGCGCGGAGATTTGGCCCCAAGGTCGTCAACAATACGACCGCCGAGCAGAGGCGGAGAGCATACGGCCGGGCGGGGGCGTTCGCCGTCGTTCGTCACGTCGGCCGCGTCACTGTAGCCGATAGACTGTTGGCGCGGGTGGGGGGCCGCCCTGTAATAGATCGTCATAAGTATTTCCTTCGTGCGACCTCATGCGCAAACTGAGTCTGTCGCGGCTCGCTCGTGAGCAGTGGGCGCTGATTCCATCACAGCAAAACCGGAAGATAAACATACCGTAAATGTTGTCCGCTTCGGGACATCTGGATTAGAATTCACCGCCGAATCTCACTTGGAGCGTGGTTAATGTCAACTGACCTCATGAACCTCTCGCAAACCTATTACGAACTGTCGAGCCTTTACAAGAACCCCACCAGAGCAAGCCAGCCGTCCTTGGACGGGAAGGTCGCCGGCAACCACGACGCGCGACTGACCGCCATTCACAGGCGGCTATTCGACCTCTTCAAAGTCAAAGAGGCTGAGTTGGCAAGCGCTGCGGAGGTGGAGACGCGGGCGCTCTACTATAAGGTGCTCGCGCTCCTATATGAGATAGACGACTACCGCGGCGTCGCTTCGCCGTCCGTGGCCGATTTGATCCGCAGGGAGTGGGATTCAATCTTGTCGGAGCTGAGGGGGCCGAAAGATAAACCACATGGCGGCAAGCCCTTCAAACACCTGAAGGATAACTTCGAAGACCCGAAAGTCCGTTCTCTCTGGAAGGCGAAAGTCCTGTGCGGCGTGGCGGCGGTAGAGATAAGAAAGAAGAGCATCTATGTGGACAAACTGTTGAACGAGTTGGATGTCCTTGAGTCGTTCATCGTGCAGAAGCTCCATAGGGAGAACGACGGCCTCCCGTCTTGGACGATGCTGGCCTTCGTCCGGTCCGCGCAGGCGAGGGTGGCGCGGCAGACCCAGTCTTACGGTTACGTGCAGGAGAGGCTTCTGAGCGCCATCCAGTGCCTCGACGAGCGCGCCGCCGAGCTTATTGAAAAACTATCCGCGGCGGAGGACAGCGAGGACACGGACGCGTTGACCGACGACTTGGTCTTCATCCGCCAGAAACAGACGCTCGTCAGTCTCTTCAACGTCGGACTCGCCAACCTCCAGCGCGGCTTCCTCCACAGCGCCGAGTACGCGTGCCGGTCGGCACACCTGCAATTCCGCCTGCACGGGCAGTTCTTCCATAGCCGCTACAACGAGCTGATACTGCTTTCTATCAGGAGGGCACGCACTTCAACGAAGAACATAAAGGGGCTGCGCGCACTCAAGGACGAACTGGAGAATGACATCCTCCCCTCGCTGAAACCCACGGGCGACGCCGGGAACCCCAAACTCTATCTGTACGGCCTGAGGGAGAAGTCAGTCATCCAGTCCTATTGCGGTGAGAGCGACGAGGCGCTCAACACGCTTCGGGACATGGAAGAGCTCGGCCCTCTCAGCGCGCAGTGGAACGCGCGCATCAGCATCCTCCGCGCGCGAAATAACTACCGGCGCTGGAAGCAGACGCAGGACGAGCAGAAAGATGACGCCCTTCTACGGGACGCCTTGAGCCACAGCGAGTCGGCGTTCAAGTACGCGACCGGCCTGGAGGAGACGGACATCAGCAGCTTCACGGACTCGAAGCGCCTGCTCGACAGCTTCAAGAGAGCGGAGGGCAAGAGCCTCATCGACGCGGTCGAAAGCCTTATCACTTATGGGACGACGCAGTTGTTCCTCAAAAACCCTGAGGAAGCGATCAAGAGCGCCGATGCCGTCGTCGCGCTCAGCATCGACGACAATCCGAGGCTGCTAGCTATGGGCTACCTCGTTCTCGCGGAGGCGCACTTCCTGACCGGCCTCCACGTGGAATTCCACAGATACCTTGGCGACGCCAGGGCTCTCGAAAGTCGGATAGATCACAAGTACGTTCAAGATAGGAGGAGAGCGATCGAGGATCTAATGCCTGAATGCCTCACCCTCAAAGGGATCACAGATTTCGGCGTAGCCAAAGATATACTCATGGGCTGGCTTATCAACCGCCATTCGGACAAGACTACATCCAGCCAGATAGCCAGAGCCATTGGTGTAGACAGGAAGACGGTCGAAAGGTTTTTAGATGACCTGAGTTACCCCCAGTACGATAATTTCCCAT
>WUUC01087040.1_pt1 | contig 10236 bp, 10 predicted proteins | sample 6278441 | NCBI WGS metagenome assembly WUUC01 (sample SAMN13675441, study PRJNA597444) | soil metagenome | isolation source: soil | place: USA: Washington | collected 2017-10 | reverse complement strand
GATCGCCCGAGACCGCATGGACCAACGCCGCAGCAGGCGGGTGGAAAGCCGCCCCGCCCAAGCCGCCGATCAGCAACAGAGCTGCCAGCATCGGCACACTCGTCGCCATACCGATCGCACTCAGCACCACCACTGACAGGATAGGACCCACCATCAACAACACGCGAGGACGCCAGCGATCTGCCAGCGTCCCAAAGGCGAGCTGCGACACCGAGCTCGCCATCTGGTAGCACATCGCGAGCACGCCAACCGTTTTCAGTGACAGCCCGAGTTGAGGGATCAGCAGCGGGAGGAGCGGCGCGAACATATTTCCGTAAGCATCGACGACGAAATGGGTGGAAGCCGTAGCCCAGATCGTCGCGTTCAGTCCAAAGCGTTTCACCGGCGTAACCTTCGCAACCGTCCGATGACCAGGTCGCGCGCCTCATCGAACTCCGACACCCGCAGCAGATGGACGGCGCCCACCAGAACGAGGATCGCCGTCGCCATTACGGCGGCGAGGCGACCGATCGCCAGCGGTAACGCATCTCCCGGCCACGCCTCGCGCAGAGCGTCATCAACCCACCAACCGGCACCCGCCATGAGAAGGCTGGCAACCAGCATCTTCACGAACGTGATCCCGAGGCGGCGCCCTTCAAGACCGCCCAACTCGCGTCGGAGCCATACCATTTGAATAGCGGCGTTCGCGATTGCGGCAATGGAAGTACCGAGCGCGAGGCCGGAGTACCCCATGACTCGCACCAGTACAGCGTTCAAGACAATGTTGATCACGACCGATGTCACGCTTGCGATGATCGGTATTCGGCTCTTGTGCAACGCATAAAAGGCCGGCGACACGATGCGCACGACGGAATAGCCCACCAGCCCGATGGCGTAATACTGCAAGGCAAGGGCGGTCGCGAACGTGTCAGCTCGGGTGAAATTCCCACGCTCGAAGAGTACGGCCACGATTGGAACGGCAAGCGCGAGCAGTCCGAGGGTTGCCGGCAGATTGAGCGCCAGCATCAGTCCAATCGCCGACCCGACGGTCGTGCGCATGCGCCCGGTGTCGTTCAGCGCCGCGAGGCGGGACAAGGCGGGCGTCGATGCGGCCGCAATGGAGACACCAAACAATCCGATGGGCAGGTACATCACTCGAAACGCGTAATCGAGCCACGAAATCGCACCGGTGCCTTCGCCCGTCGCAAAGCGCATGTTGACGACGAGATTGATCTGCGTGGCCGCCATGCCGATCGTTCCCGGGCCCATGAGCAAGAGCACGCGGCTGAGCGCAGGGTCCTTGAAGTCGAGCATCGGCTTGAGCGCGTAGCCTTCGCGGCGCAGCGGCTGCCACTGGATGACCAGCTGTCCGAGTCCGCCCACGAGCGTAGCAATCGCAATGAGCACAATCGGCTGGATTCCCATCGACGGCGCGAGCGGAATGAACACGAGCGCAATCGCAATGGTTGCGACGTTGAACATCGCCGGGGAGAGTGCGGGCACGAAAAAATGGCCCAGCACGTTGAGCATGCCCATGAAGACGGCAGCTACGGCCACCAGCATCAGGAACGGAAACATGATGCGCGCGAGAAAGACCGTGAGCGCGAGTTTGCCTGGCACTGCTCCGAAGCCTTCGGCAAAAAACCCCACGATCGGCTCGGCAAAAATGGTCCCGGCGAGCACGAGGACGCCCGTGATGAGCAGCAACCCCCAGACGACTGAGTTGGCGAGATTAAAGGCGCGCTGCTTGCCGTGCGTGGTGAGCTCGCGCGTGAACGTCGGCACGAATGCCGCGCTCATCGCGCCTTCGGCAAACAGATCGCGTACGAGGTTGGGTAGTTTGAAGGCGACGCGAAACGCGTCCATGGCATCGCCCGCGCCAAAGTAATAGGCGAGGACCTGGTCGCGGACCAGCCCCAGGATTCGGCTGGCCATGGTTGCCAGTCCAAAGAGCCCGGCCGAACGGGCCAGGCGCGGAGAGGCGTCAGGCATCGGATCTTATGCGGGGCCTCGGCCACAGCCGCAGCGAGCGAGGGTACTTCAGCGTAACACGTTGAAAAACAAAGGGCTCCGGCCGTGTGGCTGGAGCCCTAAAGGAGGATGGTGAGAGGCTGACTAGGCCTTTCAAATGTATAGACGGTCGAACTGGGGGAAATGTTTGACTGCAATGATGCCCGCGGGGAAAACTTTTGTGACCGCTGAGGTGACGAAATTACGTCAGTTTCGCCCGCACGAGTTCGTTGACTTTCTTGCCATCGACGGTCTTGCCTGCAAGAGCCGCCATCACGGCTTTCATCACCTTGCCCATATCTTTCGCCGTCGATGCGCCCGTCTGTGCAATCGCAGCCGTGACAGCGCGCTCAAGCTCATCGGCGGTAGCCGCAGCTGGCAAATAGGTTTCGAGAATGACGATCTCAGCCTGTTCCTTATCGGCCAGATCCTTGCGCCCGCCGGCGGTGAACTGTTCGATGGCGTCCCGCCGCTGCTTGACGAGCGATGAAACGACTTGTAACTCTTCGGTCTCTTCCAGGGTGCGATTCTTCTCAACACCTTTGTTCATCAACGCGGCCTTGAGCATTCGCAGCGCCGACAAGCGGCCCGCGTCTTTCGCCCTCATCGCGATCGCGATGTCCGCCGTGAGTTTCTGTTCCAGTGACATGAGGCCCCGCGTTCTGAGTTCCGTTCTTAGTTCTTCGTTCTTAGTTCTTCGTTCTTAATGGTCTAGGTCGCCGTCGCCAAATGTGAAATGCCAGCCATCGGCATTGTCATAAAAATCAGGCGGAACTTGCACCGCATTGACCTTTGCATTCAACAACACATCCGATTTGACGACGAAGTAACCTGAGCGCCGCAACACGCGTCGGAAGCGCGCATGTTGGACGTAGCAGCGAATTTTGTCCGAATCTTCAGCCCGTGCCTCACGGTCCACCCATCGCAATAAGGTCTTGAGCCCGCGCTCATCGGCAGGATCGGCGAGCAGATCGACGATCTGCGTCACTCGGCCCTGTGGCTCACGCAGATGACGATACACCGCATACCCGTGCGGTTCGTCGTCGCGGCGCAGCACGGCGACCGAATAGCGAACGTGCGGCGGCTCGATGAACTTCCAGTTCAAGTAGGCCGCATCACGACGCACGGCGAGGTCCAGCCGCGGCGACACACGCTCCCACAGTCGATCGATGTCGCGATCGAAACGGCGAACGACTTCCACCTGCTCGCGTAACGGTCGCGCGCGCGCCACGACCATTACTAGCGGCAGCGTGAGCAGCGACACCAGGCGATTGAGGGGCATCGGCCACGTCGGCCGCCGCAACGCACGGCGGCTAAGTGGCTTGACCAGGCACGGCAGCGTGATCGCTGATGGCCAGCGGATCTTTTCCAGGAGAAACCGCGTGCCCTCAGATTGATTGGCGCCGAGAGCGACCCCCGATTGTCGATCCCACGCGCGCAACAGCGCCTCGCCGAGGCCTTGCCGTTGACGCTCGGCGACAACGAGCGGATCACCGCACCAGGCGCCAGCCGCATCCAGACCGCGAATACTGACGCGGACGGGCATCAGGGGACTGGCGGCAATGACCGTCGGACCTTCACGAACAATTAAATATGGGGGAGTGGCCTGTGGATTCGACGGGTTGCGACGCGCCCAGTCCCAGCGAAGCCGAACGGCGTCGGCGGCCTGAGTACCGAACGTGCGGCGATACAACTGTTCGACGCCCCGCCGATCGTCGGGGCGGTAATGGTCAATCTCTGGCATGCAGACCGGGACGGCGCACCGGTCTTTTGAATTCTAGTCGCGAACTACTGCCGCGGCGGCGGCCTCACACCCGGAGGGGTGGGCTGCACAGGCTGCTGGATCATGCCGGGCTGCGGCGATCCGATGACACCAAAGCCAGATTGCGGTTGCCCCGGGGGGATAGGAGCGTTATTCGGACTCGGTACGAAGTTGTAAATCGTCGGCTGTCCCGTCTGTGAGGGTTGCAGCGATATCGCGGGGGTTGGATTACCCGGCGGCGCATTGGGGTTGGGAACAGGCACGAAGATCGGCCCCGTGGGGGGCGGCGTGCTGGTTCCAGGGAATGTGAATACCGGTTGATTCGGGGCGTTCGTGGTGACGTCGTTGTCCACATTCTCGTCCGTCATCGCTTCGCCAGGCGCAGGGAAATTGGGCGGACGTGGCGGTACGCGACGTTGTGTACCGGCCATACCCGCATTGGCGTTGGCATTTGCGGCGGGCGGCGTATTGCGTGCCGCCGACAGCGGCGGGGCAGCGCTGGTGGCCATGATGAGAATCCGCTCGTACGAGGAGGCACCAGGTATAGACGTGGGTTGGCGTGTAGCAGCCATGAAGCCTGCGACGCTGCGCAGCACGATGTCGAGCGCCTGGCGCTCAGGCACATCGACCAACTTCAACGTCAGCGGAGCGCCAGTGATTTTGTCGCCACCGACAACTGTGGTCCCGCCGATTCGCGCCCACTCGGCCAGAATCTGGCGAGCCGGTACAGCGTTGGCGTCGAGCGTCACGCGGCCACCACTGATCTCCAGCTTGAGTTGCTGGGCGTCGGCGGGGACGGCAAGGCACACAAAGGCGAAGAAAAGGAGAAAACGTCTCATTGGTGAACAATCCATTATACGAGACTTCAGTAGGTTGAGACGTTGGCCCGGGAGCGAAAGTCGGCCACAACCGCGTGGATGATAGCGGCAAGGTCGACGCGCGGCTCATAGCCAATAAGCGCGCGGATCTTTGCCAAATCGGGCACCCGGCGCGGCATATCCTCGAATCCCGCCTCGTAGGCCTGATCGTACGGAACGTTCACGATGACCGAATTGCTGCCAGTGACATCCTTGATGCGGTTGGCCAGCTCGACGATGGTGACTTCTTCGGGGTTACCGATGTTGAAAACCTGGCCGATCGCCCGCGGCTCCACCATCAGTTGCAGCAGCGCGCCCACCACATCACCGACATAAGTGAAGCTGCGCGACTGCTGGCCATCACCAAAAACCGTGATCGGTTCGCCCGCCAGCGCCTGCTGCACGAAAGTCGGGACCACCATGCCGTATTGGCCGGTCTGGCGAGGTCCAACGGTGTTGAAGAAGCGCACGATGATGACCGGCAGCTTCTTTTCTTTCCAATATGCGAGCGCGAGGAATTCGTCGAGCGCTTTGCTGCAGGCGTACGCCCAGCGATGACGCGTCGTCGCCCCTATCACCAGATCCGCGTCCTCGTGGAAGGGGACGGCCGTGCTCTTGCCGTAGACCTCGGAGGTGGACGCGATGAACACCAGCTTTTTCTTCTTCGCCGCATGACGCAGGATGACTTCGGTGCCGTGCACGTTGGTTTCAATGGTGTGCACCGGTTCTTGCACGATTAACTTCACGCCGACCGCCGCGGCGAGATGGAAGATCACCTCGGCCCGATCCACGAGCTCAGCGACCAGCGGGTCGTTGAAGACCGTGTCGATTGTGTAATGAAACCCGGGGCGAGCTTTGAGATGCGCGATGTTGTCGATCGATCCAGTGGACAGATCGTCGAGCACATACACCTCGTGCCGCGCCGCGAGCAGCGCTTCGGCGAGATGCGAACCAATAAAGCCGGCGCCGCCAGTGATCAGAATTCGCATATCAGGGTGTGAAGGACCGAATGCTCGCCGTCACGCGTTCAACCATGTTGTCGGCGAGTGAAGGATATATCGGCAACGACAACACCTGACGGCAAACTCGATCGGCAACGGGACATTGCGTCGGGTTTGCGGCGCGCAGTGCTGGCTGCCGCGGAATCGGTACTGGGTAATGAATCAAGGTTTCAACACCCGCAGACGACAGGTGTTTCTGTAGCGCGTCACGCTGTGGGGTGACCACAGGAAACAGATGATAGACATGCCCCGGATCGTGCTCGGGCGGCACCATGACGGGAGCGTCGGCCAACTGCCGACGGTACGCCGCTGCCAGTGCGCGTCGTCGCGCCGTCCATGCAGGCAACAGCGGTAACCGCGCACGTAATATTGCGGCCTGAAGTTCGTCGAGCCGGCTGTTCGCACCCGCCTCGTCGTGGTGATACCGGGACGTCTGTCCACCGTTGCGCAGCCGTTTGATGCGCTCGGCCAGCACCGCGTCCTTCGTAATCACCGCGCCGCCGTCGCCAAGCGCCCCGAGATTCTTGGTCGGATAAAAACTAAACGCCCCGGCCACGCCGATGGTCCCAACCGGACGGCCGTCGACCGTCCCCAGATGCGCCTGACATGCGTCCTCGACGATGGCGAGCGAATGGCGCGACGCGACCTGTTCGAGCATGCGCATATCAGCAGGCTGCCCGTACAAGTGAACCGGCAGAATGGCCCGCGTCCTGGAAGTCACAGCGGCCAACGTTGCAGCCGGATCCAGCGTCAGCCGATTCGGGTCGATGTCGGCGAACACCGGACGCGCACCCGCCATGATGATCGCGAGCGCAGAATAGGCGGCCGATAACGGCGCGGTAATAACTTCGTCGCCCGGCCCAATATCGAGTGCGCGCAGAGACAAGGTAATCGCGTCGGTGCCGGTGCCCACGCCAACGGCGTAAGACGCCCCGCATGCCTCGGCAAACTCGCGTTCGAAAGCTTCTACTTCGGGGCCGAGCACGAACCAGCCACGTGCCAGCACGCGCGCAATCGCGTCGTTCACCACCGCCGCGTCGGCGCCTGGTGTCAGCGAATTGAATGCAATCACGGCTGCACCCCATCGCTGTCGTCGCGATAGTGGGCGATGTGCTCTCGGTAGAAGGCGAGCGTGCGTGTCAGCCCCTCGCCGAGCCGGACGGCAGGCGCCCAGCCCGTAGTCTGTTTGAAACGGGTCGAGTCGGCGTAGAAGCTGCCGATGTCGATGGCCTTTTTCTCGGGCGGCCATTCGACAAAACGATAGCGTCCAGACCCGGCGCAATCGACCAGCAATTTCACAAGTTCGCGGTGCGCGATGTGTTCGTCGCCGCCGACATTGAACGCTTGACCATTGCATGCGTCGCTCGCTCCCGCCGCCAAGAAAGCGTTGACGGCGTCGTCGACATATACGAAATCGCGCACCTGAGATCCGTCGCCAAAAACCTGAATCTCTCTGTTCTCGAGAGCGAGCCGGATGAACCAGGCGATGAAACCCTGCCGGTTGTGTTTAATCAGTTGGCGCGGTCCATAAACGTTGGTCAGCCGTAGCGAACAGGCGCGCACCCCGAACACATTGTTGTACACGAGATGGTAGTACTCGCCGGCGGCCTTGTTGATGCCATTGACATCTGTGGGCCGCACCAACTGCTGCTCGGTGACCGGCAAATGATCAGGCTTGCCGTAGATTTGCCGCGTGCTCGCGTAGACCACTTTGGCCGCCGGATTGTGATGACGGCACGCCTCCAGCAGCGTCAGTTGGCTGCGACAGTTGATGTCGAGGTCAGTATGCGGATCGCGCATGCTGTCGATGTGACTGACCTGGCCGGCAAGGTTGAAGATGATGTCGCGGTCGCGCACGAGGTAATTCATCGTGCTTGCCTGTCGCACATCCGCCACGTTGACCCGTACGCGATCGCTGATGCCGTCGATGTTGAAGAGATTGCCGCCGTAATCGGGGATGAGCGAATCAACCAGCAAGATGTCGGCGCCAGTGGGGGCGAGCGCGCGCGCGAGATTACTGCCGATGAAGCCCAGGCCGCCGGTGATCATCACCCGCCGCCCGCGGTAAAACTCGGCGTCGCTCACGCCGCGACGGTCTCCGTGCGCGGTTTGAGGTGCTCCTTGCGGATGACCAGGCTCCACCACAGACGCAGCACGTCGAGCCCGGTCCGGAAGATGCGCCGAAAGTTGAAGAATTGCGATTTGCCGTAGGCGCGATGGAAGTGATGCACCGGCACTTCCGCGACTCGCAAACCGGCATCGTGGAATTTCTTCATCATCTCCAGGCAAATCACGCCGCTGTTTTTCTCGAGCCGCACGGTGTCGAAGACGCGGCGTCGGATCAGGCGAAAGTCGCAATCCACATCGCGAACCCTGAACCCGAACAACAATTTGACGACGTGGTGGTAAAGGCGACCAATCAAAATGCGGTGCATCGGATCGGAGCGGCTGATTTTGTAGCCGTTCACCCAATCCACCTCGGTGCTCATCTTGTCCCACAACAATCGCATCTCGGCGGGGTCATATTGCGCGTCGCCGTCTGTGTAAAACACCAGATCTTTCGTCGCTGTTGCAAAGCCGCTGCGCAACGCGCCGCCGTAACCTCGGTTCTTCTCGTGGTGAACAATGCGAACGTGCCCTGGATACAGCCGCGCGAGCTCGTCGAGCACCAGCGGCGTCGCGTCACGACTGCCGTCGTTGATCACGATCACTTCGTAGTCTGGCGTGAGGGCGCTCGCAACCTGGACGGCTCGGATCACCATGCTGGCAATCGTGCCACTGTCGTTGTACGCGGGAAAAAAGACGCTTAGACCGTTCGGCTTGCTGGAAGGCGCATTCATTACAAAAGCTGGCGCATTGTACTAACGAACGCGGCCATGAGCGAGCGCCAAGCGCCACGGCGTGACCAGAGATTCCAGCAGTACCGAACCGGACAACTTCGAGGCGCCTTGCCGTCGCTCAACAAACACGATTGGGACTTCCGCGATCGCGAGCCCAGCGGTGGCCGCCTGAAATGTCACTTCGACCAGGAAGGCGTACCCATCGGACGACAGCCGTTCGAGCGGGATGCGCGCGAGACCCTCGCGTCGCCAACAGCGGAAGCCGCTGGTGATGTCGCGAACACCCAGGCCAGTGACGATGCGAATGTAGTTGTTGGCGAAGCCGCTGAGCATAGTGCGATGGAGCGGCCAATTTTCAATCCGCCCGCCATCGCGGTAGCGCGACCCAATCACGAGGTCGGCGCCTGCCGCAGCGGCATCGATCAGTCGCGGCAAAAACTGCGGGTCGTGCGATAAATCCGCGTCCATTTGGCAGATGTAGTCCGCGTCGGTCGCCAGCGCGGCGCGAAAACCGTCAAGGTACGACCGGCCCAGGCCGCGTTGCCCTGTCCGATGTAACACGCGTAGTCGGCCCGGATGCTCGGCCGCGAGTTGGTCGGCCAATTGACCGGTGCCATCCGGAGAGCCATCGTCGATGACGAGCAGTTGTGTCGCAGCGTGGGCGAGCACCGCCTTGGCGACAATCGGCAGATTGTCGCGCTCGTTGTAGGTCGGTACCAGCACCAGAGCGCTCATGGCCTATCGTGCGGAGATCGCTCGAATCGCAGCGTTGCAATCTGCTCCGAGACCAAGCCAACGAGGAACACCATGACGGCAAACATCAGCAGAAACACCGCGCCGTTAGGAATACGCGACTGCAGAACGACATTGCCAACGCCGTACACGATACCAAGCACGAACGCACCAACGCTGATCGGGATGAAGATTTTCAGGGGGCTGAAGATCGTAATCATCTTGAGCAAAATCACAAAGAACTTGGCGCCGTCGCGTGCCAGCCGGATTTTCGACTGCCCGGTCCGCTGCCTGGCCTCGATCGGCTCGAAGCGGACGTTAAAGCCAGCTCGCAAGAATGCCATCGTCGTCGTGGTGGGCGTCGAGAATCCGTTGGGCAGCAGGTGCAAATAATCGAGCAGCAGCTCACGCCGTGCGGCGCGAAAGCCCGAGGTCAAATCCGGAATGGGCCGCTCGGCCAGGTAGCTTGCAATCTGGTTCAATAACTGATTCCCGAATCGACGGCTCGTGGTCGCCTGGGTATGACGTGATCGCGCCCCCACGACCAGATCGTACTCGCCAAGTGCCGCGACCAGTCGCAGCGCATCCTCAGGACGATGTTGTCCATCGCCATCGATGATCAGGATCCACTCGCCTGACGCGTGGCGAATTCCGGTTTTCACCGATGCGCCATTTCCCTTGTTGTACGGATGTCGTATGACGACCGCCCCAGCCGCTGCGGCGTGCGCACTGGTGTCATCGGTTGAACCGTCGTCTATGACAAGGATCTCTTTCCATACCGCTGAGGCGCGAAGTTCGCTGACTACGGCGGCCACCGCATCGCCTTCTTCGAAGGCCGGAATAATGATCGATGTCGCCGCGGGTTCAGCCATGGCTCACCAGCTGATTGATGACCGCGTCCCACGTGATGGTTTGCGCGAGTGCCCGTCCGCTTTCGCCGAGCGACCGAGCGAGCGCGCGGTCGGCATCGACGCGCCCGATCGCGCCGGCGATTTCTGCCGGGTCTGGCTCGACGACGAAGCCATTGATCCCGTCGCGTACAAACTCCAACGTTC
>WUUC01180071.1_pt1 | contig 10238 bp, 5 predicted proteins | sample 6278441 | NCBI WGS metagenome assembly WUUC01 (sample SAMN13675441, study PRJNA597444) | soil metagenome | isolation source: soil | place: USA: Washington | collected 2017-10 | reverse complement strand
TGGCCGCCAGCTGCTCGGCTGCCGCCGGGCTCAATGTCTCGAGCGCCGGGTCCAGGGTGAGCGGCTTGTAGACACTGAGATCGATCGGGAAACTCATACGGAACGGCTCCAAAGAACGGGTGATCCGCGTGGAATCCCTCGTTTTCGGCGGCCTGTCAAGCTTCCGGGCCGGAGACGCGGCTGGCGCGGGCCCGCCCCGCGCGCGGCGCCGCTCGTACGGCGCGGGCGGGTCGAGGCGGTGCCAGAGCGGGCTCAGGGTAAGGCGGCGTCGATCGCGGCGACCAGCTCGGGGTCATCCGGCCTGGTTTTCGGGCGAAATCGCCGCACCGTGCCGTCGGCACCCACCAGAAATTTCTCGAAATTCCACTCCACGTCTCCGGCCTTGCCCGAGCCGTCCGCCACTTGCGTGAGCTCGGTATATAGGGGGTGGCGCGCAGGGCCGTTTACCGAGAGTTTCTCGAACATGGGAAACGTGACGCCGTACTCGGTCGAGCAGAACTCGCTAATTTCCTGGGGGCTGCCAGGTTCCTGGGCGCCAAACTGGTTGCACGGGAAGCCGAGCACGCTGAGCCCCCGCTCGGAATAGGCGTCGTGCAGCGACTGGAGCCCGGCGTACTGCGGCGTGAGGCCGCATTTTGACGCCACGTTGACGATCAACAGAGCCTGACCGCGATAGTCCTCGAGCGAGCGCGCGTCCCCTGCCAGAGTATTGAGCTGAATGTCGTACTTCATGGCGCGATTGTCAGGCGGGAGCCTCCGGAGTCAAGGTCCTCTGGGGCAGAGCACTACCGGACCCTGGGCTGATCACGCTGCGCCTATCGGACGGCGGAAATACACCGTAAAAACGATACCCACGGTCCCTGACAGGCAACCCGAGAACCAGGAGTCGAGAGCATGAATCGAGAGTCGGACGCCATCGAGAACACCAGCCCGCCGCCGGCTCCCGGAGCCCGCACGGGCATGTCCAAACCCGCGCTGCGGCGTGCACTCATTGAACACCTGCTCTACACCTGTACCAAGGAAATCGCTGACGCCACCGCGTTCGACCTGTACCGCGCCCTATCGCATGCGGTGCGCGACCGACTGGTCCATCGTTGGCTGGCCACGCGCAACACCTACCTCGCGAACGGCGACGTGAAGCTGGTCTGTTATCTGTCGTCCGAGTTCCTGATCGGGCGCAGCCTGGGACTATGCCTGGTCAACCTGGGACTGGAGGAGAAGGTGACCAGCATCCTGAAAGAGCACGGCTTCGATCTCGCCACCGTGCTGGAGTGCGAGAACGACCCCGGCCTCGGCAACGGCGGCCTGGGTCGGCTGGCGGCGTGCTTCATGGACTCCTTCGCCACGATGGAGCTGCCCGCCATGGGCTATGGGATTCGCTATGACTACGGCATTTTCAAGCAGCTCCTGAAAGACGGGCAGCAGGTCGAGCAGCGCGATGATTGGCTACAGGATGGCAGCGCGCGCGAAATGCCGCGGTATGAGCTGTCCCAGCTCGTCAACTTTGGCGGGCGCGTCGAGACGCACACCGACCCGGACGGGCGCTTGCGCGTGCAGTGGGTGGACACACAACAGGTCCTGGGCTTGCCGTACGACACCTACGTCGTGGGTCACCAGACGGACACGGTCGGCACCCTGCGCCTGTGGTCGGCGCGCGCCACGCGCGACTTCAACCTGCAACTGTTCAACGAGGGAGATTTTCGCCGCGCGGTCGAGCAGAAGATCGACAGCGAGAGCATCTCCAAGGTCCTGTACCCGAACGATTCGACGGACGCCGGCAAGATCCTGCGCCTGCAGCAGCAGTACTTCTTCGTGGCGTGTTCAATCGCCGACATCATCCGCCGCTACAAGACGAGGCACACCACCTTCGACGATCTGCCCCAGCGCATTGCCATTCAGCTGAACGACACCCATCCCAGCATCGCGGTGGCGGAGCTGATGCGTGTGCTGGTCGATCTGGAGAACTTCGACTGGGACAGGGCCTGGGACATTTGCCAGCGGACGTGCGCTTACACCAATCACACGCTCCTGCCCGAGGCACTGGAGAAGTGGCCGGTGCGCATGTTCGAGCAGCTCCTGCCTCGCCACTTGCAGATCATCTACGAGATCAACCGGCGCTTCCTCAAGGTCGTCCACGTGCGCTGGCCGAACGACACCGCCCGTCTGGAGCGCATGAGCTTGATCGAGGAGAGCTCCGACAAGCAGATCCGCATGGCGCACCTCGCCACCGTCGGCTCATTTAGCATCAACGGCGTAGCCAAGCTGCACACCGAGCTGATCAAGAGCGATCTGCTCAGGGATTTTTACGAGCTCTGGCCCGAGCGCTTCAACAACAAGACCAACGGCGTCACCCCGCGGCGCTGGCTCCTGCACGCCAACGTACGGCTGAGCGAGCTCATCACCACCCGCATCGGCTCCGCCTGGACGCTGCGCCATTTCAACGACATTCGGCGGCTCAAGGACTTCGTCAATGACGAGGCCCTGCTGGAGAAGCTGTGGCAGGTCAAACGCGAGAACAAGCTGGCCGTGGTGCGACTGGTCAAGGAGCGCATCAACGTGGACCTCAACCCGGACAGCATCTTCGTCGTCCAGGTCAAACGCATCCACGAATATAAGAGGCAGCTGCTCGCGATCATGCAGGTGATCTCGCTGTACATGGAGATCAAGCGTGACCCCAACCTCCAGATCGTGCCCCGCAGCTACATCTTCTCCGGTAAGGCGGCGGCCGGCTACCAGACGGCCAAGCAGCACATCCACCTGATCAACGACGTCGCAGACATCATCAACAACGACCCGGCCATTGGGGGGCGCATCCGCGTCGCCTTCGTTCCTAATTACAACGTATCGCTGGCCGAGGTGTTGATCCCGGGGGCGGATCTGTCGGTGCAGATTTCACTCGCCGGCAAGGAAGCGTCGGGGACCGGCAACATGAAGCTGACCATGAACGGCGCGCTCACCATCGGCACTCTGGACGGGGCGAACGTGGAGATCCGCGAGGAGGTGGGTGAGGACAACTTCTTTCTGTTCGGCCTCACCGCGCCAGAGGTCAAGCTGCTCAAGATCGAGGGCTATGACCCGAACCACTTCATCCAGCGGAGCCCGCGGCTGCGTGAGGTGGTGGGCATGCTGGAGTCGGGTTTCTTCAGCCCCAGCGACCCGGGCCGTTTCTCCGCGATCGTGGCCAGCCTGCGCAGCATCGACCCGTTCATGGTCTGCGCCGACTTCGACGCCTACGTCGCCAAGGAAGCGGAGGCCGCTCAGGCGTACACCGATCAGCGGACCTGGTCCAGGAAAGCGCTCCTGAACATCGCCGGCTCGGCACGCTTTTCCAGCGATGAGACCGTGACGCACTACGCCGAGGAGATCTGGAAGATCAGGCCCGTGCCGGTCGACATGAGCAAGTGCGCGGAGCCCTGATGCTGATCTCTTCGAACGGGCTGAGGTCGACGTCGTCGATTGCGCGATGACACTGGAGGGCTTGCGGCGGGGCCGACGTGTGCTCAGTGCGGCGGTCGCGCTCAGCGCGATCGCGCTGGTGACGGCGCAGACGCGCGGCCCCGCGTCGGGGGGCCGCGCGCTCGGCTGGGCGGCGGCGCTGTGTTTCGTGGTCTTCCTGGCGCTCTGGCTCCTGATCTGGCAACGAGAACACCGGGCGGCGGAGCGGGCCGCCCTGGCCCGAGAGCGTCAACAGCTGGAGCTATTCAAGCGGCAGCTGGACGCGGCGAAACAGAAGCTTTAGCTCGAGCCGAGCGCAGGGTCCGCCGGCCGTGGTGCGCGGCCCCACAGCTCAGCTCGCGCCATAACTCGCGCGCTGGATCACGCGCTCCAGATCGATGGCTCGCACCAGACCGCCAGCGGAGTCTCGCGTCGGCTCGCCATCACACAGCTCATCCGAGCTCAGGTAGTCCTCGGGGCGGGCGGTGAGCACGATGATCTGGATGCGCTGCGCGGCTTCGCGCAGGGCGCCCCGGAACCACTCGGCGCGTTGCCGGTGGGTCTGCGCCAGGTGGTCGTCGAGCAGCAACGCGGTCCCCAGGTGCTCGGCGATGCACAGCCGCAGGATGGTCGCCAGCTGCTCCTGAGTCCCCTCCGACAGCTCCCGATAGCCTCGGGCTTGGCCTGCAACGAAGATCCCGTGCAGGCCGAGGCCGGCGTCCAGCCCCACGCTGCCGTAGCGCCCGAGCGTGAGCCGCTCGAAGCGTTCGCTGACCGGCGCCTCCAACGCTCGTCCGAGATGCACGCCCTGTTCGTTCTCGACCGCGCGCAGCGTCTCGGTGAGCAAGCGGTAGGCGTCATACTCCCGTTCCTGATCGAGCTCGAGCTCACGCGTCCGCTCCAGCGCCTCCCGGGTCTGCCGCTCGCGCTCGAGCACCACGTCTCCGCCCACCTGCCCGAGGGCGCCCTCGGCACGACGCAGCTCGGCGAGCAGCTGGTCGCGATGTCCAATGGCTGCGCTGAGCGAGAGCTCGGTCGCCGCGAGTTGCTCCGCGCTCACGGCCTCGATCGGCCCGAGTGCACGCAGCTCCGCCTCGGCGCGCTCGAGCTCGAGCCGCGCCGCCTCCGGGGCGAGCGCCGCCACGTGGAGCTTGCGTTCCCGGAGCTGGGTCTGCAGCGTCAGCTTCTGGTCTCGGGCGTTCTGGCTCGCCGCCAGCGCGGCCTCGTGTCGTTGACGCAACAGGGACAGCTCCGTCGAGGCGCGCTCGCGGACCTGGCGCGCCTCGCGCGACCGGGCGCTCACCGCATTCTCGAAGGCCAGCAGCTCGCCTTCGGCCAACACGCGGGCCTCTTCGGCCGCTGCCCGCCGTTCCGAAAGCTCCGTCAGGCTCGGTGGCGCGGCCCGCTCGGGATGTCCCAGCTCGATCAGCGCTCTGGCGCGCAGCTCACGCGCGGCGGCCACGGCGGCCGCCTGCCCGCTCACGCGCGCGCTCAGCCTGGCCAGAACGCCCGCGTGCAGCTCGAACGCGGAGCTCAGACGCGACGCCTCGGCGTCCGCGCGCTCCATGCGCTGTCGCAAGGTCGCCTCCCAGCCCGACCCGAGCGCGGCCAGCGCGGCGTGTAGTGCCGCCGAGTCGACCTCACCCAGCGCCCGCCAACGCTGCTCTTTACGCTGCTGCCAGGTCTCCAGATCAGCCCCGAGCTCGCGCTTCTCCGCTGCACGCCGGGACAGGGAGCTGGCTTCCGCGAGCGCGCCCTGCCGCTCCCGCGCTCGCGACCGCTCCAGCTCCACCCGTTCGCTCAGGGCACCGATACTCGGGACCCGCGCGAGCTCCAGCAACGGCCGCGCCGAGAGCGCCCAGCGTTGCTGGACGCGCTCCAGCTCCAGGCGTAGCTCGGGATCTCCGGCGCTGGCGTCGAGCTCGATTCCCCCCGGCAGGCGCAGCACGATCCGGTTCCTGGCACGCGCCAGGAAAGGCTCCTCAGAGGCGATACTGACGCTATCTCGCGAGCCATCCAGCGCACACGCCAGCTCCATTCCCCGAGGCGCCTTCAACTGGACGGACAGCCCCACATCCAGCCGCGCTTCGGCGACGCGCAGCTCACCTTCCAGACGGCGGAGCTCGGCCAGAACGCTGGACGGCAACTCCGCGAGCAGGCGTTGCTGCTCGTCCGGCTCGGCCAGGTCCGCGCGTAGCCTGGCCGCCTGCTGCTCCAGATCAGCCGCTTCGTCCCTTGCCGCACGCGCCCGCTCGGCGCTCCGCTCGGCCTCCCGCCACTGGCAGGCCGCCTCCAGGCGGCGCACCTGGTCCAGTCGTTCGTGCGCTGCCTCGAGCTCTTGCTTCAAGCCGAGGCCGGTTTGCTCGGCGGCCTCCAGTGTCGAGCGCTCCGCCTGCCACGCGCGCTCCGCGTCGAGCGACGCACGCTCCAGATGCAGCAGCTGCTCGGCGCTCGACAGCCGCGCCTGAGCAGCGCTCCGGTCCGCCTCCAGCCGCGCACGAGTGGCGCCGAGCTCGCGCTGACGCTCGTCGCTGACCTCCGCCGCCAGGTCGCGCTCGGCCGCGGCCAGCCGGGCCTCCACCTCGTCGCGAGCTCGAGCCGCGCACCGCACGCTCTCCGTGCTAATGTCCGCTGCTTCCTGCACGCCCTGCAGCTCGGCCTCCAGGCGCTCGAGCTCGCGCGCCGCCGCTTGTGTCTCCTGTTGCCGTCGCCAGGCCGCGGCGTGGCGGTCCCGGACGGCCTGCTGCGCCAGCGCCTGCTCCAGAGCGACCCGCTCACGCGCCGCGCGCTGCGTTAGCGCGGCCACCTGCTCCTCCAGGGCCAGCCGCTCCTCACTCAAGACCAGCATGCGCTGCTGGACCTCTTCACTCTCGCGCCGCTGGTGGCTCAGCCGCTCGAACTCCTGCCCGAGACTATTGATCTGCTCCTTCAGCGCCGAAAATGGCGAATTCTGGCCGCTCTTGCGGCGCCCCGTGGGCGTGAACGCCAGCTCCACCTTGGCTTGCGCCGCCTCCAGCACACGCTTAAAAACCGGATCTTGAGCCAGCGCGGACAGCGCCTCATGCAGGCGCTCGCGACCGGAGCTGTCGCGATCCCCGCTCAGCGTGCGCTCCAGGATCTCGGCCACGGAGGCCTGGGTCGCGAGCAGTACCTGGCTCAGGAAGCTCTCCGGTAGACCGCGCCCTCCTCCCTTGCCGCCCGGCGCTTCGATGCCCCAACGCAGCAGCTCACGCAGCCGGCGATCCACCGCTCGACCGCGCTCGTCCTCGCGAAAGACCAGTCCGTCCGGGGAGCTCTCCAGACGCGACGTGCCCGCCGATCCGCTGCCGAAGGTCTTCGAGACGCGAAAAAACTCGGCCTGCTTCTCGAACCCGAGGCAGACGCGGGGCGGCTCGGAGGCTTGCCAGGACACGAAGGCCTGGTGGGCGCTGGAGTCCGCGGGTAGGAGCAGAGCCGCACGCATCGCCGACGCCAGCGTGGTCTTGCCCAGGTCGTTCGGTCCATACAGCACGTTCAGCCCGGGGCCGAACTCCATGGACGCCCGATCGACGGCGCGGAAGTGGTGAGCTTCGAGACGGGTAAAACGCACTCAGCTCGCCTCGCGCGTCAGGCGGTACAACTGATACAGCGCGCGCCGCGCGATCTCTCCCTGTCCGGTGTCGCCCTGTTCGAGCTCCAGCGCGCGCAGGCGTGCCGCCGTGGCCTTGAGCACGTCGGGGGCGTGCGCAAGGGCGCTCTCCAGATCGCCCGTGTCCAGGCGCAGCCGCGTCCGATCCAGCTGCAACACCCCCACCCGGCCGTGCGCGGCGCTCGTGCCCTCCAGCTCGACCAGCAGGCGCTCCACCTCTGCGAACTCATCGACTCCGACGCTCAGATCCAGCACCAGGCGCAGCACGTGCTGCGCGAGATCCCGGGTCGCCAGCGCGCGCAGCTCTTCCATGCTGGTCACGTTGACCACCTCCCAGGTCCACTGCGCCACCGGCTCCTCACGTACGAGCGCCCGCCGCCGACGGTCCTTCGGGAAGTACACGACCACCGCGTGACCGGGCCGGCGCTCCCCGAAATGGGTGGGCTCGGGAGCACCGGGATACACCGTGGGCGCGTGCGTATCCGGGGTGACGTCGCGAAAACCATGCGTGTCCCCGATCGCGAGATAGTCGAGCCCCAGCCGGTGCGCCGCATCCCGCGCGATCGGGAAGTTCATCTGGCATCCGGGGAGATCAAAGGTCTGGCCATGCACCATGCCGATGCGCAGCCGCTCGTCCCCCGGGGGCCTCACGGGCAAGGACGTCAGCGCCAGATCGCGGCTCTCCGAGCGAGAACGGCACGGGGCCGCGCACAACAGGGCACCTTCCTCGAGCTCGAAGCTGAAATCGTCACGGTCGACGATATGTACCCAGCTGGGTAGACTCGATCGAAAAGGATGGGATCGGGAGTACACCCCGTTACTGGTCAAGGGGTCGTGATTGCCTGGCAGGAGGAACAAGGGTCGCCCGGACCAGGCACGCGCCTGCAGTTTCCTGGCCAGGCCCTGCCACCACTCCGGCAAGGGATCGGGGTCGTCGAACAGATCTCCGGCACACAACACGGCGTGCGCGCTGTGGCGCTCCGCCAGTCCGAGGATGCGATCGATCACCTCCAGGCGCGCGCGACTCAGGCGCAGACGCGCCTCGGCGTCAAAGCTCGGAAAGGTCATGCCCAGATGCCAGTCGGCGGTGTGCACCAGCTTCAGCGCCACAGCGGCCTCGTCTTCAGTGCCGCACTGGATTTCCTGCAACGCCCCGTCATCCAATCACGAACTCCGCTTCCAGGATCGCCTCGCGCGCGGGCGGGGCATAACGCCGTTGATGGGCGTGCTGACGCCAGCGCCTGTAACCATCATCGTCCCGGGATTGCAGCCGGACGAGCTCCACGTCAAGCGCCTCCAGCTCGCGCTGCGATCGCTCGAGCACGTCCTCGGCTCGGGTGCGCGCCTCGGCGCCCGTCGCGGCCGTGCGATCCCGCCGCCCCGCGCGAATGCGCCGGAGCAGATCCTCGCGGCTGCGCTTCACGATCAGCACGCGATCTTCGATGAAGCGCTCCAGCTGCCCGATCGCGCGTTCAAATAGCCGATGCTCCAGCGTCGACACCTCCCGCTCGTCGAGGAACAGGGCCTCCTCCACCGCTTCCTCCAGCTCGGCGTCGCTCACGTTGCTGGCCAGCTCCGGCACGTCCTCGAGCGGTCCTTCGAGCAGGCGCAAGGTCAGGCGCGCATCCAGTGCACCCGCCTCATTCTCCAGCACCACGACGGGCAACAGCCGATCGACCGGTTCAAAACCCGGGTAACGCAGCTTCACCACCCTGAGGCGGCCACGCCGGCCGCGCAACGCCGCGATCTGAGGGCTCGAGTCGTCCTGCCCGAGGCGCACCCGAAACGTCTCGCCCGTCAGTTGGCGAGCGGCTTCAGCCGCCAGCCGCACGAGCGGATGGCCCACGTGCAGCGGCTCACCTTGCGAGAGCCCATGCCCACCACCGAGCGCCACGCGCACCCCCTCGCCGAACGGCTCGGGCAAGCGCGGATCCGCCGCGATCTCGAGCCAGGCCCCCGCGGCGTCGGCGTCCTTCTGATAGAGCACGCCGTGACCCTCCAGATAATCACACAAAAGCCGCTCCAGATCTCGATCCAGCGCGTCGAGGTGCCCCGGGAGCTCGTCCGCGATATGCCGAAATGTCTGGCGCACCGCCGCGTCGAAGCGCGACTCGATCAGCCCGGTCGTACGCCGATGGCTAGCCTCCACTTCGGCTCGCTGCGCAGTGAGCGAGGCGTTCAGGCGCAACAGCTCCGCTTCGATCTGCTCGATGCTCCGAGCGCTCTCGTAGATGCGCCGGAGCTCGCTCTGGAAGTCGGTCGAGAGCGAGAGCAGGTGATTGGACGTGGACCGTCCGGGCTCGTACAGCACGTGGTCGGAGGCGTCCAGCACCGATCCAAACAGATCGAGCTTGCGACTCAGGATCTCGAATGTCAGGCGCTCCGCCGCGTTGTCACGCGCGAGGAAGTTGATCACGGTGACGTCGCGGGTCTGACCGTAGCGATGGCAGCGGCCGATGCGCTGCTCGATGCGCTGCGGATTCCAGGGCAGATCGTAGTTGATCACCGTGTCGCAGAACTGCAGATTCAGGCCCTTGGCGCCGGCCTCGGTGGAGATGAAGACGCGCGAGCGCTGCTGGAACTCGTGCACCAGGCCGAGCCGCACCGCCACTTCGTGGCTCGGTTGACCACTCGGACCCAGCGCTTGCCCCAGCTCGGCTTGCCAGCGGGCTAGCGCCTGCGCCGCACGGGCCGAGTCGTTCTGGCCTCGAAACAGGGTGATCTCCTGATCGTCCAGCAGCGAGGATTGCAGTAGCAACTCCCGAAGGTACTCCTGGGTGGCGAGCGACTCGGTAAAGATGACCAGCTTGCCCGTGCCCTTGCCGCGCGCGGCGTCCTCGCCGAGGACGCGGACCGCATCCAGGAGCGCGAGCGCCTTGCCGTCGGTCGCGAGCGCGCTCAGGCGCTCGACGAAGCTCTCCACCAGCCCGAGCTCGCGGAGGACGGCGGGAGCATCCGCCACGTCGCTGTCCGCCGCCACCGTATCGGTGAGCTCGTCGAGCTCCTCCAGGTCGGCGGCGAACTCCGACGCCGGATCGGCATCGCTGCCCCCGAGCAGCCGCCGGAGCCGCTCCGCGACCCGGGACAGACTGGCCGCGAGCGCGCAGTGTGATGACGCCATGCGCCGGTGAAAGCCGAGCACGAGCAGGCGCCGGTGCGGGCCGCGAAACGCCGC
>WUUC01038268.1_pt1 | contig 10238 bp, 13 predicted proteins | sample 6278441 | NCBI WGS metagenome assembly WUUC01 (sample SAMN13675441, study PRJNA597444) | soil metagenome | isolation source: soil | place: USA: Washington | collected 2017-10 | reverse complement strand
TCATCAGCGAGGGCAGGACCAGGTCCCGGTCCTGCGGTGCGATGCGTCCGAGGTAGTTGGGGTAGAGCTTGGTGTGGCGGTCCGGCGCGGTGGCGGTGGTGCCGCGCCGGTCGAGGAGTTGTCGCACCGCCTCGCGTTCCTCGGGGCCGAGTTGTTCGGCGAAGGCGGGTGTGTCGGCGGCGAAGGCCAGCAGCGACAGGACGAGGTGGCCGGTCGTGTCCCGGGCCGCGTCACCGTGGGGGTCCTCGTTCTCGTCGAGTAGGTGGAGCGAGGTGACCAGGTAGGAGTCTGTGCGGGAGTCGGAGTCGCGGGGTGTGTCTGGGGCGGCGTGGCGGCGGGCGTCGTGCAGTGCGTGCCAGGCGGTGGGGTCCAGCAGGCCGAAGGAGATGAGGCCGGTGCCGCGGCGGCCGGCGACGGCGGCGGCTTTCGGTCCGAGCAGCGCGGCCACGACGAACTCGATCGGGTCTGTGGTGTTCACGTGCACCCGGTGTGCAGGAACCGGATGTCGCGGACCCGGTCACCTTCGCGGTACTCGGTGGAGCGTCCGGCGCACAGGTCCTGCAGTGCCGCGGTGAACTTCTCCAGCGCGGCCGCCGTGGTCGGCCGCATGCCCAGGGTGCGTCGGGCGGTGTTTCCGGTGCCGATCCCGCAGATGATCCGGCCCGGGGCCAGGGCGTTGAGGCTGGCGAACGTGCTCGCGGCGGCCGGGGCCGAGCGCAGCGCCGGTGAGGTCACGCCGATGCCGAGCTTGATGCGACGGGTGGCCTTCGCGCACAGGCTCAAGGCGACGAAGGGGTCGCCGTGGACTATCGGGGTGTCGTTGACCCAGAAGCTGTGCAAGCCCAACTCCTCGGCCTGTACGGCGAGGTCGTCCACACCGGGGTGCGCGGAGACCACGACGCCTGCACGCATCACAACCTCCACGGTGTGAGGATCGATTCGAACGTGCTCAGACTGACAGGTCCCGGCGGTTGAAGCGGACCAGACCCAGAGCGGCGAAGAGGACCGGCACGGCCGCCGGCCGATGCGGACGAGGTTGACCGGTCCGAGTCACAGCGCGGCCAGTATGGCCAGGCACCTGCGGTTTTCGGTGAGCTGGTGGGTGACCACTGCGATGTCCAGTGCCCCGGCGGCGACGGAGACCACCACCACACCCAGCACGAGTCGTCGGATGGGACGCCGCCAACAGCGGTTACGCCGACGGCTCGGCGCTCAACCGACACCTCGGAGGCGGGGAGCGGGTAGTTGGTCGGCTCCGGCCTCGAGGGTGGTGGCGTGGTCGCGGGCCCACCGCAGCAGCCCGGCGATGTCGATGCCGTGGGGTGGCTCATCTTGGTAGGGCTCGATGTGGTCGGCGCCGCGTCGGAGCAGGGTGACCGCGCCGGTCATGTTGCCGCGGGCGGCGTGGGTGGCGCCCACGGCCAGCTGGGCCAGGCCCTTCCACAACGCGCGCCGCGCCTCGGGCGCCGCCTTCCAGGCGTCTTCCAGCACTTCATGGGCGTGGAACGGCATGCCGTCGTCGAGTAGCCGCTGGGCCTCGAGAAGGGTCTGCTCCGGCGACCGGACGACGCCCTCCGGCTGGCGCGCGACGCCAGCCGCTCCGCGGGGCAGCGGTCGACCCAGTCCGTCGCGCGGGCGCTCGTTGCGGGCGCGTCCCGTCTCGTCGCGGTCGCGATTGGCGCGGTCCCCGCTGGCACCTGAATCCACCCGACCAGCCTCCCACCTTCCCGGCCTCTGGCGTCCAGGTTCTCGCGGGGTTGTATCTGCGGAAGCGTGTTCGGCGGGCGCTGGCGTCCTCGCTGATCGGCGCCGCTGAGCAGCGGATGGACAGCCAGCGGAACCGACTCGGGGTGGGTCCTTGTGGGTGGTGGAGTCAGGGGCGGTCAAGCGGCTTGGGCTGCCCGCCGGAGGGGTGTTCCGGCAGGTCAGGCCGAGCACGGGCCAGAAGGGAGAGCCGGTCGACACGCGACGTCGGCTAGCTCAGTCCCGGTGATCGACGCGCCGCGCCGATGGCCCGGTTGCCGATCTGCTAGCGACCACAGATGAATCCAGCTACCTCCGGATACGAACCAGTAGGACCTGCCCGCGCGAAGGTGCGACCTCGGCAGGCGGCAGCGCTAACTGTCGGTTGGCGGCACAAGATAAGTCCGCGAGCCCAGCAGGTGGCCGCCATCGTCGAGCAACTCCACCCGCACCCGGCTACCGGCGAAGACACCCAACTCCGCGTCGCCGCGCTCGCAGGCTGGGGTCAGGCGGAAGGCACGAGTGCGCTCCTCCAGTAGGAGGCTGTCGTTGTCAGATGCTCGATAGCAAACCGTGCGCTGCATGGTGGTCGTCCCTGCTCGCTGATACGCCGATCACGGTAACTGCGCCGCGCCGGGTGACAGCGGGGTAGCGATGTCATGAGGGCACCCCCGGGCCGTGCGGCGAATGCGTTGCGGCTGCGGCCGGTGAACGTGGGGCGGGCGAGAGTCATTTGGACAGTCCACTCGGGATTCTCGTTGAAGCCGCGGTCTAATACAGCAGGCGACAACGGTGCGCACGCCGCCGTGGGTCGTTCCGGCCGGCTCCGGTTCATGGGTGCTCGGGCCTGGCGTGCCGGGCTGGTTGTGCGGTGCGGTGCAGGACGGCGTCGAGGTCGCCGGCGCCCTCGGCGATCGTTCGGGCCAGATCGGACAGGCGCAGGTTGTGCGAGCGGGCGTAGCCGCGCAGCGCGGTGAAGGCGTCGTGCATGTCCAGACCGCTGTGGGCCGACAGCACGCCCTTGGCCTGCTCGATCACCACGCGGGAGTTCAACGCGGTGTGGAGTTGTTCGGCCAGGATCGCGCCGTCGTGGATGGCGCGCTGCTGCAGCATGGCGATGGTGGCCACGTCGGCCAGCGCCTGACCCAGCTGCACGCTCGTCTCACCGACCCCGTTGGCGTCGGTGTTGAGCAGGTTCAACGCCCCGATCACGGTACGGCGCAGCCGCATCGGCACCGCGTGCGCGGCCTGAAAACCAGCTGCGCGGGCGGCCGGGGCGAACCGGGGCCACCGCGCGTCCTCGCCGGCCAGGTCGCCGCTGGAGACCGGGCGGCCGGTCCGGACACACTCGGGGCAGGGCCCGTCATCGGCCTGGATGGCGAACAACTCCACCAGCCGGGCCTGTTCGGAGGACGCGGCGGCCATCCGTAGCCCGCCCTTCTGATCGGAGAGCACCACCCCGGCCGCGGCCACGTCCAGCAGTTCCACGCATCGCTCGACGAGCATGCTCAGAAAGTCCAGCACGTCGAAGTCGTCGACCAGGGTGTCCGCCAACTCGACGAACACCTGCGCCAGCCGCTGCTCGTGTTGACCGTTCATCGGTGTTCACTTCCCACTCTGCTGTCCCGCCTCGGCGTCGTGCGCGTGGTTCATTGTTCCGTGTTGAGCGACAGTTGGCGGCCCACGATCTGCCGGGCCACCACACCGATCGGCAGGTCGTGGGCGTAGGCGTGGGCGCGGATCCGCAACAGCGCCGCTTCGATGGTGATCTTCAGCTGATACATCACCATCCCGCACGCCTGGTGCACCTCGACGTGGATATCGCTGATCCAGCCCAGGTCGTCCGGGTCGTGGCCGGCCACCGCGGCCAGCACCGCCTCAAAGGCCGCATCGGCCAGCACGAGCCCGTCGCTGACCTGGTCTGGGCTCAACCGGCCCGGCGTGGTGCGATAGCACTCCAACGATCCCAACCGGATCGCCCCCAACACCAGGGGGAAGGCGAACACCGCCGCCGCTCCCGCGGCCAGCGCGCCAGAGGTGAACGCCGGCCACCGCGCCTGGGCCGCGGCCAACTCCGGCACCAGCACCGGGGCATCGGAGGCGGACGCGGCCAGCCCCGGGCCCTCACCCACGGTCAACTGCAGCTCTTCCAACCGGGCGCTCACCGCGTCACTCGCCCACACCAACGACTGCCCACCGGAACCGCCCGGCCGCCTGATCAAGGCCACTCCCGCACCGGTCACAGCCAACTCCGACACGGCCACTGCACAGATCCGCTTCAATGCCGACGATTCGAAGTTCGCGCCGACCGCCAGCAGCGACCGCAGCCGCTGCCGTCGGTCCTCGATCACGAAACCACCCCGTCCTGAGCCGGCAAGAACCGCACCGGCTATCACGAGGTTCACCTAAACCCCGCATCGATACCGACGTCAACCACGCGAGCCGAGCAGCTCACAGCCCGGCAAACGGGCCGGAAACGCTAGTCGATCGTGAGCTCACCGGGCCTGCATCGTCTGGCTGGAAGCGAGCAGTGCCTCGACACTGGCCTGTGGCTCGATCGGCATGTCGATGTCTACTCCGGCTCGGGCGAATTCGCCCGTGTAGCCGAAGTGGGGATCCAGCGAGCGGTAGCCCAGCCAGGTGGTGTCGTGTCTGAGCCACCGCCACGCGTGCCGCGGCAAGCCGTCGACCAGCGGGAACACGACCCTTCCGGGGCCGTCGAGAACACGGCAGTCCCGATTGGTGACGCCGTACAGTTCGAGTTCGCAGCCGGCTACCGCATCGCCGTGGACCTCAACGGATACGGCACCGTTACGTCGACGCGCTGTATCGCTGATGGCGAAGCTGGCCATCCAAATGGGTCAGCCGAGCGTCTGAGTGAGCGGGCTGTAGAGCAGGTGGCGGCACCGAGCAGGTCGTCCTCCAGGGGTCATGAGTGGCGCGGGCGGCGTTGCGGCAGGCGGCGTGCGCACGACGTGTCGGACAATGCGATCGGGGCCTCGGGGACGTCGACGGTGACCGTGCCGAGCGCAATGACCGTGGCACCGTGGCTGTGTCAGCGTTGCGTGGCCCTGGGATGTCCGGCCAGGTGGGGGCGGGCGGCTCGGTCGAACTCGACCGCACGCAGCGCGTGCGCCTGCCGGCGGGCCGAACCGGTCGTCGTCGCTGTCGATCGCCTGGTACAACCCCGAACAGTGACGAGTTGGTGGGCCAGGCTCGCTCGGGGCGCGCGTTGCCAGTGGCGCTATCCAGGGCAGGATGACGGACCATGGACGGGCCGACGGGCGAGGAGATTGCGCACCGCGCGCAGGAATTCAAGATCGTCGTCCTTGCTCAGCAGCTGAGCCTCGTCGCGATCACTCACCCCGCGCTCCCGCTGCTGCGGGTGCACCAATCCCTGACGGGAGTAGGCCCGCAGGATGACATCCCGCTGGTGCTCCAGGACGGACCCGAGCACGACGAGCTTCAGTTCTCCATACGGGACATTCTCACCACAGCGTCCCGCCTCCCCCTCCGCTACAGCCTCATCGTCTCCCTCCGCACCACTCGCCTCGACCTGGATCTGGCCGCGTGAGTGGGCGGCGAGGAGCAGACGTGACCGGTGATTCCGACACCCCTGACCCGGTCGACCGGACGGTGCAGCGCCGGGAACTGACCGAGGCACTGGACGAGGGGTTCCGCGGTGGCGGTCGCTGATCGGCGACGTCAGCCGGGACGGCTGGCGGGTGGGGTGGCTGGACCGAGCAGCACCCCGGCCGGGGTGCTGCTGGCCGACTTCACCGACGACGAGGAATGCCGGGATGCCCGCCCGCTTCCCTGGCAGGACAACCAAACCTACTTCCTGCGGCGCCCGCCCGAGGCGCCCGAGGTGTGGACGCGGGTGCTGCCCCGGCATCCGGTGACCGACGATGTGGAAGCCATCGTGCTCACCGCGGCGGCCGACCCCGACGCGGGTGTTCGGCTGGAGCGTGCTGAGGTGTGGATGCTGCGCGCGGGAGTCGCCGTGGCAAAGGCATGCGAGCGGGTGCAGGCGTTGGTCGGCGTCGAGACTCTGCCAACCCTGCACACCGGACGTCATCCGGGAGCGCCGGGGACGGCGCTTCGGGCGCACCGGAGGAGCCACGGGTGCCAACAACGGCGGCGAAGCCGGCGCCAGATCAATTCGGCGATACACCGGAGTACCCGCAGATCGCCGATGCCGACCGCGGTCGCTTCGCCGAGGCGGTGCGGCTGAACCGCCAGCATTGGGTGGACGCCGGTCGGCCGATCTCCGCGGAGACTCTGCGCCAGCGGTTGCACGTGAGTGCTGATACCTCGCGGGAACTCACTCGTGCCGTGAGAGCAGCAGACCGGGCGGCCGTGATTGCCGCCGGCGCAGCAACCTGATCGGCTCGTGTATACCGGCGAGAGCATTTCGTCGAACCAAACCCAAATGGGTCACGCAAATTACATATAGAAGGCGTAACGCCCTTGGGGCCGATCCTGTGGATCGAGATGACGGAGGATCTCGCCGACCCGGTCAGCTGTTCGCAGGGTGATGGGCTCGCGGCCGTGACCGGACAGGTTGAACGCCAACGTCTTCTCCACCCCCACGATCGCGCTGAAGTCGCCCTTGTCCCGCGCCTCGGCGATCCGCTCCAACGTGTCGTTGGCGCCCTTCGCATACGGGCATGATGCTTGTCGTGGTGCAACTCCATGAGGTGTTGTCAGTAGCGTTGTTTGTGTTGGTGTTTCGTATTGGGTGAGGACGAGAGCGGCGGCGACGATGTCGCCGATGCGGTTGGGCAGAGATTGACTCTGCGCAGTGTTTTCCAGCGGGTGGTGAGTAGGGCCATGGCGCGTTCGCCCTGGCAGCGAAGGCTGCTGATGAGTTGGTTGCGGGTGCGGTCGTCAACGTGCAGGACGGATTGGCCGCCCCAGGGTTTGCGGACGGGGCGTGGATGCGGATGCCGGCGGCGCGGTAGCCCTTGTCGGCCAAGATCGGGATCTTGGCGGGGAACAGCGCGCCGAGGCAGTGTGTTCGGGCGGCGGTGAGGTCATGGGCCGACCTGGAGTGACTGGTGAGGTCCAGAGTGGATGGCGACGTTAGTCGTCGAGGAGGGTGCCGAGCACGTGGGAGGCGGCCTTGGCCTGTAGCACCTGCCGGGAGAGCAGGCGCCCGGACCGGATCTGGTCGGCGATCCATGCGGCGAAGCGGTGCGGGCACAGTTCGACGGCTGCGGTCATCCAGTCGTCGCTGTCGTAGCCGACGCTATCTGTGACTTCTTGGTGCAGCAGCAGGTGGAACTGTTCGGTGTCGCCGTGTTCGTTGAAGGGTTGGCTGAATCCTGAGTGGCAGCCATCGCAACCGCACCCGGTCGGGTCGATGCGGTGAAGGGGTTCGCGGGACATCGGAGTGGTCCTCAACGTGGATCGGTTGCCGGGACGGTGATCCGGCGCGGGCAGGCGCACCCTTCGCGGGGGCGCGAAAGAACAGTGGGCGTGGTGTTGGCACACCGGAATGGGTGGGAATGGCGCTGCCGCTCACGGATGGTGTCCGTCCGGGCCGCCTTTTGTGCTTATCTACCAGTCGAAGGTGGTGAGCAGGTTGGTCTGTGGTGCGTCTGAGTCGAAGAGGATGTAGTCGCAGCCGTGGGTACGGGCGAGATTGACGATGGGGAGTAGTTCCGGGGGCCAGTCGCCGTTATGGGCGAGTTCATCGGTGTCCCGCGTCGGTACGTGCATCAGCCAGCCGTACGGTGTCTCGTAGGCGATCACGCCGTCGTAGCTATTGAGTGTGCGGCAGGTTGCCGCGCTGAGGTGGGCGAGGTTGAGGTCAAGAAAGGCGCGGATGACTAGGTCGTCCATAGCGGACTCCTCGGGAACGCGGGTTACGGCACGATGTGTGCGGCGGGTTGTCTGAGTAGGGGCAGCGGTTTATGCGAGTCCTTTGTGTCAGTGCTGGTGTGTCACATTTGATATTCGGTCTCTCCGCTGTTGCAGACCTCGACGGCGAGCGTGCAGGATTCCCGGTCCTCGTTGTCGATGTGGATGAAGAGTGAATCCGGGTTGTCTGGATCATTGGGGTCGCCTGTGCGTGCGCGGATGAGCAGGCTCACACCAAGGACCTCCATGACATACATGTCACTGGCCTCGTCCGAGTCGGCCCCGTTGTCCTGCTTGTAAACGCGGATCTCGGCATCGCGCACGTGGACGGTTTCGGGATGTGCCGTTGATCCCAGTGGGTACTCGCGTGTGATGGGCGCAGCACGGGCGCGCGGGGGTAGGCGCTGCGGCGCCCTCGACGAGATCGGAGGGGCCGACGGTGTCTTCGGCCTGGAGGAGGGCATATGCCTGTTCCGCGAGGGCTTGTTGCACCGAGCTGAGGTCGTCCAGGTCGCCGCACACGGCCTCCCCTGCGGTGCGAACCAGGCACTCAATGTCTCCGGCACTAAATTCTTCGCTGATTCCGGTCAGGGTGACCTGTGTAGGCATCAGAACCACTCCCGTCTCCTGGTTGCGAAATAGATGTTTGATGCACGCCGCGTGCCGTATGCGTGGAAATGGGGCGCCGTTCCTGAGGGTGCCCAGAATCCGGGTCAGTTGCCGTTTCTGAAAGAATTGGCCACGACGTGCGTCCATGGTTGTCCGTCGTTGATGGTGTGGGTGGCAGAAATGTCCCTTTGCCAGGCGTGGCGCGGGCTGTCCCGTGAGCTGGGTGGGCCGGAATGTTTGCCGGGAGGTTCACGGATCGCGTGGTGGATCGGCGCGCGACGGCTGCAGCGTCACGATCAGCACCACGCTGCGCGTGTCAGACCACCGTGGGATGGTCTGCGGCGCGACAGCCGTTGCCGTCATCCTCGCCTTGATCGAAAGGGTCACATGAACGCCACCACCGCTACCGACACGTCAGGCGAGGCGCTGCGGGACGCCATGATCACAGCGATCACAGGCTTGGGCTATGAGTTGAGCGGGCCGGTGGAGGCGGCGCTGCGGACGGTCGAGCGGCACGCATTCGTACCTGACGCGGCGCTCGCCGACGCATATGCGAGCGGCATCGTCGTGACAAAGCGCGGACCGCGCAACGAGGTGTTGAGCTGCCTGTCGGAACCGGGGATCGTGGCGCTGCAGCTGGGGCAGCTCGACGTGCGGCCGGGACACCGAGTGCTTGAGGTCGGTGCGGGTTACCGGCTACACCGCGGCACTGCTCGCGCACCTGGCCGGGCCACGGGGCCGGGTCACCGCGATCGATGTGGACGCCGACATCGTCGCCGCCGCACGCCGCAATCTCACCTCAACCGGGGGTCGACACCGTCGAGGGGGTGCTCGGCGACGGCGCCCTCGGCCATCCGGATGGTGCTCCCTATGACCGGATCGTCGCCGCAGTCGGCGCGTTCGGCATCCCGGAGGGTTGGCTGGCGCAGCTGGCACCCGGCGGCAGGTTGGTTGTCCCGCTGCGGATCGCCGGGGGCGTGTCCCGCTCGATCGCCTTCGAGCGCAACGAGCGCGGCGGGTGGCACAGTGTGGATCATCAGATGTGCGGCTTCGTGCCGCTGCGCGACGGGATCGCCGGCGACCCGCGCCGGACGATCCCGCTGACCACCGACCACGCGGTGACCCTGCACCTCAACCAGGAACACACCGTCGACCCGACGCGGCTGGCCGGGGTGCTCGACCACCCGCGGACCGAGGCGTGGACGGGCGTGACCTTCGGTCCGGGGGAGTCGCTGGAGTGGCTGTTTCTGTGGCTTGCCTGTACCCAGGCTGGTCGCCTGTGCCGCCTGGCTGCCGAGCCACGTGCGATCGAGTCCGGCGTGGTGGACCCGATGTTCCCCGCGAGTGCGGTGGCCGTCGTCGGCGAGAATGAACTGGCGTACCTGACCTGGCGAGCGGCCGACGGCGCGCGCGACCGCCGCGAGCGGGCGGAGGTCGGTGTCATCGGCCACACCTGCACCGATAACCGACTGACCGACCACGTCGCTGAGGCCATCCGACTCTGGGACACCACCTACCGGCAGCAGAGTGTGCGATTCGAGATCCCCGCCCACCGCACAGAGAGCACCGATACCCGGCGTGGCCGGTTCTTCCTCGATCGCCCGCACAACCCCCTCACCGTGGTCTGGCAGTAGCGCCGCGTGGCTTCGCGGAACCCAGGACCGGACGGCATCCGGATCCCTGCCCCGTCGGTATCGGGTGGCCAGGATCGTCGCCAGACCCAACCCGGAATGGTCCGGTTCAGACAGCGAGTTGGAGTTGGTTGGCCTCGCCCAGGCGAGCGGGAACGCCGGCCCGGTCTTGCTGATAGCGGTTGCCGGTGCGATCACCAGGAACTGCTCGGTGGTGGGTGCCAGGCTGGTGGGCAGCAACCGTTCCCGGCGGCGCAACCACGCGGGGATGGGTGTCGTCCGGGAACACCGGGTCACCGACAGTCACCGCGACACCCGCCAGGTGGGCCCGTTCCTCGAGTCGGGCGCGCATCACAGTGGGGTGGCCGACATCGAGGATGCGCACCGACC
>WUUC01240999.1_pt1 | contig 10239 bp, 14 predicted proteins | sample 6278441 | NCBI WGS metagenome assembly WUUC01 (sample SAMN13675441, study PRJNA597444) | soil metagenome | isolation source: soil | place: USA: Washington | collected 2017-10 | reverse complement strand
GCTACCTGGTCGCCAACAGCGACGGCCAGGTGGCCACCAACCCGATGGTCGCGGTCCGCCGCCCGCGGGTGGACCGGGACGACTCCACCACGGCCGGCCTGACCCTCAATGAGATCGACGCCCTGCTGGACGCGGCCGACGCCGAGGCCCGCGCCCGCCGGGCCGCACTCGACGCCAACCCGACCCCGGCCCGGCGCAGCCGGCACCTGGCCGCGTTGCGCGACCGGGCCCTGGTGCGGGTGCTGGCCGACCTCGGGCTGCGCATCGGGGAAGCGCTGCGCCTCGACGTCGACGCGCTGTCCTACAACCGGGGGCAGCGCACCGTCCGGTTCGTCGGCAAGGGCGGCAAGCGGCGCGAGCGGGCGGTGTCCGCGCACGCCCTGGAGGCGGTCGACGAGTACTTGGCCGCCCGGGCGGCCGCCGCCGCGGTACCCGTCGACCGGCTCGCCGGCCCGCTGTTCGCCACCACCGGCCGCGACGGCCAGCCCGGTCGGCTCGCCGAGCCGGCCGCGTTCCTGTTGATCCGCCGGCTGGCCCGGTACGCCGGGCTGCCGTCGGCCGGCCGGCTGTCCCCGCACTCGCTGCGGCACGCATTCGCCACCAACGCCCGCGAGCTGGGCGTCGCCCTGGAGGACGTGCAGGACGCGATGGGCCACGCCGACGCCCGCACCACCCGCCGCTACGACCGGGCCCGGCACGCGCTGCACCGCGACCCGTCGCATGTGCTCGGTGCCCGGCACGCCGACCGGCGGGCTACCTCCGCCGCCGCGCCGGACCCACCGTCGGCGCCGGCCGGGGCGGAGACTACTGAGGACGGGTCCCGATGAACGCTGCCGACGTCCACGACGGGCTGGCCGTACTCTCTCGGAGAGGCACGACAGGGGCGGTGACGATGCGCGACCAGTACAACCTGCTGCTGCCCTGCGCGCTGCATCACGCCGAGCTCGGCCGGATCGACTGGGCAGTTGTGCAGCCCGACGACGTCATTGGATGAACCAGTACCACGCCGATCCGGCCGACCCGCCAATCCGCGCCGCACGTCCGGCGGATGGAGGTATCGCCGGGCTCGGGACGCGGACCGACGCGGCGGCCGCAGATACGGTCGAGGGGATGCCTGTCACCCCTCGCGCAGGACGGACCGCCGCCAACGTCGCGAGCCGGTTCGGCGCCGTCTTGCTACTCCCCGCCGGGCTGGGCGTGGCCGCGTCGGTGGCAGCCCCATCGGGCTCAAGGCTTCGGTCCGCCGCGGCGGGCGCGTTCCTCGGTGGCGTGCTGGTGGAGCCCCTGCTGCGCCGGCTGGCCCGAGGCAGGCCACACGGGCCGGGTCAGATCGCGATACCGCCGCGACGTCGCTGGCGCCGCTGGCGTCGCTGGGTGTCGACGGCGACCATATGCCGCCCGATCTGGCACATCGGCACAGGCATTTGAGATGTGCCGGCTCGATGTCAGCGCTCGCGTGCCGTCTCGATGTCAGCAAGATCTGCCACGACGGCATCAGCGGTCGCCTGCTCACGGGGTTGCTGTTAGAGCCGTCCGCCGGGGTCCTCGGTGGTCGGCGTCCAGGATTCACCATCGAGGCGGCGTTCTTGGCCGGTGCTCGGTGGGTCGTCGGAGGTGGACGGTGGTCCGCCGTAGGACGCTGCGGCGGCTCGGGCTACGCGGTGCTCGAGAGCTGAGCGCAGCGGAGGAGAAGTGGGCCGCAGTACGGGGCGGGGTGCGCGGGGCGGTCCCGCGAACGTCCTGGGGAAGTCGCCGGGAAGCATGTGGCCAGGCCCGGCGGCCGGCCGCCCAATATCAAGTCCGCCCCCGCCGACCTGCCCGGGAGGGCCGGGCGGCACCACCGCGCCGCGAAGGTGGAAGAGCTGTCCGTAAGGACCCGATCGGTCCCTCGATCGGGTGCGCGGCTGGTCAACGTCGCCATGCCCGTTGCGTCGGCGCAGAGCCGCATCGAGCAGCTCGGTTCCACCCTCGATGTCCTTCTGCGCCGCAAGCTGGTAGTAGAAGATGGCCTCGCTGAGCTGCCCGTGCTGCTCCATCAGTACACCCATCCACACGAGCGCGTCTTGCAGCCCGAGGGCTAGCGCACGCTGGAGGGATTGCTCTGCCGCCGCCCATTCGCCGACGCTCATGAGGTACTCACCGAGGTCGAGGTAGCCTCTGGGGTCGCCATTATCGATGGCCTGCCGGAATCGCTGCTCCGGATCGGCCAGGCGCTGTTCGCCCTCCTCCTTGACGCGGGCCAGGTTCCGCTCAACATCGACCGGCTCGGCAAGGCTCTCGTCGAGGCCCTTGCTCACCTTGTCGAGCCAGCGCTCGTAGCCGTCCACGTCGTTCACCCCGCCTCCCCGATCTGCCGTGTCGCCGCCAGCGAGGATGGGTAGCGTGCCTGCAACGCCTGGCGCGCGTGTCGAAGATTCGATCTCACCGTACTCTCCGTCATGTCCAGCTGCGCGGCGATCTCCTGGACGCTGAACCCATCGAAGGACCAGGCCAGGACCGCCCGCTGCCTAGAGGGGAGCCCGCGAAGGACATCGAGAACGAGCTGTTGCTGCTCGTTGAGCACGAGCGTGTCGTTGGCCGGTTCCTCTGCGGCTACCCAACCGCCCTCCACCGCCTTGAGGTACCCGTACCGCAGCCGGCGGGCTGTATTGCTCGCGATCCGCGCGGCTGTGCGCCATACCCAGGCGGCGGGCTGTCTGATGTTCGCCCAGTTGGTGTACGCCTGCGTCATGGCTTCCTGCGCTGCGTCTTCAGCGGCGGCCCGGTCGTAGCCGAGCTTGACCAGGAAGCCCACCAGAAAGGGGAAGACCTGCCGGAAAAAGTCGTCGAACTCGTGTGTTTCCACGCACCGAAGCTCCTCTCGTTGAGAGGTAGTGGGATGGGCCGCCGTCGGCGTGCAAAACAAGAAGGAAAATCTCTGGTCACAGTAGAGGATTAGCCCTTACGCCGTGATCCAGGTGGCTGTCGGATCCAGGTCAGGCACGCGACCAGCGTGGCCGCCAGCATCGCTGCCACGATCACGACTACCAGCGAGCCGGTCGTCGTATATAGCCCACCGACTCCGATCAAGACGGTATTCAGCATGACCACGATCGTGGCGTCCGCCCGCCCTGGATTGGCTACCCTGCCTTCGTTCCTGCTCCCGTCGTCCATACCAGACAGTGGGCTACCCGCCGCGATCCGTGCAATGCGTCGAGCTATCAACCGGAGGTAAGGGATAGCGTTCTCGCGTGAGTACGCGGCGCACGGGGCGGCGTCCACAATGTGCGGCTGTCGCAGGCCCGTCGACGCTGGCATCGGCACAGGTGAGATCTCTCGCGTGAGTGTCAGTGCTTGATCTCTCATCTCGTGTCAGTGCTCTCTCGCCGGCGCCAACCGTCTGCGATTCGGTCTCACTGACGACGGCTCACCAGCCAACTCGATCGACTGAGGTCTCCTACCCGGCAGCATGAGCCCGGACCGGCAACGAATTGGTCAACAGCCCGGTCCCGCCGTAGCTCCTCGCCGCCCGGCCATCGAGGGTCGGCGGGCATCTGGATGGGCTCCCCAGGCCCGCTCAGTGCTCGTTGCGTGCGCTCGGGTCCGACCGATGCGGCGCGACTAACGCCGCCCGACGCCACGAGCCACGGCCCCGGGCGGGCCGCCTCGTGCGGCGTCCACCGCACCCGGACGTCTGGGCCGCCGTGCCGCAGCTAAAACTGCGGCCGCTGCCGGCGCCCGTGACCACCATCGACGCGGTCGGGATGACTCGGCGGACTAGGTCGGTGCGCAAGCGTTCCTCGCTGTCGAACCGGGCCGGGGAGGGACAGGGCCTCGACCTGCGTCATCACAGGAGACCGATGTTGGCGCCATCACCGAGACGCAGACCGAGAAGGGCCTGCGGGCACTGGTGCTGGCTCCCATGTGTAGGTCGCGAAGTGGACGGTGTGGCTGGCCAGCGAGAGCAATGCGACTGCCTTAGCGCAATAGATCATCTCGCGAGGATCACCCGCGAACTTGCCCGCTGAATGACGGTCGATGAGAACGGCGGCGCCGGCGGCCCGCCGCGCGGCTAGCACGCCGCTGCGCTTACCTCGGGTGTGACAACCTCGCGGCTCGCCATGCTGGGCGAAGATCCCATGGGTTGGCTTCGCTTCCGCCAACCACATCGCATCAGGCGCAGCAGCGGACCGCGATGTTGACGAACCGCGCGCTCGGCGGTAGTCGTGGGATGCTAGGTGACCCGCCCGCGGCGGCCAGGCGATGCAACATGTCGTCGTCGGCGGCGTTGACCGCCACGATGTAAACGACGTAGGTGCCGTGCTGGGTCGGGTCGACGTAGATAACGCTGGTCCATTCGACGCCGGACATAATGACGGGCTGCTCAAGGTAGTACTGGCACACGCCCGGGGCGAAGAGCATGAGCCACGGTGGGCGCTCGCCCCTGACGAGGGTGACCGTGCCGCGCGCCTCGGTGGCGTCGCCTTGGAGCAGGATGCCGGGCACCGGTGTAGCAATCGTGAGCCCGGCGGTCACCGGCTTGTCGACAGGCTGTGCGCACCCTGGCGCCTCGGATGACGGATCGGCGGCGGCCACGCCCGGCTTGCGCCGGTCGTCGAGCACCCAGACGGCAGCACCGGCGATGACCAGGGCGGCAAGACCCACCAGGGCGGCCGCCCACCGCGTCGGGCTGCGCACACCCGCGGGCAGGTCGGCCGGTGCCGGTGCGGCTGGCTCGGCAGTCGACGTGGCCGGCGTGGGAACCGCCGCAGGACGCGAGCCCTCGGCTAGCCGCGTACGTGCCGCCAGCCACTGGCCCACATCGGCGTCGGACAGGTCGCGGCCCTTGCGCTCGGCCGCTACCCGGCACGCGGTGACGATGGTACGCAGCGACCGTGCGTCTACGGGCTCGTCGCGGTCGGCGAGCTTCCGGCTGATTGTCGAGTCGGCGATGCTCACCGCGCCGCGCCGCCGCACCTCGGGGTCGTTCGACAGCTTCTCCACCGCGACCGCAGTCAACTCCGCCCGCACGATCAGGTGCTTGAGCGCGATCCGCAGTTCGCGCCAGGTCCGCGGCGCACCAGGCAAGGGCCGACCCTCGTCCACGGATTCCCTCTCGTTCCCGATCGTTCCCATCTCCCCTCACGAGTCTTGAACAGCCGTCGACCGGCAGCAACGTTGAGTAGCGAACTCGACCATGAGGAGGAAGACCATGCAGCACAGCAGAACCACGGCGGGCAACCTGCGGCGGTGGCTGGCGTCGCTCGCCGCGGTGCTGATCACCACAGCAGGCCTGCTGTTTTCAACACACGCTCCAGCGCACGCCGCGGACGGCCCGTGGTTTCGCTTCGTCGTGGCACACAGCGAAAAGTGCATGGACGTCGCCGGCGGCAGCACGGCGCACATGGCCAACGTGCACCAGTGGCAGTGCCTGGATGTGTTGAGCCAGCATTGGCAGCCACGCGTGCTCAATGACGGCTCGTACTACATCGTCAACCGGAACAGCGGCAAGTGTCTCGACGTCGCGTGGTGGGGCACGCACGACGGCGCCAACGTCATCCAGGCCAACTGCACCCACGCCGACAACCAGCGCTGGTGGATCCCCTCCGGTATCCGGACCGACTGGACCCCCGCGCAACGGATCATGCCCAAGCACGTGAGCAACAAGTGCCTGGACGTGGCGTGGAACGATCCCGCCAACGGCGCCAACATCGTCCAATCAAGCTGCTGGGGAGGTCCGAACCAGACCTGGTACGTCCCCTGGACATCCTGGTGATGATGCTGAATGCGGTGTAGGGACTGGACGGCACGGCGGACCAGACTGGTGGGCGTCGCGCTTGGTCGCCTGCACGCCGACCTGCCGGGCCATTAACTCCACCGCCTCGTCGGGCAGCTCGCCGCGGCCGCGCGGGAACCGGCCCAGCCGTCCACGGCGCCCATCACCGGCTGCAACATCAGTGTGTCGGCGCCCTCTGCGAGCCACTGGTCGGCCTGCAGCAGGGCGTCCCGGTCGGCGCGGCCGGGCTCCAGTTGCAAGCCCACGCCGGTGCCTGCGGCCGGGGTTGGTGCCCATCAGGGCAGCCAACGACACGACTCCAGCTGGATCTTGTCCGCAGCGCGGAGCCATCCGCGCGCATGTATGCGAGGTCACGGTCATACATGCGCTCGCCGGCTAGCTCCACCTGATCCAGCTACCCGAACGCCCCACCTCATCCCGGCGACATCCGGTCTTGACAAGCCACAGGAGTTTCTCCATGACGCACGTAAAGCGTATCGGCCTCATCTCTGGCCTTGTTGGCCTGCTCGCGGTAGCGGCAATCGCCGTGAGCGGAACGCCCGCACATGCTGGGCCCTTCCCCCCGGGAAACTACGACTATGCGTTCTATAACATCGTTACCAATAAGTGTATGGATGTGCCGGGTTTCGCTGGTGGCTCTGTCAACGGGCCAGTCAATCAATACGCGTGCGACCTGTCCGGTAACGACAACCAGTTCTTTCACATGGACTGGTACGGAACTCAGGCAAGATTTGTCATCCGCCATGTGAAGAGCGGCAATCTCTGTCTGGATCTACCCGGATGGGGACCGGTTCCCGCTGGGACAAGGGTTAGTCTGTATTATTGCCAGCTGACGCCGAACGACAATCAATTGTTCTATGCGTACTGGCTTAGTGGGCTGTATTACCTGTACGTCCATGAGAAAACTGGGCTCTGTCTGGATGTTGACGGGTTCGCTACGGGCGGTAACGACGCCCCGCTTACCCTGGCGCCGTGCAACGCCGGGAACGACGACCATATCTGGCAGCTTTGGTAACGAGATTCCGAAGATGCGGCTCATTGGGAATCACCCTGCCCAGCACGGGCGAGGTGGTGCCGATGCTGCCGATCGCCCCGTCCAATGCCGGGAGTCTACTTCCGAGAAGCAGTCTTCTCGGAAGCGGGCGCGTGCCCACGGGTTTGCCGTATCGGTGCCGGCGCCGTGTCACAGAACGGGCGCGAGTGGGGCGGTGCTCGCGCGGCTGGTCGTCACCGGCCCTGGCTCTTCGCCGTCGATGCTGGCGGACGCTACGCAGCTCCGATCCGCTGGGCGAAGTCGCGGATGCCGGGTCAGTCGAAGCACTTGCCGCCGAGGCGGCGCAACCTGGAAGCGGCTACGCACCCGGCGACAAGCACGACCGCCACTGAGCTGGGGGCCGCAAACCACAGGTTGACACTTGAAACCCTTGGGCTTCAAACGCCATGCTTCTGGTCATGTCGCCCGACAAAGAGATATTCGCCGTGACGGCACAAGTCATCCCAACCCTCCTCATAGCTGTCCTGCTCCAGGCGCGATCGGTTTGGAACTCCTCAACCCAGATGCGAAAGCGCCTAAACGCCATAGCGCTAAAACTTGAGTTCGGAGGCATCTACTATTCCGGACGCCGGTTCGACCGGCCAAACCGTCCTCAGCGGCTCTACCCAGCAGAGGCCGATCCAGCAACCGATCCAGCGGCAACGCGCAGGTTGTTCGTTCGTGACTACATCGACTCACTCGATCCCAAGCAGTTGCCATACCCTGAGCGGCATGAGCGGCAGCGTGAGCGACACAGAGCTCAGATGGTGATCGAAAACTTCGGCGAATCCCTAACAACTCTAAAAATCATTGATTTCTCCACCGTCATGGCTTACCGGACATCAATTGCGGCGATTCTCGTGGAGCCCGTCGCTCTTGCTGGAACCATGCTCAATCTCCCTAACTGGGCTCAGTGGTCGATGGCAGGCGTCGTCGTTCTCATCATCATGGTCCAACTCGCCGTCGCCATATTCCTTATTTGGCTCAGCATCGCGCATGCGGCTGATCCGGACGACGACGCAATCGCCGACGTATCGGTGCTGCTGGAGAGGGCAAGAGCGGCCACGTAAGCCGGACCTCGCCCAGTTCGCGCGGGCCAGGATCACCAGCACCCCGCGTTTGACTCGGATCGCCCATGCCGCGTTCGGCGTAGATCAGCTGGGCAGCGAGCGCCGGCGTAGCTCCCGGCCCGCCCACTGGGCCCGGCGCGCGCCTTACGGGCCTTCGCGGGCGGCGGCGATGGCCCGGTCCAGTTGGGCGCGTACGTCGACCAGTTCGTCGTTGCTGGTCTCCATCGCCCCGGTGAGCTCGTTGAAGTGCAGCAGCCCGCCGGCCTGCTTGATGGACATGCGGACCGGGGACTCATCGTGTCGGGCGGCGGTGTGCCGCAACAGCGGCGGCGGCGTCGGTGCGGCGGCGAAGCCGACCATGTACCGGGTGACCGTGCCGGCGGGCCGGTTGGCCGGGTCGGCGACGGCCAGGGTGAGAAAGCCCCGCTCCCGCTCCACGCTGATCTCGTGCCCGGTCACCGGGTCGACGAGGACCACGTCGCTGGGCACCTTGCGCAGCAGCGTCCACAGGCTGCGGACCATCTTGTCCTGCTCCCGCAGCGCCGGCGGCCGCCGCACCGCGCCGATCAGGGCGGAGGTGCCGAATCCGGCGATGAACACGCCGAGGATCGGCAGCCACAGCTGCTGCCACCAGAAGTACGAGACGGCGACCGCCACGCCGACCGCGGTCAGGAACGCCGCCTCGATCCGCGGACCGAGGATCACAAGGCGTCCTCGTCGCCGGCATCGTGTTGCGCCTGCACCGCCTGCTCCATCAGCGCGTTGGTCAGGTCGCGCAGTCCGGCGACGGCGTTCCACTCCGGACGGATCGCCGGGTTCAGATCACGCGCCTTGGCCTGCTCCCAGATCCGGTCGAGGTAGTCGTACAGCGCCTGCCGGGCCTGCAACTGCGCGGCACGGCCCGGCGCGTCGAGCGCGGCCAGGCCGGCGGCGTCGTGCTGCTCGAAGGCGTCGATCAGCTCGGTGGCCATGCCCTGGTGGTCCAGCTCTTCCCCGTCGGCCTCGGCCGGACGGCGGGACTCGTTTCCGCGACCCAACAGACCCATGCCTTTACCATATGTGACCGTCAATATTCACAGAGGTAACCACGCCGGCCCACGTCGGTCAGCTCGCCGCACTGTGCGGTGCGCCGAGCGCGAGCCGGCTGCTCATGTCGAGCTTGACCTCCTCGTATGGGGCGACATGCGTCCAGAACAACGGGGTCAGGCCTCGCCGGTCGGGGTCGGTGAGCGAGTCCGCCCAGCCGTCGTCGGCCAGGACGTCCTGGACCATGAGGGTGTTGACGTAGACCAGGGCGGCCTGCAGCACCCGCAGGCACAGCACGCTGCACCGCCTGCTCGTCGACCGGCGTCTGGTCGGCGGGCAGCTGGTCCAAGCCGTCGTGGTCCGCTTCGTCGTCGCGGGGCGCGCCGGTGAACCGGCCGCCGTCCCGCACCGCGTGCAGGATGTAATGGCGGGCCACAGCGAACATGTACCTCTCAGGCTCGTCGATCCCCGACCATCGCTTGAGTAGCTCTTCGACCGTGTATTGGACGACGTCGTCAACCTCGAGCCGGCCCGTGGGCACCCGGTAGTGCGCCAGCTTTGCGGAGGCGTACGCCCGCAGCCGCTCGGTGTTCGCGACCACGAAGGCGTCCGCTGCGTCCGCGGCCGGGCCGGTCCGGTGTGGATTCAGCGCCGCGGCGCCGGGCTCGGCCGGCGCCGCGTTCTCGGGTCGGTCAGCGGGCATCGGGCTCACCCTGCCCCACCGGGCCCGGCGTGCGCACGTACCAGGTCGTGCCATCTGTCCGGGTGCCGCCCACCTCGCTGCCGGCCGGCAGCCCCGCGAGGACACGACCCGCGTCGATGTGGTCGCCGCCGTGGCCTCGACCGGCCAGCTTGGACACCGCCGCGCCGGCGAGTCGTACGCCCCAGCCGGCCGCGATCCACCACCAAGGAACGTCCTCCATCCCGCACCCCGCCCTCCGCGCCACGCCGTCCCCAGTGGACCGGCGTACGTAGGGCATGGGTCGACACAACGAGATCCCGTTACATCACTCACCAAGATTCTTTGGGAGCACCCGTTTTGCATTCCGCGAGATCGCTGCCCGGCGGCGGGCGTGAGGCGGCACGCACCCTATCTGGATCTTTCCAGCCGGCAATACGGTGGTTAGCGATCGTCCGGGTTCCGTCGTGCCATGTCGCAAGATTTTCTTAGCGAAACGTCCGGCTAGCAATGACGTACGGCAATTGTGCCTCTGGTGCGGCTGGGCCAGTAAGAGGGACATTGTATGCGGAGTCTGACCACCGGGCCTGCACCCCGGTGGTCGCACGTACTCCACCCCGATAACTCGTCCGCCCTTAACAGCTCGAAGGAGGGG
>WUUC01054070.1_pt1 | contig 10239 bp, 7 predicted proteins | sample 6278441 | NCBI WGS metagenome assembly WUUC01 (sample SAMN13675441, study PRJNA597444) | soil metagenome | isolation source: soil | place: USA: Washington | collected 2017-10 | reverse complement strand
AGCAGAATCTCCGCCGCGACAGCGCGTCGATGACGGCGATGGAGCGCCAGCAGGCGACGATGGAGCTGCGGCAGGCGCAGCAGCAGACGCAGACGATTCTCGGGGAGATCCAGACCGCCAAGGTCGCGCGTGCCCTGCTCAGCGAGCGGCAGCTCCACGAAGTCATGGTCGACTTCTGGGAGAACCACTTCTCGGTGTTCCAGGGGAAGGCGCAGGTGCGCTACTACCTCGCCGACTACGACCGGGCGATCAGGCCTCACGCCCTGGGTCGCTTCCGCGACCTGCTGGAGGCGGTCGCGAAGAGTCCGGCGATGCTTCTCTACCTCGACAACGCACGGAGCGGCGCGAACCCCGGGCAGCGGACGTACGCCGACGACGTACTCGAGGGACCCGTTCAGCCGGCGCGCGGACGGGCTCGGGGAGCTGGGCGCATTCTCCAGAATCAGCGTCGCCCCGGACTCAACGAGAACTACGCGCGCGAGCTGCTCGAGCTTCACACGCTTGGCGTCGACGGCGGATACACGCAGCAGGACGTGATCGAGGTTGCGCGGGCGTTGACCGGCTGGTCGGTGACCCCGGAGCGCGAGGGTGTGGCGCTGGCGGCGATGAACGTGTCGCGGCCCGGAGTCGTGGGCGGTGGAATACCGGGAGCTTTCGTCTTCCGTCCGGAGATGCACGACTCCGAGGCGAAGCGGGTGCTCGGCGCCGGCCTTCCCGGCGGGCAAGGGATCGTGGACGGGCTGCGGGTGCTCGACATCGTGTCGAAGCACCCGTCGACCGCCCGCTTCATCGCCACCAAGCTGGCGCGGCGATTCGTGAGCGATACCCCTCCGGCGGCGCTGGTCGATCGCGCCGCCGCCACGTTCACCCGCACCGACGGGAACATCCGCGAGGTCGTCCGCACGATCGTCACGTCGCCGGAGTTCTTCTCGCAGAGCGCGTATCGGAGCAAGGTGAAGACGCCGTTCGAGCTCGTCGCGAGCACGTTGCGCGCACTCAACGCGCTTCCCGATCCGACGCCGCGCAGCGCGCGGATGGTCGGCCTGCTCGGTCAGCCGATCTTCGGGAAGGAGACGCCGAACGGATATCCGGACTTCGCCGACCAGTGGATGAACACCGGGGCGATCCTCAACCGAATCAACTTCGGGACGACGGTCGCGTCGGGTCAGTTTCCCGGAGTCGTGCTCGATCGGTGGCCGACGGCGCAGCAGGTCGGCAGCGCGCCGCGAGAGCAGCAGGTCGACGCGGTGATCGCGTCGTTGCTGAGCGGGGCGGCGTCGCCCGACACGCGTGCAATCCTGATCACCGGCCGTAACCCGTTCCTCGACGCGAATCCCGGCGCCGACACGACGGCGATCAGCGTCGATGATGAACCGCCGGCGATGGGGGCACCTGGGCAGGGTCGCCGCGGTCGGGGCGCCGGTGGTGGCCGCGGGCGGGGGATGGGCGCGGCACGTCGTCCAGTCGAGCTGACCGGGCTCGCCCAGATCGTCGGACTGGCGCTTGGCTCACCGGAATTCCAACGGCGATAACGAGGCTCCCATGAAACGTCGCGTCTTCGTGAAGTCCGGCGCATTCGCGCTGGTAACGCTCGGCCTCAGCCCGAGCTTCCTCCGGCGCACTGCGTTCGGAATGGAACTGCCCCGGACCGCGAAGGGGAAGATCTTCATCTGCCTCTTCCAGCGGGGTGCGGCCGACGCGCTCAACGTCGTCGTGCCACACGGCGAGCGGGCCTACTACGGGCTCCGCCCGTCGATCGCCATCCCGCGGCCGTCGCAGCGAGGATCGGGCGGAGCGATCGATCTCGATGGTTTCTTCGGTTTGCACCCGTCGCTCGCGCCACTCAAGCCGCTCTGGGATCGCGGGCTGCTGGCACCGATCCACGCGGTAGGCTCGCCGAGCAACACGCGCTCGCACTTCGACGCGCAGGACTACATGGAGAGCGGCACCCCCGACGTGAAGAGCACGCCGGATGGCTGGCTGAACCGCTACCTCGCGACGCACGGCACGTGCGAGGCGTGCGCGACTCCGGCACCCCCGCAGCACTTCCGCGCCGTCGCGCTGACGAACCAGTCGCCGCGGATCCTCGAGGGACCGGCGCCGACGGTGGCGATGAACAGCCTCCAGGACTTCACTGTGCGCGCGACGGGAACGCAGGTCGAGCGCCTGGAGGCCCTCTATCGCACCGGCAGAGCGGACATCATCCACGGCGCCGGCTCGGAGATGTTCGACGCGATCAAGATGCTGCGGGCCGCTGAGCCGACGCGGTACGCGCCGGCCGCCGGCGTGGACTATCCGCGCTCGCCGTTCGGCCAGCGGCTGATGCAGATCGCGCAGCTCATCAAGGCGAACGTCGGGTTGGAGGTGGCGTTCGCCGACGTCGGCGGGTGGGACACGCACGTCAACCAGGGTGGATCGACCGGCCAGCTCGCCCAACGCCTCAACGACTTCTCGACCTCGATCGCCGCGCTCGCCGCCGACCTCGGCGACCGGATGGAGGATGTCGTGATTCTCACGATGTCGGAGTTCGGCCGGATGGCGCGAGAGAACGGCAACCGAGGCACCGACCACGGCCACGCCGGCTCGATGTTCGTGATCGGCGGGTCGGTGAAGGGTGGCAAGGTGTACGGGAAGTGGCCGGGACTCGAGCGCGAGCAACTCTACGAGGGACGCGACCTCGCGCTGACGACCGACATGCGGGCGGTGTTCTCCGAGATCGCCGCTCGACATCTGGGGGCGACGAAGCTCGATCGGATCTTCCCGCGGTATGAGGGGAAGAGTCTGGAGTGGTTGTCGGTTATCGGGTGATCGACGGTCTATACGGGTCCGCCCGAATAGACCGGCATCCGCTCAGCGCCACCGAATCTTTCTCAGTATCCGCCCGATCCGCGACTCGAAGTCCCCGATCCAGCCGTTGAGCCCATCGTGTTCGTCGCACTCCGCGGTGGGCTCGGTGTTCGGCTTGAACCACTCGTAACGGGCGAGCGGGCACCAGTCGCGCGCCAGCAGGCCCGTCTCGCTGTCGATCAGGAGCCGCTTCATGCCGAGCGGCGGCTCCCAGTCCTCGGTGCCGCGGTCCTCGCGCCACCCGGCGATGTAGAAGTCGGCCCACGCCGGAGCTGCGTCGCGGCCGCCGTTGGCGCCGCCGCTGATCGTGCGGCGAGCGTCGTAGCCGAACCAGAATCCGGCGACGAGGGTCGGCGTGTAGCCGACGAACCATACGTCGGCGTAGTCGTTGGTCGTGCCGGTCTTCCCGGCCACGGGGGCATCGATCCCCCACGCGCGGATCGCCGTGCCGGTCCCTTCATCGATCACCGATCGCAGCATCGACGTCACCAGGAACGCGTCGCGCGCGTCGAGCACATCCTGGCGCGGGGTGCTGACGTTCCACAGCGCATCGCCGTCCGAGGTCTCGATCCGGCTCACCAGGTGCGGGGTAATGCGGAACCCGCCGTTGGCGAACGGCGCGTAGGCGGCCACGAGCTCGAGCGGCGTCACCTCCATCGCGCCGAGCGCTATCGCCGGCACGGGCAGCAGCGGGCTGGTGATGCCGTTGCTCTGCGCCATCGCGACGACGCGCGCCTCGCCGATGGCCCGACTCACGCGTACCGCGGCGACGTTCGATGACTTGGCGAGGGCGTTACGGAGGGTGACGCGGCCGGTGTATTCGTGCCCGTAGTTGGCGGGACGCCACAGACGGCCGTCGTCGTCGACTTCGATCGGCTCGTCGTCGACGAGCGTCGAGGGCGTCAGGCCAGCCGTCATCGCCGCCGCGTAGACGAACGGCTTGAACGCCGATCCGGGCTGCCGCCGCGCGTGGTAGGCGCGGTTGAAGCCGCCCCGCTCGTACTTGCTCGACCCGACGAGCGCGCGGATCTCGCCATTGTACGGATCGAGCGCCACCATCGCGCCCTGAATGTCACCCTGCTTGCGCCGGTAATACGCATTCGATTCGCGCTGAATGGCCGCCGCGCGACGAGTCACCGCGCGGTCGGCGGCTTTCTGCGCCGTCGCATCGAGCGTCGTGTAGACGACGAGGTTACCCGGATCGACGTCGTTGTCGGCGCCATATAGAGCCGCGACCAGTGAATCCACGGTCGTGCGAACCGCCGTCAGCGCCGACGGCTCATCGGATGACGACCGCTCCCATTCGGTCTTCGACAGGCGGATCGGCTCCTTCGCCGCCGCCTTGGCGCGCCGATCGGTCAGGAAGCCGTCGCGCACCATGAGCGAGAGAACGAGATCGCGACGCGCGCGGGCCCGGCGCGCGTCGCGCCGCGGCGTGTACACCGATGGCGCCTTGGGGAGCGCAGCGAGCATCGCACCCTCGGCGAGCGTCACATCCCGTACGCTCTTCCCGAACAGATCGCGGCTCGCTCCCTCGACGCCATAGACACCATTTCCGACGTAGATGACGTTCAGGTAGAGCTCGAGGATCTGATCCTTCGACAGATTCTCCTCGAGGAGCCGGGCATACCGCATCTCGAGCAGCTTCCGCCCGAGCGACCGCTTGAAGCGCCCGGCGATGAACGTGTTCCGCACGACCTGCATCGTGATCGTGCTGAATCCCTCGCGCATGTCGAACGAGGTCGCGTTGCGCAACGACGCGCGGGCGATCGAGCGCCAATCGAGCCCATTGTGGTCGTAGAACCGCCGGTCCTCGGTGGCGATGAACGCCTCCTGCACGTGCTGCGGCACCTCGGAGAGCGGAACATTGACGCGGCGAACCGGCGAGATACGACCGAGGAAAGTCCCGTTGCGGTCGATGATGCGCCCGCCCTCCGACGGACGGTAGGCGCGGATCTCGGCATCGCCCGGGCATCCGGCGAACCCGCAGGTGGCGAGCCACAGATCGAGCGTGAGCAGAGTCACGATCGCGATCGCCAGCGCTGCAAGACGCGGACTCTCACGCCTCAGCCAGACCCGCGCCGGGATGGCCGGATCTCTCCGAAGCTGTTGCCTAAGGCGAAGAAGACGGTCTTTCAATGGAAGGGATCCCGCTCGAGAACGCGCGTGCTGAAGGCGATGAACGCGCGACACAGTCGAAGCTTCGCCACTCAACACACTGATACGCCAGGCTGGCGCCCAAGTTTCCTCGCATAAGGCTCGCCACGAGGAGGGCTGACGGCCTCGACCCGATGCCGCGGCAGTGTACCGCCGCTCCACGGGATAGGAGCACACGATGTTTTGCCGCACCATCCTCGCCGCGCTCGCCCTCGGGGGAGCGCTGGCGTGCCGTCTTCAGAGCCCGCAGCCGCGTGCGGCCTCTGCCGTTGTGACCACCGTCACCGACCCCGCGCCCACTCCGGAGCCGGCCGCTCCCCCCAAGCCACGGCCCGGTGCCGCCGCGCCCACCCCGTCAGCGACTGCGCAGGCCGCCTCGAACGGGGCGTCGAACACCATGGGGCGCATTCCGATCCTCGAGTACCACCTCATCGGAACCGCCGAAGGCCGGTGGGAGCGCCACCACGAGGCGTTCCGACGCGACCTCGAGCTTCTCTACGAGCGAGGGTACCGGCCCGTAACGGTCTCGCAGCTCGTCGACGGGGACTTCCGACTGCCAGCCGGACTCTCTCCCGTGGTGATCACTTTCGATGACGCGTCGCCATCGCAGTTCCGATACATCGAGCGCCCGGACGGTACGCTCGAGATCGACTCGACGACCGCCGTGGGCATCTGGCTCGAGTTCCGCCGGCATCACCCGGATTGGGAGAATCGGGCCGTCTTCTGCCTTCTCTCGGGGGCGGAGGCGGGACGGTCGTTCTTCGGGGACCGGAACATCGAGGGGCAGAAGACGGCTTGGCGCCATCGGAAGATCCGATTCCTCGCCGAGCAGGGGTTCGAGCTGTGCAACCATACGCTCTGGCACGCGAACCTCGCGAAGTATTCGGATGAGCAGGTCCAGGAGCAGATCGCGCGCGGCGTATTGGCGATCGACTCGGCGGTGCCCGGATACCGAGTGCGGACATTTGCACTTCCGCTCGGCGTCTGGCCGAAGAATCGCGATCTGGCTCGCCGCGGGTCGTGGCAGGATCCACGCAGCGGGCGAACGGTGAGCTACGCCTTCGACGCCGTGCTCCTCGTCGCGGGGAACCCCGTTCCGAGCCCGAGCGACTCCGCGTTCGACCCGTTCAGGCTGGAGCGGGTGCAGGTCCTCGAAGGGACTGTCGATAGGGTCCTCGCGAAGCTCGATCGTACCGGCAGGCGCTACGTCTCGGCTGGGGCCGGCGCGGTGACCGTGGCCGGGGGGCGACCGGTGACACATCCGGTCGGTCCTCGCGAGCGTTGAGGGGCCTCGCTCAGCGACTTTCACCAGCCGTGTCTGCTGCGGTTGGAGGACACTGCGGCAGAAATGTCCTAGCGTCGCGTGCCCGAAGTCACATCTTCCGCTTCCTATGGCAGAAAATGCCACGTTTGATGGCAGAAAACGCTACTTGTCGAACCAAGTGTCCGATGACACCATAGGTGCTACGGACATCCGTATCGGACTGGGACAGCCGAGCGTCTGATATGTGGGTAGGTACAGAGTGGCCGAAAGCGGAGCTCACTGGCCAGCGTGGAGAGAATCGCGCTGGCCGCATCGCGGAGTGCCTGTGATTCAAACCGGTCAGATGCTGCGTCATTTCGCCTACTTCGAGGCGCTGGCGGAGCTCGAGGAGACGGACGCCGAGTGGCGGGCGACGAGCGCCGGTCTGGTCGTCCTGCGCCTCTATGATTCGTGGATGGAGGATGGGCCCTTTTCGGCCGGTGGTGAGGGGTGGGGAGTCCGGGCGGTCCGCGACGCGGTCGACAAGATGGATCCCGGCAACCCGGCGCGCCTGATACTCGCGGGGATCGTCGACGCCATCGGCGCCTCGTCGGACCCGGAGACGGTGACGCCGCGGCTCATGGCGTACGGCCGGACCCTGCATTACGGGGCGAAGTGGAAGCTTTCGGCCGACGTCTATCGGACGGTGGTCGCGCACGCGCATCCGATCGAGGAAGCGGACAGCGTGATCGACGCGAACATGCAGTTCGGCTACTGCGCGCGTATGCTGGGCCAGTGGGACGAAGCCGCGCTGGCGTATACGCAGGCGGGCGAGATCGCGATCGCGATCGGCGACATCGTCAAGGTGTTGCGGGCGCGGATCGCGGACGCGAAGCTGGCGATGGATCGTGGTAATCTGCCGGCGGCCGAGAAGATCCTCGAGGAAACGATCGTGCGCGCCACCGATCCGGCACGGTCGCTGGTCGAGGTTCGGGCCGTGGCGCTGCACGACCGCGCCGGTGTGGCGCACCTTCGCGGCGAGTACGAAGCCGCCGTGCGGTTTGCATATGAGGCGCTGGAAGACACGCAGAGTCCGATCGAGCGCGATCGTGTCCTTGCCGACATCGCCAGCTCGTTCATGGAGCTTGGCGTGCACAGTGCAGCGCGCGACGCGCTGCTCGTCGTCGCGTCGACTGCCCAGGAGCAGTACCTCCGCTGGGCGGCTACGATCAACCTGCTCGACATCGCTGCTCGCGAGCAATGCGAGCCGGTCTTCGAGCAGTACCGTCGCGAACTCGCCGACGCATCCCTTCCAGCCTCCCTCGAGGCGGCATACTACCTCACCGTCGGGACGGGCTACGCGACGTTTGGTCGTGACGATGCCGCTCGCGTTGCGCTAACCAAGGCAATCGAAGTGGCGTCCGGGAACAGGCTCCACCAGGTCGCGCATCAGGCGGAGGCCGCCCTTCAGAAGCTGGAGAGGAGCTCGCGGGAGGCCCAGCGTGCTGCGCCATACGAGCCGAGCGAGCGCATCGAGGAGATCGTGGCAGCGATCAAGGACATGCGCGAATTGGCTGGGCTGGCGAGCTAATACGGTAGGCTTTCGTCGGCGTTCCGGACGGCTCGCTGGCGTGGGGATCAAGCTCGGAGGGGCAACCGCGACAGTCGCAAAACAACTGAAGCACATGAAGAAACAGGGCCACGGGTGGCAGCCCGTGGCCCTGCGAATCGCGAGCTGAACGTCAGCCGTTGCAGCGGGTCTGCGACCCCACAATGACGCCGTCCCGGCACTCACCCTCTTCACCGCTCTCGCCACCATCGCGGGCGGGACCGGCGGGGTTGGAGCAGGCGGCGAGACTCATGACGATCGCGAGCGCGAGGAGGGAAAGGCTGCGGCGCATGGGGAGTTCCTCTCGGAGAGTTGTGATTGGCGTTGCGACGCTCCGAAGGTAGGCTCGCGTGGCGATTAAGAAACGTGCATTTTTTGCCAAAAAGGTGCACTTTTTGGCCACGCGCTCCCCACCCCGTGGAAATAGCTGCCTTCCTCCCCCCGGCTCTCCTCGCTCACCTCAGGCTCTCGCTCGGCGACACCCACGCGATCTGCCCGGTCACTGGCTGGGAAGAGCTCGATGGGTTGGTCCGACGGAGCTCGGTGGACGTCGCGATCCTCGACCCGGCCGCGGACGGCATCGTCCGCGTCTCCGAGATCCGGACCCTGCTCGACCAGTACCCGACGCTGCCGGTGGTGCTCTACACGGCGATGTCGCCGCTGACGCTGAAAGCGCTCGTCGAGCTCTCGAAGTATGGCGCGCAGCAGGTCGTGCTCCACCGGTTCGACGACTCGCCGCGGACGCTGAAGAAGCTGCTAGAGGGGCAGCCCGGCACCACGTTCAGCGCGCACCTCCTCGAGCGGCTCTCGGTTCCGGTGGGGGCGCTCCCGGGTGCCCTCGCCCGCGCGGTGGAGCGGATGTTCAAGCGGCCGGGGCAGTTCCTTGGAGTGCCGGACCTGGTCAGCGCGGCGCAGATGCCGACGCGGACGGTCTATCGGCAGTTCCAGAAGGTAAGGCTCGCGTCACCGCGAGCGGTGGTTGCGGCAGCACGGCTGCTCCGGGCGTACTCCTACATGCGGGAGCCTGGGCATTCGTTGATCGATGTGGAGAAGAAGCTGGGGTACCCGCCGGGGCAGATGCGGCGGAGCATGATCGAGATGGTCGGGGAGACGCCCGGGCGCGTTCGCGCCTCGATGTCTCCCGAGCAGTTCGTGGAATTGGTCGCGTATCACCTGTATCCGGGAGTTTCGGCCCCGGCGCGGGCCCTCCGGGCGCCGTCCGGCGTCCGGGAGTCCGCGGCAGCACCGCCGCCATGAGGTCGAGATGTATTACGGCAACCCAATCCGGATCCTGGTGGTCGACGACGAGCCGTCGATCTGCTCCGCGCTGCGCATGGCGCTCGAGCGGTCGGCCTACGTCGTCAGGACCGCCCATTCCGGCGAGGAAGCCCAGAGGCGGATCATGACGGAGCACTTCGACGCGATGGTCGTCGACCTCCGGCTGAAGGACATGCGGGGCGATGTCGTCTACCACATCGCGTTCGGCGCGCAGCCGCATCTCCGCGCGGCGACGCTGTTCATGACGGGCGACATCACCGAGAACGCCGAGCTCCTGATCGCGGCGACCGGGTGTCCCTTGATGCCCAAGCCGTGGGAGCACGCCGACCTCCTCCGGCGCGTGGGCGAGCTGACCTGGCGCGTGCAGCCGGCGACGGCCTAGCGCCGTCTCTCGCCTTTCCATCGAGCTCGGATCACGGGAGCGACATCGCGGCGTACGTGCAGGATCGTGTTCGAACAACCGACGACGGATTAGAGCTTCCACCCGCGGAGCGTCGCCAGCGCGCCCTCGATCGCCGTCCGCTGCGCCGGGACGGTCGTGCGCTCGAGGAGATTCCGATAGGTGTCGACCGCCAGCGCGAGCGCGACCGGATCGTGCTCGGCTCCGGCGAGGCTGGCGGCGTTGTCGGCGAGGTTGGCCGCGGCGAGTTGGTCATCGGGAAAGCGCGTGGCGACCTGCTGCCAGCGTTGAACCCGCGCGCGCGGCCCGGTCTCGGTGAGCGCCCAAAGGTGCCACGCCCCGCGGTTGGCCGGATCCGCCGCGATCGCACGGCTGGCGAGCGCGCCGACTACCTCCGGTCCGCGCCCGTGGAGCCAGTATGCGCTGGCGAGGATGACGAGGGCCCGCGAGTCCGTCGGACGGTGATCGACGATCCGCTCGTAGAGCGGTCCCGCAACTTCGGGAATGTCGCGAAACGGCTCGCTGGCCTCGATCAGCGCATCGATGTCGGCGTCGGCGGCGATCCCCGCCAGCCGCTCGAGAAGGCGCCCACCGTCGGCGTCGGCCTGGTACGATGCGACTGCATCGGCAAGCGCGTCGGCGAGCGACATCGGCGTCGATTGCATCGCGGAAAGATACCGGGCGCGCCGGGAGCCCGCACGGGCC
>WUUC01216357.1_pt1 | contig 10241 bp, 7 predicted proteins | sample 6278441 | NCBI WGS metagenome assembly WUUC01 (sample SAMN13675441, study PRJNA597444) | soil metagenome | isolation source: soil | place: USA: Washington | collected 2017-10 | reverse complement strand
CGGGCGCGACGATGGCCAGCAGGATGCGCCAGAAGCCTCGCGTGTCTGGTGGCCGTCGGCCAAGGGTTGCCGGCGTACCGGTGGGCACAGGGGGGTTGGTCGTGGTCATCTGGACTCCTGGTGGCTGGCGTGGTTGCCGGTCGGAAGCGGCATCACGAAGATGTGCCTGCGTACGCACTGTGTCTTCACGTGTGCGACAGGCCCCTGGGTCGACTCGAAAGTGACACTGCCGGTGATCTCGGCGGGCGCGTCACAGACCGGGTCCGGACATGGCAGCAGAGCCAACATTCGATCCTCCTCATGGCCCGGAGGGCTCCGGACAGCCGGAGCCGGCGACCGATCGCACGGCCTTTCCCGATGCCCACGCACAAGTCTCGACACGAGGTCCCGCGGGTGTCGTTGGAGCGCAGCGCTCGACCATTGGACTCGGGCGAACACCATTGCCCGCACCGTGACCGAGCGGCCTGTGCGAATCAGGACAGAAGCGGTGACACGGCGACCGAACGGTGGTACGCAGTGAAGGTGCCCACGGTCTGGCGCGCGGCCGACTTCGCGCCGTCGGAGCGGGCGGAGTCATTCGTCAGCTTCGTCGGTGAGTCGATCGTTTCCTACGGAAATCCCGCAGGCATGGTGCTGGACGAGCGTGACCAGGTCAGGATGGCGGACGCCGGCGCGTTGCGGATCTTGCGGATCGGCTGGACCGGGGGCAAGGCCGCGCGAGGGATGACCCAGGTTCGCCAGTCCGATCCGGAGCTGTGCAAGATCGACGTCCCGCTGTCCGGACGGTTCGCTGTCGAACAGGCCGATCAGCAAGCCGCGCTCGGCATCGACACCTTCACCTTCGTCGACACCGGCCGGCCGCATCGCATCGCGGCCGAACGGCTTGATCTGGCCGTCGTCATGTTCCCGCGGGCGCTGCTGCCGCTCCGCGACAGGGAAATCAACTCGCTCGCCGGCGTGACCTTCGACTCGACGCTGCCCGGTGGTGCGTTGATCACCAGCGTCGTCCGCGAGGTGGCCAGAAACCTCGATGCCTATGACGGGCAGCGAGGAGCGAGAATCGGCGCCTCGGTCCTCGACCTGATCTCGGCAACCCTCGCGACACGACTGGACCGCGCCGCTGCGGTTGCGCCCGAATCGCGACGGCGCGCACTGGTGCTGCACATCCGCGCCTACATCGAGGGCAACCTCGGCAACCCAGACCTCGCGCCACCGGTCATCGCCGCCCGGCACCACATATCCCCCCGCCACCTGCACAAGCTCTTCCAGGACGAAGGGACGACGGTGGCCGGCCTGATCCGCGCCCGCCGCCTCGCCCGCTGCCGGCAGGACCTGATCGACCCCGCGCATGCCGCGAAGCCCGTCAGCGCCATCGCGGCGCGCTGGGGACTGCGCGATGCCGGATACTTCAACCGGGTCTTCCACGCGGAGTACGGCCTGCCACCGGGCGAGTACCGCCGACGGGCCGCGCCAGATGACCATCCACTCCACCGCCGGCCAGGCGCACCGGCGCGGTAGCCGAGGTGCTGACCCGGTGCCCGGACTCCGGGCACCGGGTCGTGCTGGATCACCGAGGGCTCAGGTGAGTGCGCCCGCGTTGAGGGGCACCAGGACGGCGAGCAGCTTCGCCGCCGCGACCGTGTCGAGCTCCGCCGCGTCGAGCAGCCGCTGTGCCTGGCGGGCGGCGTCGCCCGCGGTGGCCGGTGTGGTGAGCACCGGGCTGATCACCTGCAGCCGCAGCGTCGTGTCGTTGTTGAACCTGCGCTCGGCCAGATTGAAGTACACGCTGGCCAACTCGGCCCGCAACTGCTGCCGGACCGCGATGTTCAGCCCGTACACCGATCGGGTCTCGGTCCTGTCCATCGCGCCGTCCGGCGCCGCACCGGCCAAGCCGTCGAACCGCTGGTCGGTGGCGTGGATCCGGGCCAGCGACTCGGGGGTCCAGGTGGTCGTGGCCAACGACCGGATCGCGGTGGACACCGGTGTACCGGCGGTGGCCGGCAAGGTGGCCACAGTGGACGCCGAGCCTGACGTGGTGAGCGCCGGGCAGCCGTTGGTCGCGTCGGTGGCGAGTGTGCCGGCGAAGGTGAGAGCCGTACCCGGCGCGGTCAGCAGGCTGGAGCGGACCCGGAACACGACGGTGGCCGCTGCCGCGCCGGCCGCCAGGTCGGGCAGCGCCCAGGCGAGCAGGGTCGTACCGTCGGCGCGGCGGTCCACTGTGGTCGGCCGCGGTGCGCCGGCCGGGTCGAGCGCCGCCGAATAGTAGACGTCCTTGGGCAGCACGACCTGTGCGGCCGCCCCGGTCGCCGTGACGGTGCCGGTGTTGCGGTACGTCAGCGTCACGGTGATCTGCTCTCCCGCATGGCTGGACGGCGTCGTGGCCACGATGAGCTCCGGCACCGCCTTGCGCACGGTGGTGGTCACCGAAGCCGTGTCGTTGCTCGGGTTGACATCTGCCTGCCCGGCCGCGCCGGTCGCCACTGCGGAGGCGGTGCTGACCACAGTGGACCCGTCGGCCGCGGAGCACGGCACGGTGACGGTCTGCGTCCGGGACGCCGCCGCCTGCGGCGCGAGCGGGCCGACCTCCGACGTGGCGGTCGTCGGGCCCGGCTGGGTGATGGTGAGCGCGACCCGCTCGGCGCCGCCCGGTCCGGCGTTGGTGGCCGTGGCGGTGACCGCGACCGGACCGCCGGCCGTCACCTCCGCCGGACCGATGATCGTGGTCCGCACGTCCGGCGGCGCCAGCCTGAGCACGGCGGCCTCGGTCAGTTCGTTGATTTCCACATGCCGGGTGACGCCGTCGGCGTAGTCGGGCGAGTCTTCCAGCTCGTAGTGCAAGTTGGACCAGTCTTCCCGCCCGCGGATCGTGTCGCCGCTGGCCCCGGAGGCGCACTCGGGCGCGACGGCGGGCATGTTGTTGATGTTGGCGGAGACCCGTGCGGTCTCGATGCCGCCCGGTGGCGGGGGCGCGCTGCCGTTCCAGTTGACCGGGCCGGTGGCCGGGATCACGTCGAGGGTTCCGTTCGGCAGGCTGTAGACCGACCGCTCACCGGGCGGCCCTTGCAGGCCGAGATTTTCGTCCAGGCCGCTCTCGACCAGGTCCGGCAGCGCCCGGTCGGAGTAGTTCAGCGGCCGGGTGTAGCCGGTGCCGTTGAACCGGGCGTTGGTCTGCATCAGGTAGTTCATCACGCTGAGGTAGTTGGGCTTGCAGTTCGCACCGTCGAGCTCGGTGGGGGTTCGGCCCCCGTGTGCCAGCCCCAGGTCATGTCCGAACTCGTGCATGAACGTGCCGGCCTCCACGAGCCGCCGGCCGCCGCCCGCGGTGATGCCGGCCGCGTTCCAGCCGCCGAGCGTCACCATGAAGTCGTTGCCACCGTTGAGGTTCAGCTCGGAGATCCCGGACGATGTCATGTTCTCGGCGTACTGGTCGCCGAACCACATGTAGCGGAACGCCATCTTCTTGGCGGCCAGCACGTCGGCGCAGCCGCCCCGGCTCCGCTCGGCGCTGCTGCCGAATGTCCCTGGGCACGCGCCGTTCGGGTTGACCCGATCGGTCTTGAAGTCGTCGAAGTCGTCGTCGCCGGCCGGGCCGCGGCTCTGGAAGCGCACCGCGCGGGTCGTCATCGAGATCGCCTCGTTGACTTCGACGTGCAAGGCGATCCCGCGTGCGCCGTCGGGGTTGTCCAGTGGCGCCGCCGCGAACGCCGCCACCACGTCCTGGATCGCGCCTCGATCCGGCGCGAAAGAGGTGGGCGGGCCGGTCGGGTTGGGGTGCTCGACCCAGTCCGCCTCGACGTACAGGTCGCGGTGCCGGTAGCCGCCGGGCAGTGTGTAGTCGACCCGCCCGTCCAAATTGGAGTCGATGCCGTGGATCTCCTGGCCGTCGGTGATGGCGTCGCCGTCCAGGTCGCCGTTGGCCGAGTAGACCACCTCGAAGCAGACCCGCACGTCACCGTCGCCGTCCCCGTTTCCCTCCGCGCAGACCGCGGGCGAGTTGAGGTCGCCGGAGTAGCCACCGGTTGCCAGGTTGACCTGGAACTCGAGGTTGCTGCCCCGATCACCGCTGCGCGGCGTCGCGTCGGCCAGGTCGTCGGCGCTGGTGGTGTCGTGGTCCCAGACCTGGATTGCCATGTTGACCCGGGCGGTGCCGGCCGGCAGGGTTTCGGTCACTATCCAGTTGGGCCGGATGTCGGAGCTGTCCTCCGGGCCGCGCGGGGTGGTGTGCTCGCGGCCGTCGAAGAAGACCTTGGCGTAGAAGTCCGGCCGCAGTGCGCCGGCCCCCTCCAGCCCTTCCTCGTCGCACGGCGACGTGCACTGCACGCGCGTGATCTTGATCCCGAACAGCTGCGGGTCGGCCGCCTGCGCCGGTGCCGGCGCGGCGACGAGCGCCGCGCTGGCCAGTAGGGAGGCGGCCAGCAGGGTGGGGCCCGCCCACCGCCGCCTGGTGACTACGTGCATCTTCTCCTCCAGAGTTGGAAAGGTTCGGCCGCGGGCGGTCACGCGTCGCTCCGGCGGGCCAGGTTGCCGATCGCCGCCCGGAGGTCGTCGGGCAGCTGCTTGAAACCGGAGAGGACGTCGACGACACCGGTCCGGCGGGCGTTCTGGGTGGAGGACTCCACCGTGTCGAAGGGGTACGCCCGCAACAGCGCCTCGATGTCGCCGCCGGACAGGTCGATGCCGTTTCCGGTCGGCGCGCACGGGTTCGGGAACGTCCGGTAGTACAGCGCGGGGAAGCGGTAGAGCATGATGGACGCCTGGTCGAAGCTGCCCAGCAGGGCACCGGCTGCGCCACGCGGGCGCAGGTTGTGGTCCACCTTCTCGCGCGGCCAACCGTTCGGCGGGCCGGCCAGGAGCGTGTAGACGCCCGGCCGCCGGCCCTCGGTGTCCGGGACGTATCGGCCCGTGCGGTCCGTGGTCGGAAAGTAGCCGGCGTCGTCCTCCCACCGGAACTGCAGCTCGCAGCCGCCCATCGGGTGCTGGTGCTCGTGGCGGAACGCGATCGCGTGCAGGAACTCGTGCCGTACCACTCCCATCCAGTTCGCCGGTCGCTGGATCGGGAAGCCGCTGAGGTTGAGCGAGCGCTGGTGCGGGCGGCCACCGATCGGGTCGGTTGCGCCGCCGATGGTGGAGGTGATCGAGTCCCGGCCGACGAGCGAGTTGAAACCCCGCTGGTCGAACGAGACCCGGATGTCGGCCTGGTACTCGGTGTCTGATGTGGACCAGGAGCGGTAGCGGCCGGTCGCCGGGTCGAACCCGAAGTCGAGGCTCAGGTTGGCCGCGTCGGTGATCTGTCGGGTAGCCGTCTCGATGTCGCGATGCAGCGCCGTGTCGCCGCCCAGGAAGGCGACCCGCACGGTGCTGCCGGCCGGCCAGCGCAACAGGTCGCTGAGGAAGAACGCCTGCCCTTCGGGCGACACGGCGACGGCGGCGAACCACCGGTCACGCACCTCCATGGTGGCGACCACCGAGTCCGGCAGGACGTCCAACGTGGGTTCACTGTCGGGTTCCAGACTGTTCATCGAATCTCTCTCCTCTTGGTGGATTGGAGAGAGTGTCGGCACCCGGGGAGAGTGGTTTACGGAGCTGGACAAAGCTGGCCAGCCGGATACCTGCTTTACATCGTCGACGGCCAGCCGGGAGCCTGGATCCAACCGTCGAAGGAGGTGGACGTTGGGGGCGCTGCCCAGACCGGACCTGCCCGCCGGCCCGGCACGGGTCCTGTTCGACCGGCTCCACGAGCTGCACCACCGGGCCGGCTGGCCAAGCCTGCGGGAGATGGCCAAGGAGGTCGGCTGCAGCCACACCACCATCTCGGCCGCCTTCTCCGAGCCGCGGGTGCCCCGCTGGGGGCTGCTGGAGCTGATCGTGGAGGCGCTCGGCGGCGAACCCGCCGAGTTTCACCAGCTCTGGCTCGCGGCCAGCCGCCTGCCCGACGCCGCTGCCGCCGAGCCGCCGCCACCGCACCGTCCGCCCCGGGAGGTGCCCGCCGACGTCGTCGCGTTCACCGGCCGGGCCGAGGAGGTCGCCGCCCTGGACGCGCTGCTCGACCGCGCCGCGGCAGCGCCGGCACTCACCATCGCCGCGATATCGGGCACGGCCGGTGTCGGCAAGACGGCACTGGCGGTGCACTGGGCGCACCGGGTCGCCGACCGGTTTCCCGACGGCCAGCTCTACGTCAACCTGCGCGGGTACGACCCCGACCAGCCGGTCCGGGCGGCCGAGGCGCTGGAGACGTTCCTGCGGGTGCTGGGATTGGGCGGTCCGGACATCCCACACGGGCTGCCCGAGCGCGCCGCCCGGTACCGGACACTTTTGGCCGGCCAGCGTGTGCTGGTGCTGCTGGACAACGCCCACTCCGTGGAGCAGGTCCGCGACCTGTTGCCCGGCACGCCGTCCTGCTTCGTCGTGGTGACCAGTCGCGACACGCTTCCCGCCCTGGTCGCCCGGCACGGCGCGACGCGGATCAACCTCGACCTGCTCGCCCCCACCGAGGCGCACGCGCTGCTGCGTACCCTGGTCGGCTCCCGGGTGGACGCCGAGCCGGAGGCGGCCGACACGCTCGCGCGGCGCTGCGCCCGGCTCCCGCTGGCCGTGCGGATCGCGGCCGAGCTGGCCGCCGCGCGGCCGCGGGCCAGCCTGGCCGAGCTGGCCGACGAGCTCGGCGACGAGCCCCGGCGGCTGGACCTGCTCGCTGCCGGCGACGACGAGTACACCGCCGTGCGCGCCGTCTTCTCCTGGTCCCTTCGCCATCTCTCCGAGCCGGCGGCGGGCGTGTTCACGATGCTCGGCCTGCACCCCGGCACCGACCTGGACCAGCCCGCCGTGACCGCGCTGACCGGCGCCGACCCGCCCGCCGCGCGGAGCCTCGTCGACGCCCTCCTGCGCGCCCACCTGCTCGCCGACATCGGCGGCGGCCGGTTCGGCATGCACGACCTGCTGCACGCGTACGCCGCCGAGCGTGCCAGCCGCCTCGACGAAGGCGTCCGCGAGGCCGCGCTCGGCCGCCTGCTGCGCCACTACCTGGCCACCGCGAGCTCGGCGGTCCGGCTGGCGTTTCCGGCCTCGACGGCGCCGGACGACGAGCCGCCCACCGGCGCTTCCCAGGCCGGGATCGGCACACCGGCCGCCGCGATGGCGTGGCTCGACGCGGAGCGGTCCAACCTGCTCGCCGTGACGCGTACCGCCACCGGCGGGCAGGGCGGGTTCGCGCCCGCGATGTCCGCGGTCCTCGCCCCGTACCTCGACGCCCGCGCGCACTACCACGACGCGCTGGCGCTGCACGGCCTGGCCCGCATCGCCGCCAGCGCCACCGGGGACCTGCGCGCCGAAGGACAGGCCCGCACCCGGCTGGGCACCGTCCACAGGAGACTGGGCGAGTACCGGGCCGCGATCGGCCACTACGAGCGGGCGCTGACGATCCACCGGCAGACCGGCGACCAGGCCACGCTCGCCGTCACGCTGCACCACCTCGGCGTGGCCCACTGGCGGCTGGGGCGGTACGGCGAGGCGGTGCAACACATCGACCAGGCGCTGGCCAGCTACCGCGAGCGCGGCGACCGGGGCGGTGAGGCCGCCGCCGAGTACGGCCTCGGCAACGCCCTGTTCCAGCTCGGCGACTACACCACCGCTCGCGACCATCACGAACGCGCGCTGGCCATCTCCCAGCAGATCGGCGACCGCACCGGCGAGGGGCGCGCCCGCAACAACATCGGCCTCATCGCGCAGCGCCTCGACCGGCCCGCCGAAGCACGCGAGCACTACGAGCAGGCCCTGCGGATCGCCCGCGAGGTGGGCAACCGGACCGGCGAGTCGGTGGCCCTGGTCAACCTCGCCGACCTCGACGTGCTGGCCGGTGCCCTCCGCCTCGCCGAGGACCGCTACGCCGAAGCGCTGGCCCTGAGCCGCCACATCGGATACCGCGTCGGGCAGGCCGACGCTCTACGCGGCCTCGGCGTGGTCCTCGGCCGCCTGGGCCGCACGGAAGAGTCCGTCGACCACCTGGTCAACGCGGTCGCTCTCTGCCAGGATCTGGAGGAGCACGAGACGCAGGTTCGCGCCCTGCAGGACCTCGGCGACGTCCACCGCCGCGCCGGGCGCACCGACGAGGCCGTCGAGCACTACCGGGCGGCGCTCGCGCGGGCGGCCGCGTCGGGAGACCGGTACACCCACGGCAGAGCGCTCGCCGCCATCGCCGCCATGCCGGACGGGGTCGTCTCCCGGTGAGGTCAGCTGGCGGGCTTGCAGTACATGGCGACGGCGCCGCTCTCGAACGCCGTCGAGCTGATCAGCTCCAGGGTTCTCTGGCTCTCGAGCTGGCCGAACCAGCTCGCCCCCGGTGAGTAGACCGGGAACACGAAGAATCGGAACTCCTCGACGAGACCGAGCCGCACGAGGGTCTGGGCGAGCTTTGCTCCGCCGGACAGATGGATGTCTCCGCCCGGCCGGGCCTTGAGGTCCTGGATGAAGGACCTGATGTCGTCGTCGCTCGACACGACCACCGGCTCGGCGTTGTGCCACTCGAGTCTCAGGTCGGGGTCGGTCGTGAAGACGTACTTCTTGTACGAGTGCATCTTCTCGGCCATTCCTCGGTGCGACTCGCTGGCGCCCTCTTCTTCGCGGGCGCCGGGCCAGTACTCGAACATCTCCTGCGCGGTCACCCGACCCACCAGGATGGTGTCGAATGCGGCGTAGCCCCGGTCGATCTCCTGATAGTGGTCCTCGCTCAGTCCGGTCACCCACGCGTCGGGGTCGTCCAACCGACCGTTGAGCGTGGTCATCATCGCCAGCACAACCTTGCGCACCCTGTCCTCCTGGATCCGGATTCGTCGTCGGCCAGGATGCTAGGTGGCCGGGCGGGCTCAGGTCTTGTACAGCAGGGACATCTGGCCGGCAGCACCGGTGCGCAGCTCGGTCGCGGTGTGCCCGATGAAGCGGCCCAGCGATCGCGCCAGGTGCGGCTGGTCGTAGTACCCGAGATCGTGGGCGACGTCCGCGATCGGCGCCCCCGTCCGGATCAGCATCGCCGCCTGCCGGGCCCGCTCGATCTGCCGCACCACCCCGGGAGTGAGCCCGGTCGCGCGGAGGAAGTGTCGCCGGACGGTGCGGGCGGTCAGGTCCGGCGGCCGGCCGAGCAGCACGTCACGCACCATCGGGTCGCGCACGATCACACCGGCCCGGACCAGCCGCCGCACGAGGTCCTCCGCGCCGTCGTACCCCGGCAGCGGCACCGTATGTCCGAGGATCCGTACCGAGTGCCGCGACACATCCGGGAACTCGATGCTGTGGTCGGCGAGACGGTGGGTCGGCAGTCGCTCCAGCGCCGTGCCGAGCGCCAGCCTGACGCCCACGAACTCCGTCTCAGGCGGTACGGGAGCGGTCGTGGCGCCGGTCTCCGGACCCTGCACCGCGACCCGCCACTCCCGTCCGGCGCGCCAGGCGACAAGCGTCCAGTGCGCGGTCGCGATCGACGTCATCCGGTCGACGGCGTCGCTGTGGCTCCGCCAGACCCGCTCGATGTCCGGCGACTCCGACGGTCGGTCGTAGAACGCGATCGCCACGCTCAACCCACCCCACCGGACATGTACCGAGCGTACGACGAACAGCTCGCCGTCATCGGCCACGCCGCCGCTCCCGGCGGCACCGCTCTGCGAATCACGGCCGAGAACAGCCGTTGCTCCCGCGGCCTCACCCGTCCGCCGCTGGTCGCGGCCAACCCCCTCCGGTGCGGTGGCGGTCCGGGCCGGAGCCGGCGCGTGCCGGCGTGCGGCCTCCGGGAGGCAGGCAGAGCGATGTCTCCCGGGCACAGGACCCAGACGGCCGGCGGCGCGTCGGGTTTGGGCTTGTCCCGCGGGCGTGGCAGCGAAGGTCGGGGAACTCGGCGAGCGCAGCGAGCCGCCGGCCGTAGCGGTGCCCGCGGGAGCGTACGGTCCGCAGCTGACGCGGACCGGGGCACATCTGCTGTTTGTAGGGAAGGCCGGAACGCGGCCACCGCTGCCCACGTTAAGCACTTCCATTGACGGTCGTCACGTCCTCGCGTATTTTATAGTGACTGCCATCGATGCGCGCTCCGTGGTGGTCGCCATGGTCGTCGCGTGCGCGGCCTCGTGGCACAGCAGGAGCACCGCAAAAGATCACGCGCCGCCGGGTCGCGGCTCGCCGGGGCGGTCGCGCTCGCGACCGTGCCGGTGGAGCCGCAGCGATACCGCCGTCGATGCGCGGCCGGCATCGGCCGCACTGATCCC
>WUUC01081396.1_pt1 | contig 10241 bp, 8 predicted proteins | sample 6278441 | NCBI WGS metagenome assembly WUUC01 (sample SAMN13675441, study PRJNA597444) | soil metagenome | isolation source: soil | place: USA: Washington | collected 2017-10 | reverse complement strand
GGGCCGCAACAGTGCTGAGACTAAAACTCAGGCCGACACCGACAATGCACAGCGACAATATTCGCTTCAGCGCCAAATGATTAGTCGAACGAGATTTACAGTTTGAGCTCAAGAGTTGTTTGCCCCACCCAGATTCTGGTCCTCTCACTAAGACATGTCTCAATCGCGCAGTCATCGAATGCTCCCAACCGCGGCAAGCTAAGCCGCTGGTCGCGGTTTGCCCCTGAAGGCGATCAGGCCGATGACAAAACCAGCTACCACCCCGAGTAATGCGCCAACCATCATGTAGTTGAACGAAGTTTCCGCCGTCGAAATCAATAATCTGTCCAGGCCGCTCAGATTCGATCCGCGGGCAATGACCGTTGCGAACGGCAACTGGCCCACCAGAAAAGCCGAAGGTCGAAGTAGAAAGCCAATGCACCCTCCGACAAAAAACCCGGCGATGCTCAAGGTTAGTTTCTTCATAACCACTCCTTAGTTAAATCGCTTTACCGCCGCCCCACCTAGAGAAGATCCTTCCTCTTCAAGGCCCACATCGTCAGCCCCAGAAACATGACGCTAAACAACGCGAGCACACCGCTGTCCAGCGCAACTCGCGTGCGATAGGCCGACGCGATTTCATCTTCGCTCTTACCCTCAAACACACGCTCGTATTCAGCCACGCTCAGGCCCGCTGCGAGTTTGTCCCGCGCCTCCTTATCGTTGACGCTGACGTCATGGGCCAGTGCTTCAATGGTCCAACGGGCAACCATTAACGCTGCCGCATAACTGGCCATGCCTAAACCATCGCGTTTCGCGACCGCTTCGATCTGCTGCGGCCGGGCCTGTCGATTCGCTGCAGGGTTTGACCCTTTGTTGGCGTTTTCAAATCTCTGAAACTGTTCCTCGTTCGCAGGTTTTTGCGACTGCGCGAAAACGTAGACATCGTTGAGGGGTTTGAGATACCCGCTCAGCAGTAACTGCGGAATCAGAATTAACGGCAGGACGCTCATAGCCTTCTCAGTGGAATTAACCAGTGCGGAGAAGAAGAGTCCGGTGGCGATGCCCGCAAGCGATGTCAAATACAGAATCAAAGTCAGCGACAAGAAGTCTGCCGTCTGGAGTCTCCTCATGCCCACGAGGATTCCAACGAAGAGCAGGCATTGAAATAACCCAATGCCACTCAGTACCGCGAATTTAGAGAACACATAAGACGGAATTTTCAGATTGACTAAACGTTCACGCGAATAGATTGCCGACTCGGAGACAATCTCGCGTACCGCATTGTTTGCGCCAAACCAGAGTGAGACGATTGCCGCTATGAAAAGGGCCTGTGAGCTGTTAACCGAGTCGCCCACAATGATCGCGAGCAGAATGGCGACAATGGGAGCCTGGGCCAGCAGCAACAAAGTGTTGCGGCGATCTTTGAGTTTCACCTCGAGGTAGCGTCGCGTCAGGGTGAGCCATTGACTTAGGCCAAACCGTCGTTCCGGACCCTCCTGTCGACCCGGCGAGTGCAGTTGCAGTGCTCCGGCGGTGCGCGCCAGTTGTTCAGTCTCAGCAATACGGGCACGGACGTACTTGTCGTAGTGGTTGGACTGAACAAACTGGTCACTGAGTGCTTTGGGTTCGTGTGCGCCGATAAAACGATAAATATCGCCGGGCTCGCGGCAGCCAAAATAAGCCAGCGCCTCGGTTGGTGGGCCATAGTAAGCGAGATGCCCACCGCGCGTGAGCATGGCGATTTGATGCATCTCGCGAAACTTCTCAAACTTATGAGTCACCATCACCACGATGCGCCCCTCATCCGCGAGCTGCCGAAAAAGCATCATCATGTTTTCAGTGGTTTCGGGATCGAGCGGCGAGGTCGGCTCATCAAGAAACAGGAAGTTGGGCTTGGTGATCAGTTCCAGCCCAAGGCTGAGTCTTTTTTGTTGCCCGCCGCTTAATTGCCGAAAAGTGGTCTGCCGGTGCTCCAGCAAGCCGACTGTTTGAATCGTTTCGTTAATGATGTTCTGCATGCTTGCCGCAGATGTTCCCGAGGGTAGGCGCAACTTGGCGGCATAGAACAAAGTGCGTTCAACGGTTAATGCATCGTGCAGAATGTCGCGCTGCGGAACGTACCCAATTGAGCGGCGCAGGGCATTGAAATTTTGATAAAGATCGAGATCGTTAACAAAAACCTGGCCCGAAGTTGCCGGCCGGAGGCCATTGAGCGCATCCATTAAAGTTGACTTGCCGCAACCCGAAGGTCCCATCAGCCCAATAAACTCACGTGGGTGGATGGACAGGGATATGTCGTTCAGAATGGTTTTGCCGTCAATCGTTTTGGTTATGTTTCGCGCGCTAATCGAACTGGCGCTCAAGTCGTGTTGCTTGATTGTTCGGCCATCGATGTGCAGCAGAAATCCACCGAGAAAAACGAGGTCTTCCGGGGAGAGCCGGCGCGGCTGCGTCAGTGGTTCCCCATTAACAAATGTTCCATTGGTACTGCCGAGATCGCTAATGATTGGTTGAGCACCGTTCTCGTAACTTAGAATTGCGTGATGGCGGGAAACGCTGGGAGCGTCGAAGACAAAATTGTTGTCGGGCGCACGTCCTAAACGTATCACTGGAATCTGGGCCGCGCGCAAAACCATTGTTCCTCCTGCAGCTTTGGAGGAACTGTCCGTCATGACTCGCGCTCTGGGTCTGCTTTCGCTGGGCTGATGGAACGGCAACTCTTGCGGCGGTGTTGGCTCGGTGGAAATGACCATTCTCGCGACAGGGGCGTCGCCGCTCGCCGAGCGCACGTTTCTATACTCGAGTCCTGGAAGCGCAGAGTGATACTTAAAAGCAACCACGCCGCCTAATCCAAGGCCGATACGGTCTTCGTGGTTTAGCAATTGCCGAGTAATGGGTTGGCCATTAACGAACGTGGTTTGCTTGGCACTCAGGTCGATCAAAGTTACGCGCTGTAATTCATCCACCTCGAATGCAGCTTGAACCTTCGATATGACGTTTTGATTCAAAACGATTTGACACTGGGACGCCTCGCGACCGATCACGACGCGCCGGCCGTCTATTGAGAACCGACTACCGGTCATTTGCCCTACTAGGGCTTCTAGAAATGGTTTGGGCCCGAGATCCGTTTCATTCGGCATGGTCTAAAAAGGGAGCGAGGTAATAAATGTGCCGTTCCGGGAGCACTTTCATTCGCGACGTTTGCTGGCGAGCAGTGAAATATGATTGGAAGTGACGACCGTTGCAGTAACACCGGCGCCGACCTGCGCGCCTCCATCACCTTCTATGGCGGGGGATCCGGATTGCGCGAGCACGCGCCCAATGACAAGACGAGGCAAGTGGCTAAAGTCCAAACGCGACTTGCGAAATTGACCTCGAGTGTTCTGCTCTGCTCTGGATTCAATGTTAAGACCTCGTTCAGCCTATCGACGCCAGGAAACAGTAGGCTTCAATAACCACGTAGCTTTTTGTTGACGCAGTCTGTGAGCTTGGCTCGTCCTTCTGATGGCGCCATCGCTTTGCGACAGGAAAGAATCGCGTCGGCAACCTCGTTATCAGATTTGCCCGGAAAGGCTTTTGCAACGCTCTGTCTGAAGTGCTCATATTCGTGCGGTTGGCTCGAGACAAACCAACCGTCGACATGCTTTTTGTTGGGATCGTCTGCCATCTCACCCTCTCTTTGGTTGTTGCGGAAAACCGCGAACTTCTGTCGTCATATTGATTGGGTCAGCGGTTGCCGTCTTTCCCCGGCACAATTCTCAGATGGACCTTCCGGTATTCCACGGGCGTCATCCCGTACGCGGCCTTGAAACTCTTTGTGAACTGGCTCGGATTTGGAATCCCCACAGCCGCGCCGATTTCCTGTATCGAAAGAAAGCTGGTTTCCAATTGATCTTTGGCCCTCTGCAATCGCACCAGGGTCAGATAACGCTGAGGAGACATACCAGTCTCAGACTTGAAGAGATGGGCCAGTCGCCAGGGAGATAAATTTACCTCCGCGCCCATATCGCGTAGTCCCAACTTACGATCAAAAGAACCTTCCAAAAGCACTCGGACGACCTGAACCCTTCGGTCGCGTGTTTTCGCGCCCAATGTCCTGCGCCGATCGGGTGAGGACAGCTCATCGCACTTCTTATCGTGGTCTGTCGCCATAAGCTCAACTCAATTCAGGTCGTACCGAGCACTCGCTGCCAGTGGTTGCTGCCGACAGCGACGTGAGGTATGAGGTCTTGTGGGGCGAGAGAACTCTGATTGCTAATAATCTTTCGCATGATCCCAGCCTTTAACTTTTGCCCTGCGTGAATCGATGGGCAGGTAAGTTTTGTTTGATTTACTTTGACTTGTGGTCCACTGGTTGGTCCGACGACCTTGCCCACATTATTCGACCTGATTCTCTGGACCAGAAGAGCAAGGCTTTGAGATCTTCCGATCTGAGAATGCCACCGACTGATTGGAGGTGCACTTTTAATGCGAAAGAAAAATGAGAGCAACCACTTTCTATTATCAAATTCTGCTGTTTGATCTTGCTTTCTGCTATGTCTTTGCTGATCTTGCTATGGCAAGATCTCTGCACCGCGATATGGAGCATTCAGAATGTGTTTTCGGTAGTGAGCCGGCGTGGCGCCGACAAAATTCTTAAAGCAGACAACGAAGCGCGCAACGCTGGAGAACCCGACTGAAGCTGCAATTTCTTTGATCGAAAGGAAACCCGACTCCAACTCGCTTTTTGCTTTCGCTAGGCGGAGCTGCGTAAGGTACTGCTGAATCGAGAGATCCATCTCGCTTTTGAACAAGTGGGCCAGGCGTCCCGTTGACAGGTTTACTAATCTGGCCACGTCTTCGATCGCAATTTGCTTGTGCGAATTGCTTTCGAGCAGCATCACGACCATTTGTATGCGTCGATCAAGGGAACGCGAAACGTTCGCATTACTGCTTTGAACATTCGCGAGGAACATACCTGTACGGGCTCTGCTCGACTGATTTATGGTTGCGGCGATTCCGCGGTTTGAGAACTCTGAATACATAGTCACCTTCCAGGACTGCCGCCTCAGCGAAAAGGTTTCATGGCTTCGAAACTACCCCTACCGCGCTTTTGCCTGAGCTTTTCTTTCTCTCTTTGAATGGTGGGTTTTGGGCTACTCTTGAACTTGTTCGGTGTTACTCCATAAGCTTCTTTAAAACTGCGGGCGAAAGAACTCGCGTCCGACATCCCAACCTGATTCATCACTTCTTTGACTGTCAGGAATTCAGTAGCTAATAACTTCCTGGCTTTCTCCAGACGAACCTGCGTAAGGAACCGTTGCGGCGAAGTGCTCATGCCCTCCCTAAAAAGGTGACACAACCGCCAAGGTGACAAATTCACTTTACCTGCCATCTCCGTCAGCGTTAGCTTTCGGTGGTAGTTTTCTCGAATGAAAGAAGCTACATACTCGATTCGTGGGTCCATCTGGACAGCAAAGACTTCCGGGGACGGCTTATTCCTCACAAGCCGTGATTAGGCATAAAAACCGTTTTGCGCGTGGACCTCATCAATAGCGAGAAGCCAAGGAGAACGATGAAGACGACTCAACCCTGAATGGGACTGGTTGATTCTCATGTTGATATTCGAGAGGTATTGCTCCGACCTGGTGTCGCGAGTTGCGCCGGCGTGTTATTGCAACGACAGTGGCGAATGGGTATACCCCACCTCAGGTAACGTTTCAACGAACTTGTGAACGTTGATCTTGCTAATTCTAAGAGTATCTTGCCGAGCCTTCAGTTTATTGCGCTGCCGTCGCAGCCGACGCGCATCGAGTCCACTTCGGAGACTATTCGGATCCTGTTCATAGAATATGGAAATTACGGCGAAACATTACGGAGGGAGGCGCGAACCAGCCACGAGTAAGGTGCAGAAATCATAGGATTTTTTGCTACTGGCTGAACAGCGGGCGTGAGGTATCAATAAGTTTGGAGTGTTAATTCTGGCGGGCCTGGCTTTTCCCGCAATTGGGTACGGGCCGAGGAAAAAGAGCGTTAGCCGCCGATCATGAATTCGTATTCTTCAGTTGGGCCTGTCATGCCGTCACTGGAAATGGCGCTTAATCTAACATGGTAAAGGCCCGGCGCCAGAGACTGGGCCGGCAACCTAAGCCTTACAAACTTGCCGCCAGAGTTCTTCTCAGCGTGAAGGTTAGGGATCGCAAATTTCTCGGAAGCGCCAACGCGCTGGAGCTCGGCGAGGTAGCTTTGGGGCTCCTCCTTGTGCGGCCAAAGAAGCTGGAGCTCAATAACGCGGTAAGAAGCCTGACGCGTGATCTGCTCGGCAGGGTTGACACTTCTGAGTGAGACGGACGGAAGTACCAGAGAGAGCATTTGAGGTGGGTTTTCACGGAGGCTCGAGGGCGTGTTGAGCTCCGTAAGTTGCTGTTCAAACGCCAATCGGAGATTGTTGTCTCGCATCCGATGGTTGTTCCACTGCAGCAGCCAAACCGCCGTGACTACCAACACGATCGTGGCAGCGACAGCAATCGAAATGTACAACCTCCCTTCCCTCGGCCAACGTATTGAAATCAGGCTGCGCAATTTTTGAAGTGCTGAACTCCCCGATTGATCTCGGAGGGCTTCTGCTCGCGCGTATTCCTTTATGGACTCTGCGATTCGGAGCTTCCTCCGTTGTCGAGGTCCATGAGCGTATTGCTCGAGAAATTTAGCTGTATCCGATTCCGAAAGACTGCCCTCCAGATAATCCTCGACCAACTCATCCTCGGCGATCAGGATTGTCTCTTTGGTTTCAGGATCGATAATGAAGAGGCTTTCGATTTGCTGCCGTTCTGAATCATCGACGGCGCCCAAGAGAAATCGCCTTGCTACCGTCTTTGTCATGGGTTTTTCGTTCATCGCTTTTGCCCCCTGACTGTCTCGGCCTCGCTGACAATGAGATTTGGCTCAATCCGTTTCATTGCTCGCCCCACACATCGAGACAATGCTCAACGCACTCCTCCAAGCTGCCCCGTATTCGGAGCATCCTGACTCGGAGGGCTTCGATAGAAATGCCGAGTTGCTGCGCCATCTTCGCCCGATGGATAATCTTGGCCTGTTTTTCTTTAGCATAATAGGTGAGTATGAGTTCGCGTTTCTCTCTAGTAAGTTTTCGTAGGCACCTGCTTAGGCACTCTTGTCGCCTCTCAGAAGTTTCCTCCTCACCCTCTTGAGGAGGATCTTCCGCGAGGTCAATGGCTTCTATGGAAACATGCGATTTGACCGTTTTCCGATACTCCTTAATCAGATTGTTAGCGACCCCATAGAAAAAGAGCTTGGGGTTCCCTTCGAACGTATCCCTTAGCATGTGTACCTGCCTGGCCACTCTATCGAAAGTCTCATCCGTCATCCCTTCAGGATCCGCACACCGGTTCCATGTAAATATTCTAAGGAGCGAATCGCGGAGTTTCAGGTAAATAGAGCTGGCCAGCTCACGATCAGGGTTAAGCCAGGCAAGGAGATCATCAAACCGTTCAGGTGGAAAATCCGAAGTTCGTGGCATCTCGTTAGCGTATGCGATAGCGATTCAGCTAACCCTTAGAAGTATTGCCCAGGTTAAGCGTACCTGTTCAACACGCGAGCGCGCCGACTCCTTTGCAGAATAACCCCGCCTACAAAGATCAGAATCAGCGCTACTGATATCGCCAGAGCCATGCGAGAGAACGGATCACTACCAACCACAATTTTGTCTTTGTATTCGCCTTGTAATACGAATCCCGCCCAGAAGAAAGGCGCACTCCAAGCCTTTTCTTCCCTAATTTTTTGCTTTGCTGATCTCAGCGCCGCGGCGGGTGTCATCCCATCACGCAACATCGATTCATAAAAATGTTCCATCAGTTTGGCTGTCGCCCGGTCATCGACTTTCCAAAGACTGGTTACCACGCTGCTCGAACCCGCGTACATGAAACCGCGGGTCAAACTTACGAGCCCCTCTCCCTTGATGTCTTTCCCCAGTGCCGTGTCACAAGCACTTAATACAACCAGCTGGGCTGAAAGATTCAGCTTGTAGATGTCCTGCAGAGGCATGAATCCATTTGTCTGACTACCGTCAGGCTTCACCATGGCCAGGACAATACCTGACAACTCCGGGTGTTCGCTGTTGAAGAAACCGTGCGTAGCAAAATGAACAATCTGATATCCACCTACGGACGGCCTCATTGCAGTTTCGCGGTTCGCGTCGAAGGCCCTGGCGACCATAGCCGTGCCGCGAGGCGCTATCGCAATAATTGCGTCGGCTTCTTCCGATGAGTGCGCTAGTCGGCGTGGACCATCGTTACCGGCAAAGCCTCGCAGCGCAACGTGGGTGAAAGGTTGATCTGAATCGGTAGCAGCAACATTTACCTTTGGACTTTTATTTTGAATGCGATCATCGTCAGTGTTGAAGACTGGATCGGCGAATATGGCAATTATCTTGTCGCTCGAGCCGACCTTGGGCGTCTGCTGGCGAATCGCCATCAGGGTCGAAACCGAAGGAAGGATTACTATTTCATTGGTGTCTATTAGCAACCGCGGAGCTTCCGCCATCGCGGGCAGTGCATTCCCTTCAATCGGTGCCCCCAGTTTCGGTTGAGGCGAAGGCAATGCATCGAAGGGAATGTACTGCAACACTCCTTCGGTTACGATAACGAGTCTCTTCGTGCCAAGGTGATCTGCAACCGGCCCCAGCAACAACTGACTCAAAACAAGCGCTTTATCCTGATTCACACGATCCGACGTTTCGACTTTGGACTGGTAGTCACTGGCTATTTTCTCGCCAACTTCCTGCCGCGCAGTAAGTAAATTGTAGACTTCGCGTCCCGCCTGCTCCAATGTCGACCGCGACGGTAATTCGTAACTTCTGATCGAGTCCGCCGTTACAGCCCAGAGATAGCTACGTTCATCCCCAAGCGCATATTCGAGCAGTATTGTGTCTCCATCGGGAACTTGGGCCTGGACTTGCTCAAGGCTCAGCGGCGTCGATGGGATAAAAACAGTCGACTGCGGGTTTTGATCTCTTATCTGAGCCTCAATCTCCTGGTATTCAGTTCTCAATTGATTTACCTGGCGCGCGACTTCCTCCTTCTCCTCCGGATCCTTTTCAGAAGTTGAAAGTTCCATCTGGTAAAGCGCCTGGGCTCGAAGCAGACTACGCACGTGACGCTCACGCGCCAATAACTCCGGCGACACTCCTGGGCGAATATCGCCGCGTACCGCAGTTAGAATATCGAGCAACGAACGGGCGCGAGCTTTTTCGCTCGTCAAAAACCCTGCGACCTTGAATCCTTCGCCAGGTCGCTGGTGATCCAGTTGCATCAAGATATCGATGCACAAGTCGTAGTGCTGGCGCAGGCCGGCAAAATATGAGATCCGAAAATCAGCACTGGCAACGTTTGTACGCAGGTCCTCGATGATCTTGATCGAATTTTCTATTGAAGCCAAAGCAAGCTCTAGGAAGCCGCGATCACGTTGCGTGCGAGCAATGTTGTACAAGGCTGAAATGAGCACGGCCTTGTCATCGGCCTGTTCACTTAGCGTGAGAGCGCGTTCGTATGACCCTAAGGCTTCCTGTTTTTCTCCCAAGCGAAAATGGACATCGCCCAAATTATTCCATGCCATAGCTTCACCCCGGCGATCGGAAATCCTTGCATAGAATCTCAGGATCTTTTGGTACTGGCTAATCGTTTTCTGGCGGTTGCCTTGAGCCGTATAGAGGACGGCAACCTCGTTTAGCGCATTCGCTTCAGTGCGTACTTTCTTTGCTGAACGGCTTAGTTTCAAACACTTTTCATAGTATGCAAGAGCTTGTTCGCGATCCCCGATCAGCCGGTAGACTCTGGCTACATTAAGTAAGGCAACTGAAGCAAAATCAAGACTGCCATTATACTGAAAGAGCCGTAGGGCCTCTCGATAGTGTGCAAGAGAAGTCGCATACTCTGTTATGTATTCGTAGGCTTGCCCCAGGCCGTTAACAGCGATCGCCTCGCTCTGTCGATCTCCGATCGCCCGAAAAATATCGATCGCTTCGCGGTGGTGCTTGATGGCCTGATCCTCATTCCTATTAACCGAATGAGCTAATCCAAGCGCACTGAGACACAACCCTTCACCGGTTTTATGTCTCATCGTTCGGTAGAGGCTGAGAGCCTGCGAAAGCTCGGCAACGGCCTTTTCGGGATCGCCTAGACTCCCCGAGATATAGCCTAAGAAAAGATGAGCCCGCGCTGCCCCATTGCGGTCGAGGATCTCGTCAAAGAGTTTCAGCGACT
>WUUC01169836.1_pt1 | contig 10242 bp, 6 predicted proteins | sample 6278441 | NCBI WGS metagenome assembly WUUC01 (sample SAMN13675441, study PRJNA597444) | soil metagenome | isolation source: soil | place: USA: Washington | collected 2017-10 | reverse complement strand
TCGTATTGCCGATCAGCCCGCCCCAGTCGCTCACCGGCGTCAGCCCGACGGATCCGGTCGCTCTCAACGCGGCCTCTTACCCGGCTGAATACTGCCGCCAGGGTCGCGTCATCAATGGCGCCGCGCCGCTGGTCAAGGCCGGTCTCGGTCTGGCGCGTCGCTTCGGTCTCTGCCCCGACAGCCGCGTTCCGCGCGGTACGGTCTGGGATGCGGCTGAGCGTCTCGCCAAGCCGATCACCGCCTCGGGCGCCATCTCTTGCCCGATCCCGGCCACGGCCACCAACGACGCGCGCTGCTTGAACGGCCGCAACAGCAAGCCGGCCATCACCGCTGCGGCCTTCATCAGCCCCGGCTGCGTGGTTCCCTCGGCGCAGATCGACGGTCGCGCGTTCAACCTGGTCCTCCGCACGGCAACGGGCGGCATCCAGAAGACGCTGACCAACGATGTCGTTGGCGCGTTCTACCGCATGCACACGACCCGCCAGCTCGCGGCTACGGGTGCTGACGGCACCTGCGCTGACGGCTCGTGCTGCAAAGAAGTCGACGCGACTCGTCAAATCGGCTGCTTCGCTGCGGCGAACGCCTGCAGCATCGGCTTCGCTGGTATCGATGGAACGATTCCGGCCGTCGACGTGACGGGCGCCGCCGCGCTGTCGGCTCACGCGGTCTCACTGCAGAGTCAGTCGTCGTCCAACGTCCTCGCTTGCGCGGGCTACCCGATGACTCGCCCGCTGTTCCTCAACACCCTCAAGGGCTTCGAGAACGTGACCGGCACCGAGCTGGCACTGGCGCAATGCTTCTCGGGCAACGGTGGCCTCACGACTCCGCTCAACACCCTGATCACCAACTCGGAATTCATCGTCCGCGCTGGTGGCCCGGTTTGCGTGGACTTCAACGGCTGCGGCGACGCGGTCAGCAACGCCTGCGCGGGCAACCCCGCTGGTATCGCCCCGTGAACTGAGTAAGCAATGTCGGGAGGCAGCTCCCGTCAGCGCTTAGTCTGTGAGTGACGAAAAGGGTGCATCCCACAAGGGTGCACCCTTCTTTCCATTTGCGGGACGCCGGTTTGCGGATTTCGGTTGGTGCGTTCGAACTCCGTGAAGTTCGGAGGGCGCGTATCTCAGCACCATCAAGGCCTCGAGAGCGTAACGGGCACGGAGCTCGCTCTCGCCAAGTGCTTCCCGAGGGCATCGCACCGTGAGCTAGCAGGCCACGGCAACACGGCTCGTCGCCCTAGCGGACCCGATCTCCGAGCTGGGCCGTAGTTTGGTCGGCGACCATTCGTTGCAGGAGCGACAGCAGTGTTTCGAGCTGTGCTGAGTCGAGCGTCACTTCGCCGTGGATTTCTCGCCCGACGGCTTTGAACGTGACGGCTTCGTTGGCGCTGCGCCCCGCACCGAGGAGCGCCGCGCCCAGCTCGAGCTTGCTGGCTGCTCGGGCAGCTCGCTCGAGCACCTCGAGGTCAGACTTGGCTTGCTCGTCCGACTCGTCCTGTGCGACCAGGTGAATGACGGCCCCTCCGCCGTCGGTCGGCGTGAGGCGCAGACGAGCCGACGAAATACTCTTCGGTATCCTGATGCGCGCCGCCGCCAGCGCACGCCATGGCGTCGCCAGGAACAGGCTGGCCAGCTCCTCGGAGCGGGGCCCTGCTAGCCGCGAGCTACTGGAGAACTTTTCAGCGGCCGCGCGCGAGGCGGGAGGTGCCACCAGTAAGGTACCGGCGGAGGGCAGGACGAAGACGCGCTCTTCGCCGTCGGCGCGAGCGGTTGCCACCGGCACCGTCCCTTCAGTCCAGGCTCCCGCGGGGTCGAGCGAGACGAGACGCTCGATGGCAGAGCGCACCTGCGCGCCCGGCAAATTGAGCTCCATGACCAGAGTCATGTTGCGCAGGTCACCGAGCTGCGAGCCCAAGACCAACATGCGATCGACATCACGCACCGGATTGATCGAAGTCGCGCCGAACAGGCTCCGCCATTGCCCGACCGAGCTGAGCAGAGGACCTATGCGCGCTGCCAGCGCATGAGCGCGGATCAAACCGTTGTGCAACAGGACGCGCACGTTGGCATTCGGCTCTCCCGCTGCGTCGCTCGTCGCGGCTGAGGCGCGCCGTGCTGCCTTGTCTGGCTCGGCCACTGACTCAGGCGCCGGCTGGGGTCGGGCAACGAGTTTCGGCTCGACCTTGGGAACGACCGCCGGCTTCGTCGGCACGGCGATCGCTGGCTCGACGGCGGGCTCGGGCTGCGTTGGCTCGGGCTCCGCTTGTGGCGGCGCACTCGCGGCAGGTTTGACCGGTGCGGGTGAGCCTTGCACCTCCACGATGTCGAGCGGGATCTCCGTAAGGGCCGGCGCGGCGTGAACCTCTTCCGGACGCCCGAAGAGGTCCATCAAGCCCAGTAGCCCGACGAGGGGCGTCAAGGGGGCGTGCAGCACGACCGATAAAGCGATGCAACGACCGACGCGGCGGCGCGGCCGCGCGCTCGACGTCGGCTGGCTCTTCACGTGCGGACCATAGCCTGCGCGCAGCGGTCGTGCGACCGGCGTGCGCGCAGTATCGCTGCTGTGGAAAGCGCCTCCAAACCGTTACGCATTCGCCCAACTTCCGTGCGCCGGCCGTGGTCAGTTCCGCGCGTCCCAGACCGTCCGCGTAGATCGAGGAGAATCATTCAAAATGGGCAGAGGTACCGCCATCGTTGGCTTGTTGGTCAGCTTCCTCATGGGCACTTTCGTCATGTGGGGGATCGGCCGGAGCGCAAAGACTGGGATCGACGCGGAGGCGGAAGTCTCGACGAAGGACGGCCCCGCTGACCACAGCGCCGCCGCGGTGCCTGTCTCCAGTACGGATCCCGCGTGGGGTAAGCCCAGCGCACCGGTCACGATCGTCGAGATCAGCGACTTCGAGTGTCCGTTCTGCTCCAAGGTCGGGCCGACCCTCAAGCAGATCAAGGAGAAGTACGGTCCGGACAAGGTGCGCATCGTCTGGAAGCACAACCCGCTGCCGTTCCACAAGGCAGCGCGCTCGGCGCACGAGGCCGCGGCCACCGTCAACGGCGTGGCTGGCAGCGACGCGTTTTGGAAGTTTCACGACAGCGCGTTCGCCAACCAAAAGGCGCTGACGCCCGAGAACTACGAGAAGTGGGCGACGGAAGCCGGCGCCGATCTCGCGAAGTTCAAGGCGGCGTTCGCGGCCAAAAAGTACGCGACCAAGGTCGATGAGGACATGGCCGTGGCCAAGAAGATCGGCGCGAGCGGCACGCCGGCGTTTCGCATCAATGGTGTCACGCTGAAGGGCGCTCAGCCCTTCGCGAAGTTTGCCGAGGTGATCGACGCGCAGCTGGAAGAGGCGAAGAAGCTGGTGGCGAGCGGCACGAAGCCCGCCGACGTCTACGTCGCGCTGACCAAAAAGAACTTCACGGCCCAACCAGCGGCGCCCGACAAGCCCGCCGCGCCCCCGGCAGACGACAAGGGCGTATGGAAGGTGCCGGTGCTCGCCAGTGACCCGATCAAGGGACCAAAGGACGCGCTCGTTACCTTGATCGTCTTCTCGGAGTTTCAGTGCCCGTTCTGCAAAAAAGTGAACGACACCTTGAAGCAGGTGGTGACGACGTACCCGAACGACGTGCGCGTGGTTTGGAAGGACAATCCGCTCGGCTTCCATCCTCGAGCCAAGCCGGCCGCGATCATGGCGCGCCACGTCTTCAAGACGAAGGGCAGCAAAGCATTCTGGGAGGCTCACGACGCGATCTTCGAATCTCAGCCGAAGCTCGAAGACGCCGACCTCAACACCGTCGCCGACCGGCTGGGGCTCGCTTGGACCGAGATCAAGACGGCCATCGACAGCAACAAGTACAACGACGAACTGCAGGCGAGCATGGCGCTGGCCACCGGCGTTCAAGCGCGCGGCACGCCGCACTTCTTCGTCAACGGCGTGCGCTTGAGCGGCGCCCAACCGTTCGACGCCTTCAAGAAGGCCATCGACGAGCAGCTGAGTAAGGCCAAGGACATGGTCGCCAAGGGCGTCCCCAAGGCGAAGCTCTACGACGAGCTGATGAAAGAGGCCAAGAGCGGTGGCGCTGGCGAAGCAGAAAAGAAGAGCGTGCGTCTACCCGACAACCCCACCGCCTACAAAGGCATGGCGGGTGCCAAGGTCTCGATTCAGGTTTTCTCGGAATTTCAATGCCCCTTCTGCAAACGCGTCGATCCCACGTTGAAGGAGCTCGAAAAAGAGTACGGCAACAAGATCTCGATCATCTGGCGCCACATGCCGCTGCCGTTTCACGCCGACGCGGCGCTCGCGTCGCAGGCGGCTCAAGAGGCCTTCACGCAGAAGGGCAACAGCGCTTTCTGGAAGTTCCACGACGCGCTGTTCGAAGCTCAAGGTACCGAGGCGGGGCTGAAGCGGCCCAACCTAGAGAAAATCGCGACGGATCAAGGGCTCGACCTGGCAAAGTTCAAGGAAGCGCTCGACTCCGGCAAGCACAAAGCCAAAGTGGAGGCCGACGCCAAGCTGGGCAATGACGCGGGCATCAACGGCACGCCCGCCTTCGTGATCAACGGCTACTACTTGAGCGGCGCGCAGCCCATTACGGCGTTTCGGACGCTCATCGACAAGGCACTGAGCGAGGTTGCAAAGTAGCGCCCTGTGGGAGGCCCGCAGGCGTGTTCAACGAGTCACACGTCGCCGTGCAGTCGTGGTTCTTTAGCGGCACTGCTTGGCGCACGCGGTCGTACTGCATTCGACGTGTGCCATGGCACGGCCGCCCGGCACATCGAGGGCAAAGAAGTTATCGTGCACGCTTTTCGCGTCGTTGGCCTTTTGGCCCTTTTCTATGAGCTGTTTGCACGCGCCGATTCCCTTGCCCTGATCGCAATCGTCCTGTGAAGAAGCGCCGCAGTAGCAAAACAGCGAGAAGCCCCCGCTGTTGCAGCCCGATGCCTTGACGCACTCCAGCACTTCCTTGCACTGGGCTGTCTGCTCGGGCGTAAAACCACCCCCCTCGCAAGATTCGGCGCCCTTGCAATGCTGGTTCACGCATGCCTGGCACTTCTCGTTCGAGACACTGGCTGCGCCGTTGCCGAGCGCCGCGCTGCTTACCGCCGTGGACTGGGCGGCGTCGACGTCCTCGGTACTGCTCTTCGACTTCGAACAGCCAAGGACCGAGCTAGCCGATACGGCTACCAACAGGGCGATCGTTTCCAGCCTTCCGAGCACTGATTTCATTTCCGAACCTCTTCGGCAGATGCGCTTGGCCATATCACGGAGCACACACGAGGCGAAGGCGCTTCCATCTGCTCCGCGGAACCTCCAACCACGGTTTCGTGTTCATTGAGCGAAGGTTCTGCATCAGCCTTGCAACATCGCCGCTCCGCGATCCGCTCTCCGCTCGCATCGCTCTCGCCAGCCGATCTCTGCTCACTCTCTTGTGAGGCACAGCCAATGAAGCCGTAGCGTGAGTGCGAAGTTGGCAGATTGAGAGCGGCGCTCAGCGGACGACCGCTCGAGCGGCGGCGGTGGGGATTTCATGGCGCTGCCGGCAACGATCGCGCTGCCGCTTGCGTTTCGTGCCGCAGACACGCTTGCAGCGGTTTGCACCTTCGTCCGAAGCTTTAGTCCAGACGACTTCGCCAGCCGTGACACGTCGGTATCGAACAGGTAAGTCGAGAACGAACGCTGGGCGCGCTCGCGTTCGGCGGCGCTCGGCACCGCGCCAGCTTCGATCAAGAACGTGTTGAAAAGGAGCTTGCCGCCTGGTGTCAGCGCGGGCGCAAGCTTTTCGATGGCTTGCTGGAGCTCCGCCAGGGACAGGCGGGGCGCGACGTCCGCAACCACGATCAGGTCGTAACGCTCCGCTGCCAGCTCGGTCGCCTCGTCCAGAGCGTCTTGCTCCACCACTTTCAGGGTGAGGGCGCGGCTCGCGGGCAGGCTCTGCAGCTCGCGAGCGAGCGCACGAATCGGTTCGTAGGCTTCGACGCGCAGCCCGAGCGCGGTCAGGGCTTGCCCGTGCCTTGCTCCAGGGCCCACATCCAAGGCGCGTGCCTTGGCCGGAAGCCCGAGCTCCTTCACGGCGTGCAGCAGAGCTTGGTCCGGGCCCAATGGCGCCGCGCCTTCCCCAAGCCACGCTTGCCATGCGAAGTAGAGCTCTTCAGGGCTGGGGCCTTCGAGCTTGATGTCGCAGTGAACGCCGGGCGGGTCGCCGTCGATGGGTCGATACTCGACGCTGACGCGCGCATGCGGCGTGGCAGCGAAGCCCTGCGCCAAGTTTTCGTCCAGTAGTTTGCTGAGCGCCTCACGTCGCTCGTCTGCAAGCGGGCGATCCATGATCGTGAATAGCGCTTCGAGCTTTTTCACGTAGGCCGCATGTAGCGAAGGTAGGCAGGGGCCGGTGACGCTGCCGCTGGCTAGCGTCCGCGCTGCCAGGCGCGCGGCAACGGCGCTTTGCAGTTCTGACAAGGGCGGCGATGCGGACACGCGCTGGCGCTTCATGGCCTTGTGGTTTTAGCTCAGTCGCACGATGCTCGCGGTCGTGAACGAGCAACGCGAAGCAGATTCCGACGGCATCGTCTGCAGCGGCCGATTTTCGGGAGCTGCCATTCCGGCGCTCTCTGGGTACTACGCCGACAAGGTGTTTGCGCTGCTGGCGCTCGCTGGTGCTCGCCTGTCCGCTGACGAGCAAAGCCAGTTTCGAGCCGAATTCAAGCGCAAGCTCCACGAGGGCTATGCCGGCACGCCCTACGCTCGCTTTTTGGTGGCGTATACCGTGCCAGAGCCGCCCGCTGCCAAGGTAGAGATCTCGATGGTGCCGTTTAGCTTGGCGGACGAGATCAAGAACTGGGTCGACGGAGTCGGTGGTGAGCAGCCGTACGGCCTTCGTCCTGACGCCAAGGTGGTGGACGTGGCGCAATCGCTGCCGGTGACCGCGGCAGTGCTGGACGTGGGGGCAGGCACCGGCCGCAATGCTCTGCCATTGGCGCGCCTTGGCTACACCGTCGATGCACTCGAGCCGACACCGGTGCTGGCTCAATCACTCGTGAACGACGCAGCCCGCGAAAACCTGGCGCTGCGGGTGATCGAGCGCGACCTGTTCGACGAGAGCACGGAGCTCGAGCAGGAACGTTACGACCTGATCATGCTGTCGGAGGTGTTGACGCACTTTACGCTGGACGAGATCGAGCAGGCGTTCGCCAAGATGACGCCCGCGCTCGTCCAGGGCGGCATTCTGCTGTGCAACGCCTTCATCTGGATGATTGAGGGCGATCCGGACGAGATCGCGCGGCAGGCTTCGAAGACGTTGTGGTCGACGTTCATTACCCCGCAGGAGCTAGAGGCACGAACACGCCGCCTGGGCCTGACCTTGCTGAGCGAAGAGAGCGCAGCGGCCTATGAGCAAGCTCACCTGCCCGCGGAGGCCTGGCCCCCCAATCCCTGGTTCGAGAACTGGGCGCGTGGACGCAACGTGTTCGACGCGCGTTTCGGTCCCGCCCCGATCGAGCTCAGGTGGCTTGTGTTTCGGCGGTCGGAGCGCTGAGGCCGCCGGTGTGATTCGCGGCAGGGTTGGGCAAGCGCCGGCGGCGGAGAAAGAGCCCGACCAAGCCGAGCACGACCACCAAGCCAACGCCGAGGCCAATCACCAAGCCTTGGTGGCGCTTGAAGCGAGCGGTCAAGGTACCCTCCTTGGTGATACCGCGGCGCATCGCGGCCAGGCCCTCAGGCTTCATGCCAGCTTGCTGGGCGCGGTCGATCAGCCGCTCTGCCTCGGCCAGGTCACCCTTAGCCATGGCCAGGGCCCACAGGTAGGTGATGGTCTTGGCGTCGTTCGGCGCCGTCTTGACGAGTGCGTCCGTGCATTCCTTGAGACGCGCCGGGTCTTCGAGCTTGGTCCCGAGGTCGCACGTTATTTGCAGCACCAGAGCCTCCGTGCCGACCTCTGTGCGCAGGTGCGCAATCATCTCAGTGATATCGGTGCGCTCTTCTTCCGTGAGCGGCTCGTCCTTCTTCAGCACCAGGCGCGCGAATGCTTCGTGATCTTTGGTGGTGACGCCCGGGGTACCGAGCGCGGCGCGGCAGAATGTGATCGCCTTGGCGGTCTCGCCGGCCTTCGCCCAGTTGTCGCAAGCGTTGCGGAAACCGATCGCAGCCTCCGGGACGGCGCGCGCGCTCGCTTCCCAGTACTTGGCTGCTTGCGCAAAGTTGCCCTTCTTGGCCGCATCGAAGCCCATGTCGGCGATGTCCATCAGCAGGTAGCCGAAGTTGATGGGATCGCGATTGCGGTCCTCCAGCGACGGGATCCCCGCTGAAGGATCCGCGGGGTTCAGCTTCCACTTGCTCAGGCCACCGATGGGCACGCCGTCGGGGCTATCAGGGGATGTTCCGACCAGCTTGCCCACACCCTCATCGGCTTGCGCTGGCGAAGCAATCAACGAAACCAGACACAGGACCGCGGCGGCACTCAACGAACGAGCACCCTTGAGGCCACGCCATGCGGCGTGCAGCAGCGTGCCAACGCTGGCGAACGCGAGCACTAACCAGCCGAAGGCCACCGCGGTAGGTAGCGCAGGCGCAGGTACTGCCTCCAGCCTCCGCTTCGTCTCGTAATGGCCCGGCGCCACTCGCTGCAGCTCACTGGTGCATTTCTTCAGCATGACGTGGTCTCCTATCGCTTCAGCAATGTCACATTCTGCGGCCAGACCCCATGGCTGATCGGGCTCGCGGCGCTTCGCTTCTTCAGACTGGCGCACGGCGATGTTGAGCTCGGTGGTCGTCAAAGGTTCGAGGACCATCGCTGCGACTGACGCGCGCAGCGTCGTGGCGGTGACGAGGCGCGCGCTGGCCTCACGGCAAGCGGCGAGCGCTTCGTCACGGCGCCCGAGCAAGGTGAGCGCCTGGCATTGGCGTCGCGCTGCCAAGCCGCCTTCCGGCGACTTTTTCGCGAGCTCACCAAACAAGGCCGCGGCCTTGTTGACGTCGCCCGAGCGCAGCAAAGCCTCGCCCCGCTCGAGCTCCTTGGTCACGCCCGGGTAGCGGTGCTCCAGGGTCCGGAGTACCGCCATGTCTTGATGGTCGCGCGTCTCCACGGGGGAAGCAGCCGGATCTGCAGCCGAAGCGGCAAATGCCGAGAGCAGAACGGCGAGCCCCACACTTGGGCCCATGTGTGCAAGGCGCGCTTGCGAGATTCGCCGTTCGACTCGGATCATGACCGGATTCGCCGCGCTACCTGCGGCTCAGGGAGGGAAGCACTCGGTCGCGCAGAAAGTCTGCTGGCACGTGGTGACTGATCTAGCGGTATCCAGGATGCTCAAACCACCCGCGGGAATGGGACGCGTGAGTGCCGCCGTAATGTCTGCTACAACACTTGTGCCTGCCGCAGCGGTGATTGCAGCAGCGCAAGGGCCAGAACCGCTTGCGTAGCACTCGACGATGTCGGTGCCTGCGCACTTGGTCTGTTGCACACAGTCCAATACTTGCGAGCAAAGCTCGTTAACCTCGCACTCTGCCGCGTTTACGCACGACACGGTGTCGCCAGCCGCGGACTGGCTAGCGTCGGGTCCTAACGAGCAGCGCTGGCACGCATCGGAAGCCTCTTGGCGGTAGCACTCCTGCCCGCACGCGTAGAAATCGCAGGCCTGAACTACGAGGCTTGCCCGACCAAGAGCCAGACCGAGCGCGGCACCACTTGCGCCCGCGAAGTCATAGAACTTGTTGTAAACGTCAATATCGAGGGCGGCTTCGTCAGAGATGGTCGACTCGCTTGCGCGACGATACTCTTCCTTGCACGGCCCCGTCGCAGGAGCACTGGCTTCACAACCCCCGGGGCCACAATAGCACTCCGCAAATGGGCTCGTGCTGATCAGTCTCTTGTTCGATGCCTGCATGCAACCGCTCCCACGGATGCACTCCACCAGCTCCGTGCAAAGCTTGCTTCTGGGTGCGCCAGTCGCGGGACCAGCGACCACGGTGTCGCCCGCCGTTTCGGTAAAGCACAGTTCCTTGACGTCGCCGAAATCGCCGTAGTCGCAGTGCGCGATCTCGCACGCCTCGCACTTGCTGGTGCACGTCGAAGAACAGCCGTCACCGTTCTTGGTGTTGCCGTCGTCGCATTCCTCGCCCGCGTCCGTGGCGCCGTTGCCGCATTTGCTGACCGGTGGGCTGCCACCGTCGCCACCGTCGCCACCGCCGCCGGCGTCAACGGGGCCATCACCAGCATTGCCGCCGGCAGGCATTCCGCCTTCGCCGGCACCAGCGCCGCC
>WUUC01200920.1_pt1 | contig 10244 bp, 14 predicted proteins | sample 6278441 | NCBI WGS metagenome assembly WUUC01 (sample SAMN13675441, study PRJNA597444) | soil metagenome | isolation source: soil | place: USA: Washington | collected 2017-10 | reverse complement strand
GCCCTCAAGAACTCGTCGCGTTCTGTCGCACCCACCGATCTTTTTTTCGGCTGAAGCCCATGCGCCTCAGTGTTCGCGAGACGGTGGAGTCGCTCACCTCAATCCCGGCCACGCGCGCCAGCAGCTCGCGTCTCTGCGGCAGCGTAGCCGTCGGGCGTTCCTCGAGGTCGCCCTCGAGGAGCCTCTGCGCAATCCCGTCCACCTTGCGGCGCTTGCCGGGCGGCTGGCGGGGGGTGAGGCCTTCGCCACGTTCGGCCCTGCCGGCGTAGCGTTTGACCGTCGAGAGGCCGACGCCGAAGGAGCGGGCGACTTGTGCCTTGGGCGTACCAGTCGAGAGCGCCTCGACGATCTTCCGTCTGAGGTCCATCGAGTAGGCTTTCATGCAGGCATGATGCTACCGGTCCAAACATACTGCAAGGCGCTCTAAGAGGGTGTCTGAGAAGGGTCGATGGATGCAACCAGGGGCTTCTTCTGAGTTGCGAAAACGGCAAGAAATGGCTGCGAAAACGGTCCTTCGTAGCCCCGTGAAGCATGTTCCAGCACCCTTTTGGGACTTCTCAGACACCCTCTAATGTCCAGTGCTTGTTCGGTTATGATCTTCTCGAGGCAGGCGTTCTCCCTTTCGAGCTCTTTGAGGCGCCTGGCCTCAACTGGAGCCCACATCCCGTCATAGCGATTTCTTCCAGCGGTGGAAGGTAGCCTCGCTTATGCCAAGCTCTCCCTGGCTATCTCAGGGACGGTGGCTCCAGCAGCCAACCTCGCTTCCGCCCGGCGCAACTTGCGGACGATCCGCTCCGGGGAGTGTCTTTTGCCCATAAAGAGTCCTCCTTCTTTTGCCCCGTTGGGGTAGTCGGACCCTCACAGTAGCTGGACCAGGTTTCGGGGAGCAGGTCACTTCAACCAGATTTGTCGATGCGAACTCGTGCGTTTATGTCTTCCACGTAGGAGTGTATATATGCTAACAACGCGTAGACGAATGCCGCGAGGCCCAACATTTCGAACATCTCCTCGATGGAGGTTTGCAAACCCACGAGGATCTTCGGAATGGCACTTGCACTCTCCCAATTATCTTCGCCACCGGATAAGGACACTACTTGTGCACTGAGCATCTCTATACCAAGAGCGCCCAGCACGAAGAGAGCTCCGGCAAAGAGAAATAAACGGCGAGTAGTTTGAGGAAGATGAGCGAGAAATCTTAGATATGCCAGCAGGACAATAAATACGAAGGCGGCGCCGGGTACCACCCAAAAGAAAGAAATAGCGCCGCTGGGGTTGAAGCCTGTGGTGTTATGCAATAAGAGTTCAAGTTCTTGACCTATTGCCTCGTGTATCGACGCTACTTCGTCTAGAGACAAGAGTAAAAGGATGATGGAAAGAACACTCCAGTGCAAGCTATACTGGTCGTTGTGTTGTCTCTTAGCGACTGCGATCACGGCGAGGAGAATCGAACAGAGTAGAAACTGGACCGACTCGAACCACGTAGGAATGCTCCTTTCCTCACCAACATCGAATAGCCTCAGTGGCTTTAGAAGTTCTTCTTCACCCCACATGTACAGAGCAAATCTAGCGGCGAGGCTTGCTAGAGTGATGAACAGCACCGCTATGATCAGGACCCGAACTATCGTCTTCGCATAGATTGCAAGTACCATAATGTCCTCTTCATTCTATTCTCTCATATCTTCACTCTATTCTCTCATAGCATAATTCTCAGATAGTAATAGTATTGGTTGGGTGGACGAACACTTACTTCTTCGCACTCGCGAATGGCTAAAGTCGAGTTTTTGCGGGGGTCTTCGGAATAGGCTCTCATCCACCTATGATCCCATATAGGTCAACCGTCAGGATCAGTGCTGAAGGAGGTCGGAAATTCAACTTCCTTTCTCCTGCGCTGAGTGTCCTGCCTGGAGTTCTTGTCTGCGAGGCTGACACGCACGGTGGGGACGGTCCAGGGTGCCCACCCCAAAGAAGGTCTCTCCTACTATGGCGCGAGAGCATTCCAGCGTTGAGCCAGACAAAAAGGAATCCCGAGATGCCGATTAGCATCTCGACGAGTTCGGATAGGGCGTGCAGACCGGCGTCGATGTGTCCTTGTATGGGAAAATACTCGCTGTAAACGTCTACACCGGCAACGACGGTAATGACCAAAAACCAAGGCATAAGCACCACCGGCGCCCCGATTCCCCGAAAACACCGGTGGTGAGAAAACCACACCCTGATAAGACTGCCGAGACCAAACGCTAGGCGAAAGAATTCGGAATGGCCATGCAAACCTCTTATGTTATGCAGCCGTTGCCTCATCTTGTTTGTTTACTTCCTCTAGCAAGGGAGGAGTTTCGTATCTCAAGAGCTGCTGGCCCCACGCCAACTCCTCCATCGCGGCAAACAGTAACCCGACGGAGAACAATAAATAGAAGCCGACCACGAGTAGGTTACCTCTACGCCCGCCCACCCGCCAAACCAACGCCAGTCCCAGAACTCCGCCCAGTAGTAGGAATACGAAGGTCAGTACCTCTATAAGATGGTCCTCCTCCCCCAACAGGAGAGCGATAGAACGAGTCGGAGGGAGAGCGATAAAGATAGAAAGACGTTAACCTGCGAGATGGCATGTAGCCTCGCATCCCTGCATGAAGCAGAATCCGATCGTTCCGGGTCTTTCTGTTGACGACCCTGATCAAGCACGACAAGGACCTGGTCTCGCCCACGGGCGTAGGACCTCTTGTGGGGACTCCCGCTCCTCCTGCCGGTCACGGCACAAGCGGTTCAACGATCTCCTTTACGGAGGAGTAGGCGCGTGGGTGTAGCACCAGTAGCCTCCTCTGACCAGCTTCAGCGCGACCCGCAAACCCTTGGCGGGGAGCCGCTTCAAGCGACGGAGCCACGGTGCTTCGTCGGGCAGGTATCGGCTCCGGATCAGGGCATCTTCCTCGAGCATTTTGGCGCGTAGCCGGAAGGTCTTAGCCTCGGGGTGGTAGCGGAAGCGAGACCAGACGCGGGGAACGTGGTGCAAGGTGGTGCGTTCGGTGAAGCGAGCCCAGAGGTCGAAGTCCATGGACAACTCCATCTTGGGATCGAGGCCCCCCACCTGCTCGTAGATGCCGCGGCGCCAGAACGTAGAGCTCTGCGGAATATAGTTGTGATCGTACATCCAGATGAAGCGGTAGTAGGGAATTTCTTTCCTGATGGCGAAGGGACGGCCGTCGACATCGATCGCGAGTTCATCGCCATAGACCACCTGCCAGTCGGAGTGCTGGATGAAGATCTCGGCCACGTCTTGCAGCGCGCGCACCTCGAAGAGGTCATCCGAGTTCAGCCAGCACAGGATATCGCCGCTCGCCCGATCGAACCCCTTTATGAGTGCGTCGGTCTGCCCCTCGTCCGGCTCGCTCAACCAGTGCGCCAAGTGCTCCGAGTATTTCTCGATCACCTCCACGGTGCCGTCGGTCGAGCCACCGTCTATGATGATGTACTCCAGGTTAGGATACCCCTGATCCAGCACGCTCCTGATCGTTGCCTCGATGTACTGAACCTGGTTGTACGTCGGCGTCACCACCGATATCTTCGGCCACTCTGTGTCTTTGCCGTTCATACTACGATCCGACTCCTTCCAGATCCCGCACTATCCAGGATACGGCTCGCCGGGTCCGGTCGAGCCGTTCGCCGGCCCCGAGTGTCTCATTTTTTGCAGGTTCGTCCCACCTCGCCGGTAGACGCCCGCTAAGCGCGGACCCGGGCGCGCAGGAGCAGCGCGTTCTCGGGCCACGCCCGGTATCTTTGGCGAGGTCGCCGGTTCGCTGGCCATCAGCGCTAGGATCGCCAGGATTATCACGAAGGGAAGTTGAAGATAATCTTGCGTAAGAGAGTTGGTCAGGTTGAGCAGCAGGTAGAAGATTAGAAACAGGAAGGCCAGCCAGCCGAAGGGGTCGCCTCGACGGGCTTGCCTCCTAACCACCACCATGGTGTAAATGATGAACGCCAGGAGGATAGCGAACCCTACCAGTCCCGTGTTGAGCAGTTCCTCCAAGTACCCGTTGTGGGCAGAGTTTGCCGGGAATCCCGCGAGTCGTTCAATCCGGTAGAGGTTGTCCGGGCTCCAGAAAGCCGCGAAACCTGCGCCTACCAGCGGATGTTGCCAGATCTCTGAGAGCAGAACTTCCCAGAGCGGAATCCGCCCCGTCAGGGTTGCGGTGCCCTCGACATTGCCTCGGGTCAGGTACGGGACGAGGGGAGCAAAGAGACCCGCGGAGTAGCAGATGTACGCACCGAAGCAGCCCACGAGCAGTAGCCCGGTCTGCAGCGCCCGGTCTCCGACACGGCCCTTGTAAGAGAGGTAAAGGATGCCCAGCGCCAGCATGGCAAACAAGGCTGCACCCCGCGACTTTAGTACCAGTGAGGGGAGCACGAGGACCGCGATCCAGAACCAGTCCCGCCCCCGCCACTTGCGGACTCCCAGTATGGCAGTCGCCACGAGGACCAGCAGAGCGCACATCGCGGGGCGTGTCCCGTACGTGGTGAATTCGCCGCCTATCGTCAAGCGCTCCGACGGATTTAGGAGATCCAATTGTCCCCAGTGGAAAGGCAGCGGCGCGAGAACCGCTAAGGCCGACAAGGCGCCGGCGGCGAAGACGTGTCGCAAGAAGAGGTCCCTGCCGTTCGGATGTCTACCGTAAAAACCGGCGCCCAGACCGAAGCTGCCCACTGATACCAGGGCGAAAGCAACCAGGTTGCGGAAGGTGAGAAGCGGATAAGCGCTCCATAACAAGCTGGCGAACCCCCAGCACAGATACAACGCCCACAAGGCCGCGACCCACCGGAACGCCGGGTTTAAACGCTTCATCGCGGCAGGTAAAAAGAGAGACCCGACGAGAGCGAAGGAGACGATCAGCACCTGGTTTCGTAGCGATCCCTGCACCGCGCCCTGGGCTGCGTCGGTACTTGACACGTCTCGCGGGGAGTGCGCCAAGAGCGGGACGATGAGCGCCAGCCACCAGACGAGCAGGTAACCCGACACCAGCTTGGTGGTCAGGGTGCTACGCGGCTTGCCCACCTCTTCCACGTTGCGCGAGACTTCGGGCTTGGCGGAATACGGAAGCCCGCCTTTGGTGAACGACCATAGGCCCAGCATAAAGATGGCTGCCACCGCAGCGAAGGTCGGTGCGGGCGCGTAGGCGGTTGCTGCACCACCCAAAAACGCCAAAACACCGAACGCTGAAACCTTAACCGCTACGGACACCGCTCACCCTGTCGACACGACCCGCCATCGCCGACACATGATGGCCTAGAGTGCACACCTCTGCAAGGCGGTCAAGGCTTAATTTAGTACAGAAATTAAGAACCCAGAGGTTACCGTCACGCAGGCGGTGGGAAAGTAGTAGCGGCGCGTCCGGGGGTAGAATCGACTCTACCAAAACCCGGTTCTGAGTCCCACAGGAGCGCCGCGATCATGAAGATACGCCTGGTAGTTCCGGATGTCAACGTCTATCCTACTGACCGCCCCCACCGCTGTCGCCACTGCCAAGAGCTTTACCTCCATCCTCACGGCACCGTGTGTAAGCCCGCTTGCGATCAAAAGCTCCGAGAAGCGATCGCCTGTCGCTACAGTGCGCCTCCTGCGGGCGGACCTTTCGACACACCATCCTCCGGTTCACGCGCAAGAGCCAGAGCCGGCGCACGATGGTCTTGGCGGCTGTCATGTACGCTCTTAGGCTTTCTTGCTCGGCGGCATCCCACCTGCTTATAACGTGCTCGGAGCAGAAGTTTCCAAGAGAACGGTGTGGAGGGACGCCCAGGAAGCCGGGGAAACCTTCAGAGCGAAGCGACCGGCAGGAAGGGTGCGAGTCTTGGGCGCCGACGAGACAGTATTCGGGGTCAAGGCAAGGAAGTACCGGTTGGCATTGTGGTAGACGCCTAAAGCGGCAACACGGTGCTAAAGGAATTGCTCGAAGAGCTTCCCGAGGAAGGCGCCCACGAGCTCGGGCGGTTGCACCGAGAATACCTGTGGGCTGCTCCACCCAGGAGGAAGAGGCAGCAAACGAAAGAAGCTTCCCCGGCTTGCAGGATGAGGATGCTCACCCTGGAGTTGTGGAACAAGTGGCACAAGATACGGCTACACCTGGCGCGGTCCGATCTGGATCTCGATGACACTAACAACGCCACCGAGCGGGCATCGGCAGGAGCAGGGTGCGCTACAAGCCGATGCGGGGCTACAAGAGCATCGGGGGATGGAAAACGGCATCGTCATCGACCCAATAGCTCTACAGTGGGGAAGACGAGCACGACCTGGCGAAGGAGATAGCAGCTTGAGCTGGACCGAACGCTTCACCGAAAACAAATTCTCAAACTCGTCCACCGTTCGTGGGACAGTTACGATCACATCCAGTTCTTGACACGCTTCGAGAAGGGTGTCATCCTGCCTTTCCGGCAACATCCAGTCAGCTCGAAATCCGAGGTGAGTAATGCCTACGTGGAGTGAGGGCGAGGTGAAGTTATGACGATGCCCAACTTCTTCATAATAGGTGCCCAGAAGGCCGGAACGACCTCGCTCTACCACTACCTGAATCAGCATCCGCAGGTCTACATGAGTCCCGTCAAGGAGCCCTTCTTCTTCAGCCACAGGATCGATCCCGACGGCCAGGTAGTGAAGGAGAGGTTCGGGGGACCAGTCCGCGAGCGGAAGCCCAAGTTGGCCAACCTCGACGAATATCGCGCGCTGTTCGAGGGGGTCGAGGACGAGAAGGCCATCGGCGAGGCCTCCCCCTTGTACCATTACGCCCCCGGGACTGCAGAGCGCATAAAGAAGTTCGTGCCGGAGGCCAAGGCGATCGCCCTGTTGCGCAACCCCGCCGACAGGGCCTACTCGGCCTTCCTGTATGCCGTCCGAATCGGATCAGAGCCTCTGACGGACTTTGGCCGGGCGCTCCGGGAGGAGGAAAACCGCATACGCGGCCACTGGCATTATTCCCTCCACTATCGCAACAGGGGGTATTACTACGCGCAGATCAAGCGCTATTACGAGGTGTTCGGCAGGGAAAGGGTCGGGGTTTGGCTCTACGAGGATCTTAAGGATGATCCCGTCGGCGTGGCGCAAAGCGTCTTTCGTTTCCTCGGGGTGGATGACGCCTTTATCCCGGACACCTCCTCGAAATACAACCCAGCCCTCGTACCTAAGGGCGAGACCGGTCGCGTCGCCATAAGGGTCATGAACGCGACGCTTCCTGTTGTTGGGAAGGTTGTCCCGTCTGCGCACAAAGTGCGCCGACTCGTCAACAGGCGGATGCTAACCGATGAGTTGCCGCCTATCGATCCCGAGATCCGCAGGGACCTGCTCGAAGGTTACAGGGAGGACATCCTAAAGCTGCAGGCTCTCATCGGGCGGGATCTCTCGGCGTGGTTGACAGAAGAAGATAAAGGCTAGCCAGACAGCTCAGAACGGCCATACCTCCAAGCCGTGGATGGTTTTCCGCACATCCATCGTCAGGTTTATCGTCTTCACGATACTAGAAGCGTTTAAGTCGTAGACCGAGATAGTGGCAGGAGAAGATCCACCAGCGATCAGTTCTTCTCCTAGGATGCAAAGGCCCCGCCCAAAAGCCTGGCGGGCATTCTTCTGAGGCAGGTGCGCGTTCAAGAGCTCCCGCTCGTCGTAGCGTAGGATGGAGAGGGAGATCTTCTCACGACCGCTCTCGACATAGCTGACCCGGTCGTGGTCCGTGTTGTTCATGAGCACTCCCTTACCGAAAGGGCGGGTGTTGTGCGTACCGTAGGGGATACGAGCGTGGCTACAGAGCTTTAGGCTGTTGATGTTGATCGCCAGAAGGTGCGCACAGCGCGTTCCGGAGACAAACACGACACCGTCGTTTCCGAAGACGTTGTTGAGGTGGCAGGTTTGGCTGCGTTCAGGGCCTTCGTCGGAGTGTGGATTGAAGATCCGGACGCGGGGCAGGGGACCGAAACCCAACTTTTTGCGGCCCTGTCCGAGAACACCGAACTTCAGGTGATAACCCCTCACGAATGAACGTGTCCGGAGATTGTATTCGAGAACAGAGTCGAATCCGGTGGAGGTCATGTAGAGCACATCGCCGTCTATGTGTATCTCATGGCAATTGCCGAGATAATCGTTTTGGATGGATCTTACGAAGTCGAAGGTCTTAGAGTAGACAAAAATCTCGTTGCTGGCAGCGAGGTACACCTCGCCTCCGTGGAAAGCGATGCCCCTAAAACCACGGTTGCCACCGCGCCCTTCCCAGCTTATCGAGCTATCGTTGTAGTCTATGACCTGTTCGAACGCCCCGGTCTCCAAGTCTACGAGGTATGCCCCTCCATGACTCTCACCCTTATAGGAAGAACGAACGATGGAGCTTGCGATGACTGTCGGTAACCGTTCCATAACTTCCTTTGCGCTGTGTCCGTACGACGGCGTATTATTCTACACGTCCTGCACCGACCCAAGATTCCTGGTGTTCGTGGACGGGAATGCTCGACCAACACCTTGCTGGCGCCTCTTTACGGATGGTCGCGTCGTGGAGAGCGAGTGTACCAAAAAGCACCGCGCAAAACTGGGGCAAGAACATAACGCTTTCCTAGCGAGCGTCACAAAAGAGGGCGGGATGGGTCCCTGCTTGACGGTCGAAGTCGTCACCACCAAAGGAGTCTTTGAGACCTACTGGCATCGACCCGCTTTCGCGGACCGATCAGAGTTGAGTGATGAGGTCCCGCGAAAGGAGCAGAGCAAATGGCGAGGCTCAGACCATCCTACCCGCCGGAGTTCAAGGAGGAGGCCGTCCGGTTGGTGCATGTCTCCGACGAGAAGCGACCGGTCCCCAAGATCGCACGAAACCTTGGCGTTTCTCCGGAGACGCTGCGCAAGTGGGTCAACCAAGCCGAGCTAGATGCCGGCGAACAAGAAGGGCTCACTACTAAAGAACGTGAGGAATTGAGGAGACTTCGCCGGGAAGTGAAGGTCCTGCGCGAAGAGAGGGAGATCCTAAAGAGAGCGCCGCTTTCTTCGCCCAGGAAGAGAACCTCCGAACTCGCGGGCGATCTACGGCTTCGTGGAGGCGGAGAAGGCCAACCACAGCATCGGTATCCTCTGTAGGGTGCTAAGGGTCTCCAAAAGCGGCTACTACGGCTGGAGGAGCCGTCCACCCTCGGCGAGGTCCAAAGCCGACGCGGTGCTCACCGAGCGCATAGAGCGCATCCACCGGGACAGCAGCGAGACCTACGGCGCTCCGAGGATTCATGCGGAGCTGCGCGTCTTGGGCATCAGGTGTGCTAGGAAGCGGGTAGCGAGGTTGATGCGAGAAGCAGGTCTTATCGGCTGTGGCGGTCGCAGGAGACACGCGCGCATCACCTGCAGAGTCGGATTCGAACGTGCCCCTGCCGTGCCGGACCTAGTCAAGCGCAACTTCGTCCCCGAAGCCCCTGATCGCCTGTGGGTGGCGGACATCACGTATGCCCGTAGCTGGGAGGGATGGCTGTATCTTGCCTTCGTGCTCGACGCCTACTCCCGCAAGGTCGTGGGCTGGTCGATGGCCAACCACCTCCGTACCGAGCTAGTCCTCGACGCCTTAAACATGGCGATTCACAACCGCTGCCCTGCTCCGTGGCTCGTGCACCATTCGGATAGGGGCAGCCAATATACCTCTGTGGAGTTTGGCAAGCGGCTCAAAGAAGCAGAACTGCTCCCTTCGATGGGATCGGTGGCAGATGCCTTCGACAACGCCCAGGCCGAGTCGTTCATCTCCACCCTCAAACGGGAGTTGCTCCATAGATACTGCTGGCCGAGCAGGGAGAGCGTTCGGGTAGGGATCTTCGAGTACCTAGAGTGCTTCTACAACCTGCGTAGGCGGCACTCCTCGTTGGGGCACTGAGCCCGGTCGAGTACGAGCAAGCTAGACAAGGAGGTGCTGCCGTGGCTTAATGGAGAACTGTCCGCCGGAGTGGGGCAATACCACTACATCGAACAGGTGCTGGTGCCGACGCTCTGGGACAGACGAGTGGTGGTGATGGACAACGTGAGCTCTCACAAGGGAGAGAGGGCTAAGGAACTGATCGAAGGGAGGGAGGTGCGAGCTTATCTACCTGCCGCCCTACTCGCCTGACTTCAACCCTATCGAGAGCAAGCATGCAGCAAGATAAAGAACTTCTTGCGAGAAGTGCGTGCTCGGGTCTACGAGGTTGACCTGCCCCCCGAAAACTGGTCCAGCTACTATGAGAGTCCGACCGCCCCAGATGGGCAGAAGGAGGAC
>WUUC01076635.1_pt1 | contig 10244 bp, 10 predicted proteins | sample 6278441 | NCBI WGS metagenome assembly WUUC01 (sample SAMN13675441, study PRJNA597444) | soil metagenome | isolation source: soil | place: USA: Washington | collected 2017-10 | reverse complement strand
GGTTGCGGTCTTCGGCGCGAGCAATTTCCCGCTCGCGTTCTCGGTGGCCGGGGGCGATACGGCATCCGCATTGGCTGCCGGCTGTCCCGTGATCGTCAAAGCGCACTCGGCGCATCCCGGCACATCCGAGCTGGTGGGCCGAGCAATCCAGGCTGCCGTCAAAACTTGCGGCATGCCGGAAGGCACATTCTCGCTGCTGTTCGTCGACGGCTATGGACTCGGTCAGAAACTGGTGGCTGACCATCGCATCAAGGCAGTCGGGTTTACCGGTTCGCGCGCGGGCGGCATGGCGCTAATGAAAGTGGCCGCCGCGCGTGCAGAACCGATTCCTGTCTACGCGGAGATGAGCAGTATCAACCCGGTCCTGCTCTTCCCGAACGCGCTGGCTCAGCGCGGGACCGACATTGCGAAAGCCTTCGTTGCGTCGCTCACGATGGGCGCCGGCCAGTTCTGCACCAACCCGGGACTCGTCCTCGGCGTTGACGGCCCGGCGCTGGATGCGTTCATTGCGACGGCGGCCGACACAATTGCCGAATCGGCGGCGGCAACGATGCTCACGCCCGGCATCCACAAGGCTTATGAATCCGGAGTTGAACTGGTCAGCCGGCATCCAGCCGTCATCACCGTTGCGCGCGGCAAGGCCGGTGGCACCTATCAGTGCCAGGCGGGAATATTCTCGGTGTCGGCGCAAGACTTTCTGCGCCATCCCGAACTCCAGGAAGAAATCTTCGGCGCGGCATCGCTCGTCGTACGGTGCCCGGACCTGCAGTCCATGCGCGACGTGGTCGCTGCACTGGAAGGCCAACTGACCGCTGCCCTGCATATGGAGGAGGCGGATTACGCCTGCGCTGGCGGTTTCCTGCCGCTCCTGGAGCGGAAAGTCGGCCGCATCCTGGTAAACGGCTTCGGTACCGGAGTGGAAGTGTGTCATGCGATGATGCACGGCGGTCCGTTTCCATCCACTGCTGACGGCCGCTCGACCTCGGTAGGCAGCCTGGCAATTGCCCGCTTCTTGCGCCCGGTGTGCTATCAGGACATGCCCGCGGCATTGCTGCCTCCCGCACTGCAGGACAGCAATCCGTTCGGCATCCCGTGCCGCAGGGATGGAAAGTTGGAGGTGCGGCGCTGATCCGCGCACCTGCTTTTGCTTCTCGTATATTTGATCGAACTTGTCCCATCTCTCGGCCTTTATGCGGCCCGATTGCCTGAGAATGGAACTTACCAGCCGTAAAACCTGGGCCAAACTTCCATGCTGCCATCAGGGGCGAGTGCCATGTGACCTGCTCCCCGGAATTAGCAACATAGCTGAGTAGAATCCGGGGTTGCAAATTGATGTTGAGCCGCGAATTCGGCTGGCGTGCTGTAGCCAAGCGAACTGTGCGGCCGGTTTGAATTGTAATCGTTGCGCCAAGCCTCGATCAGAACACGTGCCTCAAACAAGGTTGAGAACCACTGGTCATTCAGGCATTCGTCACGAAACCGCCCATTGAAGCTTTCAATATACGCGTTCTGCGTGGGCTTGCCCGGCTGGGTGAAAGCGAGCTTCACGTCTCTGGCATGAGCCCAGGCATCCAGAGCAAGACTGGTGAATTCCGGACCATGATCGACGCGAATCATCTTTGGCAAAGGACGATGTTCGGCAAGGCGATCCAGCACTCGCGCCACGCGCAATCCCGAGATGGAGGTATCAACCTCGATCACAATGCTCTCCTTGGTAATGTCATCGACCACGTTCAGACAACGGATACGGCGACCATCAGCCAAGGCATCATGGACGAAATCCATCGACCAGGCATAGTTCGGCTGTTCAGGCAGGAACAACGGCAATCTCTCGGTTAGAGCAATCCGCTTGCGGCGGCGCTTACGCACAGACAGGCCGGCTTGGCGATAGAGCCGGTAGACCCGTTTGACATTGATGGCCCAGCCCTCGCGCTGGAGCAGAACGTGAATCCGGCGATAGCCGAAGCGCCGCCGCTGGGCGGCAATCGCAGTAATGCGCTCCCCCAACAAGCCGTTGGGATCGGCTTTGGCTTGGTAACGCAGTACCGAGGTGGAAAGGTTCACCAGCCCACAGGCACGACGTTCAGAGAGTTGCCATTCTGTCTTCAGAACGGCAACTGCTTCCCGCCGCGCCTGCGGGCTTACCACTTTCGCGACACAACGTCCTTCAACGCGGCATTGTCGAGCAGGGCATCGGCCAGCAGACGCTTGAGCTTGTTGTTCTCGTCTTCGAGCGCTTTCAGCCGTTTGGCATCCGAGACCTCCATGCCGCCAAACCTGGCCTTCCATTTGTAATACGATGCATCGGAAAAGCCGTGCTTGCGGCACAGCTCCGCCACCGGCATGCCGGCATCGGCTTCCTTCAAAAATCCAATGATTTGTTCTTCGCTGAATCGCTTCTTCATCGTCCGTTCCCTTTAAGAATCGGACTCTACTACGTTATGAAGCTAACCTCGGGGGCAGGTCAAATTATGCAAACGCTCTCCGCCAAATGCCCCAGTCATTTGCATAAATTTCACAGAAAAAGAAATTTTGTGGAGAAAAGAATTTGCACAAATGTCGCAGAAAAGGAAATCTTTCCGCATTATAAAATCTGTGAGAATTGTGCAAGAAAACGAGTGAGAATTATGCAAACGCTCTGCAAGCTGTAGTTTTACGTAAAGGCATCCTAGAAAAGTAAAAGTGTCAATTTTTCTATCCCCGGATGGCTTTACCTTCAAATACCGATAGTTTTACGTTAGAGGACTCTTACTGCCCTTAATTTGCGTATTTAATTTGACATAACATAAATTATGCGATGATTAGGTCATTCCGGAGGTGTTGCATTTTACGGCTCTAGCGCTCGAAGCAGCGCTCGGAACTAATTTCGGTCACATTTTGGGAAGTAATTTTGTCACATCTCGGTTTTGCATCAATGTGCTTAAATTACTTCCGAAACGAGCATTTGCATAATTCTCACTCTTATTTCTGCACAGTTTTCACAAATTCCATAATGTGAAATATTTTCTGAATCTGTGCATTTTCTGCAATTCGCGTTTTCTGGGGTTGCCCTCACCACTAGGCTTGTTCTTTTCAATGCAGAAGGCAATACATGAAGATTCAGGTTGCATCAGATTTGCATCTCGAAGTTCTGGGAGACGCCTTTCCTGACTTCCAAGGCATTAATCCCACCGATGCTGATGTGTTGGTGATTGCAGGCGACATTCATCAGGATGTACGAGCGATTGGGGCATTTCAGAACTGGACAACTCCTGTCGTCTATGTGCACGGGAATCACGAACTCTATGGCACACAACATGATGACTTGGTCCAAAGGTTGCGCCATACCGCATACCACACGAATGTTCACTACCTGGAATGTGATGAGCTTATTCTTGCTGATGTCCGATTTTTGGGCTGTTGTTTGTGGACTGACTATGCTCTTTTTGGGGAAAACAAACTACCCGCTATGAGAGAGGCCGAACAATCGTTAAATGACCATCGCCTGATTAAGACCAGTGAAGGGGTGTTTTCAGCGCGCCACGCGGCACGTATACATCGCCAGTCACGCGCCTGGCTGGAGAAAAAGTTGGATGATCATTTCGATGGGAAGACGGTGGTCGTTACCCATCACGCACCACATCCGTTATCAATCCATCCGCGTTATGCGGGTAATGTATTAAACACAGCCTTCGCGAGCAATCTCTCACCACTCTTGGCAAAGGCGGACCTGTGGATACATGGACACGTGCATGATAGTTTCGACTATGAGATCGCGGGTACGCGCGTAGTAGCGAACCCGCGAGGCTATCCGTTAAACCGGCACGCCATCGTGTCGCCAAAAGATCTTCTCTGGGAAAACGCTTTGTTCAATCCGGCGCTTACCGTCGAAATTTGACTGCTTCAGTCGCAATAACTTGGCGGTCGCATAAACTGAAAAGGGTGAAAAGAAAAGCCCGATAGCGATCCAAAGTAAATCCACATGCGAAATGCAGTGACCTATATGCTCGAAAATCGAAACCGAGCGTCTGAACCAGGTCGAAGCGGTTATTGTCGCGAGTAGTAAAAACCGCTTGGTCGGCCCTTGTCGTTGTGCTGTGGGTAGGCTGAGCGCATCTTTTACCTCTCTCAGGAGCCGCAAAATCTCCTAATAGAGCAAAATTGCTCTTTTAGCGCCCTGCAGCACCCACTTGGCACCTAAAAGAGCAGAATTGCTCTTTTAAAGCACTGTAAATCCTAGTCTGGGTGATACTGAACACCTGGCAGCCCAGGCGAATGCTCACCGATTTTTGCCGTACAGCCCATTGCGCCATCTTGCGCCGGCAAGATGGCTTCTGAGGTTTGTCTCGCCAAAGTTCGATGTGCAGGTCCAATAAGGTAGGTATTCTCAATTCGATTCGAGCCTAACTAATCTTCAAATGGGCTCTAAGATCCATTCTCATTAGATTCTGGCCGCTGGATTTCTACTACGCCGATACCCAAGATATCAGGGAGCTCTCGAACGTAAAAGTGTTCCTGGTATATACGTAACAATGGGAGGTGAAAAGGAAAATACCAAAATTCCGTTTTCCATCCCATGATTACATGTGCGTAGAAAGCGCGTCTTTTTCCGGAATATATTTACGCCAATACATCCCACATAGCGGCTAAAGCCGCTTCATCGTTTAAAGCAGTGTTCCAAAGTCAAAGAATGAGCTTGCCAGCGGAATTAAAGCCTTTGCCGCGAAACAATATCGAAGTGCCAGTTCTGGCGAAGGTGGCTTACTTGACAGACTTCTGATCAATTTTGAAATTAGTCCTCCAAATTATTTCCTTGTGCGCCGTATTATCAGCTCTCCAGAATCCGTCTCGGAGATTGTCAAATCTTCGCCCACGTTCCATCCTAGTTGAGCGATCAAATCATCGGGCAGTTCGAGAATGGCATCACTGCTACCATCCCCAACATCGATCAATGGGTGCGCCAAATGTTGGGGCCAATAGCCATCTCGGAAGATGGCCGATGCTTGAGTAAAGTCTCCAGCAATTCTGTGTCGTCGTCAGGGGAAGCTAGCCAAGTCGCGCAAAGGGAATCCGAATAATCTGCCCGTGCACGTACCACCTGATCAATAGTTGAGTGAAAGCCTGCCGTCTCCAGGCATCGCTGCATACGGGCGACGTCGCTCGAGAACTGCTTGGCGAGTTCCTGCCGTTCACGGAATGTTGGCATTATTAGTTTCGTCCTTTCGTTGATACCCATGCGATAGATTGACCATCGTCGTACTCCAATGAGATTTTAGGCAAAGAATAAATGCATCAAACTGAAACGACGTTGAATTCGATGCAAACAATGGGAATCGAATGAAATCACATGCTTACATTAATTACGCTACGCCCCCTGCTCATTATTATGACATTACGACTATAATGTCGAACAGAAATAATATAGTCTAACAGAACTATTTCCCCTAGCACTATTCCCCATTATGCGAAACGAATCCCTTGGCCTTGCCATTTCTTATGCGGTGGTGCCAATCGAAAGTGTGCGGTTGCCGCCAGAACTGGATGGGCATCAAGGGGAAAACCGTGCGACAGGGAACCGGCCACAGGTCGCTGCCAACAATGACATCGACGCAATCAAGGCGTGGTTGGCTCGCTTTATCGATACCAGGACCACCTTCGACAACTATCGCAAGGAAGCGGAACGCCTGTTGCTGTGGTCCACTATCCAGCTCCGCAAACCCCTGTCGTCGTTGACCCACGAAGACTTCCTAGCATACCAACGCTTTCTTGCGGACCCGCAGCCTGCTGCACGCTGGATCATGCGTGACGGCCGCAAGTTCGCCCGGGCTCACCCCGAGTGGCGGCCGTTTGCCGGGCCCCTCTCGCCGACCAGTCAACGTCAAGCGATTGTCATCCTGAACACGCTGTTCTCCTGGCTCGTCAATGCCGGTTACCTGGCGGGCAATCCATTGTCACTATCGCGCCAGCGGGCACGCAAAGCCAAACCGCGCGTCACCCGCTACCTAGAAGAAGATCTGTGGGTTGAGGTGAAACGGACGATCGACATGATGCCCAAAGAGACAGACCGCGAGCGCGAGCATTATTTGCGCGTCCGTTGGCTGTTTTCCGTGCTCTATCTGTGCGGGCTGCGGATCTCTGAGGTCGTCACCAATACGATGGGTGGATTTTTCTGCCGCCGGGATAAGGATGGCGAGGAGCGCTGGTGGCTGGAAATCGTCGGCAAGGGCGACAAGACGCGAATTGTTCCGGCAACGAATGAATTAATGGTCGAATTGGCGCGCTATCGTCGAGAGAAAGGCCTCCCTCCTCTTCCGTCCCATGCAGAAGCCATTCCGTTATTGCTGCCGATCGGTAGCCAGCAGCGGAATATGACGCGCGGCGCAGTCCATGCGATCGTGAAGCAGGTTTTTGCGCATACTGCGAGCCGATTGCGGGACCGCGGATCAGAATTTGAAACGCTTGCGACTAGGGTTGAATTGGCTTCCGCACATTGGCTGCGGCATACTGCTGGTTCGCACATGGCCAACAATCAGGTCGATCTCCGGCATGTCCGCGACAATCTTGGACACGAATCGATTAGCACCACGAGTACTTATTTACATTCCTCGGATGACGCCAGGCATCGAGAGACGGAGAAGCTGCACAAAATTAAGTGGTAGGCCCTCTCGTACGCTCAGCTTCCCGCTTTTTTGCATGAGCATAATCACTACATACCCCCCACCTGTCTTGCCTTCCCATTTTTACTGCAGCAGAACCCGGGCCAGCGGCGTCGCTTTGGCTATCGCCGACTTCATGCGCTACTGAGGCGTGAAGGAGGCATCGACTTCCCAACATCCCGTAGTTGTCGGCTACGGGAAGACGCAGCAGATTCTGCGCCAACCTTCCAAACTTACTTAAGCCATCTGAAGTGGCTTCCATTGCCCGACATCACGGCAGACCAGGGAACGACTAGCTCACACTGGCGTAGCGCTCTCGACCGTCTCACTTTCCTGCATTCCCAGTGATTCCGCTAACCCAGTACCGCTTCCCACCTCGGGTACGAAAGTAGTCTTTGAGTGCCTCGGTGAACTGAGTGCGGCCATGGCGATTACGCTCCAGCAGGCCGACCCGCCGTTCGACTTCGACACCAGGCAACGAAACGACACGCAGGGAGCTGTCCCTAGCCCAGTTGACGTTTGCCAATTGTGGAACAATCGACACGCCAAAACCCTGCCGCACGATTTCGATGATAGCCTCAACTGAGTTGAGTTCCATTTCGACGTTCGGGTCCACCTTGCAGCGATACAGTACGTCCTGTACCAGATACCCCGTCCACGTGTTTCGTTCGAAGTGAATGAATGGAGCGCGGCGCAACACTTCAAACGGTTTCTCGGCCAGGTCGAAATGCGGCTTGCGCGGGACGATCAGCACCATCGGTTCGTTGTATAACGGAGTCCAGACTAAACTTGCCGGCAGCGGCGAAGGTGCCTGGGTCACGATCGCGGCGTCCAGTTCGCCGCTCTGGACCTGACGCGCGAAGTTGCTCGACATGCCGGCGAATAGCTGGATCTTTAGGCGGGGATGCTGCTGCTTCAGGCTCCATAATGCATCCGCGAATGCGCCCATCAGTGCTGATACCAGCGCACCCATGACAACTGTACCAGATAACTCATCGCTGTCACCTCCCGTGACCAGCGCCTCGTAACGTGCCAGCAATTCTTCAATCTCTGGGACTACTTTTCTCCCGGCCGTGTTAAGCACGACAGAACGTGGACCACGGTCGAGCAGCGCCTGATTAAGCTCTTCTTCCAGCGTCCGGATTTGCAGGCCTACGGCTGCAGCAGTGAGGCCAACTTCCTTGCCGGCAGCGGCAAAACTCCCGTGCCTGGCAACGGCGAGGAATATCTTGAAGGTGCGGATGGAAGCCATGATCGTCCGAGTGTTGGATGCAGCTGATCATAAAGATTTTCTTTATCTATAGCAAATAAAGAATAGCTGTTCTTTATTGCGCCTGACGATCAAAATACCTGCAGGTCGCCCGCAACTCATCCATAACATCCATATGTCTTCAAATCTCAAAGTAAGCGTTTGGCGTGGCAAGGAGCAAGGGGAATTTGTCACCTATGTCGTGCCACGGCTGGAGAGTCAAACGGTACTCGATGTCGTCACCTACATCCAGCGACAGCTCGATTCCAGCCTCAGTTACCGCTACGCCTGCCGGGTCGGCATGTGCGGTTCCTGCGCAATGACGGTCAATGGCGTGGCGCGGTGGACTTGCCGCACCCATGTCGCCAAGGTCGTACGCGCAGGCATGATTGAACTGGCGCCGCTGTCGAACCTGCCGGTGATCAAGGACTTGGTCACCGACATGCGGGATTTTTTCGACAAGTGGGCGCGCGCCAAAGGGCAGTTCAAAGGCAGCCACAGCCGGCATGACGAGTTTGCCAGGGTGGAGCCTGGATCCCGCGAGCGTCGCGCCGTCGATGCCGGGATCGAATGCATAGGCTGTGGCGTCTGCTATGCCTCTTGCGACGTCGTCAGCTGGCGCCCGGACTATCTCGGTCCGGCAGCGCTCAATCGCGCCTGGACATTAGTGAACGATGTGCGCGACGTCGGCCGCGGGAAAAGGCTGCAGGCGGTGGCTGGAGATGCCGGTTGCCATTCCTGCCATACCCAGGGTTCCTGCACGGAGCGTTGCCCAAAACAATTGGCGCCTACTGCGGGCATCGCCGGGCTGAAGCGGCTGATCATGAAATCCGGATTGGAGGGCTGAACATGGCGACTGTCTCGACTCAGGTCAGACTCTGGTATTGGCAGCGCATGAGCGCGATGGTGCTGGCGCTCTGCGTACTGCTCCATCTGGCCATCATGATTTATGCGGTGCGCGGCGGCCTTTCCGGCGCCGAAATCCTGAGCAGAACGCAGGGAAGTTGGGCCTTCGGCCTGTTCTATTCGGTCTTCGTCATCGCCTGCGCAATTCATGTGCCGATCGGGTTGGCGCGCATTCTGGAAGAGTGGCTGGGGTGGACGACGGGCGCCGTTAGCATCCTCGCGCAACTGTTCGGTTTGCTGATACTGCTCACCGGCCTGCGCGCCGTTTATGGAGTGGTTGCAGCATGAAACGCGCAAACGGCTTCCGCGCCCGTAACCATCCGGCCTACTGGGCATTCCTGGTGCACCGCATCTCCGGCCTCCTCCTCGGTTTATTTCTGCCAATTCATTTTTGGGCATTAGCACAGGCAATCCATGGCGAAGCGGCGCTCGAAAGCTTCCTGCGCTTCGCCGACCAGCCACTGTTCAAGCTGGCGGAATGGGGCTTGGTCACGCTGCTGGCACTGCATATGACTGGTGGCTTGCGCCTGCTGCTGATTGAACTTGGACCATGGTCCGGCCTGCGCAAGGACTGGATCGCCGGTCTGGCCGGATTAAGCGTGGCGACCGGAATGGCATTCGCGCTCGCGTTGATCTCCTGATGCAAGACTCTCATGTCGTAAAGGAATAGAAAATGAAAATCGATCTATCCGATGTCGAAGAAGCTGCAAAGGAACTTTATATACGGGCGCTGAAGGTGCTGCCGCCCGATATCAAATCCGGATTCAGTCGTCTGGCCGCGAGCGAAAGCGCTCCCCGCGCCCAGAACTTGCTGGCGACAATGATCGCCAACATCCAGGTCGCCGAAGAGAACAACAACCTACTATGCCAGGACACGGGAATTCCTATCTATAACGTAACGATAGGCGCTGGTGTCGAGATCGAAGGACACGCCCTGCTCGCCGCGATTCGCAGGGGCTGCGAACGGGCCACGCGCGAGCACCCGCTGCGCTCGTCCGTAGTGCATCCGCTCACCCGCAAGAACAATCACACTTCCTGTGGCATCGGCGTACCGGTAATCCACGTCGATTTCAGCGAAACGCCCGAGTTGTTGGAAATCCAGATGGTACCCAAGGGTAGCGGGTCGGAAAACAATTCCTTTCTAAAGATGGCGATTCCGGCGGAAGGCGTGACGGCGATCAAGGCATTTGTGATCGACTGCGTCGTCAACGCCGGCGGCAAGACCTGTCCTCCGACAGTGGTTGGCGTCGGCTTGGGTGGGACCTCCGACTTGTGTATGGCGCTGGCCAAACGCGCTGCCACGCGCGAACTGGGCAGCGTGTGCAGCGACCCGGAGGGTGCCCGGCTGGAAAAGGAATTGTCCGATGCGGTCAACCGGCTCGGCGTCGGCCCGCAGGGACTCGGCGGTGATTCCACCGCTTTCGCGGTCCATATCGAACTCGGCTCCACCCATA
>WUUC01011408.1_pt1 | contig 10244 bp, 11 predicted proteins | sample 6278441 | NCBI WGS metagenome assembly WUUC01 (sample SAMN13675441, study PRJNA597444) | soil metagenome | isolation source: soil | place: USA: Washington | collected 2017-10 | reverse complement strand
TGAACACCCGCTTCCTCGTCACCACCAGGCGCTGGTTCGGCGGCGGCGCCGACCTCAACCCGCCCATCCCGTACGAGGAGGACACCGCCGACTTCCACGCCCGCCTGCGAGCCGCCTGCGCGGGCCACGACCAGACCTTCTACGAACGCTTCAGCAAGTGGGCGGACGATTATTTCTACATTCCGCACCGCGCCGTCCATCGCGGAGTCGGCGGGATCTTCTACGACCATCTCGAAGGTCCGTTCGAGGCGAGCTTCGCCTTCACCCGCGACGTCGGCGAGGCCTTGCTCGACGTCTTTCCCAAGCTTGTCCGGCGCCGGATGGCGCAGCCCTTCACCCCTGCCGACAAGGCCAGGCAGCTCGAATGGCGCGGCCGCTACGCCGAGTTCAACCTCATCTACGACCGCGGAACCCTGTTCGGCCTCCGGACCGGCGGCAATGTCGACGCCATCCTGATGAGCCTTCCGCCGCTTGCGACCTGGAGCTGAAGGCGCGCTCGGGAGCCAAGCCGAAGGTGCTGCGTTGTCCCGGCACATAAACGGAGGAAATTCATGCGCATGATTGCACTGGCCGCTGTGGCCCTCGCCCTTTCCGCCTGCGGCGGCAACAACCAGTCGGGCTCGGACGAGGCCAACGCCCTCACCGACGACAATCTGATGATGGACGACAATACCATGCTCGACGCCAATGCGTCGATGAACGGCGCCGGAGGCATGGACGCCAATGCGTCGACCAACGCCGCCGCCGAAGCCAATCTGATGCAGAAGGATGCCACGACCAACGACGCCGACACCAATCTCGCCAACGGTCTCTAAGGGCCATCCCGAGCTGCCATCACGCAGGCAGCGAAGGGGGAGCGTCCGCCGGACTGCCGGACGCTCCTTCGTCGCCGCGTTCCCGACCGGATCCGGCCGCGGCGGCAAGCATCCGATGCAGGTGGCCGTGCAGCCGCCAGGACGTGAAGTCGAAGCGAGGACCCGCCATGCCCAAGCTCGAAGCCGCGATCGCCGCAGCACTTTCGCTTCTCCTCCTTGTCTCCTGCAGCGGCGGACCTCCGGTCCCTGAAAACGCTGCCGCCGAGGCCGGAGGAAATCGTTCGCAGATCGAATCGCCCGCCGTCCCCGCACAGCCGGACCCGCCGGCAAATTCCACGGACGGGCCGCCGCCCGACGCGGTGTCGCATCCGAACGGCTATCTCCCGCCGCTACCGGCTGAGCCGGGGGCGACGGGCGCAAACGCTTCCGGGACGGACGCGACGCCGCCGGCCACCGAGGATGAATATATCCGCAACCAGCAATAGTCAGCCGCCCACGGCCGCCGACCTCGGGCCGCCTGGAGCGCGATCGTTTCAGGGTGACTTTGGTCAATCATCGCGAGCGCCGCACGGGGCGTCCTCGTAGAGAGTCTCGTCGTCGAATGTCCGGGTCCGTCCGGCAGAAGCTGTTGTTCAGCTCCTCGGCCAGCTCCGGCCGCTCCGGATTGCCCATGATCTGCGGCGTGAGCGCCGCCGACCATCCGAGGAAATTGCTGTCCATGAAGGTCATCAGCTCCTCGATATCGGACCGCTCGAATCCACCCCGATAGTCGCCGTCGTTGATGTACAGGCGACGGGCCGATCAGGACCAGCCGGCCGAACAGCTCCGGGGCGGCGCGGGCGCCAGGATCCCGATCATCGCGCTGACCGAGTGGCCCACGAAGTCGCCGTCCGCGACTCCCAAGGCGCGCGCGATCTCGACGACGTCGTCGGCATAGCCCTGAAGGGTCGAATGGCGCCGCGGATCATAGGCCGAGCTGTCGGCCTTTCCGCACCCGACATGGTCGAAGAGAATGACGCGGTGCGTCGCCTCGAACTCGGGAGCGACGAACCGCCACAGGTTCCGGTCGCAGCCGAAACCGTGAGCGAACATCATGAACCGATCCCCCTCGCCGGCGACGCTCACATTGTGGCGGCTCAGGGGATCCATGTTCTCTCCGCTTGGAAAGTCTTCCCGTTACCGCCTTGCAATGGCCTTGTCATGTGAGGCGCTTCAAGCGGCCGAGGAGATCCTCCGGATCGCCGAGACCACCGCATCGCAGGCCGTGTGATGCACCATGTGGCCCGCGCCCTCGACGATCAGAAGCTCGCTTCCGCCCAGAGCGCCGGCGAGCCGTTCCGATTGATCGGCGGTGCTCACCACCTTGTCGCCGTCGCCGGCGACGAGAGTGACCGGCAGGGTCAGCCCGGGCAGGCGCGGCGCGAGCGAGGCTGCGCCGGCCACGGTCAGAGCCGCCTCCGCCGCGGCCGCGCGGATCTGCGACGGGCGAAGCGTCATCTCGAAGGGGAAGTCCTTCTCCCAGCCCGCAGAGACCGGCGCCGGGGCGAAGATCTGGGCTTCCATGCCCGGCTTCATCGCCGCACCGATCAGGGGCGAGACGGTGTAGCGAATCGCATCGCCGAGGCCCGGAATGGCGGGCGGAGACGCCAGCACCGCGTCCACCCTCGCCGAAGGATAATAATAGCCGCCGATGAGGACGAGCGACGTCGCGACGTCCGGATGATTCAGCCCCATTTCGGCGGCGACCATGGTTCCGAAGCTGTGGCCCACGATCGTCGCGGGCTCGCGGCCCATCGCCTCGAGCGCCGCCGCGATCAGCCGGGCCTGGGCCGCGGCAGTCCAGATCGTCGTTCGCGGCCGCCCGCTGTGGCCGAAGCCGGGGCGGTCGAAGGCGATGACGCGGTTGGTCGCGGCCAGAGCGTCGAACACTCCAGATGCGAGCCAATCCTGGACCATCGTCCCGTTGCCGTGGAGGAGGACGACGAGCGGCCCGCTCCCCCTCTCCAGGTAATGAAGGCGCACCCCGTCCACTTCGACGAAGCGGCCCAGCGGCGGATTGGCTTCCTCCGTCCGCCGCGCACGGACCGCGTTGAACGCGGCCGCCCCGGCCGCCGCGGCTCCGGCCGCGCCGACGCCCCACTTCCAGAGGGACCTGCCTCCGCCGGAGGCTTTTGTATCGCGCAGGCGTACGGAGACCGGGATATTGCTCATGGACATACTCACGTTTCGAGGGCGGGCCGCAAACCAGCATGCGCTAAATCCGCAGTGTCTCGTCATGCCGGACTCGATCCGGCGTCCACCTTCTCCTTCGCACCTCGGAGAAGAAGGTGGATCCCGGGTCGAGCCCGGGATGACGATCCAGGTTTGCGCACAATGCTCTGGGGCTTACGGCGTCAACGTGCTGCACCGCACAATGGTTGCCTCCCTCCATTCATTTGCCGGGTTGCCCGCCAACGCCTTTGCGGGCCATCGTGAGACCCAAAAGGAGCCGACCATGACCGCGACCATCACTGCTTTCGAAAGCTCGCCCGACCGGGGCCAGGGGCTCGCGCGCGACATGCGGGTCCGCTGGGCGTTCGAGGAAGTGGGCCGGCCCTACGACGTCCGCCTCGTCTCGTTCGAGGCGATGAAGCAGCCCGAGCATCTGCGACTCCACCCCTTCGGCCAGATCCCGACCTATGAGGAAGGCGACCTCGCCTTGTTCGAATCGGGCGGGATCGTCCTCCACATCGCCGGCCGCCACTCCGGCCTGCTTCCGGACGACCCGGACGCCCGGGCCCGGGCGGTCGCATGGAGCTTCGCCGCTCTAAACACGGTGGAGCCTCCAATCGTCGACCTCGAGGTCGCGGAATATCTGGAAGGCGACAAGCCCTGGTACGAGGCTCGGCTGCCGCTCCTCCACGAGCGGGTCCGCGGCCGCCTCGACCAGCTCTCCGCCCGGCTCGGCGATTCGGACTGGCTCGACGGCGGCTTCAGCGCCGCCGACCTGCTGATGGTGACGGTCCTTCGCCGGCTCGAAGACTCCGGCATCCTCGAAGACTATCCCACCCTCGCCGCCTACATCGCCCGGGGCGAGGCCCGCCCGGCCTACCGGCGCGCCTTCGACGCCCAGCTGGCGGTGTTCGAAGAGAGCGAGGCAGCGAGGCCCTAGGCCGAACCGTTTCCCGGCGAAGGCCGGGACGCGGCCTATTTGCCTTCGGCTGGACCCGGCTTGCGCCGACGAACAGCTAGAGCATCGTGCACTAAATCCGCATCGTTTCTCATGCCGGGCTCGACCCGGCATCCACCTTCTCTTTGGAAATTGCCAAGAAGAAAGGTGGACCCCGGGTCGAGCCCGGGGTGAAGATTCAGCTTTCGAGCAGGCCGCTCTAGGCCGCCGCCGCAAGACCGGACTCGGCGAGAAAGCGCTCGTAGCCGTCGAACTTGAAGCTGGCGAGATATTCGGCCTGCATCTCCGGAGTCAGCACCTCGATCATGAAGCAGCCTTCGACCCAGACCTCGATCACTCGAAAAGGCCCGCGCGAGCAGACCTTCGCGGGCGCCCCGAAGCGCCTCGCAATCCCCTTCACCTCGCCCATGCCCAGCTCCGTCGCGATCGCCACGTGGACCGGTCCGTTGGGCGAAGGCCGGCCGGCGCGGGACCGGGCCCCCGTCTCGCCGTCGCCCTCGTACAGCTCGGTGCCGATCGGATAGACTTCGACGGCGCTGCCGCGCTCGTCCCCGGCCATCGCGATCCAGCTGCCTTCCGCGACCGGCGGAAAGGGATAGGCCCGCCCGCCCCAGAGCTGCGCGATCAGCATTGCCGCCTGCCGGGGCCGCCTGGCCGCCATCGAGATATGAAACAGCATCTTCGTCCTCCTCGGAGCCTCGCTCCGGATTCGTGATCGGGAGGCCGATCCCTGCGGCCCGCCTGTCGCATCCCGATGCCGAGTTCGTTCGAAAACGGTGTCGATTGTGGCGAGGGGAGTACGCCGCGGCGCCCGTTCCTACCGCGCCCGAGTCGCCCGGCGCTCCGCGAACCAGTTGCGGATCGCGGCTTCGAGGCAGCCCGTCTGGCCCCAGCTTCCGACGGTGGAGCAGCTGTTCGGCTTGGTGAAGCGCGTGGCTTCCTCCATCTCCGCGACCCGACTGGCCCAGGCCGCCCCCCGCCGCTCGTCCCGGCTTCGCCGAAGCTCCTTGGGGATTCGGTACCGCTCGCTTTCGGGCTTTCGGCCGCAGACGACGATGTCGTCCCCCTGCGCCTTGGGGCACGGATCGTCGCCATAGACGACGACCGTCTCGACCTTGTCCGGCGGCTCGGCTCCCGCCAGGGCCGGCTGGAAAAGGAGCGCAGCCCCGCCCAGGGCGGCCAGGATCGAAGATTTCACGGCATCGGCTTTCGCTTGAGGCATAGGCTCCCGGTCGCCCGAAAAAGGACCCTGACGCCTCGATCACGCACGGCGCGGATGAGCACTTGCTGAACGCCGGGCCTGTCATCTCCCTCGACCTCGTCCGAATGAACGAACTCAGCCGCGGCTTGCGCCGCGCCGCCGGGACGGGCAGGTGCGAATCTGAAAGGATCGGCCTCAACCCATGCTGCTCCTGCTGCCGGCCCTGACCATCATCGCCTTGGCCGCCGCCTTCCACCTGCACTGGGCGCTGGGCGGGCGTCTCGGCTACTCGGTGTCGCTCCCGCAGCGGCCGGACGGCACGCCGGTGATGGCGCACCGGCTTCCCTGGTGGCGCCCCGCCGCGGGGGCGGTCGCGCTCGGCCTCGTCCTGCTCGCACTGCTGACGCTGGCGCATGCCGGCCACCTCCCTCTCCCGGTTCCGCAGCGCCTCGCCCAGGCCGCACTGCTCGCCACCGGTGCCGCCTTCGTCGGCCGGGCGCTTGTCCCCAACCGCTATGTCGGCTTCTTCAAGTCGCTACGGGCAACGCGCTGGGCGCTCTTCGACACGCGCCTCTACAGCCCGCTCTTTCTCCTGCTCGGCCTGCTCCTCATCGCTTTGGCCCTCCAACCCCCGGCACCCGTGCGCGCCGGACCGCTTTCTCTGCCGGCGGCGGGCCGGGGAGGGATTTGAGATGCCCCTCACCCCGGTCCCCGAAGGCCATGTCGGCGCCGTCGTCACCTATCTGGAGATGAGGCAGCGCCCGCCGCTGCGCCCCCTCCCCGACTCGCCGCTCCGCCTCGAACGATGGCGCGCGCCCGACCCGGCCCGCTACCGCCTCCTCTTCGAGCGGGTCGGAGCGCCTTGGCTCTGGTATTCCCGCCTCCTCATGGACGACGAGCGCCTCCGCTCCGAGATGGCGGAGGTCCATGCCGTCACCGACGCCAGGGGCATCGAGGTCGGACTGGTCGAGCTCGACTTCCGAACCCGGGGCGAATGCCTGATCCGCTTCCTCGGCCTCGTCCCCGAGCTCGCCGGCAAGGGCCACGGCAAATGGCTGCTGACCCAGACGCTTGCGCTCGCTTGGCGGCGCGGAGTCGAGCGCGTCTCGGTCAACACCTGCACGCTCGACCATCCAGCCGCATTGAAGGCCTATCTCAACGCCGGCTTCACCGCGGTGAAGCGCGCCTTCGAGAGCTTTCCCGATCCGCGCCTCGCCGGACTGTTGCCCCCCGGCGCCGCGCCTCAAATCCCCTTGATCGGCGACGACGGCTGACCGAAATCTCGTCATCCCGGACTTGATCCGGGATTCAGCTTTCAGCCCGGACCCATCGGAACGGATGCCGGATCAAGTCCGGCATGACGAGAAGGGCTAGGCGGCCGAGGCGGCGGCGGCCGGGCGGCCTTCGCTCAGCCGCCGGTAGAGGGCCGCGGTCAGCACCAGGAGCAGGGTCATCATCGCGGCGTTGCCGGCGGTCCTGACGATGAGGACGAGCAGCGCGCCCAGATCCCGGCCGGCGACGAGCACGAAGAGGATTCCGAGGAGCATCGAGGCCGTTGCGACGACGATCGAGGCCGCCACCCCGACGAGGGCGATCAGTCCGAATATCGCCCAGCCCCGGCCCTCGGTGAGCGCCCAGCAGCGGCGCAGGGCGGCGATCGGGTTCCTGTGCGCCTCGGCGACGAGGACCGCGTTGAGCGGGCCGAGGCGGCCGAGCAGGTAGAAAAAGGGGACGACGAGGAGAAGGAAGCCGAACCCGAGGGCGATGCTGCTGAGCAGCGAGGCGACGAAATAGGAAGGCAGAAGCGCCACGGCGGCGGCGATCGCTCCCCCGACGCTGATGTCGCGGGCGAAGAGCAGGAGCAGGATGGCGATCGAGCCGACCATCCTGATCAGGCTGTCGAGAAGCAGCCAGGGCCAGTGGGCGACTGCATAGTCGGACCAGGCCTGGAGCAGCCTGTCCGGGCTCGTCGGCTCGGGCTGGGGCAGGAAATAGGCGACCAGCAGCCCCGGAAGGAAGAGGAACACGCCCGCGACGGTCGCGACCAGCGAGGCGTGGCTGCGCAGCAGGGCGGCGGTGTCTGCCCAGACGGCGCTGTAGGAAAGTTTCATGATTCTCGAGGCCCTTTTCTTGTCGGCCGCGAGCATAGGGGCCCCGCCGGGCCGCCTCAAGCGGGGCCGTCGGGTGGTCGGCGGCCCGGACGGGCGCCGTCGCCTTGACGATGCATTGGGTCTGAAGCCACCCTTCGATTCGGCAATGTGCTTGATTTATTGGGACTTTTATGTTTCACGCACTCCTTAGCTAAAATTAGCCGGGTGACCGATTGCCGTCACGCCGGGGGGTTGGGATCAAGTGGACATAAGCAGCAATAACGTCACGGTGGAGAACGCCGAGGCCCTGACCGGCTATCCGGGCGTCAACATCACCGGCGACGGCGTCACCTTCGTCAACAAGGCTGGCGCCTCGGTGGTCGGTTACCCGGCCATCATGATTCGCGGACAGGGCGTCAAGATCGTCAACGAAGCCGGAGCGCTCATTCGCGGCGCGGTCGAACCGACCTATGGCTATCGCTACCTGGCGATCGACGGCTCGAGCTACTCCGACATAGTGGTCAATTACGGGAAGATCGTAAACGACATCCAGCTCTATGGCGGAGACGATCGCTACGAAGTCTTCGTCACCGCAGAGAATAACGTTCTCGGCAATCCTCTCGCCTGGCTTGGCGACGGCGACGACGTAGCGATCTTCCACCTGGACGCTGTCGCCGATCTCTGGGGCGTGGAGACGATCGCGGGTGCGGGGTACGACACGCTGCGGTTCGAGGGAGTCACGAACAACTTCATCCAGACCAACATAGCCGAGCAGTTCGAGCGCGTGGAATTCGTCGGAACCGGCGAATCCTCCTACGTAAGCTGGGCCTATATTTCAGGCATTCAGGAATTCGTGCTCAGCTCCGGCCTGACCCTGATGCTGGGGAACGGCCCGACCCGCGGCGGGAATCCGACCGCGACCGTCTCCCTGAACGGCGGAAATCTGAGGCTCAGCTCCACTCACAGCGTCGGCACCGTCGTCGGAACCGATGCCGGCGAACAGGTGACCGTGGAAGGGGCGATCCTCGGCGACGTCTCCACCGGCGGGGGCAACGATCGGGTTTCCGTCCAGAGCGACGCCTGGGGCGGAACCGTCTACGGAATCGGCTCGATTGGCGGAAACGTCAGCCTCGGCGCCGGCGACGACGCCTTCTACCTCAACGGCTATTTCTACTTCTATTGGGGCGAGGACGGCAGCGGCCTCGGCTACGCGCCAGCCGGAACCGTCGCCGGCATCGTCGACGGCGGCGAGGGCAATGACGAGCTTGGCCTCTACGCTCTCGACGGAGGGACCTTCGCTTTGTCCCGATTCACCGGCTTCGAGCAATTGCTCGTTGCCGGCGGGGTTGGCGGCGACATCCGTCTGACCGAGCTGGAATCGGTAGCCTCCGTGGTTCTCAACGTGAAGGAAGGCGGCCGCGTATCGATCGCCGACACTGAAGCGCCGGGGCTGGTGGTCCAGCTTCATGGTGATTCCGGCGCGACCCGGCTGACGATCGAGGCGGATGCCACGATCGGCGGCATTAGCCGGACCATTCCGCTTTATCATGGCGAATGGGCAAGCGACCCGGAGCGGAGTCTCACCGTCCGCAATGCCGGCACCATAACCGGCGACGTCCATCTTTGGAGCGGCAACGACTATTTCGACGGCCGGGCGGGGTCGGTCGGCGGCACCGTCTTCGGACTGGCCGGAAACGATATCATCCTGCTCGGCGCCGGCGGCAGGGCGGCCGACGGCGGCAGCGGCAACGATCTGATCGAGGGCACGGCCGGCGCCGACCGTCTGGACGGCGGGCGCGATAACGACATCCTGCGCGGCGGAGCGGGAGCCGATCGGCTCACCGGCGGAGGCGAGGACGACCGCCTCTACGGCGGCGACGGCGACGACGTTCTGACGGAGGGCGAAGGCCTCCACGATTCGCTCTACGGCGGAAGCGGGAACGACGTTCTCGAGTTCGGCCGCCAGGCTTATTCATCCCAGCCGGGCGGAAGCTTCATCCTCGACGGCGGCGACGGCGACGACACGATCCGGATCAGCCCCGGGTTCAGCAACATGAGCCATGTCGACGTCGATGCCGGCGCGGGCGCGGACCGGGTCGCGATCGAATATGCCGCGGGCAGCACTTACGTTCGGCTGGGTTCCGGCGCCGACACTGTGTTCATGGACGTACTCATTGCGGATGGCTGGCCCGGCTGGGATGTCCGGATGCTCGACTTCGCCGCCGGCGACGGCGGCGACCGGATCGACCTCGCCGACCGGCCCGCGCTTCGGCAGTCCTTCATCAACTGGGACGGCACCACCGACATGTTCGAGGCCGGAATGCTCCGCCTCGTCCAGCGCGGCGGCGACACCTGGCTGGAAGGCGACATCCACGGCTGGGGCTTCACCCCGCTGCTCGTCTTCGCAAATACCGACGCAAGGAGCTTCACCGCGAGCAACTTCAGCGGCTACCAGCCCATCGTCGTCGACGTCGCGGCCCGGCACGAGGGCACGGCGGGCGCGGACGATCTCGGCGGCGGAAGCGGCGACGACGTCTACCTGGTCAACCACCTGGGCGACAGGTTCGCGGAATACAGCTATGCGGACATCGACGAAGTCCGAACGGCGCTTCCGGCCTACGTCCTTCCGGAATATGTGGAGATCCTCACGGGCACGTCCGGCGCGGGCCAGGATCTTCGCGCCAATTACGCCGACAATGTCGTCACCGCCGGGGCCGGAAACGATGTGCTGCGACTGCAGGAAGGCGGCAACGACGTCGCTTCCGGCGGTGCCGGCAACGACGTCATCTATTATGGCGAGGAGCTCACCGCGGCCGATGTCAACGATTCCGGAGCGGGCCGGGATGTCGTAATTCTGCAGGGCAGTTACGACCTGACGCTCGGCGTGGGCAACCTTCTGAACACCGAGTTCCTGTCGCTCCAGAGCGGGAGCATCACGAGATTCGGCCAGAGCGGCGGCAACAGCTACG
>WUUC01147481.1_pt1 | contig 10245 bp, 9 predicted proteins | sample 6278441 | NCBI WGS metagenome assembly WUUC01 (sample SAMN13675441, study PRJNA597444) | soil metagenome | isolation source: soil | place: USA: Washington | collected 2017-10 | reverse complement strand
TTTTCATTTACCTTTTCCTTCGAATATGCATCTTCAATATCTTCTTTAATCTCTGTTAAAGATCTAGTAATATTCTCATCATTAATTTTCCCATTCAATGAATCAATTCTTTTTTTGAATATTTCCTCATAGAGTAATGAAATTTCATTTTTCAGATTAGTATAATGCTGATCGGTTATCTTTCCTCGGGCATAACCATCTCCTATATTTCTATTCAATTCATCTAATGAGTTAAAATGAGCAACGTCTAATTTTCCATCACTGTATAAAGAATCAATTCTTTTATGATAGTCATGAAGTCTCTTTATATGAGATTTTGATTTTGACCAAGTTATAATACCTGGTATAAACCAGCTACCAACTATAGAACTAACAACACCAAATATTGTTGCCCAATATTCTGGTGGAAGTGGTGGAGGCACCCCTTCAAAATAGCTGTGAAATAACCATATCGTGTAACATTGAATGTTGCTGAATCATAGTTAACGGTCTTGAAACCAAGAGTATCTGCAAAGGACTCGAACCAATCCATTATAGGAGTGTACCAAAAGTCAGATTTTGCTGCAGCTGAAATTGTCCTAGTTGAGTCTTTGCCAAAATTTTCAACCCAGTTACTAAACTCAAAGCCTCTGTTGGGAATAGCTGTACATTTTGTGTCAAATCCGATCTTAATGTATTGGTTTGTTGCAATATTTTCATTATTGCATTTGATATGTCCCGAATCAGATGGATTAATGCTAAATGTTATTGCTGCTACTACTGTATTAGTTGAACCATCTATCATGGAGACAGTATCAGACCGTTCGCCAGCCACATACACTTTGTTTGCTTTTGAGTCTATAGCTATAGCAGAGGGACGAATAATGCCTTCCGCTTCTGTGATATTATCCACCACTTTGTTTATTGAACCATCTATCACGGAGACAGTATTAGAATACCTGTTAGCTACATATACTCTATTTGTTTTTGAGTCTACAGCTATATCATCTATATCATATGATAATTTTCCTACCGTAATATTGAGTACTCTAAAGATATATGGATCTATCACAGAGATAGCATTAGACACTTGGTTAGCTACATATACTGTGTCTGTTTCAGAGTCTACAGCTATTTCGGTTGGCTCACTAATGCCTTGTGTTATATTATAAACTACTTCATTAGTTGAACCATCTATCACGGAGACAGTATTAAAAAACTGATCAGCTACATACACTTTGTTTGTTTTTGGATTTATAGCTAGAGTAGCAGGATTACGAATGCCTTCCGTGATATTATCCACCATTTTGTATGTTGAACCATCTATCACGGAGACAGTACCAGGAAACTTTCTATCCAAAGAACTAGAGTTAGCTACATACACTTTGTTTGTTTCTGGGTTTACAACTACATCAAGTGGAGTATTTCCCACCTCGATCTCATGTACCTCAAGTACGGCCTGCCCATCTTTACCATTATCAATATCGGACTTATCCTCCCGTAGAAGTTGTTGTAGTAGTGATAAAGATGATGGGCTGTACCGTTATTTGATATGGTATTGTTATCAAAAATATTGCAAATGTCGCTATTGATCCTATAGCTAAAAGAAAATATCTTCTTTTGATTTTGTGTGGAAAAGGCAACTGTTATTACGAATATTATATCTTATATCTACGATAAAATCAGATCGGTCTATATAGATATCTTTTTGGTTTAATATGGTTATTACCTTTGCATTGGAATTAATTGTCAGAGTAGCTAAAACTACATTCTAATGTGAGTTTTCCATCTTTATTTGATTTTCTTAGAAAATGAAGTATCAGGGATGCAGGAACTTACAGTTACAATTCAAACTACCACCTACACTCTTGCAGCTGACAATAATTTCAATGCTGTAGTAGCGTGTATGTCTGAATTAAGTACTTTACTCGCTTGATAGTTAGTATCTGCGCAAGACACCAATTCAGAGTTTCTATCTCTCTCCATAAATTCTGATTATACACCATACTATTAGACTCATGGATCTCGCCTTTCTTTTGGGTGATTCTATTATGTAGCATGTCCTGGAGTGCTTTTAACGCTGATAATTCTAATGTTGTTGCTGTAACTGCAGATGATGTTTCATTCATTATTATGAGCTCGACATGTCAAGTAGATAATAAAAAATGAGACACCAAGAAGAGACTGAGAGAGGGCGGATGGGAGATATTTCTTCTATTTCTCCTTTATTTTTAATCAATCACAGAGTAGGTTAATTAATGCTAGTTAGTTAGTTATTTATGACACTTGCCTGAGCAGCGGAACTTATCTTGCATTGTTTCAAACCCTTCATCTTCTGGCACACCAGATCGCCCAAATCCAAGGTATATGAATCCTGGGCAGTTTTTATGATCATTTAGTTATATAGTAGAACAAGTAGGACAATAACCTATTTGGTCTGACATTCTATCTGGCGAGAAAGAAGAAGATTTACGGCCGACTGATGAATGAAACATCATATACATATACTGACACAATATTGGTAAAACCAAGTTATCTAAAATTTCAAAAGACTGTCAGATACTGCCAGCCTTGCACTGAGTACACATGGAATTTGTTGGGTTAACAAATATGGTAAATGTATATAATTAGAAGGGTGTGGATTCTAGAATTCATTTACCGCTTTCTACTACTGTTTTAGTTATCATAATTCTTTCATTTCTAGCTACAGTCGAGGATGGCTTCTTCAAAGTTGCGCTCGCTCATAGTATTACACTTCCGGTACGTGGGACACAGCCGTATGGGATTGCCTACAATGCGGCTAATAATAATATGTACATAGCCAACGTTGGCTCAAGTACAGTTTCTGTCATAAGTGGTTCCACAGATTCAGTAATCGCCAGCATTTTAATCGGGAAAATACCTGCCTTTATTGCTTATGCTCCTCCAAATAACAAGCTATACGTATCAAATGCGGGTTCAAATGATGTATATATGATAAATGGCGCAACCAATAAAGTAATTAAGGATATTCCAGTTGGCAACTTTCCTATTGGGATAGCCTATAATCCATCCAACAACGACGCATATATGGTCAACTATAGAAACGACACCATCTCAGTTATAGACACGTCTACTGATTCTGTTATTGATTCTATACCATTAGACAGTGTACTTCCCCCACCGCGTATTTTCGGACCATATTCTATTACATATGAGCCAGAGCAATATTAAGACCCTGGTCTAGATATTGGTTAGTAGAAGACTGATAAGAGCCGTACTCGTGATAATTCAAAGGGACTCTAGAAAAGCTTAATGTTAACAGTCCTGCATCTTATTTGTGACCCAAAACCGTGTGACTAAAGGTGGATATATTATTACTGACGATATACAGTTTAAACCTTCGAAGGATTTTGAACGATACAGTGAAGGAATTGCAAGAATAGTAAGAGCTTCTAATCCAAAATTTTCAGTCGGCATATATGGTGAAAAGGGTAGTGGCAAGACTACCCTCATGAGATTGATTCGAGAGAGGCTTGAAGGGGAGAACGTGGTAACCGTTTGGTTTGATGCTTGGAGATATGAAAGAGAAAATCAGCTTGCTTCAATAGCCCTAATGAATACCATTGCTGATGCTATAGGAGACCATAAAGCGTTCAAGAACGTAAAAAAGATTCTGCTTAGGGGGGCATTGATAGTTGGGAAGAGCATGATTCGTCAAGTATTTTCAAGGATTATTGGAGAAAAAGGCTTGGAAGAGCTGGAAAAGAGACCTTTTCCAAGAAATGAATTCGTCGATAGTATAAGGAAGGACACCATCTATTTTTCCGGCATCAGAAATATTGCTTTGGAAATGGATAAAATCATAGCGAATTATCCTGACAGTATGATAATTGTCTTCATTAACGATTTGGATAAATGCTCTCCGAGTAAATATGTTGAAGTTTTCAATTCCATTAGGATATTCCTTGGCATTAGAGGATTTGTGTATTTTATAGAGTTAACCCGGGCTTCGCTTGGAAAGCTAGCCCTGGAATATTCCCAATCGGACTTAAAAGGCTATATTCGGGATACTATACAAATGGATTTTGTTATTCCCCCTTGGTCATATCATAATATCAAAGATGTATTATTGACTGTTGCCGCGACACTTCCTAAAGAGTACTCTGATGTCATAAATAAGAATAACGAGTTAATTTTAGGAGTACTAGACCCGAATCCAAAAGAGGTTATACATTTCATCAATACTTTGATAGTTGCGAACGAAGTATTTTCCTCTTCTGATTCGCCGCTAGATATCAAAAGGCTATTAGTTTTTAATTTAATGGTGTATAAGAAAAGTTGGAGCGAGGTTTATAGAAATTTATCAAACGCAAGATTCTTAAAAATCCTCTATAGATATCTCGTTCTGCCCTCTGCGGAAAGAACGAAGGCATTATCCGAGATACGGAAAAGGAATTTGCCATTTGAATATGAAAAGAACCTACTTGAAATTGATTCTGATTTATGGGAATTTCTGTCAAAAGTAAAAGATATACTCTTTCAATCAATGGAATTAGCCAGTATTGATGAAGAGGAAATAGATCTTAGCTCAGAGCTGAAGAAGTATGAGGAAGAGCTGAAGAAGCATGATGAAGACAGGAGGAGCAGCAGTATTAGTTACGACAGAGAGAAAAAATCAAATGATTCTCGCCCCGATGAAACTTGATTAAGAATGTTTAGTATAGGACCAAATTGGTCTTAACTGTCAAATTTTAGACAATTTTACGAAATAGACAACTAGTCAGACATCAATTACCATTATATTGTAAATTCCTGTACTGCCAATTTTTCTGCGCAAGAAAAAGAGAGGGTTCAAACACCACCGCAGCTGCAATTTTTGCTTTTGTTTTTGAAGTCACAGACATGATTTACTATTATCATTTTGCGGAACTGTGCCGCAAAAAAATACCGTGTCGCTAAAACTGCATGATAGAACCAAGATGTTATGTACATAACAATATTTTTGATTTGTACTTAATCATATATCAATTACCAAAATTTATTCAGCAATTTAATAATGGCAAGGTGATAGTAGTACTCATCGCTGATCTGTTAGATTTGTTTACACAAAAGGCTCCTAATATTGATCGTAATGAAGCAATATTCATTATAAAAGAAATCATAAATTCAATTAAAAAAACTCTAAACAATATCTTAGTTGTGGTATCTTTTCAGCAGCGTGTTGTGTCAGAGTACTGTTACCGCTGCTCGTTGTGTCAAAATTAGATTGTATTAGATATGGATAGGTAAAAGTAATTGGAGGAGAAATTCTTATTAGTATCTGACACATTCTCTTCGTTTTCAGAAGAGTGTAAAATAAGCCAGAATTAGAGTTTTCTTCGACCTATAAAACGTTCATGGTTGAAGTACTATTATTATTAGAACTCAATAGACTTGTTATTCAATACAAACTTTAACTACAAACTAAATAGTAACATGCTTGTTTGGAATATTCAATGGGAAAATGTAAGTATGGTGAAGATGGAAATGTCACATACTATGGCTATAGGAAAAATATGTCAATTCCATATAAATGTCCTCATGATACCTTTTTAGATGGAAGTTTTTGCGTATTTCATGACAATGACCTTTTACAGAATAATCCTGATAAAGTGAAGAGTTCATTTTATGAATTGGTCAATGAAGCAGCACAGAAGGCCGAACCATTGTTATGTATTGGATTTAACCTTCCTGATGTTAATCTCTCTAATAAGGAATTTAATAATAATGTTAATTTTTCTAGGTGTAGATTCACTGGAAAGGCAAACTTCACTGGTTCTAAATTCAATGGAGAAGCAAACTTCACTGGTTCTAAATTCAATGGAGAAGCATACTTCTCTATTTCTACATTCAAGGAAATAGCAGACTTCCCTAGTTCTACATTCACGAAAAAAAGACTTCTCAAAATCTGATTTTAAAGATGAAGTAGAATTCTTTGGTGTTAATTTCCCTTTAAGAGATTATCTGTTCAGCTGGAAAGATATTTCAGCTGATAAAAAAAAGCTGGTTAAATCTTTACATGATAAACTAGGATTAGAATGGATAAACGAACGTATAGATATTAGATATGATGATATTTACCGTGACACTATAACGATCATTTCTGACAACGATAAAAAATCACTTTCCTTAACACTTAATTCTGAAAAAAAATTTGTGGTTCTAAAATCAGATAATGGTAGTAACATACAATACAAATTCATTGCAGAAAAGGAAAATGATAACATAAAAATATATCGTAATTTTGTGGATATACCCATCACATTTGCTTTTGCAACCTTTAGAAAAAGAGTTAGATTTGTAGGTATACCTATACCTAATAAGGCTGCATTATCGTTATTAGAATTAGGATCGGTATCCTTTAAAGGCGTTGATCTATCAAATATAGAATTCCATAATGTCAATTGGCTAAAAGAAAAAGTACTGTTCCTTATTACTAGAAACGCAATCGTAGATGAGAAATTAATGGGTAAAGATACTAGCTATGAAGATGTAGCCAAAATCTACAACCAGTTAAGAAAGAACTATGAATCAAGGCTGCTATTTAATGAAGCTTCACACTTTTTTGTAGGAGAAATGGAGGCAATAAGAAAATCTAATTTAAAAGGTAAATCCAGAAGGAAAAAATTGTATTCTCTTGGACATCTTATATACAAATACCTAGCATTGTATGGCGAAAGCGCATTCTTACCGCTAGTTATATGGACACCGTCTATTATTGCTATTTTTATATTATTAAGATATTTACTCGAAACATGTTCTGTTGAATTTGAAAGTATCATATCTTCTGCTACGTGTAGTGAAACAGATCCGATAATTGATAGTTTTGCTGCATACTTTCAATTTCCGAGATCACAAAATGCTCTTGATACTATTGAGAGAATAATAAGTATACCATTTCTTGGCACAGCATTTATCGCTATAAGAAGAAAATTTGAAAGAATAAAATAAAAAAGAAATAAAAGTCACCCGTATATATTGTAAAGAAATTATGTGGATAATCCACGATATTATCACTTGAACAATAAAAAAGAAGTTACCACGATTACTCTAAAACCTTATTAGCAGCTCAAAGATTTTATAATTGGCTGAATGCAATGAAAATAAGTTCTAGCCAATTTTTGAAGGAACCTGGAAGCAAGACTTGTCATAAAAAACCATTCAAAGATAATAGAAGAACTGTTGTAGCATTATTATCACTCTTAATGATAGCAGTCACAAGTATGACAAATACTATTACAACTCCATTATCATTATTCTCCAACCAAGAGGAAGCAAGAGCATCACACAAGAACAAGAACAACAACAAGGTACAGCAGGACTTAAGGTGTTTGTAGATCTCTGGTGAAATACCTTTCATTTTCCGTATCAAACTTTCTCATTTTGTGGTGTCTCCAAAAGAATAGAATAATTGTTCCGGATGTGTGGTAGCTGCTGAACTAGCTCTCTAATAATAGAATTCCCATTATTGTGAATAAAATAGAAGTTTCTAAGGTCATAGTTTTGAATATATTACCTAACGATTTAATTATACTGAATAAATTTATTACATATTATCCAAATAAATGTTAATTGACGTCTCGTATCTGGATACTAGATCCGAAGCAAAGATATCGATTTGGTTTTATGTTACATATATTGTTAATGTACTAATGTGCTAGCAGGCGGGAAATATAAGAAGGAATATTCTCTCTCATTAGGAAGAGTAATACTATCTAGTATTATACTCATATCATTTTATCAGGCTGCCGGACAGGATTCCTCCCAACAATTGAAATCAAACAATACAGTATCGGATGTTGCAATAACGTTCAAAATTGATCCTGAATCAGGAAAGATATACTGTTACAAGGATGAGCAAAAAAATGCATTAGAAGTATCAAATAAAAACGAAACATATCCATTTGGTACAAGACTTTATTGCCAAGTGCAGACTAGGAACAATTATAACTTTAGTTCTTGGTCCGGTCTTGCTACTAGTTCTGATAATCCAATAACATTTAGAGTTTTACAAGAGGGAAAATTAAATGCTAATTTAAACAAGCCTTCTCAAGTTCCCTCTGTGTCTTGGCAGGAAATTTCTGAGACAATATTGACATTTTTATCAATTCATCAGTATCTCTTAATTGCCCCACTAATAGCCACAGTAATTCTAGGAGTTTGGTATTATAGAAGTTGGAAAATTTATAACAGCTATATAGAAAGAATTGAGACTGCCTGTGAAGAATCAAAAGATAATAAAGAAGAATGCTTTCAACGTCTAGAGCCTATAATCGATGAACTTACACATTTATTCAAAAAAGGAAAAATAAAACAAAAATACTACGAAATGATAATAAACAAAATCCTTGAAAAGTCAGAAAAAATTAAAAGGACAGATACAGAAAGTAAAGAGGAACCATTAGATTCTTTTGCTAGAGCACTTTCAGAATTAATCACACTATATGAGAATATCTCACCTTTAACTACTTTAGATTTTAGCAGTATCTTGAAAAAGACTACAAAGAGCACAAAGATGAACACATATCTTAAGGGGACTTTCAAAAGTTTTTTTGTGGTTAGTTATGGAAAATCTACTTCTATTCCTTTTGCTGACTTAGTTCCCTATCTTATAAAAAGAAAAGAAATCGTAACAGCTATCTCTGATAGAGGAGGTTATTTAAGCAGCCTTCTGTTCAAAAGGCGTATTAGAAAGGTTCTCAATACTCTGATAGCGAGTTGTCATATAGCTCTGAGTCATGAAAGAGATCCAAAAAAAGTGCAAACTATTCAAGGCATAATCAAGAAGATTGTATCTAGTAAAGAAATATTGCTTACTTCAACAGGACAAGGATTCAATAAAATTGATTTAGTTCTTCGCCTTATTCCTATTATCTTAAGCTTTTTTGCACCAACCATTTTAACAACTCTCTTTTCTCCACTAGTCGTGAGTTTACCATCTATCCCATTAGAATATCTATTGTATTTTTTTTATGGTATTTATTTAATATCATTTCTTCTTATAACTCGATATATTGTTCGGGTAATATGGTGGTATAATAAAATAATTCGTATCTATAGAATCGACGAAAAGGAAAGATGTGTGTATGATCATCTGCTTTCAATTTAAAGATCAATTATTAATCATGTCCTTAGAAATCCGTCAGGCATATACCGTATATGTTGTATGAATTCCATCTTGATTACAATGAGATATACGACAGGTAGTCTGGAAAGTACCTAATATCCTCTATTATAATCGGTTTAATTAAGTAAAATTGCGTATTAAATAATGGAATAGAGTAGATCATAATGTAATAGTTCCGTGCTTGCTTCATTCTCAATCCTCTTTTAAAGTTGGGTACAGGCATATACTGAGTGCTGCTCGTGCAGCAGAACTTTGTAAATAAATGAATAGACGAATAAACAATAACACCCAGAGATATATCCTATTTTATTAGGACAAAAAGAAAAGGAGTCATCGACTTTTTTATTTTGTTTAAATTGTCTATTATGCTCAAATGATAGTTGACTGAGAGTGATATTATGTTGCGGTGGTGACGGTAGCAGCGGTAGCGACATCATCAATATTGTTTGATTCATTACCATTGTGTGATTATTATCTTTTTCTTGGAGATTATAAAATATCGTATTGTTGTTGCTGATGTTTTGATAATTTTTTATCCATCGAGTGCTTACCTCATCATCTTTTTCTTCTCTAAGAATAAATGAAAGAGACTTTTTATGACAATATTGGAGTTCTAAAATCTCCTAAATTTTGTCGATAATCTAAGTGTATCTTAAAAGAATTCTAAAAAGGCAATATTATACTTTAATATGACATCTTTCAAAAATTTATTGTATGTACCAAAATAATGTACATATTTCATTGATATTGATAATAGTATTCATCATTTTGGTATTTTTAATTTCGATACAGTACTCATTCGGACTAGCACAAACAAATGACAATTATCTAACATCATTATATAACAAAGTTGCAGCTCTTAACAATCTAGAACAATATAAGATACTTATCAAAAATTCTAACAATGCATTAGCTATAGATCCTAATGATGTTTATGCTTTGAATGACAAAGGTCTAGCTCTTACTAATCTAGGAAAGCATAATGAAGCTATTGAACATTTTGATAAAGCATTAGCTATAGACCCTAATTATGTTGATGCATTAATTAACAAAGGTCTAGCTCTTAACAATCTAGGAAAGCATAATGAAGCTATTAGATTTTATGACAAGGCCTTAGC
>WUUC01075349.1_pt1 | contig 10245 bp, 11 predicted proteins | sample 6278441 | NCBI WGS metagenome assembly WUUC01 (sample SAMN13675441, study PRJNA597444) | soil metagenome | isolation source: soil | place: USA: Washington | collected 2017-10 | reverse complement strand
CTGGTTTCCCCGCACGGCCGTTTGGATCGTCGCACTGCCGGTGAGTCTGACGATGCTCTTCGTCGGAAACCTGAAGGACCGTGCCGATCTGGAACGCGCCCAGAAGCAGCTAGTCGAGGCGCAGCGCGAGGAGGCAAAGCTCGCCGCGTTATTGGCTCGCACCCATCCCCACTTCCTATTCAACAGTTTGAACAGCATTGCAGCTCTGATCGAAGAAGACCCAAAGCTCGCGGAGCGAGCCATCCTCCAGCTCGCCTCTTTGTTTCGCTACGTGCTCGAAGGCGCCAGTGCCACGAGAGTGCGTCTGCGCGACGAGCTCGCGTTCGTGCGCGACTACGCAGCGCTCGAAGGCTTGCGATTCGGCGATCGTATGGCGTTCGAGATCGAAGTGGACGCCACCGTCGAAGAGCTGTTGATCTTGCCCTTGCTGGTGCAGCCGCTGGTGGAGAACGCGATCCGTCATGCCGTCGCTGCAAAAAGCACACGCACCCGAGTGCGATTGCGAGCTGTTCGTGTGGGCGACGTCCTGCGCATCGACGTAGAGGACGACGGCCCAGGTCCGCTAGGCTCGCAGCATCAGGGAACCGGCACGAGCCAAAGGGACCTGCAAGCTCGGCTGCGTTTGGCCTACGGCGACCGGGCGACGTTAACCAGCGCACGTTCGGAGCTCGGCGGGTTTCGGGCTAGGCTCGAGCTACCGCATCACGCGCCATGAACGTCTTGATCGTCGATGATGAGCCACTCGCTCGCCGTAGGCTTCGCAAGCTGCTCGCGCGTATTGCGGGCGTGAGCGTCGTCGGGGAGGCAGAGCACGGAGAGGCAGCTCTCGCACTCGTGAACGACGAGCCGCCCGACCTGGTGCTGCTCGACATCGACATGCCGGGCTTAGACGGCCTCGCGCTCGCCCGAAGCCTTCCCAAACAGATTTGCGTCGTCTTTACGACGGCGCATCGCGAGCATGCCTTGGAAGCGTTTCGGCTGGCCGCCGCCGACTACCTGCTCAAGCCAATCGAGGAGACCCTGCTCCAAGACGCGGTCGAGCGGGTTCGGGCACGTCTTGGCCAGCGCCATCGTGCAGATTCGGATCTGCCGACGCACTCGGGCCTCACACGCATCGCAGCGCGGGCCGGCGGGGCGGTCGAGCTGCTCGATCCCGCGCGCATCACCCGCTTCTTCGCCTCGGACAAGTACACGCTGTGCCAGTTCGACGGGCGCGAGTTCGTGCTCGACGAGACGCTTCAAGAGCTCGAGGAACGTTTGCGTCCGCTCGGGTTCATGCGTGTGCATCGCCGTGAACTCGTGAGCGTACCCCACGTAAAAGCTTTGTGGCCGCTCGGTAGTGCAGCCGAAGTCGAGCTCGCTGACGGCCAACGAGCAGAGGTAAGTCGTCGCAGCCTCGCCGAGCTGAAGACGCGCCTGGGCTTACGCTAACGCGCTGTCTCGTAGCTGTTTCGCGCTCTGCGCACGCACCCTGAACAAGCGCCGAAAACCGCTCTTTTGTCCGCATTTTTGCGGCGCGCTGTCCGAGCAAGCTCGTGACTTTTCTCCGATTTTCTGATCTTGTACGCGCCGACGCACCATGCCATACGGGGGGCCATGACTAGCTCGCGTCGATGGCGTGTGATCGCTTTCTCTGTGCTTGCGGCACTGATGATGCTCGGCTGCAAAGACAAACGCGCGGAGGGTGAAGTCTCGAGCGATCGCGCCAAGGAGACTGGGCCGATCGTGATCGGTAGCTACCTGTCCATGACGGGCACGATGGCGACCTTCGGGATCACGACGGAGCGCGGCGAGCGCATGGCTGTCGATGAAGTCAACGCTGCAGGCGGAGTCAAAGGACGCAAGCTCGAACTGGTTGTCTTGGACGATCAAGGCAAAGCAGACGAAGCCGGTAACACGGTCACGCGCCTGATCGATGTCAACAACGCGATCGCCTTGATCGGCGAGGTGGCGTCCACGCTGTCGTTGGTCGGTGGCCGAATCGCGCAGAAGCGCGGCATTCCGATGGTGTCCCCGTCCAGCACCAATCCGAAAGTCACCGAGGTCGGCGATTACGTGTTTCGGGTGTGCTTCCTCGATCCGTTTCAAGGCTTCGTCATGGCCAAGTTCGCCCACGAGAACCTGAAGCTGACCAAAGTCGCGATCTTCAAGGATATCCGCAACGACTACTCGATCGGCCTCTCCGATTCTTTTAGGAAGGCATTCACGGAGATGGGTGGTCAGATCGTGGCCGAAGAGAGCTTCAGCGCGGGTGACACGGAGTTCAGCGCGCAGCTCACGAAGATCAAAGGCACGGCCCCCGAGGGGATCTACGTTCCCGGCTACTACACTGAAGTGGGCACGATCGCGCGCCAGGCGCGTCGGCTCGGAATCACGGTGCCGCTGATGGGCGGCGACGGCTGGGAGAGTCCTGAACTGCGCAAGATCGGTGGCAAAGACGTCGTCGGCTCGTACTTCTCGAATCACTTTGCCCACGACAACCCGACGCCTAGCGCGAAGAAATTCATCCAGGCATACGAAGCCAAGTACCACGAGGCCGCGCCAGCCCTCGCGGCGCTCGGCTACGACTCGGTCATGGTGATCGTAGAAGCGATGAAGCGCGCGGCGGAGATTACTCCCAAGGCGATCCGCGACGAGCTCGCCAAGACTCAGAACTACAACGCGGTTACCGGCAAGCTCACCCTGGATGAGGGCAGAAACCCGGTGAAACCGGCCGTCATCCTCAAAGTGAACGAGACCGGCGAATCCTTTGCTGCGGAGATCGCTCCCTAACGGGAAGCCATGGCTACTTTTCTCCAACAGCTCGTCAACGGCCTGTCGATCGGCTCCATCTACGCGTTGATCGCGCTTGGCTACACGATGGTGTACGGCGTGCTCAACCTGATCAACTTCGCGCATAGCGAAGTCTTCATGGTAGGCGCGTTCGTCGGCTTCTTCACGGCCTCTGCACTCGGTTTCGACACGACGGATCCGTCATCTTTCGCAGCCGGCAAGGCAGTGCTCGTGCTCGTGGCAGCGATGGCCGCTTGCGCCGCGCTAGGCGTGACGATGGAGCGCTTTGCGTACCGTCCGCTCAGAAAAGCACCTCGTCTCACGCCTCTGATTACGGCGATTGGGGTATCCATCCTGCTGCAGAACTTGGGTGTCTTGATCTTCGGCGCCAATCCGCGTGCCTTCCCGATGATCATCGAGGAGAGCCGCTATCAGATCGGCGGGGTGGTCGTCACGAACATCAAATTGCTGATCTTCGTGCTCAGTGGCGTGCTGATGCTCGCACTGAGGTTTCTCGTGCAGCACACGTGGACGGGCAAAGCCATGCGCGCCCTCGCGGTGAACATGAACGCCGCGCGCTTGATGGGCATCAGCGTCAACAGCGTGATCGCGTTCACGTTCATCATCGGTTCGGCGCTGGCAGCCGCGGGCGGCATCTTGTTCGGGCTCGATCAAACCAAAATCGATCCACTCATGGGCGTCCTGGTCGGCTTGAAGGCATTCGTGGCCGCGGTGCTCGGCGGGATCGGCAACATTCCGGGTGCAGCAGTCGGCGGGATCATCATCGGTGTCGCCGAGCAGCTCACAGCTGGCTATTTGTCTGCGGACTATCGCGACGCGATCACGTTTGCGATCTTGATCGTCGTGCTGCTGATTCGCCCGCAGGGCCTGTTCGGTCGCGCAGGCGTGGAGAAAGTCTGATGTTGTGGGCCAAGCGGTTTGGCGTTGGGCTTTTGCTGGCGGTTCTGCTGGCCGGCCTGTCGCACCTCGTGCACGACAATCTGATCGACTACGTGATGCGCATCATCGTGCTGTGCGGCATCAACGCGATCCTCGCGGTGGGTCTCAATCTAATCAACGGCACCACTGGCCAGTTCTCCATAGGTCACGCTGGCTTCATGGCTGTGGGTGCGTACACGACGTCTTACACGGTCATCCAGCTCGAGAACGCGCTCTTTCCCGGCCAAGCGGAGAATCTGTCGTTTTTGGCCATCGCGTTCGTGTTCACCGCGGGCATCTTGGCCGGTGCAGTGATGGCTGCCATTACGGGCTTGCTCGTAGGCGGCCCGAGTCTGCGTCTGCGCGGCGACTACCTCGCGATCGTGACGCTAGGGTTTGGTGAGATTATTCGGCTCGTTTTCAACAACGCGCTGTTTTTGGGCGGCGCCACCGGCTACTCCGGCGGTCGCTCACTCGGTTTGCCCAGTTACACGACGTTCTTCTGGACGTTCTTGTGGGTCATCATCGTGACCACGCTGATCGGCAATCTCACGTACTCGAGCTACGGGCGCGCGCTGCGCGCGATCCGCGAAGACGAGATCGCTGCAGAGGCCGCCGGCATCGCGACCACACGTTTCAAAGTGATGGCGTTCGTGGTGAGTGCCGCGGCGGCAGGCGTGGCCGGTGGACTATTTGCCCACTTGCAGTCGACCATCCGTCCCGATGACTTCAAGTTCGACAAGTCGATCGACATGATTGTGATGATCATCGTGGGCGGGCTCGGTAGCGTGACGGGCGCGGTCCTGGGCGCCGTGTTCGTCGGAGTGACTTTGGAGCTGACGCGTGACTTCCAACAGTACCGTTTGGTCGTCTATGCATTGATGCTCATTCTCTTGATGCTGTTTCGCCCGCAAGGCGTGCTCGGTCGCCGCGAGCACAGCCCGGTGCAGTTCTTCGCGCGCTGGTTCGGCAAGAGGGAAACCGCCTGATGGCCAAGCCTCTGCTCGTACTCCACAAGATGTCCAAGGTCTTCGGCGGCCTTCGCGCCGTTTCGAATGTGAGCCTCGAGATTTTCGAAAAGCAAATCTTCGGACTGATCGGGCCGAATGGCGCTGGAAAAACCACGCTCTTCAACTGCGTGACCGGCCACTACGTGCCCTCCGAAGGCGACATACGCTTCAACGGCCACTCGTTAGTAGGGCTCAAGCCATCGAAGATCGCACTCAGTGGCATCGCGCGCACGTTTCAGAACGTGCGTTTGTTCGGAGAGATGAGTGTGCTCGAGAACGTGATGGTCGCCGCCCATCACACGACCAAGTCGGGCATGGCGGGCGCGATGTTTCGCACCCTGACGTACGCGAACGACGAGCGCATGCTCACGAAACGCGCCGAGGAGCTGCTGGAGGTCTTTGATTTGCTTGCACTCAAGCACGAAGCTGCGGGTTCCCTTGCCTACGGTTCGCAGCGGCGGCTGGAGATTGCACGGGCGCTCATGCTCGATCCGAAGGTGCTCTTGCTCGACGAGCCTGCGGCGGGTCTCAACTCCAATGAAGCGGACAAACTCAAGCAGCAGATCGTGTGGCTGCGTGATGAATTTTCGCTCGCGGTCGTGCTCGTGGAGCACAACATGCAGGTCGTGATGGGAGCGTGCGAGCACGTGCACTGCGTAGATCATGGCGAAACGATCGCGAGCGGAACGCCCGAAGAAGTGCGTAATCACCCGGCCGTGCTCGCGGCCTATCTCGGAGACGATACGATCGCTTCCCGCGCGGAGGAGCGATGAGCGAGCTGGCACTCGATGTGCGCGACCTGGTCGTATCGTACGGCGGCATCCAAGCCGTCAAGGGCATCTCACTCGAAGTGCGGCGCGGCGAGATCGTGACGTTGATCGGCGCGAACGGGGCAGGTAAGACCTCCACCTTGCGCGGGCTCGTGCGACTGGTGCGCGGGGGCGGCAACGTCAGCGTGTTTGGGCGCAACGTCAACGATCTGGAGGCGAATGAAGTGGCTGCGCTCGGCGTGGCGCTCGTTCCCGAAGGCCGCGGCGTCTTCACGGGTATGACGGTGCGCGAAAACCTCGAGCTGGGTTCGTACCTCAAGCGAGAGCGTTCCGGGATCGCCTCGCGCATGGAACGCGTGGTGAAGCTGTTTCCCCGTCTTGGTGAGCGCATGCCTCAGGATGCGGGTACGTTGAGCGGTGGCGAGCAGCAGATGCTCGCGATCGGCCGAGCGCTGATGGCCGACCCCAAACTGATTTTGCTGGACGAGCCTTCGCTCGGTTTGGCCCCCAAGCTCGTCGGCGAGATCTTTGCTGCGATTCGTGAGATCGCCACGGGCGGTATGACGATCTTACTCGTCGAGCAGAATACGCGGCTTGCGTTGCAAACGGCGGCTCGCGCCTATGTGCTCGTGACGGGAGAGATCGCGCTCAGCGGAGACTGCGCGGAGCTGCGCAATGACCCGCGCATCCGGGCTGCCTATCTAGGCGGCTCGATCGAATAACGCAGAGCGAGCGCAGCCTGATGGCCGCGCGCTTTCCTACTCGATGCGTAGGCTGTACACGCGCGTCGATTTGCCGAAGCGATCGAAGCCGACGATCAATACCGGCCGGGCGCGGACATAGCCATCGCCCATTTGGCCGACTTCGTAGTACCAATCTTCATCTTCAAAACCTTGTTCCCTGCACATCGGATGGCGTGAGCAGGCGTCGCCGCGACCGATCTGTTCGGCGACCTGGTCGCGCGTCAGACCCTGTAGAAGATCTTTCTCGGCGACTTGTTCGACGAGCGCACTGTTTTGGGTGTTCTGTTCGGGCGTGGAGACGGGCGTCGTCATCGCGGCGCGGAGCTTAGCCAGCTCGCCTCCTTCCGAGGCACTGCCGTGGGCACAACCCGCAAGGCAAAGCAGCAGGCAAACGATCGGACGTGACATGCAGCGATCCTATCACGGTCGCTTGTGAGGCCTTGTCTTTGCGGGCGTTGGGCTCTCGTCGGGCGAGCGCAATGCTGCCGCTTCTGCTTCGCGGCCCATTCCGGCGAGCACTTTCGCTAGATTGTTGCGCATCTTTCGATCGCGAGGAAAACGGACGAGCCCTTCGCGCAGGATGCGCTCTGCCTCCAGAAGTTGCCCGCGTTGACTCAGCAATTTCGCCAAGTTGTTGGTCGCGCTGCGCGCGTTCTCGACCGGGCCTGTCGGGGCGCGGCGCAGCACTTCGCGGTAAGCGATTTCCGCCTCGCTTCCGCGGTGTGCCCGTTCCAAGGCGCTGCCTAGTTGATACGGAGAGAGAGTGCCGGAGCGCGTCTTCAGCGTGCCATCCGTAAACAGGAGCACGCTGTCTGAAAACGTAAGCGCTCGGTCGAAGGTCGCTGCCATCAGTAGCAGCCCCAAAGCGCAAGCGACTGTGTATACAGGTAATTCGAAGCGCTTTGCGCGCCCAGCGAGCTTCTCAAACGCGAACCCGAGCAAGAGCGCTGGAGCCAAGACACTCAGCCAAAGGTAGCGATCCGCCATGCGATTTTGCAGCGGGGCAAGCACCTGACTGACGGGCAGAAGCGGCCCGAAAAACCATAGGAACGCGGCGCTAGGCAGTACGCGTCCACGCCGAAAGGAGACGAACGCGAGCACGAAGCTCGTCAACACGAACAGGTGACCTGCAACGCTCTGCAGCGTCGCGCGCGTGAGAGGCTCGACGACGTGCTCGATGCTCAGCTGAAAAGGAAACAGGCACAGCCCGAGGTACCGAAGCCAGACCGGCCCCATCGACCAAAACGCGCTCGAGCGCGAGCCTCCGAGCGGAGTGGCGAGCATCTCAACGATCGACCCGACGTACAGGTGGGTGGCGAGCGCCACGGCGATCACGGCGATGCTTGGCGCGTAGACCGCAACGTCGAAGCGTCTTTTTCGTACCAAATCCGCAACGGGCAGGAGCAGGATCAGCGCGACACTCATCGCCTTCGAGAAGCATGCGCAGGCGACTAAGAACGGCACCCAAAGCCGCGCATGCCTTCCGTTGCGTGCGTGCGTCCAAAGGGCGAGCGCGATGAAGAACAGCGCCAGCACGTCTTTTTGACCGGCCAGCCACGCCACCGATTCGACGTGCACTGGGTGCAGAGCAAAAGCGAACGCGCTGACTTCCGCGGTCAACCCGGTACCAAACACGGTGCGCAGATAGCTGCGGATCAGCAAGCAGGTGCACGCGTACAAAAGCACGCTGAGCGCGTGCAGGGCTTGTGCGCTCTTGCCGAACAGCCAAATCTGAAGCCAAACCAGCGAGTCCCGCAATGGGAGGTATTCCGCACCGAGTGCGAGCCGAGTTTCGAACCGGAAGTCGGTCCAGATCGCAGCCAGCGCGTCCTGCGCATCCGCCTCCAACACGGCGTTGTTCACGATCAGCCACGGATCGTCATAGTTGAGAAAATCTGCGCTGAAGCAGGGCGCGTACGAAAGGCCTACGCTGAACAACAGACAGGCGACTCCCACGCCAACTTGAATGCGCAGCTTCAACCGAGGCCCTCTGCCTGCCTGAGCGCTCCGTGCTCAGCCGCTAGAATGCGAGAGCAGCGAGCGTTTGCGCCAGCTTAAGGACTTGGCTGCCCAGAAAAAAGTGGTCCACGTCTGGCAAGAGATGCAGCTCGACGTGATGTTCACCAATCGCTTCGTGCAGCCAGGCTTCCGGCGCGTACTCATCGTCGCGACCTGCGACCAGGATGGTACGACGAGGCACGGAGAAGCGCTCTGGAGCTAGCATCGCAGCCGGCGGTGCGACGACCAGACAATTCACCTCGCCGAGCGAAGCGGCCGCCACGAGGGCTGCTACACCTCCAAACGAGTATCCGGATAACCACTCGACGGCACGCCCGCCCAAGGCACGGGCCGCACCGAGCATGTCTTCGTTCGCATCCGCGAGCTCGCCACTCGGCTCGCCTTCGCTGTCGCCGATTCCCCGGAAGTTGAAGGCCAGCGTCGTCAGTCCACGGGCACCGAGTGCCCGCTCGAGCGCGCGCACCACAGGATTTCCGATGCTGCCTCCGTAAAGCGGGTGTGGGGGTGCTATCAAGGCCGCCCGATCGCCCCGTTCCGTGAGTCGCCCCTCGAGCGCAAGGCCCGCCCGAACCGTAAACTGAACTGACCGCGGTTCCGTCATTTGGCCATGATCGCTTGCGGGTGAGTGCAAGCAAGACTGCGCGTGCGAAACGGCACGAGCTGTCGCGTGCGCGTGCGCGCGTCCGGATCTGGCCTGCTCAGGCTTCGAAATTGTTGGTTCCCGTGGGACATCCGAGTAGCGTCGAGGAATGCGCAAGATCGTAGGCCTCGGTGCAGTATGTTTCGCGTTGGTAGGCTGCACGCTCGCGAACCTTACACCGCAAGAGCGCTTTAAAGATTCGACGCACACGCTCAACGATGCCTCGCGTTGGGGACGCGTCGACATCGCCTCGGAGCAGGTGTCGCCCAAGTACCGCGATCGCTTCGTGGCGCGGCATCGCGACTGGGGCACCACGCTCAGCATTGCCGATTCCGATGTGACGCGGATGCAAATCGCCGACGATCGGCAGACGGCTCTCAGTGAGATAAGCGTGAGCTGGTATCAGACCGGCGGCATTTCGCTGCGCTCATCGGTGATCACACAGCAGTGGGAAATCGAGAACGGCAACTTTCGGTTGGTGGACGAGGCTATTCGTGTCGGCGATCCGAACGTATTCGTCGAGGAAGAACCGACCGAAGGCGGCGACGAAGCCGAACGACAATCGGACCCAAAAGGTTGACGCAAAACGAAGACGGACACACATACGCGTCTGAGAGGTAGGACCATGCCCGATCGCGTTTCACGCCGTGCCACGTTGCAGATTTTGATCGCCGCCCCTGTATTTGGAGCGGCCCTTCAGGCTTGCGGCAAGAAAGACAAGCCCGATAGCTGCACGGACGTTTCTGGACTGAGCGAAGGTGAAAAGGCGGCGCGCACGGCATTGCAGTACACGGACGCTACGCCGCAACCTGACAAGCGCTGCAGCGGATGCAATTTGTATCAACCCCCGGTGGATCCGTCGCAATGTGGAGGCTGCCAGGTGATCAAAGGACCGATTCATCCGGACGGTTACTGCACGTCCTGGGTTGCCAAGGTGTAAGGCGTAGCACTGCGCCGACCGGGGCTGTGGCGCTTGCTGCGTCTCGCCTCCCGGAGTTCTGCGCATCTCATGAGCGCCGTCGTAGGACGAGCTGAAGTCCGTCTCCTGCCGCGTGAACCATACGCATCGGTGTCGACGCCGCAGTCCGCTGTTGCGGGTGTGCGTGAGAGTCTCCAGAATGCTCAAGGTGAACCCGACTTCGAAAAAAGTTCGTTCGCACCCGCCCGTCGAGGGACGCAGCACTGGAGTCGTCGTTGCGGGTGAAGCGCGCGTGCATCCGAGAGTAAGGGTTCAGCTCGATGCGATCGTGTCTACGCTCGATCCAGTGCAGGAACACGAAAGTGGCGAGCGCTACTTCGTCGTGACCGGCGCTCAAACCGTGGATGTGGCCGATGGAGGTCTCGGGCTCACT
>WUUC01194141.1_pt1 | contig 10246 bp, 9 predicted proteins | sample 6278441 | NCBI WGS metagenome assembly WUUC01 (sample SAMN13675441, study PRJNA597444) | soil metagenome | isolation source: soil | place: USA: Washington | collected 2017-10 | reverse complement strand
TGAGCGTCTTGTCGATCAGCTCTTTGAGCCACGCGCCGATCGGATAGATCATCGCGAGCTTCTTGATGTAGCGGTCGTAGACCTCGACGTGGCGCGCCTCGTCCATCGTCTGCGTGGCGGAGAACAGCTTGCCCTCGTAGTCCGGCACCGCGTGGGTCAGCGCTGCCGCCGTCATCAGCGCGCCCTGCTCGCCGTGTAGGAACTGCGAGAGCTGATAGGCCGCGATGTGGGCGCGCAACGCTTCCTGCGTCGACTTGGGCAAGCGCTGCACGAACGGAATGACGCTGAGGCCGAACTGCTCCTCGTCGATGATCGGCCGCGAGGGATCGATCGGCGTGCTCCAGGGCAGATCTCGAGCTGCGTCCCACTGCAAGGTCTTGGCCTTGTCGTAGAGACGCCCGAGCTGTTCCTGGTCGATCGCGTAGGAGAACTGCCAGCAGATCTCCATCGGCGACCTCATGAGGTCGGTCGTAGCGCCCGCGTTGCTCGCCTTCTGATCCATGCGTTGCGCCTCATCGGGTCGACGCGGGCGTTCTCACTGAGCTACTCAGCGGTCGCGCTCGTCCTCGTCTTGCTCGTCCTCTTCGTCGTCTTCGTCGTCTTCGTCGTCGGTCTCAGGCGCTTCGTCGCCCTCTTCCTCGACGCCAGGCTCGTCACTGTCAGCCGCTTCGAGCGCTTCGTCTTCGTCGCCCTCATCGCTGTCGTCGCTGTCGTCGCTCTCGTCGCCGAGCTCTTCACCTTGCTCAGCAGCGTCGACTTGGGCCAGCTCGGCGCCGTCTTCGCTGCCGCCTTCGCGCAGCGAGAAGACATCGGTGTCGCGCCGCTCGAGCTCTTCATCGGTCGAAGCCTCGACGCTCGAGTCCTCCTCGGCGCCTGCTTGCGCGGCCGGCGTTTCAGTAGCGTTGCGGGCTGCATCGCCGCCGCGACCGCCGCGGCCGCGATCTTGGCGCTCCTGCTCGCGGTTGCGATCGCGACCGTCACGCCCCTCGCGTCCCTCGCGCCCATCGCGCCCATCACGGTCGCGTTCACGCGGCTCGGGTTCGCGCCGAGCGCGGGTCTCGCCCGTATCGCCGAGCGCTTCGAGCAGATCGAGATCGATGTCGCACAGCGGCACGTGGTGGACGCGAATGCCGATCCCCGCACGCTCCATCGATTGCGCCAGCTCGACGCCTTCGAACAGCGCGCAGGGCCCGGCGCCGTCGGCGACAGCTTCTTCGCGCGCGCCGCTCGTCACGCGTCCGGTGCTGACCAGCCACGTGCTGCTCGCGTTGCCGTAGTGGTGCAGCGAGCCGCGCGTCGCGATCACCGTCTCGCGATCGAGATCGCGACCGGAGCGCTGCACGACGATCGCAAGGCGCGTCTCTTCGGTGCCGCGGCGGCGGGTGCCGGCGAAGTGAAACTCGCGGCCCGAGCTGCCCGGCCGTCGCACGGCGCGCAGCGATGTAACGCCTTCGGCGTTGAGCCACGTGGCGATGATCTCGGCGAAGCCCGCTGCGGGTAGATCATTCAGGCGCGCGACGAACGCCCGACGCACGTGATCGCGTTGGCGCTCGGCGCTCTGGCTCGCTTGCTCCTCATGCCGCAGCGCTTCCCGAGGCAACAGCCACTCGGTGAGGCTTACGCGCTGGTGCGCGATGCGGAAGCGGCCACGCATGCCGCGCTGTGAAGTGCGCGCGACGTCGGCGCGCAGCGCTGCGGCGACGGTCGGCGCGAGCGCTTCCGGCGCACCGGTGAGACGGCCGTGTCGCACGAGTGACTCCGCGACGCGCGCGAAGGTCGCGGGCATGCGGTCGCTGCGGGTGAGCACGTGGTACGCGGCGTCCGCGAGGTCCTTGCCGAGCAAGTCGCCGTCGCCGGGCTCGCGGTTGAGATCGACCACCGGCTCGTGGCGCGGACGATCGCGGTCGCGATCCCTGTCGCGATCCCGATCACGATCACGATCACGGAAGTCGCGGCCGCGCGGCTCGCGGTGATCGCGGGCTTCGCGATGCGGCTCGCGATGGTCGCGCGCTTCGCGCTGCTCGCGTGGCTCGCGCGGCTCGCGCTGTTCGCGTGGCTCGCGCTGTTCGCGTGGCTCACGTGGCGGGCGAACGGGTGCACTGCCTTCGCGCGCCTCGACATGCCCGTTGCCGTTGCCGTTGGCTTCGACGCCTTCGCCACCCTTGCCACCGCGGCGCCTACGCCGACGGCGCCTGCGGCCCGCGCTCTCTTCAGCTGCAGCGCTGCCCTCGTCGAGGCCAGCCAAGATCGGATCGTCGTCGTCCGCTTCCGCGGGGAACACATCGGAGCCCGGCAGCGGCGGCCGCTCCGGTTTGATCGGCGTAGCTTGAGCTTCTGCGCCGTCGCCGTCGGTCGGCGCGGCCGCATCTTTGTCTCTGGTCATGGAAGGCTCCCGGAACGCGAAGACGCCAGGCCGCACCTTGACGATCCGCGCCTCGCTCCGGTCCTTCTTGACCAGAGTCGCTAAGCGCGAGCTCATCGTGACTTCAGGTGTCTTGCCGACGTGCGAGAGAAGATTTCGCTCGATTGCGAGCTCGGTGATCTTCTTGAAATGGAGAGGCTCACCCGCTTGGCGGAGAACCTCCAAAGCTGCTTCGGTAAACGTCATGGACGCGGCTCAAGGGGGGCTTAGAAGCTCGTTGGTTCAGACCACCGACCGCGGTTTCGTCTGCGCGCCGACCCCAATCGGTGCGCGGGAGATGAGGATCGCGGGTGCCTGCGTCTGCGGCGCTTGCGAAACGACCGTGCTCACTGCCTTCGAAGCGCTCGATCAACATCGAGGGCGAAGCCGCCAGTGAGGATGCGCTGAAGGCGCAGTCCATCGTCGGGTCGTGCAAGCTCACGCGAACGTCCAGGATTCGGTCATGCCGAACGGGAGATTTGACTTTGTTTGGCCCTCGCGAACGAAACGTCGCCTACGAGATGCCACCCGAAGCCACCGTATCATCCAGTATTCAGCGAAGCAATTACGACATCACCCACAGCCAGGCGGAGCGCGCTCACCCCGCTTTTTTGACCGCGATCTGTCGCTCCTGTACCCCGGAAACAGGCCGCTTTCGGCGCTGATCCAGCCAATTTGGGTTAGTGCCCCGAAGCGTCCTGCCAAAGCAGGAGCGGGTATGAAGGACAAGCGCGTCGGGATCTTGATGGGTGGAATGAGCGCCGAGCACGAGGTCTCCCTCGCCAGCGGCGAAGCCATCTACGCCGCCCTCACCGGCCGCGGGTACGACGCGACGCGCATCTTCGTGGACCGCGACATCGATCAGGTCCTGCGCCAAGAGCACATCGACGTGGCCTTCATGGCACTGCACGGCGCGTACGGCGAAGACGGTTGCGTGCAGGGGCTGCTCGAGCTGATGGCGATCCCTTACACGGGTCCGGGCGTGTGCGAGAGCGCGCTTGCCATGGACAAGCTCAAGTCGAAGGAGCTGTTCCGCCTCCACAACGTGCCGACCCCGCCCTACTACGTGCTCGAAGCCGACGAGCTCGACGACGTGATGCGCTTGCACGGCTCGTTCGGCTTCCCCGCGTTCGTGAAGCCGCGCCGGCAGGGCTCGAGCATCGGTGCGGGTCGCGCCGACGACCTCGAAGCGCTCCGCGCGCGCTGCGAGGATGCCTTCGCGTTCGACGATTCGGTGCTGGTCGAGCGCTTCGTGCAAGGCCGGGAGGTGGCGGTCGGCGTGCTCGACGGTCGCGCGCTCGGCGCGGTGGAGATCGTGTCGAAGCGCGCGTTCTATGACTACAAAGCCAAGTACCAAGCGGGGCACAGCGAGTACCACTGCCCTCCGCGCTTGCCACAGACGCGTGCGCAGAACGTGCTGCGCATCGCCGAGCGCGCGGTGCATGCGCTCGGCGCGAGCGGCGCGGTGCGCGTCGACCTTCTGGTCACCGAAGGCGAGAACGAATACGTGCTCGAGGTGAACACGCTACCGGGCATGACCGAGACCTCGCTCTTGCCGAAGATCGCCGCCAAGGCGGGCTATGCGTTCGGCGATCTATGCGAGCAGATCTTGAGCACGGCATCGCTCAAGGTGGGGCGCACCGGTCAGCGCACGCCGTCCGCTCGACCGCCAGCCGAAGCCGAGCCCGTGGTTGCGCGCGAGTCCGCGGTCGCGCCGCCGCCGGCGCGCTGACTTCGTCGCGCTTACTTAACCAGCACGAGCAGCCAGGCCTCGGCGTCGGCGTCTTCGCTCGCGAGCCGCACTTCGGTCGAGCTGCCTTGCGCGTCTTGCGGTGAGCAGAACAGCGCCGGCTCGCTCTCACGCGCCGGTTCGCCCAAGCGTTTGCTGCCCGCAACCAGCTCGGCGTACGCCCCACGCTCGGACGACACGACGTAGGCGCGCACGCACTGGCCGGCGCTCGTCGTGACGCGCATCGAGATCGGTTCGGCGCGCTTGAGCGAGACCGCGAGCGGACCGGACGCGAAGCTCGGGTGCCTGTGGTAGCCGTCGTCGCCCGCGAGCTGCTCGACTTGCTGCAGGCGCGCGCGCAGCGCATCGGCGGCGTGCGTGGGCGGCACGCTGTCGAGCGGCGCCTCGTGCCAGGTGATCGCAAAGCGACCGCTGCCGGCGAGCGCGTGCAGCTGCAGCTGCACCGGCAGCGCTGACTCGGTGCACAGGTGCAGGTACGTGCTCTGCGCGTCGCCCTGTGCGGTAGAGAGTGTTCGACCGCTCGCATCGAGCGCGCGCAGCGCGAGCAAGCGCACGCCCTGCCCGCCCGCCGCCACGATCCGCGCACAGCGCTTGGCCGGCAACGTCGCGCTCTCTGCGACGGCTTCGCCCGGCATCAAGCGCCCAAGGCGCAGGGTGCGTTGGTTGCGATAGCCGTCGCGCGCCGCGCGCGCGCCAAGCTCCGCGACTGCTTGCTCGAGCGGCACGCGTGAAGCGCGCGCGAGCGGCCGTTCGCCGAGCCACAGGCCGCTTGGCCCGCCGATCGCGTTGGCGGGTGCGTGGAACAGCAACAGCATCGCGCTGCCTTCACCCTTGGCGCTCTGCAGCTCGGCTGCGTACTGGCCCGGCCGCTCCGCGCAGAACTGCGCGCTCGCGTCGCCGCTGGGCGACGCGTCGCGCGCCACTTCGCTGCCTTCGTCGTCAAGCACGCGCAGGTTCACGTCGCCGAGCGCGCCGAGCGCGAAGCTGCCGGCCGTGTAGCACTGGCCGGCTTGCACCCCGAGCGCGACCCGCATTCGCTGGTTGTTGCCGAGCGGGACTTCGAGCGGCCGCTCGAGCTGCGAGAAGCCGCGCCGGATAAGGCCGTCGCGAAAGCCGGCGAGGCGCTCCTTGGTGCCGAAGTCTTGTGGGTCGGGTCGCGCCACGGCCGGCTGCACGCCGAGCGCTTCGGCGACCGCATCGAGCGCATCCGCGCTGCTTACGAACGGCACGACGAGAAAAGAGCCGGCGCCTTCGTACACGTGCAGCGCGTAATAGATGACGCGCGGCGCATCGGCCGCGCACAGCTGCAGCGTTGGGTGGGCGTCGGGCTGCGCGTCGGCGGCGATGACGTCGCCCTCGGCGCCGTACGCGGCCGCGTCCATGTCGTGCACGCCTTGCGAAGCGAGCGCGACCAAGGTGATGCACTTGCCTGCCGCGATCTCGAAGCGTTGCGTGCCGCGCGCGCCGGTCGTGAGAAACCCACCGTACGCTTCATGGCTCGCTACGGCCGCCGGGCCGCGCTCGAGCCGCCGAGCCACTGTGCGCATCGCGCTGCTGAGCGGGTCCCCGTCGGACTTCCAGCGCGCTGAGCTGTCGTGTGTCGCAGCCGCGCGTGGCGCGGGCCGCTCGGCCCCGTGCATCGCGCAACCGAGCGCGGCGCTCAGGATGGCGAGGAACAAAAAGCTTCGAAGCAGACGCGACCCACGCGAAACAACAACGGCAAAAGGCACGACGCTCATGGTAGCGCGGCCTCAGGCGGGGAGCTTCTGCCGAGCACGAGGAGAAAGCGCGATGGTCGTCGCAGATCACTCGGCCGTACGATCGCCTTCACCGTCTCGTCGTGCTCCGGACAATCGAAGACGACAGGATGCGGGCTTGGGCCCACATCGGCCGCGCGCATCACGCCGCGCTCGTCGATCAGGCTCAAATCGAGGTCTCCGAACGGCACGTCAGCGGTTGCGATGGCACCGATCGCGTAGCAAGCGCCACCACGCAGTCGTACTGGCACCTCGTGGCCCGTGCCTGGCCGCACGATGCCCCACACGAGCGGCTCGGGCGTCATGCCGCGCTGCGCGAGCAGGGCTGTCATCTCGGCAAATGGGATCCGCGTCTCGGCCTCGATCCCGGGCGGCGGTGCCGTCTTGGCCTCGGTCAGCCCGAACGCCTGCACCGCGTAGCCGCCGCCACCGCGGAACATGCGCACGTCGAGCAGATAGACGCCGGTCTCTGGCGGACAGCTCTTCACGATCGCGTTGCGTCTTCGCGTCGTGTCACCCGCGATTAGAATTGGCTGGTCTTTTATGACTAGTAAACGTAGGTCAATGTCTTCGACCGAGGGCTCCCCGATCGCGGCCAACGCATAGCAGTGCCCGCCTTCGAGCAGGACGCGACGGGCGTGCTGACTCTGCTCGGGCAGCGTGCCGAGCAGCGCCTGTCCGACTGGTGTGTAGCCGAGCACTTCGAGCTGGGCGGCGACGGACGAAAGCTCGCTCTCGAGCGGCGGCCCCGCGGGCTCTGGGCCCACGTCCATCGGGCTCGGGCGCGGCGTCCCTGCGTGCATGCAGGCTTGGATCGCCAGCTCGATGCCGACGATCGACGCAGGCGCGTTCCACAGCGGCACGACGTGCACCTCGCCTTCGCCGTCGAGCATGCGCGCCTCGGCGATGATCGGGCGGCCGGCTTCACCGCAGATCTGCGCATAGGCATGCGCGTCCTGACCGTTGTCGCGCGCCAACACGCGGCCGCTTGGCGAGTAGAAGGTGAGCCCGAGCCGATGCACCTGCCGGTGCCCGAAGGCGAGCACGCCAAAGCAGCCGTCGCGTGGCAACGCGTACGAGAAGACGCGCTGGTCGCCGGGCAACAGGAACTGCACGACGGGCTCGCTGTAGATGCGCGCGCCTTGGGCGCGGGCCGCGCCGATGACCTCTTGGACGCACGCGCCGAGCGAAGGGGTTCGGTCCTGCGCGCGGGCCGGCTGGGCGTTCGCCGCCAGCCAACCGAGCAGGGCGACGAGCGGCCAAGCGCGCGCCGGCGAGAGCGCAGCGCGGCGGCCAGCGGGCGGGCGTGGCATGCGACGCCAGGTTAGCGGTGCGCCGGTGCGCAAGCCCAGGCCGCGCTGCGAGGTGGGCGATTGTTGCGATTCCCGATGGGGTTATGTAGATATCTCTCGACTCGGCCGTTAGGGCGCCGTTTTGGCGCCGCTACGGCGCCTGCGGCCGTCACCAGCGGCCGGCCCGAGCCCCATGAAGCTCTCGAACAAGAGCCGCTACGGCATCCAAGCCGTCTTCGACCTCGCCTACCACACGGACGGCAAGGCCGCGCAGATCAAGGATATTTGCGAGCGCCAGGGCATCCCCGCGCGCTTCCTCGAGCAGGTGTTTCAGGACCTCAAGCGCGCCGGCCTCGTGCGCTCCAAGCGCGGCCCGCGCGGCGGCTACGAGCTCTCGCAAACGCCTGAGACCATTCGCTTGGGCGACGTCATCCGCGCGATCGAAGGGCCGATCGCGCTCGGTGCGTTCGATGCCAAGGCGCGCGGCGCGAGCCACGAGATGCTACGCCGCACGCTCACCACGCTCTCGCGCAACGTCGAGGCCTGCTTCGACGAAGTCACGCTCGCGGATTTGTGCACGAGCGCTGAGCACGAAGGGGTTTCACGCGGGCGTTCGCCTCGCTACGTGTACGCGATCTGAGATCACCATGTCCGGGCCGATCATCGACAACATCTTGGACCTCATCGGACGCACGCCGCTCGTGCGGGTGCCCAGCGCAGAGAGCGCTGGCAGCGCGGCGGTTTGGGCGAAGTGCGAGCAGCTCAACCCGGGCGGCTCGGTCAAAGATCGCATCTGTTTGGCGATGCTCGATGCGGCCGAGCGCGAAGGCCGCATCCAGCGCGGCTCCGTGATCGTCGAGCCGACGTCGGGCAACACCGGCATTGGGCTGGCGCTCGTGTGCGCGGTGCGAGGCTTCAAGCTCGTTTTGACGATGCCCGAGAGCATGTCGCTCGAGCGGCGCGCGCTGCTCAAGGCGTACGGCGTCGAGATCGTGCTGACGCCGGCCGAGCAGGCGATGGACGGCGCGATCGAGGCGGCGCGCGAGATCGCCGAGAAGCGCGGCGCGTTCATGCCGATGCAGTTCGAGAACGCGCGCAACCCCGAGACGCACTACTTGCGCACGGGTGTCGAGATCCTCGAGGCGATGGGCAGCGACGTCATCGATGCGTTCGTCGCGGCAGTTGGCACCGGCGGCACGATCAGCGGCACGGGCAAGCGCCTGAAAGAGGCGCGCCCGGCGACGCGCATCATCGCGGTCGAGCCCGAGTCGAGCCCTGTCATCAGCGGCGGCGAGCCGGGCCCGACCAAGATTCAAGGCATCGGTGCCGGCTTCGTGCCGCGCAACTACGATCCATCGGTCGCGGATGAAGTTCGACACGTAAGCGACCGTGATGCCTACGACATGAAGCGCCGCCTCGCGCGTGATGAGGGGCTGCTCGTCGGTATCAGCGCGGGTGCCAACGTGCACGCAGCGAGCGTTTTGGCACGCGAGCTGGGTCAAGGTCGGAACGTCGTCACTGTGCTGTGTGATACGGGCGAGCGCTATTTCAGCCTCGATGAGTACTTCCAATGACACGGGTGTCGTCCGAGCTAGCGGATGCACGTGTGCTGTTGGTCGGCGCTGGGGGCCTCGGTTGTCCGATCGCTACCATCTTGGCGCGCTCCGGTATCGGCCACATGACGGTGCTCGACGACGATACGGTCGAGCTCAGCAACCTTCCTCGCCAGACACTCTTCGATGCCGCGGATCTCGGGCGATCCAAGGCCAGCCTGTTGCCTCCGCGCCTGGAGGCCGAAGCTCTCCGCAGCGGAAATCGCTTGACCTGCGTTGCACGTGAAAATCGGCTCCGTCCCGACAATGCCGTCGAAATCGTCAGTGATTTCGATCTGGTCGTGGAAGGCGCGGACAATTTCGCGACGAAATTTCTGGCTGCGGACGCCTGTGCGATCGCGAAGGTGCCGCTGGTTCAGGCGGGAGTCGTGCGTTGGGTGGGCTGGGCGTTCGCCTCTGCGCCCGGCGCGAGCGCGTGCCTGCGCTGCGTCTTCGAGGACGTGCCGAGCGACCGCGCCGAGAGCTGTGCCGAGGCAGGGGTCGTCGGACCTGTGGTCGGCAGCGTGGCCGCCCTCGCCGCCTCGCTCGCGATTCGCGTCTTGATCGGCGATTCCGCTGCGGCGGGCACGCTCTATAGCTACCGCGCCCTCACGGGCTCCCTGCGCGGCCACCAAGCGCCGCGCTCCGCCACCTGCCCGCTGTGCGCGGGTCACTTCACGAGCACACCGCTCGAACGCTACGCGCCGCCCAGTTGTGCTGCGTGAGCTGCGCTCAAAGGAGAGAGACCATGGCCATCACCGTTCGCATCCCAACCCCCCTTCGCACGCTCACCGGCGGCAAGGACGAAGTCGCCGCTGCCGGCAAGACGCTGCGCGATCTGATCGAGGACCTCGAGAAGAACTACCCCGGCCTCAAAGATCGGCTGTGCGATGACAAGGGCATCCGCCGCTTCGTGAACGTCTATCAAAACGAGGAAGACGTGCGCTTCCTCGACGGCCTCGACACGGCGCTCAAGGACGGCGACTCGATCAGCGTGGTGCCGGCGATCGCGGGCGGCTGAGCGCGCGATGGACGCTTCGCAAGCACAAGCCGCGGCCGTGCTCTCGAAGAGCGCGCGCTTGCGCTTCGCGCGCCAGATCTCGCTGCCCGAGATCGGCGAGCACGGGCAGGCGCGCTTGCTCGCGAGCTGCGTCCTGCGCGGGACGAGCGAGGCGGACGCGGTGGCCGAGCTCTACCTCGAGCGAGCGGGCCTCCACGTCTCTTCGAATGACACGGGCGTAGTGACGCTCAGTGCGCCGCCGAGCGCGACCGAGGATTTCTTGCGATCGCTACCGGGCGATGCGCGACTCGCGCACGCGCACGCGTGGCTGCTCGGTTCGCTGAGCGCGGTGGAGACGATCAAGAGCGTGCTGAACGCGCACGCGAAGGACGAAACGCCATGATGGTAGAGCGCATCGACCGCGCGCGGCGCATCGACTCGATCGTCGATGCCG
>WUUC01166258.1_pt1 | contig 10249 bp, 12 predicted proteins | sample 6278441 | NCBI WGS metagenome assembly WUUC01 (sample SAMN13675441, study PRJNA597444) | soil metagenome | isolation source: soil | place: USA: Washington | collected 2017-10 | reverse complement strand
ATGAGCTCATGCGGCTGCATGCCTATAGCCAGCAGCATGGCTTCATCGCGATAATACAATGAAGCAAAATCAAAAGGCTTTAACTGCAGTCCCGCAGCGAGTTGGATGGCCTCATGGCCACGGGATGTACTGTGGACGTACTTGCTGCAAACTTCACGGTTCTCCTCATATGTTTCAGCCATTCGTCTGGCTGTATACATGAGCTCATACGCCTTTATTAAAACATCCTTAGAAAGTTCTGGCGTTTGAGATTTTTGTGGCTTTGCTTTTACCGTTTCTGGCATTTTAAGCTATCAATGAAGCTTAAAGATAGGAATTTTACCTATTCAAACGATTGAAAATCTACTTGTTGCAAAGTTGATCGTAAACAAAAACATGGCTTGCAATGTCCTTAAACTTTGTTTTGTCGCCTTCATAGGCCGTTAACATGTCCGGACAATCGCTATACAGCTCATCAAAGTTTCTACGGTAGCTGCCTTTCCTCACGATCACCACTTTTTCATTGTTTTTTACGAACAGGTATGATCTGTCTGCTCCGCCTGTTATTGTAACATCGTCCGTTTGCAAGCCGCCTGTTTCATTCGCATTAGGATCAGCATAAACTTTTATTGCGCGATCAAATCCCGGGTTCAGTAATTGCATCATCGCAGGCTTATCCTTTTTAGTTGCGCGTAATGCTTGCTCAAAAAATAAATACTCCCGGTTTATGATTGCATTGAAGTCGGTTTTAATAGCTCTAAAGATGGAATTAGCAGATTCATTCATCATGGCCATTTTCGCCAACGCTGACGCCTTCACCCTTAAAGTTTTCATTTCAGCTGCATCGACCTTGCGTTTAATACCTTCCTCCGATTTAAGCGTTACGTTCTTTAAGTAATTATTAACCAGCGAGGCAGACGTTAATTTTCCAGAAAGTGTATCACCATTTTGGAGAACAATGGTAGCCGGACTATTCAGGATCACACCAATATCATCCGGGCCGATGGCAGCAACAAATCCCTGCGAAAATCCAGCGATGCTAAAAACGAAAATAAACAGGAATGAATAAATAAATCTCATGGCATAGACGTAGTCTATTGATACGGCAGAGGTAAAAAATTGTTTTACAAGGATCAGATATTTTTATTTTTCCACCGCCCGGATCGCATATAAAAATAGGCCATACTGAACATCGATATCCAGTACACCCATTCCGAGCCCCAGCCCCAGGTAATCGGTAAATTCCAGTACTCTAGTACGATATAAACATAGGCACAGTAAATTACAATAGTTATTGATTCAATCGTCAGGTTTACAACTGTGTTGCCAGTTCCTGTTACCGAATTCAGCCAAACTGTACCGACCGACATCATTAAAAGCGCTACGGAAACAATCCGCACTACGGGGATAGCGTCCGCAATAAATTCAGGGCCCTGTCCGTAAAAGCCAAGGAACCAATGGGGCACTAGGTTAAGCACAATAAAAATTACTCCGGAAATTGAAAGACTAATGCCCGCAATGCGTTTGACTAGTCCAATCACTTCATCCTGTCGCCCTTGCCCGATGATGTTGCTCACCATGGTATTCGCTGTTGCCGCAAATGACCAGGCAAAAATTCCGAACAACCCAAAAATGTTTCGCATCGTGTTCGATACTGCAAGCGCTCTGGCTCCGTGGTGCTCAACAAGAATATAGAAATACTCCCAACTGGCAATGCTGATAGCATATTGCACAATCAACGGTGCTGACTGAATCAAAATAATTTTAAAAACCGGTACTTCCAGCTTAACATTTTCAAAGAATGAAAAAGTTTTATGCAGTCCTTTATACCGGATAATGGCATAGATCACGATCAATCCTGAACCTTCAGCAATGATGGACGCATACGCAGCCCCATTAAAACCAATTTCAGGAAGTCCAAGCTTCCCATAGATCAGGCCATAATCAAAAAATACATTCATGAGAGCTTCAGCCAATGTACCCCAAACAAGAAATTTAGTTTTATTAATACCCACGAGCAATGCATTTCGCATCACATAGAGGTACAGAAATGGCAGGCCCCAAATCCTGATAAGCAGAAAATCAATTACCTGATCGGCAATTAACGGATTGTGAATCAGTGAACGCAGAACTAGCGGTGCGAATGAATAGGTTATGATAATTCCTAACCCAGCAATGGCCAATGCTATCCAAACACCGTGATAGAACAACTGCCCAATTTCTTTCCGAAAACCCTGCCCTGCTCTGCGTGCGATCAAGGCTTGCAGGCCGTTATTTAATCCATTGCCGATAACGGCAAAGATAAGGTAATATACTCCGGTTATACCCGCGCTGGCTAACTCGTTCTCACCAAGCGCACCGAGGAAAATGTTATTGGTAATGAAGTTGAGCTGCGGAACCAGCATGGCCAGGGAAATGGGCAAGGCCATTCCTAAAATCTGGCGATATCCTGTGTTAAGCTGCAGTTCCATAAAAGCGCTGCAAAGCTAACAGAAATTGGAAATTAAGATTATTTAAATGCGGTCTTGTATTCGACTTCATCAAAGCCGAGCGCCACTACCTTATTTTTCCATTCAATGAGCGGACGTTTGATAACACTTGTTTTCTCCAGCATCAGATCAATCGCAGTTTTTTCACTGGTAACTTTGTTTTGGATCTTTTCATCCAACTGGCGCCAGGTAGTACCTTTCTTGTTAACAAGCTTCTCCCACCCGAGTTGTCCGCTCCAGTTTTTAAGCCTCGCAGGATCAATCCCTTTAGCTTTATAGTCATGAAACTCAAACTCAACGTTGTTCCTTTTAAGCCAGTCAAGCGCATTTTTAACAGTATTGCAATTTTTAATTCCGTAGACAGTATACATAGACGTAAGATATTAGACGTTAGACCTAAGACTTTTTACAAAATCGGAAATATCCGCTTTAAAATTATTAGATTCTTTTAAAAGATGGATAAACGCACTGCCAACAATTGCTCCGGAGGCAAATTCGCAAGCTTTAGAAAAGGTCTCCTGATCTGAAATTCCAAACCCGATCAGGAATGGATTCTTCAGTTTCATCGCCTTCAGCTTTTCAAAATAACTTTCCTGATCGCTGTTAAATCCTTTTTTCGCGCCTGTTGTGCTGGATGAAGATACCGCATACACAAACCCTGTTGATAGCTCATCAATTGCCCGGATGCGGTCGTCCGATGTTGTCGGGGAAACAAGAAAGATAACGTCAAGCTCTAATGAGGTTATAAATTCCTTGTGCCGGACTTTAAATTCATCCAGGGGAAGGTCAGGTAAGATTAAACCGTCAGCACCACATTCAACAGCATCTTTACAGAATTCCTCAACACCGTATTGAAGAACAGGATTGAGATAACCCATCAAAACAATTGGTATAGAAACTTCTTTCCGGATTTCTTTCACCTGTTCCAGTAAAAGCTTCACGCTCATTCCATTATCCAAGGCAACTTTGTTGCTTGCCTGAATGGTTGGCCCATCGGCCACCGGGTCTGAAAATGGAATTCCGATCTCAATAATGTCTGCACCGGCTTTTTCAAGATGTTTTGCAATTTCAACTGTATCCTTCAGCTTCGGAAAACCAGCCGTATAAAACACTGAAAGGATACCCTTTTTATTATCCTGAAATAGTTTCGTGAGTCTGCTCATATTTGTAGTTCCAAATCCTACACTCAACATTTTAGTACTTACCCCACTTTATATATGTCTCCAGATCCTTATCACCTCTTCCCGAAAGGTTGATCACTACAACATCATCTTCATCCAGTTCAAGTTGTTTTAGAGCAGCCACTGCATGCGCAGACTCAATTGCCGGGATAATTCCCTCTGTGCGGCTTAATTCAATACCCGCTCTCATGGCATCATCATCGGTCACGCTAACAAAATCGACCCGCTTTGTATCAAATAAATGTGCGTGCAACGGTCCGATGCCCGGATAATCCAGCCCTGCCGAAATTGAATACGGCTCAACTACTTGCCCATCTTCCGTTTGCATCAGTAACGTTTTACTTCCGTGAAGCACCCCCGGCTTACCCAATGCCGTAGTTGCTGCTGATTCTCCTGAATCAACACCCTTGCCGGCTGCTTCAACACCAATAAGATTAACGTGCTCTTCATCTAGGAAATGAAAGAATGCTCCCGCGGCATTGCTTCCCCCACCTACGCAAGCAATCACATAATCCGGGAAAGGGTTTCCTTCCTCCTGCTGCAATTGATTTTTCATCTCTTCACTGATCACCGATTGAAATTTAGTAACCATATCCGGGTACGGATGCGGCCCCACTACAGAACCAATAATATAATGCGTATCGGAAGGGTTGTTAATCCAGTGACGCATGGCCTCGTTGGTCGCATCTTTTAAAGTCATGTTGCCGCTTTTTGCAGGAACAACCTGTGCACCCAGAATACGCATTCGCTCAACATTAGGCCGCTGACGATCTATATCCAGTTGACCCATGTACACCGTACATTCCATGCCCATTAGCGCACAAACCGTAGCGGTTGCAACACCATGCTGACCGGCACCCGTTTCGGCAATAATCTTTCGCTTGCCCATTCGCATCGCGAGAAGGATTTGTCCGACCGTATTATTGATCTTATGCGCTCCGGTGTGACAAAGGTCTTCGCGTTTCAGATAGATCTTTGCCCTATACCGATCCGATAAGCGCTTGGCAAAATACAATGGAGTTGGGCGACCAACGTAATCTTTCAAAAGCTTTGCAAACTCTGCTTCAAAAGATTGTTCACCAATGATTGACAGATAATTTTGTCTCAGCTCTTCTACATTCGGATAAAGCATTTCAGGGATATAGGCTCCGCCAAACTTTCCGTAAAAACCCTTTTCGTCTACTGCGTACTTCATAATCACCATGAGCTTACAACTCGTTTAAGTTCCTTTATCTTATCTGCATCCTTCAAACCCGAAGAAATTTCCACCCCGCTATTCACGTCAATTGAATGAAGGTTTGTGTTATTAAGTTCTTTTAATGCTGAAACATTTTCACCTGAGATGCCACCGCTTAAAAAGAATGGAATTTGCTGATCATACTTTTGAAGCAAGGTCCAGTCAAAGGTTGTGGCGTTGCCTCCGAAGTATTTTCCCTTTGTATCAAAAAGGCAGTAGGTAACGAAATCAGCATAAGGCTTGACAGCGTTAAAATCAAAATCGTTATCAATTGAAAAAACTTTTATGATTTTCAATCCCTGTTCTTTCAATTCCCGACATTGTCCGACTGATTCATTACCATGAAGCTGAACAAAATCAAGCTTATACCGCTCTGCCTTGTCTGTTACTCCTGCAGTTTCTTCGTGTACAAATACCCCTACCTTTTTAATTAAAGTTGGAATACCTGGCATCTCAAAATCCTCCCCCACATACCTTGGTGATTTATCATAAAAAATAAAGCCCATGTAATCTGGTTGCAACCCAGCAACCTCAGCAATGTTTGCCGGGTTACGCATGCCGCAGATCTTGAGCTTTATATTCATTTGGCAGTTCTTAACTCGCGAATGAAATTCTTACAGGCAAGGCCGGGCTCATCCTGTTCCATAAATCTTTGACCCATTAAAAATCCCTGAAATCCTATTTCACGCAACTCAACAATTGCTTCAACGTTATCAATACCGCTTTCCGATATTTTGATAACTTCTTTCGGGATAAGCGGAAAAAGCCGTTTTGAAACATCAGTGCTTACTTCAAATGTTTTGAGGTTTCGGTTATTTACTCCGATCAAGTCAGCATCCGCGCTAAGATTTTGCAGGAGTTCTGTTTCATTGTGAACTTCCATGAGAACTTCCAGTCCGAGGCTATGCGCCAACGAAGCAAAATTTCTAAGTACAGCAGGTTCCAGCGAAGCTGCGATAAGTAAAATCACATCCGCGCCAATGGATTTTGCTTCAACGATCTGGTATTCATCAATTATAAAATCCTTCCTGAGCATCGGGCAACTATTTGCAAGCCTTGCTGTCAAAAAATCATCATCGCTGCCACCAAAGAAATTGCTATCTGTCAGTACGGACAAAGCAGACGATCCTGCTTGCACATATTCCATTGTTGTGCTATCAGCTTTTGCCGTTGAGTTGATAATGCCTTTAGAGGGTGACTTGCGTTTAAACTCAGCAATAATACCTGATGTGTTTGAAGCTGCGAGTTGTTTTTTAATCGATGCAACCGGTCGCTGAAATAATGATCGCTTCTCAAGCTCAGTTACGGGCATAACCTGTTTGCGGTCATTAACCTCCCTTCGTTTGTATTCAACAATAGTATCGAGGATGTTCATTATCGATTTATTAATTTTTTGAAAGACTCAAGCGCCTTACCGGATTCAAGGCTTTCCTTCGCTTTTGCAACAGCTTGTACAATGCCTTTTCCCTGTTCAGCACAATACAATGCCATAGCGGCATTTGCAATGACTACTGAGTTCTGAGCCTGTGTTCCTCTCCCTTCGAGGATGTTCACAAATATCGTTGCAGAATCTTTAACGGTATCTCCTCCGCCAATTTCTTCATATTTCACCTGAGGCAAGCCCAGATCTATCGGGTAAGCGATCTGTTCGCCTTCATTATAAAAGTATTTAAAGGCTCCTGTAAGGGAGAGTTCATCGTATCCGTCCAGGGAATGAAGAGTAACGAATTGCTTGTCTGAATTCTGAAAGAGGTATCCATATTTCCGTGCAAGCTCAAGGCTGAATACACCCACAAGCTGACATTTAGGGAAAGCTGGATTTACCATCGGACCAAGCATGTTAAAAAAAGTTTTAACACCAAGCTCTTTGCGGATGGGAGCTACATTTTTTAAAGCCGGATGAAATAAAGGTGCGTGCATAAAACAAATGTTTGCATGGTCAAGAGAACGTTTCAATGCATTGATGTCATTCGTAAACTTATAGCCAAAATATTCCAGCACATTGGATGAACCGCAGGCAGATGAAACTCCATAATTTCCATGCTTTGCGACAGGTTGTCCGGCAGCCGCCACTACGAACGATGACAGCGTGGAAATATTGAACGTATTCTTTCCATCACCCCCGGTTCCGCAGAGATCCATCACCGGCTGATCAAGCTTCACCGGAATACATTGTTCTAGCATCGCATCCCGAAACCCTTGTAATTCATCCACCGTAACATCCCGCATCATGTACACTGTTATGAATGCGGCCGTCTGACTTGGGTTATACTTTCCCGAAGTAAGCTCTAGCAAAACCTGCCTTGCTTTCTCTTTCGAAAGCGATTGATGATCAATCAATTCATTTAAAATTTCCTTCATAAAATTCCCTTTTTCAAACTTCGCACATCGAACTTCCAACCTTGAAGTTCTAACCCTTTAACCAGTTCTCAATAATCTTCGGCCCTTCCGGTGTCATAATAGATTCCGGATGAAACTGCACTCCGCAGACATCAAATTTTTCGTGGCGAATTGCCATCACCAATCCCTCATCATTATTGGCGGTAATTTTCAATGGCGTTTGTATCGAATCAGCTTGTATAGCCCACGAATGGTAATGCGTTACCTGAAACGTTGCGGGAATTCCCATAAAAAGCTTCTCAGTACTATCAGTCACATTTGCAATGGACGTTACTCCGTGCAAAACTTTCGGAATATTGAATAATGATGCGCCATAAACTTCCCCGATACCCTGATGTCCCAGGCAAACTCCTAAAATACTTTTCGATGTGCCGTATGCTTTTATCAGCTCTTTCATAATACCTGCTTCATCGGGAATACCAGGGCCAGGTGACAGCAATATCTTGTCAAAGCGCTTTACTTCCTCCAGCGTGATCTTGTCGTTCCGGTGAACTTCATAGTCATGCTTCCGCTCCCGGATGATGTGCACCAGGTTGTAGGTAAACGAATCGTAATTATCCAGTACTAAAATTTTCATTCATTAGATCGTTTGAGCCATTAAAATTGCCTTGCGCAATGCGCCAAGCTTATTATTTACTTCCTGCAGTTCACTCACGGGATTCGATTTGGAAACAATGCCCGCCCCTGCCTGGTAGATCAGATGATTGTTCTTGCTCAGAAATGTCCGGATCATAATCGCGTGATTATAGTCATTGTTAAATCCCAAATAACCAATCGCTCCACCGTAAAAGCTGCGGTTTACGTTTTCAAGCTGATTGATTAAGGTCATCGCCATGTGTTTGGGGGCACCTGACAACGTACCTGCCGGAAAAGTATCAGCCGCAATCTTAACAGCAGATGTGCTTTGATCAAGCTTGCCGATAACTTTTGAAACCAGGTGAATGACATGCGAGTAATATTGGATCTCCTTAAAAACTTCAACGGTAACCTGTTCCGCATGCCGGCTCATGTCATTACGTGCGAGATCGACCAGCATAATGTGTTCGGCATTTTCCTTTTCATCGGCCGCGAGTTTGTTCGCCAATTCAGCATCCTCCTGATCATTGCCCGTTCTTCTGAATGTTCCGGCTATTGGGTAGATGCTCGCATGTGATCCTCTTACCTGAAGCTGGGCTTCGGGAGAAGAACCAAATAGCTTGAAGCTTCCGTAATCAAAGTAAAACAGGTATGGTGAAGGATTGATTGAACGTAACGCCCGGTATACGTTAAACTCATCGCCTTTAAATTGGCTTGAAAATCTTCTTGATAATACAATTTGAAAAACATCGCCCCGCTGACAATGACTGATACCTTGTTTAACCATCTTGATGTATTCATCATCAGAAATGTTGGAGATCTCTCCATTAACCGATTGAAAGTCATAGGTTGAAAACCGGTTGCTAAAAATCAGTTGTTCAATTCTGTCAATACCACTTTTCGCTGCGCCTTCAACTCCATTTTCCGATAACGTAAGCTCGTTGGTAAAATGGTTTACAATAATCACATATCTGTAAAGCGTATAAAGTACTTCCGGGATATCATGCTCTGAACTCTGAACGGATACATCTTCAAAAAACTTAACCGTATCGTAGGCCATATAGCCGAACAGTCCGCAGCCCGAGAAGCCATTTTTACTGGAATTGTTTTCCGGTTGAAACATTGCCCTGAATTCATCCAGCTTTTGGGTTAGTGATTGACTGCCCAACTCTTCATAATTCACCTGCCCATCCGGAAACCTCAACTCAATAACATCCTTCTTAATCTTAAAGCTTGCCAGCGGCTCACAACAGATCATCGACAAGCTGTTCTCCTGGCCATGATAGTCGGAGCTTTCCAGTAAAATGCTACCCGCAAATACATCGCGCAGCTTCAGATAAATGTTCACCGGGGTGAGTGTATCGGAGAGTAGTTTTTTCGAATGTGTTTGAATTTTATAGATCATTGAAAGCTTTCAAAAAGGGTGTAAAAACAAGAAGCCCGCTGTGAACAGCGGGCCTCTGGCTTATGGTTATTCATAACAAGGCTGTTCACATATCCGTTTCAGATATATGCCACCACCATGCCATGTTTGAAAAATGTCTCATTGCAAATTTGAATACTACGCTTCAGCCTTTTTACGCGGTGCTCGTTTTGGTTTTGCTGCGCTTGACGCTGCCGTAACTGCCTTCTTCTTGGAAGCAACGCGCTTTAACCTTGCCTTGATCTTGTTTTTGTTGCGGCTAACACCAAAAGATCCTGTGGTACGCTTACCTTTTTTACTTTTTTTATCTCCTCTTCCCATGAGTTTTACATAAATACTGAGGCAAGTATAAGAAACCGGCTTGGGATCACAAAATAATCAGCGGGCATTTTTCAAGGTGGACCCGATCCCCTATTTTTGAATTGCAATGGCGAAGAACCAAAATATCGTTCACCAGTACTTTAAAAAGAAGCATGACGGACTGGTGATCCTGGTCAAGGTAAACCCCATTCATTACTCCGGAACGGAGATTACCATTGAGGCTGGCCAGCAGCCCGCTATCCGGGAACTTCAATTCGATCCGGATATTTTTGAAGACTTAAAGGCCGATGCCTTTGAAGAATGCAGCCCGCTGGAGTTTAATCTGTATCTATCCGGACTTGCGTAAAACTCCTTGATAATTCTCACTTGCATGCTATATTTGCACCCGGTAAACCGGCACGACCAGCTCCTGCTGAATTCCCCCAGGACCGGAAGGTAGCAAGGGTAGGCGGTCGAAGCGGTGCGATGTTCGGTTTGCCACTTTTTATCGTTTTTTGCTGCCAAGTCCAGGAGGAATTATAACAACCCTACCGGACTTTTTTTATTTTTACACCTTCTTAAAATCTCTACTTCAACTCTCTACACATGAAATTTTTCATCGATACCGCCAATCTCAACGAAATAAAAGAAGCTTACGACCTGG